>ERZ887942.2550-NODE-2550-length-11248-cov-6.134638_pt1 | contig 11248 bp, 8 predicted proteins | sample MGYA00521099_ERZ887942 | MGnify/ENA primary metagenome ERZ887942 (study PRJEB32303, sample SAMEA104408605) | aquatic metagenome | biome: Brackish water; feature: Pelagic; material: water | place: Baltic Sea | collected 2014-06-07T06:48:00 | depth 16,251 m ... | reverse complement strand
GCCCGAGGCAAACAAAATGACCGCAATGACTATTGCCCAACCCCACGGAAGCAGGGTGATCGTGACATCTCCCAGGGCCACCGGTAACCCCTGAGCTGCCCAGAAGGCTTGCGCCGCGACGACAAGGACTGAATCATTAAATGCGCCGGAGTTCTCCGCGGTAAACCACACCAGTGCCGGCAGGACTAAGAAAGCGACCCAAACAATCGCCGTTGCCCCCAGCGCTGCGACAGCACCGGCCACACCGGCTGGCCAACCTGAGCCACGAGCCACTGTCACAGCGTCGGCATCGGGTCGCGCAGGTGTCCGGGATTCGTCAGATTGATCGGGCGGCAGCCCACGCGACGCACCAGTCACACGCGTCACATTGGCCACCGGCCTAGGGTGTCAGCAAAGTGTCCCGCAAACCGGTAGCGGCACGCGGTAACCGCCTACGAGCCGGTGATGATGGTGCGCATCAGCCGAGCTGCCTCGCTCGGAGTCTTGCCGACCCGCACACCAGCCGCCTCGAGCGCCTGGGCCTTGGCCATAGCCGTACCCGATGAGCCAGACACAATGGCACCCGCATGACCCATGGTCTTGCCCTCTGGCGCGGTGAAGCCCGCGATATAGCCGACAACCGGCTTGGTGATGTGTGCGGCAATGTGCGCGGCGGCGCGCTCTTCGGCGTCGCCACCAATTTCACCGATCATGACGATCGCATCAGTTTCTGGGTCAGCCTCGAATGCATCAAGGCAATCAATGTGGGTGGTACCGATAATCGGGTCCCCACCGATGCCGACGCAGGTAGAGAAACCGATATCGCGCAGTTCGTACATCATCTGATACGTCAGCGTTCCTGACTTGGAGACCAGGCCGATGCGACCCCGGCCGGTGATGTCAGCTGGAATGATGCCCGCGTTGGACAACCCCGGGGAAATGATTCCCGGACAGTTGGGTCCGATGATGCGCGTGCTACCGGAGTTTTGAGCGTATTGAAAAAAGGCTGCGGTGTCGTGAACGGGGACACCTTCGGTGATGACCACGCAGAGGGGCACCTGCGCATTGACGGACTCTTGCACCGCTGCTTTGGCGAATCTTGGCGGAACAAAAACAACGCAAACATTTGCTCCGGTTTGTTCCACCGCGGTAGCGACGTCGCCGAAGACCGGAATCCCGTCAACAGCCGTCCCACCCTTACCGGGGGTGACACCGGCCACCACCTCAGCTCCGCTAGCCACCATGCGGCGGGTGTGCTTGGTGCCCTCCGACCCGGTCATGCCCTGAACAAGGATCCTGCTTTTCGAATCAAGCCAAATCGACATGGTGTGCGGTCACTTCCCTTCGGGGCCGGCAGCAAGTTGTGCCACCCGGCGTGCGGCATCGTCCATGGTGTCAACGAGTTCAACGAGTTCATGACCGAAGTCGGTGAGGATGCGTCGACCCTCCTCTGCATTATTGCCGTCGATGCGACACACAATCGGTTTGCTCACCTGCGCACCGCGCGCGGCTAACTCGCCCATCGCCGCCACGATGCCATTAGCCACCGCATCACACGAAGTGATGCCACCAAAGACATTGACGAACACGGCACGGACGTCGGGGTCATTCAACACAATGTCCAAGCCGTTACTCATCACCGCGGCGCTTGCGCCACCACCGATGTCGAGGAAGTTGGCCGGGCGCACGCCACCAAATTCTTCACCGGCATAGGCCACCACGTCCAAGGTGCTCATGACCAGCCCGGCACCGTTGCCGATGATGCCCACCTCACCGTCAAGTTTGACGTAGTTCAAATCAAGTTCGCCAGCACGCAATTCAATCGGGTCTATGCCCTCACGATCTACTAGATCAGCGTGATGCTCGTGTCGATAGTGGGCGTTGCCGTCCAAGGTGACCTTGCCATCAAGCGCGAGCACCCGACCATCGGTGGTCAGGACGAGTGGGTTGACCTCCACCAAAGTGGCATCCTCCGCGGTCATCACCCGCCACAGACCGACCAGGATTTCTGCCGTGGCCTGTTGCACCGCCACCGGAAACTTCGCGGCCACCACCATGCGTTGCGCCAATTCCATTGTCATGCCATCAATGGCATCCACACGCTCGCGGATCAAGGCCTCCGGGCGCGTAGCGGCGACCTCTTCAATTTCCACCCCGCCCTCCACGCTGGCCATGGCCAGGAAGGACCTATTGGACCGATCGAGCAGGATGGAAATGTAGTACTCCTCGGCGATGTCAGCGGCCTCCGTGACGAGCAGGCGCGACACCACGTGACCCTTGATATCTAAGCCGAGAATGTCGCGGGCCCGCTCGGCGGCCTCATCGGGGTCGGCGGCCAGTTTTACCCCACCAGCCTTGCCGCGACCCCCGGTCTTAACCTGGGCCTTCACCACCACGGGTCCGCCAATCTTGCGGGCGATCTCGCGGGCCTGTTCCGCCGTAGTACACACCTCGCCGGGGGTCACGGCAACGTTGTGTACATCAAAAAGATGCTTGGCCTGGTATTCGTATAGGTCCACGGCTTGCCACCTTCTGCCGATGCGGCGTCCACTCGTGGTTGCGTCCGAGCGAGCAACCTTGGGCCGAACCTTACTGAGGCGGTGTGGGCCAAACCTGCCTGGGTTCAGTCTTGTCGGACCGATCGAGTGCGAACAAAGTCCACCACCGCCATCGTTGGTGTGCCCGGACCAAAAACCTCAGCCACCCCGATCGCGCGCAATTGATCGGCATCCTCAGTCGGAATGATGCCGCCACCAAAGACCACGATGTCGGTCGCATCACGCTCGCCCAGCAGGCGGAGCACCTCGGTAAACAGCGTGAGGTGTGCACCCGACAAAATCGACAAACCGATGAAATCCGCGTCCTCTTGGATCGCGGTATCCACGACCTGAGCCGGGGTCTGATGGAGTCCGGTGTAGATCACTTCAATCCCGGCATCTCGCAGGGCACGGGCGATCACTTTGGCTCCGCGGTCATGTCCATCGAGGCCCGGTTTGGCAATGACGACTCGAACTGGGCCGGCATGGGGCGTTGATGCCGTGTCCTGCGCTGCAGATCCCGCGTTCATGAGGCCACAGCCTAGGTTGACGGTGATTGCGGTCATATCCAGGGTTACCGTTAGGGCTGTGACGGACCGGGTGATGCAGGGCGACACCGGATCTGACGTGTCCGCGTCGGGGCCGATGAACACCATCGCCCGCTTTCGCCGAAGCGTCCTATCCCCGCAGGGGGTACGCGGCACCGCGGTAGAAGCTGCTTGGATTACCGCGCATCTGGCGATGTACCCACTCGGTTTCGTCCAGGAACGAGCGCGACTACAACTGGAACACACATCCCTCGATGGCCTGCCGCCTGCGCAGCGCGGCCTACTCGTTGGCGATGTGGTCGCTGCAGGCACGCCGATCGTGTTAGTGCATGGGTTGGTGGACAACCGATCGATTTTTTCGATGATGCGTCGAGCATTGAGCCGCAAAGGGTTCGGGTCTATTTACGCCTTGAACTATTCGCCACTAACCGACGATATTCCGACTGTCGCCATACGGTTGGGTGATCTGGTGGATGAGGTCTGCGAGGAAACCGGCCACGATCGGGTGCACATCATCGGGCACTCCATGGGTGGTCTGATCGGGCGATATTTGGTGCAGCGTCTGGGTGGCCACGAGCGGGTACACACGCTGGTTACCATGGGCACACCACACCAGGGCACGGCACCCGCACGATTCATACCGCATCCGGTTGTTCAACAAATGCGTTCTGATGGTGCACTCATTAGTGAGTTGGCCGAGCCCGCTCCAGGATGCGATACCCGCATCCTGGCCTTTTGGTCAGACCTGGACCAATTCGTCATCCCCAAGACCAACGCCCGTGTGCAGCACCGCGACCTCAACGCGCGCAACGTGTTCGTCCCCGGCGTAGGGCATATGTCGTTGCCGGTAGATCGGCGCGTCATTCACGAAATCAGCACGACGCTTGCACAACTAAACGGGCCCACAGCACTGCCTCAACCGACATCGAGGCGCTCAACCGGGGCATAGCGCAGTAGCAGGCGTTTAACCCCGGTGGTACCAAAATCAACGGAGGCCTGGGCGCGGTCCCCACTGCCTTCGATCTCCACCACCGTCCCCATGCCGAATTTGGCGTGGAGCACCCGCTCACCCGGCTTCAAATTGAGTGCCCCCGCTCCATGAGTGGCCCGCGGCATAGAACCGTGCCGCACCATTCGAGCTGGAGAACTCGCGAACTTTGCGCTCGCAACGCTACGTTCAGGTTCGGTACGTAGGCTCTCAATTAACCGGGGCGGAATATCGTCAAGAAATCTCGAACCGGGGTTGTAAGCCGGTGTTCCCCATGCAGACCGGGTGATGGCGCGGGTGAGATACAACCGCTGGCGCGCTCGCGTGATACCGACGTAGGCCAACCTACGCTCTTCTTCAAGTTCCTTCGCATCCGCCAACGAGCGTTGATGCGGAAAGACTCCGTCTTCGCAACCGGTGATGAACACCACCGGAAACTCCAAACCCTTTGCCGTGTGCAAGGTCATCAGCGTCACGACACCGTCCACACTGTCAGGAATTGAATCAGCATCGGCAACGAGGGAAATCTGCTCCAAAAAGCCGGTCAGCGTGGCGACCTGCTCGCCAAGGCCGTCATCACCGGGCTCCGCTGGCGCCAAAGATTGAAGGTCCTCAGCCGTTACATTCGCACGATTTTGTTCGTACTCACTGGCCACGGATTCAAACTCGGCTAAGTTTTCTATCCGGGTTTCATCCTGTGGATCAGTTGATGCGGATAGTTCAGCGAGGTAGCCCGACTGTTCAAGGACAGCCTGCATGACGGTGGCGGGGCCAACACCGGAGTCGACCAGTGCACTAAGAACTTCCAGCATCTGGTGGAAGTTTCGAACCTGCAGTAGCGACCTCGTGGCAAGCCCGGGCACTTCCTCGCAGCGAGCAATCGCAGCTCGAAATGGAATCTGTTCGCGGTCGGCGAAAGCAGCGAGCATGGCCTCGGCACGATCACCGATTCCACGCTTGGGCACGTTGAGAATACGGCGAACGGAGACGTCATCGTTTGGATTGGCTAGCGCACGCAGGTATGCGATGGTGTCTTTAATCTCTTTGCGCTCATAGAACCTCGTTCCGCCCACAACGGTGTAGGGAAGACCGTTGCGAATAAAAACTTCTTCCAGCGAACGCGATTGGGCGTTAGTGCGATAGAACACGGCCACATCGCCCTGTCGGTGCTCACCGGAGTCGGTGAGCCGATCGATCTCATCGGCTACGAAGCGTGCCTCGTCATGTTCGTCATCGGCGGCGTACAAGCCGATGGGGGCACCCTCACCCTCGTCCGTCCACAGGTTCTTCTCCAGCCGATCGGGGTTATGTGAAATGACCGCGTTGGCGGCATCAAGAATCGTTTGGGTGGACCGATAATTTTGTTCGAGCAGGATGCGCCGAGCATCGGCGTAATCGGCCGCAAAACTGTCGATGTTGCGAATCGTGGCACCGCGAAAAGCATAAATGGACTGGTCGGCATCACCCACCACGCACAGTTGCGCAGGTGGCACACCGTCGTCACCGGAGCCCACAAGTTCCTTCACCAAGACGTACTGTGCATGGTTGGTGTCTTGATACTCATCGACCAGAATATGTCGAAAGCGGCGGTGGTAGTGCTCCGCAACATCGGGGAACATCTGTAGTAGCGCCACGGTGGCGCCGATCAAGTCGTCGAAATCAAAAGCATTGGCGCGCAACAACCTACGCTGATATTCGGTGTAAACCTCGGCCAGCAGAAGTTCTTCGGGCTGCTCGGCTCGCCTGCGAAAATCTTCGTAGTCAACCAACTCGTTTTTCGCATTAGAGATTCGAACGGCGAGGGACCGAGCCGAATAGCGTTTTGGGTCCAGATCAAGATCGCGGGCCACCAGGGTGAGCAGGCGCTGAGAGTCAGCCGAATCATAGATGGAAAACGACGTTGTCATGTTGAGTCGCTTAGCTTCGCGGCGCAGAATACGCACGCAGGATGAGTGGAAAGTTGACACCCACATGCCGCGTGCGGCCCCACCCACCTCAGCCGTGACCCGCTCGGCCATCTCTCGAGCGGCCTTGTTGGTGAAGGTGATCGCCAGGATTTGCGAGGGGACAACCCCATCGTGGTTGATGAGATGGGAAATCCGATGCGTGAGCACGCGTGTTTTACCTGAACCCGCACCGGCCACAATCAACAGTGGACTGTCCCGATGCTCCACGGCCTGGAGTTGCGCGGGGTTCAGCGAGGGCATCGGTTGATCGTACGGTGCCCCACCCATGCTCTGGGTCAGCACGTCCTCGGTGTCTAACGCAACTGGGCCACAATGCGGGCGGTGACCTCAACGTCTCCCCCGGCAAGGGTGCGTCGAATCTGCCCGTTCGCATTGAGTGGCACAACGATGAGGGCAGAAAGGCTGGACTTTCGACCCACCTGCAGGCTTGGCGTGGTGCCCAGCGAGCGCGACCAAAACGTCACATCTGCGGCCTTGCCGGTGGTGGTGGCATCAACCTGCAAGATCACCGCGCTCGCCCCCTGGGCTGAGCGCAGGGCACGACGGAGGGAGGTGACGTTGCCGGTAACCTCGGTGGGCGCAACCGGAATGAGTAACTGCCCCGAAGCGTTGTCGCGCTGGGCATCGGCCTGGAATGCGATGCTGAGATCAACCGCGCCGTTGCTCTTATTGATCACGGTGAACTGGCGCTGGTCATCGAGGGAGACCAGCGTCGTTTGCGTGACAACGTCATTGCGGCGGTAGCTAATGACCGGAGTCGCGCTTGTCCGTTTCTCACCCGTGCCCCGGATAATCAACCGACCGGAACGCTCCCCGTTGGAAAGAGTGACCGCAGCCAACCCGCCGACGGACACACCGTTGACCCCCACCGGCTGGGCGAGGGTGACCACACGCTTTTCTCCCGGCTGTAGCGGTTCATTTGTCGCCGCCGTGGAATAGAGCGGAGTTGTGGAGGTCTCGGTGAGACGACCGCCCGTCTCACCGACTCCGGCGGGTTTCACCAGGTAGCCGAGCACGTCGACGCTGAGATGGGTCGCGCCCGAGGTCGTCGTGAAAGCGATCGTCCCGTCACTGCCCACGGGGACGATGGTGGTGGTGTGGGTGGGGGAATTGACCGAGACCATGTTGATCGGTGACGCCGCATTGGTGCGCGCGGCTAAGTCGGCCGGGGAGTTAGAACCGCGGGTGGTGGTGCGCACCACCACGGCTCGGACAGAGTCACCGGGGCTTTGGGGCAGTGATGCCACATTAATCGCGACCGGGGCTCCCGCACCACCTCCAGAAGACTGAGATAATCGACAACTGGTACCGCCAGGCAGGCCCGCACCACTGCGGGTATCGAGAACGCGGCGCGGTTTGGTGGGAACGAAATCCAGCCCGTTGCCTACCGGCAGCGCGGTGCTGGACGCGGTAGTCCATGAGCTGCACGCGGGCGCAGGCGTGGGACTGCCACCCCAGAAGCTTGTCTGCCCCGCTGCGCCATCCCAGGACAGCGAAATGTGGATGTGGTCGCGGTGGCAATAGGTGTCATAGCCAGATTCCGGCGTTGAGAAACACCCCTTGAGTTCACTCCAAGCCTGGCGGTAGGACTCCCAAATACGGTCACCCCAGCCGATATACATAACCCCGAGGCGCCGAGCCATGGCGTACTCGTTGCCCTGGTCGTCGGTGGCCAGCAGCCAGTCGAGGAAAGCGCTGGCAGTCTGTCGCTGCTCGCGGTCGCGAATGTTGATCATCCAGTCCAGTGCGCGTCCCTCTTTGTGCTCGCTACGGCCACCCACGTCGCAGCCCCGCGGGATCCAGATGCTGCCGGCGAGTTCAGGGTAGGTCTGGCGAATCAGGTCGGCGAACTTGGCGGTGCCAGGTTGCGCGGGCGGTGAACAAATACCCTGGCCCTGGTAGGACGCGAGTGGATCCACGGCTGAAGGCAGGTCTACAACGGGCTGTGGCACAGCAATATCGGGGTTGATCTTTTCCGCGGTGCCCACCGTTGCTTCGTCGCTGGACTTGCTCGGCTTCGAAGGCTTCGTCGGCTTGCCAGGCTTCGTCGGCTCGCCAAGTTCAGATGGCTTTGTGGGCTTGGCTTCAGGCGCGGGAGTCTGCTTCCCCGATGTGGACTCTGGGCTGTCCAGGACCGGGTCTTGCGGCACACCTGATGGCCCATCCTGAGCGGCTTCTTCAGCGGCGCTGACCAAGGGAGCAGCGGGGACAGGCGCACCGGTGCTGGCTTGTGCACCGGTGGCTGGCACGACGAGAAGACCGGCGCTAAGGCCAAGCCCGAGTACCACGCTGGCGACACGAGCTGATTTTGCGCGTGTGGCCCCCGCGAACCAGAAACGGTTGGCCGGTGCAGAAGTTGAGCCAGGCTCAGCGCGATTAGTCATCAACCCAGACATTAGCGCTCTTACCGGGTGTTTCGCCGCACCACAGCGGCCATTCCCAGGGCTTTCCCAACTATCACTTCAGTCACATACGTCACAGAACTCACGTGCGTCATGCGTGGTGATCGGGCGCTACGGGCTACCCGACATAATGACCCGATGCCTGACACCCTTCTCAACAGCGAACCCGCACCCGTCGTCGAACGTGCCCTCGTGGTCACCGCCCATCCAGACGATGTCGACTTTGGTGCCGCCGGCACCATCGCCCACTGGGTAGCCCAGGGCACCAACGTCACCTACTGCATCGTTACCGATGGTGACGCAGGAGGATTTGACCCCGCCGTGCCCCGCAGTGAGATTCCCCGGATCCGTCGCGCGGAGCAGGTAGCGGCCGCAGCAACCCTGGGGGTTAGCGACGTGCGATTCCTGGGATATCGCGATGGCTCGCTCACCGTCGACATGGGCCTGCGCCGTGACATCTCCCGGGTAATCCGACAGGTACGTCCCGAACGCATGCTGATCCAGTCACCGGAGCGGAATTGGAAAAGAATTCCTGCCTCACACCCCGACCACCTTGCCGCAGGTGAAGCGGCCATGTTCGCTATTTATCCTGACGCCCGCAACCCTTTCGCTCACCCTGAGTTACTTCAGGACGAAGATCTGGCCGACTGGGTCGTTCCCGAAGTGTGGGTCATGGGTGGCCCCACCCCCAACCAGGCGGTGGACGTCAGCGACTACTTCGATTTAAAGATCGCCGCTCTTCGCGAACATGCCAGCCAAACGGCGCACATGGACGATCTTGCCGAACGCATCACCCAGTGGCTGACCACGGGGGCCCACCTTGGCGGTCTACCTGAGGGACGCCTCGCGGAGTCCTTTCAGGTGGTGTACGTCTAGCGCACGGCTTGGCCGGTCCTAGGTCCAAAACACCGCGAGGACCACGTTGACCATGGTGAGCCCACCCATAGCAGCCCAAAAGCCAACCTGGTTGCCCGTCTTGCGTCGACCGAGGAATGCCAACACGGTGACCGCCACGGTGATGAGCAGTTTGGTAGCAAGTTTCCAGGTGATCGCGCCACCTTCCACCGCACCGGACTCCAAAAGTCCCTGCAGAATTACGCCGGTCACCAATTGGGTGAGCGCACCGTGCAGCATTGCCGGGTTCACCCCCTTCTGCGGTGACGCCATCTGCACAAGGAAACCGCCCAGCAAACTGGCCAAGCCAATAAAGTGCAGCACGAGCACGACGTTGTAAAGAATCTCCACGATCTACACCCTAACCAGCAGCGGCGTTACTCCCACTCAATGGTGCCCGGGGGCTTACTGGTGATGTCCAGTACGACGCGGTTGACGTCTAGCACCTCGTTGGTGATGCGGGTGGAGATGGTGGCCAAGGTGTCGTAGGGAAGTCGCGACCAATCCGCAGTCATTGCATCCTCGCTAGAAACTGGACGCAGCACGATGGGGTGGCCGTAGGTGCGCCCGTCTCCTTGCACGCCGACCGATCTCACGTCGGCGAGAAGCACCACCGGGCACTGCCAGACATCTCGATCGACGCCGGCAGCGGTGAGTTCTGCCCGGACGATGGCATCGGCGGCGCGCAAGATCTGCAACCGGTGAGCATCGATGGCTCCGACTATCCGGATGGCAAGGCCTGGCCCGGGGAAAGGATGTCGCCAGACGATGTCGGCGGGCACACCGAGTTCCAGGCCTACCTGGCGCACCTCGTCTTTAAATAGCGTGCGCAGCGGCTCGATGAGGTCGAACTCCAGGTCATCAGGCAGCCCGCCCACGTTGTGGTGACTTTTGATGTTGGCCGTGCCGGTACCGCCGCCGGACTCCACCACATCGGGATACAGGGTGCCCTGAACCAGATACTTCACCGATTTCCCGCTGTGGTCGGCAGATTCAACGATCTCGCGGGCAGCCTGCTCGAACACGCGAATGAACTCTCGTCCGATGATTTTTCGTTTTTCTTCCGGGTCGACGACCCCGGCCAGCGCGGAAAGGAACCGATCAGCTGCGTCCACGACCACTAGGCGTACGTCGGTGGCTGCTACAAAGTCTCGCTCCACCTGTTCGGCCTCGCCGGCGCGAAGCAATCCGTGGTCAACGAAAACGCAGGTCAACTGCGTGCCGATGGCTCGTTGAACCAGGGCCGCCGCAACGGATGAATCCACACCCCCGGACAGCCCGCAAATCACCATGTCGTCGCCGACCTGAGAGCGGATGCGGTGAACCTGTTCATCGATTACCCCGGTCATCGACCACGTGGGTTCACAACCGGCAATGCCAAACAGGAAGTGCCCCAAAACACGTTGCCCGTGCTCAGAGTGCATCACTTCCGGGTGAAACTGCACCCCGGCGATGCGTCGTTCTTGGTTTTCAAATGCCGCTACCGGTGCCCCAGCAGAAGTTGCACTGACGGTGAAACCGGGAGGTGCTTGGGTGACCGCATCGCCGTGGGACATCCATACCGAAAGTTGCTGCGGCAATTGCGCAAACAGCACGGACGCAGAATCTGTCACGTTCAATTGGGTTCGTCCGTACTCTCGATCGCCGGTTTTGCTTACCGTGCCGCCGAGGGCTTGGGCAAGGGCCTGAAATCCGTAGCAAATGCCAAAAATTGGGATGCCCGCCGCGACTAGTGCGGCGTCGAGGCTGGGCGCTGCGTCGGCATAGACACTCGCCGGTCCGCCCGAGAGGACCACCGCTGCTGGCGCGGCAGCAATAATCTGCGCGGCGGTGGTCGTGTGCGGAATGATTTCGGAGAAAACGCCCGCCTCGCGCACCCGCCGAGCAATGAGTTGCGCGTACTGGGCGCCGTAGTCAACGACGAGGACGACCT
>ERZ887942.2549-NODE-2549-length-11249-cov-5.323030_pt1 | contig 11249 bp, 9 predicted proteins | sample MGYA00521099_ERZ887942 | MGnify/ENA primary metagenome ERZ887942 (study PRJEB32303, sample SAMEA104408605) | aquatic metagenome | biome: Brackish water; feature: Pelagic; material: water | place: Baltic Sea | collected 2014-06-07T06:48:00 | depth 16,251 m ... | reverse complement strand
TCAACTTCTCACCTTTCTTGCGAAACGCGGAAAGCGTATATCGCCACTGTTGATAACGACCCATGATTATCCAGACCCCGATGCGCTGGCGAGCGCCTATGGATTGAAGCATTTAGCGGAGCAGATATTTGGGATCAGGTCCCGTATCGTATATCAAGGTGTCATTGGTCGGATGGAAAACCGGACTATGGCAAAGATTTTGAAGCTACCCGTATACAAGGTGAAACCCGATGATCTGACCAAGTACAAACATACTGCTTTGGTGGATACTCAGCCAGCGTTTGAAAACAATTGGTTTCCAAAGAACCGGAAAGCCACGATCATAGTAGATCAGCATGTGTCGGAGGTGAAGCCAGCCGGAGATTGTGTCATCATTGATCCGGATTGTGGGGCGACAGCCATCATTATCGCGCAGGCACTGTTGTTAAAAGAGGTAGAGATTCCATCGCGCTTGGCGACCGCTTTGGCCTACGGAATCATTTCGGATACGATGAATTTGTACCGCGCCAATAAACCGGAAGTCATCGATGTTTACCTAAAGGTAATACCTTTTTGCGACCTTAAGGCACTGGCTCAAATTCAAAATCCAGTGCGCTCGAGGCGTTTCTTCGCGACGCTGGGAAAAGGAATTGAGAATGCGATGGCGCGATCTGGGCTTATTACGGCACATCTTGGAAATGTCGAGAACCCCGACCTAGTCTCGCAAGTAGCGGATTTCCTATTGACCTACAGGAGTATGAAGAAGTCGTTTTGCACAGGACGTTATAATGGCCGATTGTATGTGTCACTTAGGATGGATAAGTCTTCTATCAACGCTGGTAAGGCGCTGAGGGATATATTTGAGAATCGCGGTGAAGCGGGTGGCCATGACGACATCGCGGGAGGAAGTTTTGAAGTCGGGGAGACGGCAGAAGCTGATGAATGGCTTGCCGCGGAGGAGATGATGGTAAAACGTCTATTGAAACGCTTCCGTATTCGTACTACGAAAGAACCCTATTATCCCTTTAGGCAGGCAGCAACTATTTCAAAAACATGATTCCGCGCATACTAGCACCATTCCAAGAGATCGGTTTCTCCGGCTTTCTGGATATCCTTTTCATGACGCTTTTAATCTACACACTGCTCGTTTGGTCGAAACGTACGCGGGCTGCATTTGTGTTAACGGGGATCCTTATTGTCGCTGGTATCTATCTGCTGGCTAGACAGTTTAATCTAAACCTTACGGCAGCGATCTTTGAACAGTTTTTTGCGGTTATCCTAGTTGCTTTGGTAGTCATTTTTCAGGGAGAGCTCCGCTACTTTTTCGAACGGATTGCGGTCTGGAGTTTTAATCGACGACTACTGGGAAAAGAAACCGTTCGCCTAACACGGGAAGAGGTTCAGATCCTTGCGAAAACAGTGTCTGACCTCAGTCGTGAAAAAGTGGGCGCCCTCATTGTTATTCGTGGTAAGGATATGATAGTCCGACATCTGGAAGGTGGACAGGAATGCAATGGTAAGTTGAGTGAGCCACTTCTGAAGAGTATATTTGATGCTCATTCGGTGGGGCACGATGGAGCCGTGATCATTTCGGAGAACCAAGTGGCGCAGTTCTCGGTGCAGCTGCCGCTCTCCAAGAACACCAGTAAAGTTGCGAAGGGTGGAACCCGGCATTCGGCGGCCCTGGGACTATCTGAATTGTGCGATGCGCTTTGTATAGTAGTTTCTGAGGAGCGAGGGACGATATCGGTTGCCAGAAATGGGGAACTCAAAACGGTTCGAAATGCGGAAATACTAGCCCAACAGTTGGAAGAGTTTTACCATGCCATGGATCCAAAATTGGAGGCGAAGCTGTGGGAGAACTATTTAAAACGCAATTGGCGTGATAAGTTGATCGCGCTTACGTTGTCCGTCGCATTGTGGTTCGTTTTGGTGAACGGCTCGAAGACGGCTTACCGAACCCTCTCAGTACCGGTTACTTATACCAGTATCCCTGCGGAGTGGCAGGTTGAAGAAGTTAGACCTGCTGAAGTCGAGGTAACATTTAGGGGAGTGCGCAGGTCTTTTTATTTTGTGCGTAAGAACGACATTGAAATCAGTGTGCCTTTGAAATTGTTGGCAGGTACGCAACGAGTGCGCTTGAGTCCGCGGCAGATGACGTTTCCTAAAAACTTACTCCTTGAAACCATCGAGCCGAATCAAGTTGAGATCGTGGTTAGCGAAGTCGTGTCGGAAGAACCAGCAGACGAAGTGAAACCTAATCCGTAGTCGGACTCATCTCCTTCGCTATTAAGGGAAGCTTTATTGGTCGCCGTATTTGTCTTCGAATACTTTAACGGGATCCCAGTCAGGCTTATTGTAGAGTTTCTTTTGCTTCTCAAATTTGCTGTTCGGGTAATAATCGAAGATATCCCCCTGTCCAAGTATGCGAGGGTCGCCTTGAGCTTTGAGAGCGGATTCGAGTTGTTTCCAAAGGCGGTTTTTAATCGCCTCAAAGGCCGGATCATCGGCCAGGTTCTTTACGCAATGGGGATCGTTGAGGATGTCATACAGTTCTTCTTCTGGACGGAGGCCGAAACTCATTTCGAAGTACTCGTATTCCGGGTCTGAAGGTTTTAGGTCGGTCAGGTAGGATTTGGTAGGAGAGTTGTCGACGTTCATGTATCCGTATTCTGGATTGCCGGCTGGCCAACGGTGGGGGAGTAGATTGCGGCTATAGAGAAACGAATCATTGCGAATAGCTCGGACGGGGTAGGAGACCGAGTAGAGTCCGTTATCGACTCGTCCTACATCGTGACGTTCTTTACCAAGCAGGGTATAATTGCGTTTATCGTCTATTCTTCCGGATCGCTGTGCCAGAAGTTGTGGCAGGAAACTCTGCCCTGTCATTTGATCTGGGGCGTCTACCTGAGTGAGGTCAAGTAATGTGGGTGCAAGATCAGGAAAGGTAATGAAATCGGATACGACTCTATTCGGGACAATCTTACCTTTCCACATCGCAACAAAAGGGACTCGATAGCCTTCATCGTAGATCTGTCCCTTCACTCTGGGAAATGGCATGCCATGATCGGACGTTGCGATGATTAAGGTGTCTTCCAATAAGCCCTTTTCTTCGAGCATAGCGAGCGCTACGCCGATCTGTTTATCATACCATTCGACTTCGATTGCATAGTCGGCGAGGTCACCTCGGATGGTGTCATTATCGGGGAAGAAGTCTTGAACCGTTACGTCATCGAGATTGCGCCCATCTCTTTTCCAGGAGTCCTTCTCATATTTTCGGTGAGGTTCCTTGGTTCCCAGCCAAAAGCAGAAGGGTTTGTCTTGGTCCCATTCACCAAGGAAGTCTGCGAAGTTTGCGGGATAGTCGATTTTACTTATCCCATTGTAAGGCACCTCTCGCATGCGTGTATTGTAGGGATATCCAGCGGGGTTCGATTTATTACCAAAGTTGTTTTCAGCTACATTCTCACCTCTCCAGGTACCGGGTCCCCAGCCCTTACCTGTGAATCCTATGAAGTAACCTGCTTGCTCAAGCAAGAAGGGGTAGAACAACCACTTGTCTGAAAGGATTGGATTATGGTTTGTCGCTTCTTCCAACTGCTAGGAATAACGGCCGGTCAGAAGACAGGCACGAGCCGGCGCGCATTTTGGGTTATTATTGTAGGCGTTGGTGAACAGGGTCCCTTCTTTCGCCAACCGGTCAAAATGAGGGGTCTCAATATAGCTGGCTCCGTAGGCTCCGAAGCTGTTGCGTGAGGCATCATCAGCGATAAGGAAGAGGATATTGGGGTGTGATGCTTTTAGATGCTGAAATGCAAGAATTGCTGAAAGAAATAATAGAAATAGTAGTGTGGATTTCATTTTTACAGGAGCATGGGTTGAACTAGGTCTTTTGTGAAGTATGTTCCGGCTACTCTTTGGATAAGGTCCTGAGAAACTCTAAGGCTCTTTTTTCCGACCAATAGTTTTGTTTATTAAATGAAGAAAAACCCATGTGACCACCGTGCTTTGGGGTTTCGAAAAAAAAGAAGTCATTGGCTTGAGCTTCCTGGTAAGGAAAACACGCCGGGGCGAGAAACGGATCATTCAGCGCGTTCACGAGCAGAGTAGGGATTCGTATACGGGGAATAAAGGGTCTGCTGCTGGATCGTGTCCAGTAGTCCTCCGCGCTTGAGAAGCCATGCATTGGGGCGGTGTAGCCGCCATCGAACTCCCGGAATGTTTTCATGCAATCGAGGTCCTTATCTTCCAATTGCCCGGGAAAGGCTTCCATCTTATGGCGGATCTTTTTCCTGAGTGTTTTGAGAAAGCGCTCCATGTAAATGCGATTGGCAAGGCTCTCCAGTCTGATAGAGCTGCTTTCGAGGTCGCAGGGTACTGAAAAAGTTGCTGCGCTTTTTAAGCGATCGTCTGTGGAATCGTGACGTTCGCCCAGGTATTTAAGTGTCATATTTCCTCCGAGACTGAATCCGATCAATGAAATATCAGTGAAAGGGTAATTTTCGTAGACGTGCTCTAGTACCGTGTCGAGATCCTCTGTTGCTCCGCTATGGTAGGACCGCACATAGCGGTTCATTTCGCCGCTGCAGCCGCGGTAGTTCCAAGCGAGTATATTCCATCCTGCATTGCTGAAAACGCGGGCCATACCTTGCACATAAGATTGGTGTGAGTTGCCCTCGAGCCCATGGGATAAGATCACCAAACGCTTGCTTGAGTTATTGTGTTTCCAGTCCAGATCGAGGAAATCGCCATCGGGTGTTTCAATGCGTTCCCGTTTATTGGTGACCGCGGGTACCTTACGAAAGATCGCAGGATATATTGTTTGAAGGTGTCCATTTGGAAGAATCAGAGGCGGTCGATAGCTGGACGTGGAAACCAGAGGCATTTGGAAAGTCGAATGGATATTATGCTTGTCGGCAAGCTCGGCAAAAGTGCTCGCCTTCTACGGATGCTGGAAACTTAATGTTCAACTATGTTCCGATACTCCAGAATTTCCTCGAAATGGTTACCGATTGTGATTCTTGCTCTGTTGAGTACGTCTGGCATCGCTGTGGTCGCTGACATGAAGCCAGATGAACACATCGCTTTTAAGACGGTTCCAGGAGAGGTTAGCGAACTGAAGCTTCACATGTTTTATCCTGATGGCTACGAGGCGAGTGGAAGTTATCCGGCGATTGTTTTCTTTTTTGGCGGCGGTTGGAATGGCGGATCTGCGGATCAGTTCTATCCTCAAGCGAAGTACCTGGCTTCCCGTGGGATGGTAGCGATCAGTGCTGATTATCGGACAAAGAAGAGTCATGGTGTTCTGCCGTTTCGATGTGTCGAAGACGGAAAATCAGCGATTCGTTTTGTTCGGCAGAACGCCAAAAAACTCGGTATTGATCCAAATCGTATTGCAGCCGGAGGTGGTTCTGCTGGGGGGCATGTTGCCGCTGCCACGGGAACTTTGGAGCGTTTCGATGTTGATAGGGCCCTGGATGTTAGTTCCGTGCCTAATGCTTTAGTACTTTTCAATCCGGTTTATGATAACAGTGCAGATGGTTACGGTTATGATCGTGTCAAAGACTATTGGACCTTCTTTTCTCCGATGCACAATCTCAAGGCGGGCCAACCGCCGGCCATTGTGTTTCTCGGAGATAGTGATGCCTTGATTCCGGTGTCCACAGCTACGGAGTATCAACGGCGAATGCATAAATTTGGTCTTCAAAGTGAGCTCTTTATTTTTGAAGGTCAGTCACACGGTTTCTTTAATTGGTCGAGGGATGAAACACCTTCCAAGGAGATATTCACGAGTATCATGAGCTCAGCGGATGTTTTCCTGCAGTCGCTCGGGTATCTGGAGGGAAATTCGACCATAGTAGAATGGGTTGCTGTGGAAATCGTTGAACAGTCGTGAGCGACTCCCGAACGTTTAAGACGGTAGATATTATACTGCCGTTAGATCTTTCTGAAGATGAGAACGAATGGCGAGTTGCAGTCGCAGAAAAGATCGGTATCGAGCCGGGTGATATTTCCGATATCAGGCTTCGTAAACACTCTATCGATGCTCGGCAGAATATTATTAAAGTGCAGCTACGGCTTGAAGTCTCGCTCGATGGGTCACTCCCAGTCGATCCGGAATTGAAACCTGATCTGCCTTCTGTACCCGCTGGGGCAAAAAAGATCATTATTGTTGGTTGTGGGCCAGCTGGGATGTTTGCTGCGCTACGAGCTATCGAACGGGGTTTTAAGCCTATAATTCTTGAACGAGGGAAGGACGCATCAAGTCGTCGCTTTGATCTAGCACCACTACTACGTGAGGGCCGGGTGATCGAAGATTCTAATTACTGTTTTGGGGAAGGGGGAGCTGGAACGTTTTCGGATGGAAAACTATATACCCGAGCCACAAAACGGGGGCCGGTTCGAGATGTCTATGAAACGCTGGTAGCCCATGGAGCGCCGTATCGAATTCTCACTGACGCTCACCCGCATATTGGTTCAAATCTGCTGCCAAATCTGGTGAAGGCGATTCGCAATTCCATCATTGAGGCCGGAGGTGAAGTTCATTTCCAGACGCGGGTTGATGGGTTTATTAAGTCGAGTGACGGGGATAAGCTTTTGGGTGTTCGAACGGTAACAGGTGAGGAGTATCTTGGGGAAGCGACCATTCTCGCAACGGGGCATAGTGCGCGGGATATCTACAAGTTGCTTCAGCAGGAATCCATAATCATTGAGCAGACTCCGTTTGCGGTGGGAGTTCGTATCGAGCATCCTCAACCGCTGATTGATAGTATTCAGTATCATTTTCCACGCGATGCTGAACGGCCGCGTATACTGCCGGCTGCTCGCTACCAACTCGCAACGAAGATCGATGGGCGCGGGGTACATTCGTTCTGTATGTGTCCGGGAGGTTTTATCGTTCCTGCAGCCACTGAGAATGATGAAGTGGTCGTGAACGGCATGTCTTTGGCTCGCCGAGATTCTCCTTACGCCAATAGCGGTATTGTGGTTACAATAGATCCGATTGATACGGCGTCATTTCAGAAGGAACATGGTGTCTTAGCAGGGATCGCTTTTCAAAAAGACCTTGAAGTGCTGGCGTCACAGACGGGGGGTGGAAAACAGAAAGCTCCGGCCCAACGAGTGACCGACTTCCTGAAGAATCGACTCTCTAACGATTTACCTCCAACGAGTTACCGGCCGGGGATCGTGTCCGCGCCCCTGCATCGACTCATGCCACGCTGTATCTCTGGCAGAATGCAGCGAGGACTCAAACAGTTCGGGAAATCAAAGCATGGCTATATCACTTATGAGGCTAACCTCATTGGTTTTGAAACCCGGACAAGTTCGCCGATAAGAATACCCAGGAATGAACGGACCTGTGAGCACGTTGAGTTGAAAGGGCTGTTTCCCTGCGGTGAAGGAGCGGGATACGCTGGCGGAATTGTTTCAGCCGCCCTCGACGGGATGCGATGTGCTGACTCGGCCTGTAGCTAAGATTGAATGGGATCGGCAGCTAACTACCTCCGACATCGGAGACAGTTCGTTAGACGGTAGAATCAGGCCTATTTGATTTTTGTATGATTCGTGACCTCCCAAACGGTAGGTTGTCCCTTCGTTTGCAGCTCTAACCAATTGAGAGCCGCTTCATGAACGATTTCATGGCCTCCCTTGAAAATGGTAATGCGCGTGTTAGAAGTCGTTTTTCTGAAGAGTGGAATTTTTCGACCGTAAACCGGATCTTTAATGCTTGTCTTAAGATGAGTTGGGACGGTTTGAGTTTCGTAGAAATTGTTTATGTCCTCTTCGTTAATTGCGTCTTCTGCGCTTACGATTCGGTTGAATGCGTGAAGGGAATGGGTGAATGGAACGCTTCCTTTGCGTCCATCATCGATACCGTGATTGATATCGATACTGACGTTGCTTGCACTTGATAGGTATGAAATCGGTGAACGGTAGCGAGCCTGCTGCGTTGCCTCGAGGTCAGACCCGGGTATTCCTCCCAATACGCGTTCGATTTCTTCCGCATATCGTTCCGGGCCATCTTTTGATTTTTGTTCCCACCAGGCCTGTATATCTGTTACGGGACACCATGCCGATACTCCAGCCCAGATTTCAGGGTGTCTGCCTGCCATTAGTAGTGACATGTGTCCACCGCCTGAGACACCAACCAGGTAAATGCGATTTTCATCTACGTCGTATTCGGACGTCATGTATTCCACAGCACTTACAATATCTCTGACAGCCAAGTCTGAACCCGTAGACTGGGCTGTTTTATTCTTACCTCTGAAATTAGGGTGAATCATAAACCAGTCATTTTGGATACACCAATCGCCAAAGAGTGGTTGCCCTCCTTCTTGCAGAAAATCGTTCGACCATGTGTGAAGCGCTACGAGGAGAGGGCGCTTACCATCTACTTTTTTGGGAGCGTAGACCAGGCTGGGTTGTTGCGAGTTGTCGATACTCGAGGGGTAGTAAGTCTCTTTTACTTTTCTTGACCAGCGATGTTGAGCATCGAGCGTTGCCGCTGTGCTGAACAGAAAAATCGTAAACAATGTTAATGAAGTGAGACGGGTAAGGTTGATTGGTTTCATCGGTTAGCTGTCGAATTAGTAGTTAAACAATTGGTCTTTTTTATAACTAGTGTTGGCGGCCTTGTTGAGCGCTCGTACGATCTTGTGTTGAATATTTTTTGTCAGGCGGCGTCCTTTGCAGGCTTTGGTAACCATTTTGTGGGTAATGTGCTCCTCGGATGCAGTTACCAAATCATGCGTGCACAGTTGAAGCTTTTGTAACAGCTTCGCTATCGGTTGTTCTCCCAAATTGCGTTCGATGGTTTCGGCCATGTTTGTATGAATCTATGATGAGAGAGAGATCGGCATCGGATTGCAAGAAATCCTATGCTGAGCTGTTTTGGTTCATCTGAGCTTGCATCTTGTGATAAGGTCAACTTGCATGAACGTATGATCATCTCTCTGCAGGATGCACTAAAAGAACACTTTGGTTTGGAGAGCTTTCGGTATCCACAGGAAGACATCATCAAGTCCATCCTTAATAAGCAGGATACACTTGTCATCATGCCGACAGGTGGTGGAAAAAGTCTGTGCTATCAGTTGCCGGCATTGCTTCTACCAGGTGTGACACTGGTGATTTCACCCCTGATTGCGCTGATGAAAGATCAGGTCGATGCTTTGAAGGGCAAAGGTATCGAAGCGGAAATGATCAATAGTTCGCAATCATGGACCCAGCAACAGGAGATCTTAAAATCGCTTAGCGGCGGAAAGCTCAAGCTGCTTTACATCGCCCCTGAACGTTTTCGTGCACGCTCGTTTACGGATTCTTTGAGAGGAGTCGATATTTCGCTAGTGGCGATCGATGAGGCGCATTGTATTTCACAATGGGGACATGACTTTCGCCCGGACTATTTACGACTGGGCGAGGCATTGGAATCGTTAGGACATCCTCTCTGTGCCGCCTTTACTGCAACGGCCACGCCCGAGGTGCAAAAAGACATTCGAACGAACCTGCGCATGAAGTCGCCCGGTTTATTCGTGTCAGGATTTTCAAGACCGAACCTTACGTTCACTATTCGGAAGCCCAAGACAAAGCTTCAAAAGTATAGCCGCATTCGCAAGTTGATCGACTTACATAAGACGGGGATCATCTATTGTTCGACTCGTAAAAGCGTCGAAGAAGTATCCGAGTGGTTAAAAGAAGACGATCAGGACCACGTCGTCTATCATGGTGGATTGAGTGATACGGACCGGAGTGCTGCGCAGGATCGCTTCATTAGTGGAGAAACGTCTGTCGCTGTAGCCACGAACGCATTTGGGATGGGCATAGACCGTTCCGACATTCGATTTGTCTGCCATTATGAAATGCCTGGAAGTATCGAGGCATTTTATCAAGAAGCAGGGCGTGCGGGACGTGATGGGAAACCCGGGTTTTGCGAGCTCCAGTTTATGTATGCCGACAAGCGGATTCAGGATTTTTTCATAGAGGGCGGAAACCCGGACGCATCCCTCATTAAACAGACTTATGCGCACCTGCATTCGGAAGCGGGAAATAATAACGAAGTGGTTATGCCCATGGATGAGCTCGTTTATCGCTTGGGTAAGAAGACGAACGGCATGTCGGTGAGCGCTGCAATCGGTGTGTTACGTCGTATGGGTATCATCGAGCGTTATGATTTTCCAGGAGGACGGGTACGAGGTACGCGTTTGCTTCAGCCCGACACCTTGCCGGGTGATTTGGTCATGGATGCTGTAGCATTGGCTGAGAAGAAACGTCGAGATGAGTCGAAGTTAAAAAAAGTTATCCAATGGGCGTATTCACAAAACTGCAGAGAACAGTGGATACTTCGCTACTTTGGTGAAATGAATTCGAAACCCTGTGGTCGGTGTGACGCGTGCATGATGGCTGTCGACTCGCCTGTCAGGAAGCTGGACGAAGATGAAAGTGTTATTTTGAAGAAAGGTCTGAGTGGAGTTGCCCGTATGTCACAGCGGCATACGAAGCATGAATGGATTGCTCGCTTCGGTCGTGATCGAATCATCAAGTGCCTCATGGGCAGCAAAGCCAAAGCGATCGTGCAGGCGGAGTTAGATAAGTTACCAACCTGGGGTATTCTAAACGCTCATTCCGCAGACTTTGTATCTGAGCTGTTTGACGCGATGGCGCAGCAAGGGTTGATCGAAACGACCGATGGGGAGTATCCTTTGCTACAGTTAACGGAGTTTGGTTCGCGAGTTATGTTTGGTGAAACAGATACAGAGTTGGCATGGCCCAGTGTTATAATCGCTTCTACACAGGCTGATGGCGAAGACGATATGGACTATGACGAGTCTCTCTTTCAGGAGTTGGTTGCCAAACGGAATCAACTCCGACGACAACGAGGCAATGTGCCAGCCTATACCGTATTTCCCAACCTCGTTTTGAAGAAACTGGCGACGCTCAAGCCGACGACAGCTGAGGAGGCCATGACGATCAAAGGGATCGGTCCCGCCAAGGCGGAAACGATACTCCCGCAGTTTTTGAATATCATAAATCGGTGACAGTCTTAATTGTTAAACGGTTATAGGGGAACTAATGCTCCCTTGAGTCGTTCCTCATAAGACGAATTCCGGCCATCGTGAGGTAATATAATGCGTTGGTTGTAACATTCAGCGTTACGCCGATAACCTATCCGTTCTTACGAAAATCACCGTCCGAGAAGTCCGCCACACCTGTTAAGGAAGTCTCACCTGTAAAGAAAGTGAAGCCGAAGAAGAAGGTCGTTATGAATAAACCAG
>ERZ887942.2548-NODE-2548-length-11251-cov-5.436763_pt1 | contig 11251 bp, 6 predicted proteins | sample MGYA00521099_ERZ887942 | MGnify/ENA primary metagenome ERZ887942 (study PRJEB32303, sample SAMEA104408605) | aquatic metagenome | biome: Brackish water; feature: Pelagic; material: water | place: Baltic Sea | collected 2014-06-07T06:48:00 | depth 16,251 m ... | reverse complement strand
AGTAACTTCCCGCACCCGACTTCCCTCGGCCTGATTCATGTCGTAATGAACCACGAGCCCGGAAACCTGAAGCATACCTCGCTCTAAGGTCAGCGACTGTTCAAGCACTTCAATAATTTGGTCGCCGGTCATTTCAAAAACCACCATTTCATCCTGAAACGGGAATGAGTCCATCAAGTCAGCCAATGGAACGTCTCCCTGAGGCAGGTCCTTTCTCAGGGCTCCTGCATTAATGAACGCCACCTCCGCATCATACACATCCTTGAGAATATCCGCATAGAGATTCCCCAAATCGGACTCGGTGTTATATTGCCTTGTTAGTCGGTCATTTGCGTGAAAAACAGTTTCCTGAAGTTCCGGAAACTTTGACCGGTAATGGACTAGTTTTTCTTTGATCACCGGATGAGGTTCCAGCTCATTACTCACAACGGGCACTAGCTCACCGTGGTAGGATTGGATCACTCCATTCTCTGCATCTAAGACCAACTTGAGTTTTCCCAAACGGGTTCCCTGCCCGTAGGTCTGCATGATCAAGGTTCCCGTCTCAGCATGCACGATTGGTTCCTCTGTTCCGGCATCTGCATGACCACCAAACAATATATCAATCCCTTTAACAAGGCCGGCCATCTGATAATCCGCTTCGATGCCGCGCTGTATTTCCGGATGTGCTTCATCATCCGTCTGCATGGGAGCCGTTTTACCCTGGTGAGTTAATGCCAGAACGATATCAACCTGGGGACGTAAATAATCGACCCAATCTTGCACTACCGGGATTGGATTCTTTACCTCCACGCCCGCCACGTGACTCGGTATGATTGCGGTTCCGGCGTCCTGTCCCATAATGCCGATTACCCCGATCCGAAATCCGTCGCGCTCCACGATTGTGTAAGGCTGCGCATACCGGCGTCCCGTGTCTTTATAAAACATATTAGCTCCCAGAACAGGAAAGGGTGCACGGTGTTTCTGCTCGGCGAAACTTTCCCAGCCATATTCAAACTCATGATTACCAATCGCCATGGCGTCATAACCCATCGTAATCATCATTTCCAGCGGAACGGCCCCTTCGGTCAATTTGGAGAGGATACCCGTAAAGATATCTCCTGAATCAAACAGAAAGACTAGTTCCTCCTCAGTCCTGATCGTATCAACCAAAGTAGCAATTTCGGCAGCTCCTCCGATCATTTCGATATCATCGCGCCAGTAAGCCGGCGTCGGATCGAAGGCGCTTTCAAAATCGTTGGTGAACAGGAGCGTAACCTCCTTCGTTTCTGCTCTCGCACCCACGCACAGTAGTACGAACCCTAATGACGCGATAAAGCTACTTTTCATCAGCTGAATACCATTCGATCTGCTGCATATTGGATGCAGGCGGTGGTGGCCAATGGGCACCGCGCTGACTGGTCAACCCCCGATTGGGACCCGGCGTGTAGTGCTTGTTCGGCAAGCCAACCAGTTCGCCCTCCTTCACCCAGTCCTCGTCGCCCCCATACAGTTCGCCAATCAGCTTCGTTTTCAACTCGGCAAGTATGCCGGCGTGCTCTGGACTCTTTGCTAGATTGTTCATTTCTTTCGGATCCTCCTGCAGATCGAACAGGAGACTAAAATTGCCGACACTGTAATAAATCAACTTATAACGATCGTTGCGAATCATACGTGTCGCGCGAAGCCCTTCATCGCACTCGCCGTAGAAATATTCACGCTTTTGATCACCGACCATCGACACTCCATCCACAGTATCCGGTATATCAATACCGGCGAGATCAAGCAATGTCGGCATCACGTCCTGCCAACCAACCAATCGCCCATCTTCGCGATGGTGCCCTACCCGTTCATCACCTTTAACGCCCATCAATAACATGGGTATGTTGGCAGAGTTTTCATAGAAGGTTCGCTTCGCCCAGAGATTGTGATTCCCGAGCATATCTCCATGATCGGATGTGAAACAAATAATTGTATTATCCAACAGACCTTCCTCGCGTAGAGTCCCAATCACCACCCTTAGTTGATGATCAATCTGTGTACACAGCGCATAGAAGGCCAAACGCGCTCCACGAATCTGTTCTGGCGTGAATTTACTGCCGCGATCAAAATCGATCTGCAAACTAAAGCAGGGATCGTCCATATCGGTCCAATCACCAACAAACGGCATATCAATATCCACGTCCATATCCCGATACAGATCCATATAACTCTGCATCGGTAAAAGGGGTGGATGCGGGTGGCGAAATGATAAATACCAAAACGCCGGACGATTCGGATCTTTGCGTTTAATGACGCGACACATCTGGTTGGCTGCCCAATTGGTCGCGTGAGTTTCCTCAGGAAAAAACCACGGGCGATAGCTATACTCATTATTGCTCATCCCATGCTCGAAGAAACGCCCTGCATAACCTTGGTCTCCCAAAAACAGTTCATAGTCATCGACGACTCCATAAATCTGCCGTCCTTCCTCATCCAGAATCACATCATCAAACCCAATTCTGTCACGCTGTGGATAGACATGTAGTTTACCCACACCATAAGCCTGATAGCCGGCATCTCGAAACGTTTGAGCCATCGTCGGCAACTCAGGCATCGGCATCGTTTCCTGAAATACCCGGTCTCCATGCGTTCTCGGTGTAGTGCCAGTCATCAATGTCCTACGAGCAGGAATACACACCGGACACTCTGCATAGGTATTCGTGAAGCGAGTTCCGTTTGCTGCCAATTGATCAAGTGTCGGCGTCTGGATAGCAGGATGACCCGCACAACCAAAAAACGAGGCAGGCCAATGGTCAGTTGAAATTAAAAGGACATTTGGTTTTTCTGACATAATCAAAGCTACATATATTTATTAGGAACTCCCATTACAAACGCTTATCCATCGATGACTTGCGGCAAGTTTCTCTCGATTTCCTCGGTTCTGTAACCATATCCAGTCCCGTCTAAACTGGACCAATCGAGTACACCATCGGATCGTTTATATAAACCAGGATGGATCGCTTCCTCCGGGGAGGAAGCAGCCGGGTAAAACTGCATTCCATTGCTCTCGACGCCCATGATCGTTCCCGCGTGAGCGGCCAGAAGGACGTGTGGTATTTGCGCTAACATCGGGTTCGTAAGATCCTGAACCATGAGTGTCATACCGTGAGCCTTTGCCCAACAGAGACTCAGAATGGCTCCGGTTTGTGTCTTACAGGTTTTTAAAGCGACGCCTGTCCAACCGAGCTCACGACCCATCTTTACGAACCGCCAGTCATGTGCGCTCTCATCCATAAACAAGGGCTTACGAGCACTGAGGCTATGCACATCGATGGGATTCGCTTCGAGGTCATAAGGGAATGGTTGCTCAACGTACAAGATCCTTTGATACGTCCGTGGATGTTCGTCACGCAGTTGATCAAGAATCGAGTTCACGTAATCAACATCAGTGACTGTACAATTGAAATCCGTGGTCAACCAATCGACATCTTCTTCTTCACAGATTTCACCGATCGCTACCAGACGGTTATAGTCCCAGGTCGCATCATTTCCGCGCAGTTTTACTTTCAGACAATTGAGTCCGTCAGTTTTTATCCATTCACGGAGTAATACTGGATACCCATCATCCGGTTCGTTCCCTGTCAACTCCGCTTCGGAAATTGGATCCAATCCACCAACCAGGTGCCAAACTGGCAGCTGTTTCGTTTCCGGCTCAATCAGATAGTCCGACGGGTATTGGCCCTCGAACGAGCTATCTCCAAAATACTGAGACAGATCGCGGTTCATATATTCGGATGTGTATAAATCGTAGACTCCAACACCCTTGGCATTCGCAAACGCATCATGTATCGCGATATCGAATAGCGAAAAACAAACCAACGCCGCTAAATGTGGCATATGCGCCGACTCGTCGCGACCCGCATTCACGGCACCTAGCATCTGATGCATCGGACCTTCAATAAAGTCGTAACCGATTTCCATAGGGTGCCCGGACAAACCGGAGTTCGGAAGCACCTTCGTTAACTCAACGCAAAAATTTTTCAGGACCGTTTCCCGTTCTGAATAGCTAACGTCGGAAGGCCACACCCACGGGACAGATAGCGGAGTTTCACCCCAACCTTCGCTGGTTGATCCATTTTCCGCCATCAACGTGACTTTTGTCCGGGCGCAGGTAACGTTCTCAAGCACCTGGGCACCGAATTTAAGAGGAACCCGCAGCGTAACGGGCAGAAAATAAAGTTCTACATTGGAAATTTTCATATCAAAAACAATAAACGGATGACCGTGCCGGAAACGCCTGCCCGACCCGATCTATTCCAAGATGGTAGGGCCATTGCCTCCCCGCAATGCCGAAAACGAGCAACTCCTATTACTGAGAGTCGAGATGACGCCTTAGGCGAGCACCGTATTCGGGCCGTTTGAGCCAGTCTTCGAAAAACGGTTCGTAAGCCTCCATCTCCCACCAAAAAACTCGAGGGGGTTGATTCGGATTCACGCGTCCTTCTGGATAATCGACCCCATCCATACTGCCTTGGACGGAATCATTGAACGCCACGTATTTCTGGATCATATCTGAGGCTTTTTCTGACTGCTCATAAAGGATGTTCTTCGATTCCTTCGGATCGACCACCAGATCGAACAACTGAAACACTCCCCCATCAATATCCTCGATAACGAGCTTGAAATCATTATCGACTATGGCCGCCCGATTATCGGAATGGAATCCCAGAGGCTTGGGTCGAATCTCTGACGAATCGCCTTCGATAATCGACAAAATACTCATGCCATCATTCGGCTGAAGCATGGATGAAAGATCCATACCGAGAATATCAAGAACGGTTGGAAACATATCCACGACACCAGCCGGGTGTTTTATCACACGACCTTCTTTAACAACGTTCGGCCACTCGATCAGACCGGGAACGCGAAGTCCGCCTTCCCAAATCGTGCCTTTGTTTCCGCGAAGACCACCGACTGCAACAGGACTAAACGCAGGCAAACCGCCATTATCACTACAGTACCAAACGAGTGTATTATCAGCAATCCCCATGTCCCGAAGACCTTTCCTCAACGTACCGATACTACGATCGAGCGCCACCAGTTCTCCATGGTGATGTTGAGACGCTTCCGACTGATCCGCAAACGCTGCCCGATCCTCCTCAGTTGCCACAAACGGATCGTGCGGTGACCCATACCAGATCACCGTAAAAAATGGACCGCCTTTTTGCTTAGCCATGTATTTCAAGGCTTCGTCCACAATAATCTCTGACGAGTCGCCCTCGAATTCCTCGAATTCGCCCTGCCGACTCATAACCGGATCAATGTCAAAAAAGTTAGTCACGGTAAGCCAGGTATCGAAACCTACCATTCCGGGACTCACTGGGTCATCTCCCAACACCGGAACACCGGGGCCACGGATACCATTCAAATGCCATTTACCGAAGTGCGCAGTCGCATACCCTGCATCCCGAAGCGCCTCAGCTATCGTCTTTTCCTGCGTTCGGAGAGGAGCACCGTGATTCCAGACACCGGTCCGGTTATGAGTGCGACCCGTCAGCACGCTCGCTCGCGTTGGAGAACATACCGGACCACCCGCGTAGAAGCGATCAAAGCGAAGACCATTGCTCGCCATATCATCCAGATTAGGAGTCTTCAGAAACGGGTGGTTATAATAGCCCATTTGTCCCCAACCCTGGTCATCGGACATGACAAACACGATATTGGGCCGGTCGTCAGCCTGCAAGATTGAGCCGAAACATAAAAGCGCCAGTAGCAGCTTCAGGGTAGTGCGGAGTAACATAATCAAGATCTGCGTTAATTGGAAATCCAGGTCAAGTCCTCCCACCAATCAACATCATTCGGCTGCTTGTAGCCGGGGGTAGTTCGCCCGTTTTGAACGATGGCGGTTATCTTTTCCTCAAGCGCATTTTCGATCTTGGAATGCTTACCGTATACATTTTTCTCCTCTCCCGGATCCTTGCTCAAATCATATAGCTCATAATCCAGTTTAGCCTGAGGCATGATAAGCTTCCATCTGCCATCACTAATAGCGTAACGACCATTTATAGAATGACTGATGATCGGCTCGCGATTTATGGATTTCGTTGGATCCTCTAGTACAGGAAGCAAGCTCACACTATCCTCTCCAGCATCATCAGGTAAAGTCCTACCCAAGATGTCCGCAAAGGTCGCCAATAAATCCGTTTGGCCCGCTAATCCGGTGTAAGTCGAACCGGCTGGAATCTTTGCTGGCCAACGCATAAAAAATGGAACGCGATGCCCTCCTTCATAGATACTCCGTTTCCCTTCTTTATAAATATGTGAGCTGTCGTGGCCAAATTCTTCAATGCGCTGCTCCCAGGAACGCTCCGGGCCGTTGTCACTTGAGAAGACAACCAGCGTATTTTCAGCCAACCCATTGTCGTCTAGGAAATCAAGAATCCGCCCTACATGATAATCCGTCTCGATCATAAACTCGCCATAACCTCCGGCTTCTCCTTTTCCCCAGAAACGCGGCAAAGGGGCTACCGGATAATGGGGCGAGGTATAGGGCAGGTAGAGAAAGAACGGTTTGTCAGGCTCGTTATAGGTCTGTTCCGCTATCCAATCAATAGACCGATCTGTAAATCGCGTCAGACATTCACTATCAACAAAGTCCGGAGCGATTTCTATGACGCCGGCCTTCTGAGGCTGCGGCGTCTCATCGGGCGTGTTCGCATAAGGAGGCATGATCCGGTAATCCATATGTCGATCATTGTTTTTCTTGGAGGTATAAAGAGTTGGAGGCACCGCTGCATACCTGCCTTCAAACCACGCAAGAACACCATAGTTGAGGGATGCCGGAATTCCCCAGAAATAATCGAAGCCCTTATCCAGCGGCATGTCCCTGACTGGTTGTGTCCAATCGCGATCGCCGAACGTACCAGGAAAATCCATACCCAAGTGCCACTTTCCAACCATGGCCGTAGCGTACCCGTTATCCTTGAGCAAGGAGGCCAACGTCATTCGATCGTCTTCAATTAAACACGGTACTTCCGCCTGAAACACCCCTCGTTTCAAATGAGTTCTCCAACTATAACGCCCCGTGAGTAATCCATACCGAGACGGCGTGCAGACGGTGTCTGAACAATGACCGTCCGTAAACGTGAGTCCTTCAGCTGCCAAGCGATCCAGAGCCGGCGTTTTGAATTTTGAGTCCGGATTCAGATGACTGGAATCTCCGTATCCCTGATCATCCGTGTAGATCACAATGATATTCGGGCGAGGCTCCGATTTCTGCGCCAGCAGAGAAACGGTTAAGTTAACAAGAATGACTGAAAACAGCAGCAGGAGTAATGAATATCTCATAGGGTAAGAGCCCGAAGTTGACACTGAAAATTACGCAGAAGCAATTAAAGATTCGGTTGAACATCGGAGCTTTCTTACCTTAGCTCTTCCTAATGACTCGAATCGCTATTGGAACGGACCACGCTGGCTACGAACTTAAGGAGATCCTCAAAGCTCACCTCGAAGAAAACGGTTTTGAAGTCGTTGACTTTGGCACCTATAGTTCAGAGTCGGTCGACTACCCAGATTTCATTCGTCCGGCCGCCGAAAGCGTGGCTTCAGGAGAAAACGAACTCGGCATCGTACTCGGTGGGAGCGGAAACGGCGAAGCGATCGTCGCCAACAAAGTTGCCGGTATCCGCTGCGGTCTTTGCTGGAACATAGAAAGTGCACGACTCACCAAGGAACATAACAATGCCAACGTCATTTCCATCGGAGCACGTATGGTCACACCCGAACTTGCAACGGAGATTGTCGATACCTGGCTAGGTGCGATCTATCAGGGCGGTAGACACCAAGCACGCCTCGACAAGATTAAATAAAACATCCCCGTCTCCTGAGCCAAATCACTTTTCTCAAACTCTTTCCCATAAATCTGTAATATTTTCTACCTTTCTGCTATATACCCTGTAAGTCCAACTACCCTTTGAGCGAAAACGAACAACCCATACAATTCCACGAAGAACTCCTGGTCCAGTTGCAGCCCAGGCTTTTTGGCTACATATTGGGCCTCCTTGCCAGCCCGAACGACGCGAAAGACGTCCTTCAGGAGACCAACCGAGTCATACTGGCGAAAATGGACGAATTTCAGCAGCCTGGGAGCTTCAGCGCCTGGGCCCACAAGTTTGCCTACTTCCAGTGCCTGGCATTTCGCAAAAAGCACCAGCGGGACAAACTCGATTTTGCATCCGAACTACTAGAGAAAATCGCCGAGGTGTCCAAACCGGTTGATGAGACAACTCAGCAAAACCTTCCACTTCTGGCGATCTGCCTCGACCGTCTACAAACCAAAACCCGTCAAATAGTAGCGGCCTACTATTACGACAACCAGCCCATTGATGAGATAGCGAAAGCGAAAGACCTCAAACCTAACCACGTCGCTCAAATCTTGTACCGCGCCCGCAAGGCCCTTTTTGAATGCATCCAAAAGGAAGCAGCTAACAAACCACTTTAATTTTAATCCACTAACGTTATGAACGAATTGGAAATCCTGATACAACGCATGTTCGATGGTACGCTCAGTCCCACCGAACGTGAATCACTGAATCAACTCCTGCAGGGAAACCCCGAAGCACAGGCCTACTATGCACAGCAGTGCCAGTTGCACGCCGAGCTATTGATGAACGAAGACATTCGTCAATCCCTGCCCGTCGCACCCCCTATTGACGAAGGCATCGACGAGAATTTGCCAATAGCAGCCAATACCAAAGCCAACTGGTTACCGTTCGTAGCCATGGTCGCTGCATCCGTAGCCATTACGCTAGGCGTGGTCGTCGGCTATCAAAGGCTGAGTCAGCCTGAGCCCACCATTTCGGAAACGGAGATTTCTTCAAAACCGCAAACCTTTACACCGCAGGAAGTCTATGAACTAACCGAGTTCAGTGAACCAGGTTCTCAGCAGCGTCCACCGACCCCCTTCGTAAATGTATCCGCCGAGCACGGAAAGACCAAGGTAAGCTTCAACCAGGATATCCGCCCCATCCTTTCTGAAAACTGCTACGCCTGCCACGGCCCCGATGCCGAGAGCCGCGAAGCTGACCTGCGTTTGGATCTGGAAGATTGGGTATTCCGCGAACGGGAAGAAGGTCCTCCAGCGATCATAGCGGGTGATCCGGATAACAGCCCCGTTTACCAACGCATCACCAATCCGTTGAAAAGCGAAATCATGCCACCGCCTGATTCTCACCGCTCACTTACAGATACCCAAAAACAACTGATCGGACAATGGATTGCGGAAGGCGCAACCTGGGAAGACCACTGGGCCTTCATCAAGCCCACAAAACCAGAAGTCCCATCAGTGCCATGGGGAAATAACGAGATCGATAAGTTTACCTACGTTGCGATGCTAGACCAAGGGTTAAAACCTAACGAAGAAGCAGATCGCGCAACTATAGCTCGCCGACTCTCCCTCGATTTGACCGGACTCCCTCCTACCCCGGAATTGGTTTCTCATTTCGAAAACGACACCTCTGCCAATGCCTATGAAAACCTGGTAGACAAACTATTAGCCTCGACCGGCTACGGAGAGCATCAGGCTCGATTCTGGCTAGATGCTGCCCGCTATGCCGACACCCACGGCCTTCATCTCGACAATTATCGCGAGATCTGGCCTTACCGCGACTGGGTCATTCAGGCATTTAACGAAAACAAGCCGTTTGATGAATTCACCGTCGAACAAATCGCAGGTGACCTACTTCCAGAACCGACGCTTGAGCAACGACTCGCTACCGGATTCAATCGCTGCAATCCGACCACCAGTGAGGGCGGTGCCATTGATGCAGAATACCGCGCCATCTATGCTAAAGATCGTGTCGAAACTACCGCCACCGTATTCATGGGACTCACCATGGGTTGCGCAGCCTGCCACGATCATAAATTCGATCCGATCTCGATGACGGACTTTTATGAATTCTCGGCCTTTTTTAATAATCTCGATGGTCCAGTCATGGATGGTAACGCCTACGACACCCGTCCCATAGTGGTTATTCCGAAGCCCGAACACAGCGAGGACTGGAATAGGGTTAATGCAAAGCGAGAAGAGATCAACGATGCGCTGGCCGCTGTTGAAAAAGCGAACAAAGAAGCCTTCAAGACCTGGCAATCCATGGAAGAATTCACTTACGTCAGAAGCGGTCTAGAACAGGAAGTAGGCTTAAAACTAAACTTCACAGAAGAAGAAAACGCAGAGGAAGAGGGGGAAGACGAGACACCTAGAATTGCAAATATAGTTCAAGCATCGATGGGCGATCAACTCGACTTGGTATCTGCCGGTTTCAATTTTAATCCGGATGAGGCATTCACCATAGCTTGTAACTTGAGACTCCCTGCCGAGGGGGCCAACAAACTCGAGAGCATCACGCTGCTCGAACAATTTGATGGTGATCGTGGCTGGCGCCTCTCGGTGGCCAACACCGACATCACGTTTCCAAACCGTTATCAAATCACATTTGAGCTGATTCACTCACTCAAAAACAATGATTTGATATCCGTCACAACTAAAAGTGAACGGGTAAACCCTCGGGAGTACAGCACCCCGACCATCGCGGTATCTTACGACGGGTCTCGCTCGATAGCAGGACTCTCCATCGCTTCCGGATCCAGGCAGCCTTACAACTATAAAAAAGTGATCGATAACCTGACCGGCTCTGTTGCGACCGCGGCTCCACTGCAATTAGGAAAGTATAAGGATGGCTTGATTCCTGAAGTATTCGCAGCAACCGATTACAAAACCGGATTCTATAACAGCAATGCTGATTCAACTAAGGCCGGCAAACTCCAAAATGTAAAGTTCTACAGCCGACAAGTTCACGCATTCGAAGTCGTTGCCACTACTAAAAAACGTTTGCAGGACATTCTCAAAATCCCCGACGACCGACGTCGTGGTCGGGACAGCAGCCAGCTGGAGTCCTACTATTTCACGAACCTCGTTCCTGAGTATCGTGCTCTAAAATACGAGGAAGCTATCAATAACCTGGCCTTTAATCACATCTACGATCAGGCCACCATATCACTTGTTATGGAGGAAAAGGATTCGGCGCCATCCGCTCATATTTTGTCGCGTGGCGAATACGATAAACCAGGTAATGAAGTGTTCGCTGATGTTCCAGAATCCCTCGGTGGACTTCCTGAAGGAGCGCCGAAAAACCGTATGGGTCTCGCGCAGTGGCTGGTGGACGAGAATAATCCGTTGACCGCGCGAGTAACCGTAAACCGCTACTGGCAGAATCTTTTTGGAACCGGTATC
>ERZ887942.2545-NODE-2545-length-11259-cov-5.932613_pt1 | contig 11259 bp, 5 predicted proteins | sample MGYA00521099_ERZ887942 | MGnify/ENA primary metagenome ERZ887942 (study PRJEB32303, sample SAMEA104408605) | aquatic metagenome | biome: Brackish water; feature: Pelagic; material: water | place: Baltic Sea | collected 2014-06-07T06:48:00 | depth 16,251 m ... | reverse complement strand
GCCTCCAAATCGAGTTGACCTGGGTGTCTAGCGAGATGTTCCTGGTTGAGTTCATTAATGAAGGATAAATATCGCTGTTGTGCTTTTCCTGCTAACTGTTTGCGTGCATCCAGATTGAGAATTCGAGGTTCACGAGGGCGAACAACAGTCCCTTGAAAGAGGGCGGGCAGCCAACCATTTGACCAGTTGTGAACTCCCTCAACTGGAATTCCTTTGGGGTCAGTCATCGCCACAAAAGCAGGTAGTTCTTGTGATTCGCTGCCCAATCCGTAAGTCAGCCAAGATCCCAAAGCAGGTCGACCACGTTGGATACGGCCTGAGTTCATGGCATGAATTGACTGTCCATGATTGTTGACTCCAGTATGCATCGAACGGACAACAGTGATGTCATCGACAATTTCGCCCAGGTGTGGGAGTAGCTCTGACAACTCAGTACCACAAACACCATGTTTTCGAAACTTCCAAGGACTCGCCATGACGATCGGGCTCGCTTGCGCCGCGTTGTCATACTTCAACTTTTCCGGAAATTCTTTACCATCATATTTTTCCAGTTCTGGTTTGGGGTCGAACAAATCAAGATGACTGGGACCGCCTTGCATGAACAGTGAAATCATCGCCTGTGCTTGAGGAGCATGTGACGGCAGTTTGGGTTTCAGATCGAATGATGTTGGTGTTAACTCCGGTTTCAAAGGCGCCGCTTGTGCTCGATCTTGATTGAGTAACCAGGTCAAAGCGAGAGATTGCAGCCCAATTGAGGAAGATGCCAGGAAATGGCGGCGTGAGGAGCGAAACATTTCAAAGTTCATGACGTGACTTTCGAGGAGTAATGTAATCTTCTACAGAAGGAAATCAGTCGATGTACAGAAACGAATTCGATCCGATCAGGGCTTGGCAGAAGCTTGTAAGCGCAAGTTCTTCGGAAGATTGCTGACTTTCGGGGCGCGGTTCCTCATTGTAGTTTTGAGTCTGTTGGCTTAAGTACAAGGCTGCGTTACTCGATTGTTCGATGGAAGGTTCACGTCCAAAAACAAGTTTCCAAGCAAGCTGAATCTGCTTGCTTTGGTCATTCGGGGCGGTCTCTCGGAGACGGCTCGCAAAGTATTCAGCCATTCCCGCTGAAAAATCGCTGTTCATCAGCATCAAAGCCTGTGGTGTCACCGTTGAGGAGTTCCTGACCACACAATTCGGTTCCATAGCAGGCATGTCAAATGTTGAGAGCAATCCCAGTGGTCGACTGCGACGGATCTGAATATAAAGACTCCTGCGGAATTCTTCTCCGTGCAGATCAATCGCTGCAAGGGGTTTTCTTTCTCCATCGAGGTTCTCCTTTCCGATCACGATTTGTCCAACGGCGTCTTCCATAACCGGAACAGGCTCTCCAAACATTTTCAAATTCAGTTTACCGCTCAAGGAGAGCATGGCGTCTCGAACGGTTTCCGCATCGAGTCGTTGTAAACTACGTCGGCTATACAATCGGTTGTCAGGATCGCGTTCTACCTTGAGTGGCGTTTGCTCGGACGACTGCCGGTAAGTCGTTGATGTGACGATCATTTTGTGAAAGGTTTTCACTTTCCAGCCGTTCTCGACAAAACGCGTTGCGAGCCAGTCGAGCAATTCAGGGTGCGTGGGACGACCTCCGAGGTAACCAAAGTCGCCGGGGGTGTCGACAATGCCTTGTCCAAAATGGTTAAACCAGAAGCGGTTGACCAAAACTCGTGCAGTCAGTGGATGCTGTCCGTTCGTCAGCCTGCGAGCAAAGGCAAGCCGTCTCCCTGTGCTGGGCAATGAGGAATCATTTTCGGGAATTGATGCCAACGACAAATGATTCAGTACCGACAGGCCGGCGGGCAGAATTTTTTCTTTCGGTTGTTCAAAATCGCCTCGATAGAAAAGGAAAGTCTCTGGCACCTGATCTGGTACTTCAGTGAGTGCCCGAACGAATCCTTCAGGTGGTTTTGTAGCTCGAACCTCTGCTGCTTTCTCGCTCAACTCTTTCAGTCGGTCAGCCTTTAGTGTTGCCAACAATTCTGTTCGTTGCTGCTTAATTTTTTCGATTTTTAAAACTTCTGTCGGCGATTCCTGTTCTAATTTCTTTCGCTCAGAATCCAGCTTAGCAGCTTCTGTGCGAATCTCTCGATCATAGAGATAGAGAGACCCAGCACTAATCTTAAGAATTTTAGGGTACTTATCCAGCAGTGCTTTCTGTTCGTCTGTCCGTTCAGCAGATTTGGTTCTGTACGCGATTCTTAAAGATTCTCGAACAGATTCTTGGAGCTTAAGCAACTGTGTGTCGAGAGTTTGAGTTATGAATTCTTGTGTCAGCTCGTTTCGATCTTGATCAATCAACTGGGCTTTCTTCTCGATTTCGGAAGCGATGCGTCGATCTTCCTCAGTATAGAGAGAAATCTCACGTGCCGCTGGTGATCGCCAATGTTTCCAGTCGAGAGCTGGTTCGAAGATTGCACGCATGGCGTAGTAATCGGTGTGGCGAATTGGATCGTAGCGATGACTATGGCATTCAGCACAGCCGACCGTCATACCCATTAGTGACGACGAAACAATTTTGATCGTTTCAGCCAGCACTTGATTACGTGCAAGGTCTTGGTCAACGCCGCCAGTTGCAGTTCCGTCAGGAGCCATCCTAAGGAACCCTGTGGCTGTGAGCTTTTCAACAGCTTCAGGTTCGAGATGAGGGGCTGCGCCTGTGACAAACTCGTCCCCTGCCAACTGTTCGACTATGAATTGATCAAACGGTTTGTCAGCATTAAATGATCGAATCACATAATCGCGGTAGCGGAATGCAGAAGCCCGCTCGGGGTCCTTTTCCGAAAAGCCTTCAGAGTCAGCGTACCCCGCAACGTCTAGCCAATGCCTTCCCCAACGTTCACCATAATGAGGCGAATTCAACAGGTGATCAACGAGTTGTTCATAAGCGTCAGGACGCTCATCTGCGATGAAAGAATCAATTTCTTCCGGAGATGGCGGAAGACCGATGAGATCGAAATAAAGTCTGCGGACGAGCGTGATACGCTCCGCCTCTGGAGCGAAGTCGAGCCCCTCTTGTTTTAGTTTAGCAAGTATAAAAGAGTCTACCGGATTACGGACGCGAGTTGTCTCTTTGACGTCCGGGACTTCTGGGTCGCGGATTGGTTGCAGCGACCAGAAGTTTCTTTCTTCCAGTGTAAATGCATCTGCGGAAAGATCTTCGGGCTCTGGTCGCACTGTCCCAGCTCCTGATTCGATCCATTTGGTGATCAACGCAATCTCTTCTTGAGAGAGCTTTGCCTTCCCGGGAGGCATCTCTCCCGATTTGATTCGTTCGAGAATCAAACTCTCACTCACATTGTCTAATGTGAATGCGGGACCACTGTCTCCTCCCTTCAGAATCAGGCGTCGTCGTCGCAAATCGAGATTTCCTTCAAGCTCACCATCTTCGCCATGACAGTGAAAGCACATTGACTTCAGGATCGGTCGAACATCGGATTCATACAACGGGGGGGCGGACGCATTAACCTGGTAAGGAATAGACATCCACAATAGGAGGGCATACACGCCTGGCTTTTTCATAATCGAAGAGTGGGGCGGGAGACAGTGGGAGGAAAAAACAATTGAACCATGTCGTCGCTAAATGCAGAGAAAACCGGAATTGAATGTTGGTAACAATAAGTTTCACTGACTTTTAAGAAAGACGCAAGGTGAAATTGATTTTCAGCCAATTTTGGGCGTCCCCTGTAGATGATGGTGCTGAAAACTTGTCCCTGCTCTTCGCCATGGAGAAACGATTTCACGAAACTGGTCGCTCTGGGAAGAGGGGGCTTTGAAAGCAGACCACCAACGATCGGATGCGCCCAAATTCGTAAAGATCGTCCGAGCGATTTGCATCAGCAGTCAAACTTGGACCATAATATCAATCCTCCGCCTCCCTCCTATAAGAACGCTCTCTATGCCAGTTAGCAATTGGAAGAAAATTCGTGTCGACATCGCCTCGGCATTAAAACACTCGACACTCGTTGTTGTCGTTTTAGGGCTAACTGCTGTCTCAGTCCTCGCGGCGGATCCGACCCTTGTTGCGCGCTGGGACTTCGATGGCGATGATCCGATTGCACTTCAAGAAAAAGGAGCGGTGAGGTTCGGCGAAGCTGGTCCAAGGTCTCCAGAGTTTCCGAATCTGTCTAAAGGAAACAAGGCGATCCGATTGGACGGGAAGGGGGCTCGGCTAGTACTCGCTGATACAGGCAAAGAGAGTCGCTACAAATTTCAAAAAGATGATCCGATCACGTTGGAAGCCTGGGTCAAACTGAATGGGCGGAAACCGACTTCCCCCATGTACCTCATCGGAAAGGGAAGAACTGGTGATCCGGCATTCAATAAGAACAATCAGAATTGGTCACTGCGTGTTATGGGGGGACGAGAAATTGTCCAGTTGAGTTTCCTTTTTGCTACTGAGCCAGGCACTGGGACCTCGGAATGGCATCGGTGGACATCGGACGCCGGATTCTCAGAGAACGACGGCTGGCATCACGTCGCAGTGGCGTATCGTTTTGGTCATCCGAAATCAATCCGTGGTTGGATCGACGGCAAACCGACCGATGGTCGATGGGATCTGGGTGGTGAGGAAGACGCAAAGCCGTTCGTCGATGATGATGCAGTCTGGATCGGTTCCGCGCAAAACGGATCCATTAGCAACAGTTTTCAGGGTTGGTTGGATGCCGTCGCGGTACATCGGTCAATCCTGGATGACAAGACGATGGCAACACGATTCAAACGTGTCGGTGGTCCACGAGTGGTCACCCTCAATCCGGTGCCCAAGCCATTACCGGAAGTAATGCCTCAAATCATCGGTGTTCCGAAAGATCGCGTGCTGCTCACCATCGCGGAAGGCTTTCCTTCGGAGAGAAGATGGTTAAATCATGGGGAAACTGTTGATGCAGAAATAATGAGGTGGATCGGTGATGAATTCATCATCCCACGCATCCCTCTGCGACATGATGAATGGGGGATTCGCGAGGGCTGGAAAGTCCCCATGCTCGTGCGAATGGTCGCCGACGTGAAGCTGCCGCCCGGTCAACAACGGTTCATGTTGCGGGCGAGAGCGTTAGGACGATTATGGATTGATGGCCAGTTGGTGACCCGAACGAAAGCGATCACCGAGCAGCCACCGAATGGAGAGGAACCAGTAACTCCTGTGCGAAATCCACCACTGCCGGGTATGCGTCTCGCCGGCTATCACCAACAGGAAGTCTTCGGTGAAGTCACAGTTAAGCCTGGAACAACATCGCGAGTGGTTTTAGAATTGATCGTTGGCGGATCAAAGTTACGACCGGAGACAGGGGAAGTTTGCGTCGCGATTCAGACGTCTGATGGAAAATCTTACTCGGTCCTGCGAGCTGGTGAACGAGAGTCATTACCTCTGACTGATGACGCAATCCTTCCGTTTTTGGCAAGTATTGAAAAATCGCTTGACGAGTTCGACGATCACAACCGCAGAAGGGCTGCTGCGAGTCAACACGATTTCTGGGAAATGCGACACTCCGTAGCGAAAGAATGGGCACAACAGAATCCAGCACCAACGGTACCAGAGATCAAGGGTGTTAACCATCCGATTGACGCATTCGTGAAAGCAAAGATTGAGCGAGCGATCGCTTCAAGTGTGGGCACGAATCAAGTACAAGCTGAAGAGTTTCATGGGAAGATCCTTCCTCTGTTGCGAGAGAACTGCTTCCGCTGTCATGGCGAGAAAGAAAAGGGTGGGTTGAAACTGAATTCCCGCGAACGATTGTTGGAAGCGGTAAGACCTGGAGATCCAGAAAAGAGCGAATTGATTGCTCGACTGAACAGTGAAAATCAAGAACTGCGAATGCCTCCGACAGGTGATCCGTTAGACAAAAGCCAAATCAAATTACTAGAAGACTGGATCAAACAAGGGGCGGAATGGCCGAGTCCTCCAGTCAATGCAGTTGAGATTGCAGAACGACCATTACTCAATGATTCCGCTTTTCTGCGAAGAGTATATTTAGACACTATAGGAGTCCCGCCAACATTTTCCGAAGCCAATGCGTTTCTCGCCGACGAGCGCAGCAATAAACGCGAACGCCTGATCGACCATCTTCTGAGCGATGAACGAGGGGCGGACAACTGGGTCGGTTATTGGCAGGATATGCTGGCAGAGAATCCTGCATTATTAAATCAATCCCAGGGATCAACCGGTCCATTTCGTTGGTTCATCTATGATTCTCTTCGCGACAACAAACCGCTGGACCGAATGGTCACGGAACTGATTCTCTTGCGTGGCGGTAAGTATCAAGGGGGCAGTGCCGGATTCGGGATGGCAGCCGAAAACGATGCTCCATTTGCAGCGAAAGGACACATCGTAGCGTCTGCATTTCTCGGTATCGAATTGCAATGCGCGCGCTGTCACGACTCGCCTTATCACAGCACCACGCAGCGCGATCTCTTTTCGTTGGCGGCAATGTTTGCAAGGAAACCTGTAGGGGCTCCTAAAACCAGTCAAGTTCCAGCTGGCTTCTTTCAGAACCGTGAACGTGAAGCATTGATCCAGGTAACGCTCAAACCCGGTGAAGAGGTTCTTCCAACGTGGCCTTTCGCCGAAATGACTGGAATGGCTGACGGAGAAGACGTTGATCAACTCATGCAGGAACCGCAGGACACCCGCGAACGAATGGCAACGTTAATCACCGCCCCCGGGAATCGTCGTTTCTCTCAGGTGGTTGTCAACCGGATATGGAAACGACTCATGGGGGCAGGACTGGTGGAGCCTATTCATGATTGGGAAGGTCGAGAGACCAGTCACCCTGAGCTGCTGGATTGGTTGGCGCATCAGTTCGTTGCCAAAGGTTTCAACGCCAACGCCATCATTCGATTGATCCTGACTTCAGATACCTACCAGAGGCAGGCCATCGAAGGCAATCTGACTGCTTCTCCTGAGTTGCGATTCTTCAGCGGTCCAGAACGGCGACGACTCAGTGCTGAGCAAATCGTCGACTCCCTTTTTGTGGTAACGGGAAACCAGCTAAAAATCGGCGAGCTTACTTTTGTTCACGACGGTAGACGCCCACTAAGTAATCGACAAACGTTGGGCTTTCCGCGGCGCGCTTGGATGCTGGCAGATCTCAACAACGAACGAGATCGTCCGAGCCTTTCGCTCCCTAAGGCCCGAGCAATTACAGATGTGCTTGAAGCCTTCGGATGGAAGGGAGCCCGTCAACAACCGATCATGCAACGAAACCTTGATCCAAACGTACTTCAGCCCGGAATTCTTGCTAATGGTATTCTTGTCACGAACTTGTCTCGTGCTGCGAACAAGAGTGATTTAGCCGAATTGGCAATTGATGCTACGTCACCAGATGAATTAGTGGAAACGATGTTTTTGCGGATACTCACACGGAAGCCAAATTCTGAAGAGCAGAAGCAGTTCGCAACAGCGCTGCGAGCGGGATTCACCGAACGCGTTTTTCCAGCTGGCAAGGTTCAAGAGACCGAGAAGCAAGAGCCCTTGCCACTCATCACATGGTTTAACCACCAGCGGCACGAGGCGACGAAAGTACAAAATGCAGTTGAGCGCAGGGTACGAAAAGGTCCGCCAGCAGATCCACGGTTAAACGCGGATTGGCGTGAAGGGTTTGAAGATATGGTCTGGAGTTTAGTTAACCATCGGGAGTTTGTATGGATTCCATAAATCTGAATCGTCGTCAGTTCGTCGGTACGACCACGACCGTTGCAGGAGGACTCGCGCTGCCCGCCTTTGCGGGTGCTGAAGAATCGCTTCTTCAAGGCAAGGCACAGCACGTCATCTCGATTTGGCTCGGTGGCGGCATGGGGCAGGTAGATACCTTCGACCCGAAACGAAAAGGCGATCCCAAGGCACGAAAGCCCGGGAGTTACTACGACTCAATTGAGACCGCAGTTCCGGGAGTGCGGCTGAGCGAACACCTCTCTAATCTTGCTCCGCTGATGGAACATGTGACTGCCGTTCGTACGGTGAATCACACAGTGATCGATGAACACGCTGCAGCGACCAATCGTATGCACACAGGACGTCCCATCAGCGGAACGGTCACCTATCCATCGATTGGATCCATAATTTCACACGAGCGTGGTGCAGCTGAAGAAGGTGCGCCTCCTTACGTACTGATAGGCTATCCCAATGTCACTCGCGGACCGGGTTTCTTAGGACCAAAGGCGGGTTATATCTACACAACCGATACTAGCCAGGGGCCGGCGGGGTTGTCTCTTCCTGATGGGATCACCACGGATCGACAATCAAGACGGCAACGATTCCTCTCAGTTCTACAGCAAAATACACCGCGAACCGATGAATCTCGATTGCTAAATTATGACGCCGCAATTGAACTAAGTCTGAAGCTCAGCGGTCCAGATTTTAATCGCGCCTTTCAGGTCGGAGAAGAACCAGCCGATATCAGAAATCTGTACGGAGGTGAATTCGGCCAGCGTTGCTTGCTCAGTCGCCGTTTAGTTGAACGCGGTGTGCGATTCATCGAGGTCTCGCATAATCTGAATTTCATCAACGGAGCTGGGTGGGACGTCCACCACGAAGGAATCCTGGATCAGCACGAACTGATCCAGGAATTGGACATGGCTGTATCGGCACTGATCTCCGATCTGAAAAACAAACGTTTACTGGACAAGACACTCATCGTAATTACGACTGAGTTCGGGCGTCCACCAGAGTTCGATGTGCGTGGCGGTAGAGCACACCAAGGGAATGCATTCAGTTGCGTATTGGCCGGTGGTGGTTTGTCACATCAGGGAGCCTTTGGAGTAACGGACGAACTTTCCAAAAATACAGTTTCAAATCCGGTTGGTGTGCCTGACTTCTTTGCAACGATCTGTGCGGCAGTAGGAGTCAATTATCAAAAGAATCTCTACGACGGCGATCGTCCTGTGCCAATCACCGATCGTGGGACTCCGATTAGCATTCTTTTTTCTTGAGTGCGGAGGAAAACAAACACACAGGCTTCAGCTTTCGGTCGCGGTCACTAGAACCAGTCCTTGAAACACATTGAGAGTTTAGTTTGTCATTTTTTGCCCAGCGTCGCGTCGATCAAACACTTTCGGCATAAATCCGATGGAAGTTTCCATCCAGGAACCACAACTACAACCGCCACCACCTTCTGGCGAGAGCAACATTCCTCCGGCGGGAATTGTACTGAGCCAGCAGTCTGGGCGCAAACGGGGCCAGTCTGTTTTCTTTCCACTCTCAGGACTCCACATCGATGCAGTCCTTGCAGGAATAAACGTCCCCTTGTTGCCAGTGGAGATGGACAGTCTACTATGGTTCAGATGGCGCAGGCGGATTCCAGACGCTAAATAGACCTCTGAGAACAGTAACTACTGTGGACCGATTTGCTTTCGTCAAGCCTACTAATTCCGGTCATGTAATGAGAATGTTGCAACCGCCAGAATTGGCGGCCGCGATGGGCTTTCCTTCGGCATTTAAATGGCCAAAGGTCACCCGGCGAGAAAAAATTAAATTGATTGGAAATGCCGTCTGCCCTCGAATGATGCACGATGTCGTTGCGAAACTAACCTCGTAGTTTGTAATTGAAATACGAGCTGGCTAACCTCCTGCCCCCCCTCCATTTTCTGCCAATGCGCATACGGGCTTTTGTGTGTGGTTTCGGTTGATATCGAAATACTTTGGCTCCCCCCTGCCGTGCCACTCCTCTTAAACGATCTCTCTTGGCTTTCGGTATGATGGCCAATTACATGGGGCGATAACAGCCCCCATTTTCATTCGATCCCAGACAGGCGGGGTAAAAACTCTTTCGGCCTCAGCTTTCAAATCATGACCAGTTGGAAGATTGATCGTCATCCACGTAGGAAGCTGGTGGAATGCTCTTTTGTCGAGAACGGAATACAAAGCGTCGGCTTGCGCATCAGTTAGAGCCACTCCACCAACTTTCGACGGGTCTGAGAGACAGAGTAGTCTCTTTGAGTGCATTCGATTGATTCGGTTTCTGTCATGTTCCGTTCCATCCCTTCGATGACGCATCGTCGATTCACGGAACTCGCAGCCGTTGATGTGGAAGATGTTGCTTCGTTCGTCCAGCCTTGCCCAGACTTTGCGAATGAGGACGTACATCATGAAATCTTTCCCTGTTCCAGGTGGACCGATGAACAAAATGTTTGTTCCTGACTCGACCAGACTGGTGACGTCCAGTAAGTCTAATTTTTGAACAACTCTCCTTTGATTTCCCTGATCTGCCTCACTCCCGTGGTACACAAATTGATCTATTTTGGATTCCCCGTAGCAGCCAGAAAAAGCGAGCCAGCTTTCGCGAAGTTTTTGCTTCAAATGTTCCCATTCACGCCGATTGCGATCCGTCATTTCACGTCCCGTGAGACCACTATTATCAGACCACGGCGATTTCGTTTCTAGTTCGTTCGTCAAAGACCTGTCCAGAGTTGGTTCTGCTGTAGCTTGCATTAGTCGTTTCACCTTTTATGTTGTCGGAGGGGAACAATCCCTGCCAGTCATTGAGAATTGATTTCTGGATAGCAGCAACTGCTGCATCCGGCCCGACCTTTGAGAGTTGGGCTATTTGAAGATGTGCAGCTCGCTTTGAAATCGGTTTCTTAGATTCTCGCCGATAGCTGCACCATTCCATCCACGCGGATTGGAACCCAGGCACTGAGAGAGTTTCCGGCATTCTGACTTCCTCAGGACGAAAGTGACCCTTTGGATGTTCTTTTGGATGTTTATTGGATGTTCTATATGTAGGATTCCGGGCGTCCGGATTTACCAACTCCGATTTTCCGGAAGTATCATCCGAGAGGCCGGATGTACCTTCCTCCGGTTTCTCGGATTTACCAAACTCGTTCCTAAGGAGATTCGGATTTACCAAATCTTCCAAAACTTGCCAGTTGATGGTGCGAAGATTCGCTCCGATTTGAGTCCGCTTGTTGGTGATTAGATTTTTTTTGCGTAAGACGCTGAGGAGTGCGCTAGTTTGTGAGGCACCAAGAGAAAGTCTAGCTTGAATTGCTTCGTTTGAAGCAAAGCAAACGCCCTCATCGGAATCTCCAGTAAAGAGGAAAATGACTTGCATTGTCCACTTCTCTCGGATTGAAAGAGGTGCGTCGGCAATTAAATTCTGGCGACTCCAGAAATCGTGAGATCTCTTTGTTGAAGACATGGTGAAGTACTCAACGGAATAGTTCAGACCTGACTCATGGTGAAGGAAAGAAGTTGAATCAACTTCCTTTGCTTTTGGTCTA
>ERZ887942.2544-NODE-2544-length-11260-cov-5.738153_pt1 | contig 11260 bp, 9 predicted proteins | sample MGYA00521099_ERZ887942 | MGnify/ENA primary metagenome ERZ887942 (study PRJEB32303, sample SAMEA104408605) | aquatic metagenome | biome: Brackish water; feature: Pelagic; material: water | place: Baltic Sea | collected 2014-06-07T06:48:00 | depth 16,251 m ... | reverse complement strand
CGAAAAGGGTGTGACGATGGCCAAGACCGGCCTCAAAAGCTTTGTCTTCTTCCTGGTTGCTTTGGTTCTGGCAGGAATTTTTATGGCCTACGCAAAATCTGGAGGCGCCGCGACGACCAACGCACTTTCCCGAGTCGCCGGCGATCCCCGCGGCCCGGCGTTCGTGACCCTCTGTGTGGGGACTGTCCGTTCAGTGGCAGTTGGGGTAATCGGAGTGGCCGTTATCCAGGCTTTGCTGCTGGGAGTCGGCCTGATGCTCGCAGGGATTCCAGCTGCTGGCATATTGACACTCGTCGTTTTCATTCTGGCCATCCTGCAGTTGCCGGCATTGCTGATCTCACTCCCCGCCATCATGTACCTGTGGAGTAACGGTGACGGATCCGTCTTAGTTAATGTTCTGTTGACCATCTTCCTCCTCGTAGCCGGAGCAGTAGATAACATACTCAAGCCTATGCTACTGGGACGGGGTGTTGATGCGCCCATGCCTGTGATTCTCATCGGAGCCCTGGGCGGGATGGCAACGGCCGGCTTCGTCGGACTTTTTCTTGGAGCCGTCATTCTGGCTATCGGCTACCGGCTCCTGAATGATTGGCTGAATAATCATAAAGAGGCCGAACCTGCGTTGGTTTCTGAAGCATGATCCGACTCGCGGCTTCCTTTCTGAACTCGTGCATCAGAGCCGCGACGACAGTCACAGTTCCCTTGGCGCTTATATTGGTTCTGTCCACCAGTTGTAAAACGCTTGGGCCGGACTATGAGGAGCCTGCGGTAGAATGGTTGCAGGACTGGCAACCGGATTTGTATGGCCAAGTAGGCAATACACAGAAGCAGACTCAGACTGACCTCTCCTTCTGGTGGACACTTTTCAACGATCCGGTCCTCAATCGACTGATTGCCGATGCCCAATCCAATAATCCGGGTATACGTCTAGCCGGTTTGCGTATTATCGAAAGCCGTGCAGCGCTGGGAATTGCTAACAGCACCCGTTACCCGCAAGTGCAACAAATTGATGCATCCGCCGCCGTCATCAATTCCCAACAAATTGGAGGTCCCGGTAGCGAAAACAATCAGACTGCGGCAATCTACGATGCGGCCTTTAACCTGGGATGGGAACTCGATTTCTGGGGGCGTTTTAGTCGGGCCATCGAATCGGCGAATGCTGCGTTTTTTGCGTCGGTTCAAAACCAGCGCGACTTCCAGATGCTCCTGAATGCCCAGATTGCTGATCTCTACTATGCATACCTCACCACACGCGGCCGTATCGCTATCGCCCAACAGAACATAGCACTGCAAAGACGAAGCCTGGATATTACACAGCGGCTATTTGACCGCGGTCAGGACTCCGAACTCAATCTGCAGCAAGCGAAAACCCAGTATTTGGCAACCCTTTCCACCATTCCTGCCCTCGAGTCGTCCCTCATCCAGATCCGCAACGCTTTAGCGGTCGTGTTAGGCCGACCTCCCGCCCCTATCCCTGAATTGGAAGACCAACCGGATTCCCTTCCTCAAATCGAACCGCTTCAGGTCCAGGCGTTCCCTTCAGAATTACTCTTGCGCCGCCCCGACATACGCGCGGCAGCATGGTCGGTGGCCGCACAATCCGCCCAAATCGGAATTGCCGAGGCAGACTACTACCCCGCCATCTCCCTCTTTGGTTCCCTCGGGCTCTCCGGGTCCTCCCTTTCATCGTCGACCGATACCGTGTCTTTGGCCGCTGGCCCCAACATCCGATGGAATATCTTTGATTATGGCCGAATTGAAAACAACGTCCGCCTCCAGGATACCCGCCTCCAGCAGGCCATTGAAAACTTTCAAAACCAGGTCCTGTTGGCCGCTAAAGAAATTGATGATGCGGCCATCACGTTGTAAAAACCCGTGAGCAGCAAGAACCTCTGACGCAATCCGTCCAGGCAGCTGAGCGTTCATTAAAACTGGCCCAAGACCGGTTTGCCGAAGGTTACGCGGACTTCCAACGAGTACTCGACGCCCAGCGCGCACTGGCCGCCCAGACAGAACGGAATTTGATCAACCAAGGCAACCATGTCAGCGCAGTTGTCAGCTTTTACAAAGCGATTGGTGGGGGCTGGACACCGACTCCAGAGGACGCCCTCATTCCCGCCAGAACCCGGGACGCGATGGAAGCCCGGACAGATTATGGGGACCTCCTAGATGAGCCTTCCCCCGAGCCAGAACCTCTTTCTTTGAAGCGCCATGACTGATTCACCAAACCCACCCGAAAAGGACGAACCCGTTCCCCAAAAAGAAACCCCGACCGAACCTCCTGCAGCTCCCCCTCAAAAACCGGCCGGAGCCGTCACCGCTAAACTCGGTGGCCTGCTTGTCCTAGGATTGATTGTAAGTAGCCTGACCTGGTACCTTCTGGCGGACCGATACACCCCTTACACGACCCAAGCGCGGGTATCCGGGTATGTCGTGGGAGTCGCGCCAAAGGTAGCCGGTATCGTGACTGAAGTCTGGGTCCAAAACAATCAGGAGGTAGAGGCGGGAGATCCACTTTTCCAGATCGATCGTGCTCAATATGAGATTGCTTTGAACCGGGCACGGTCGGATATGGAAAACACGCGCAGTCAGGTGGAGGCAGGGTCAGCCGCTGTGGAGTCAGCCCGAGCCCGTTTGACCTCGGCACAAGCCAACCTGGTCAAGGCCGAAAAGGCACCACACGCCTCGTTCGCTTACGGGAAGAAGATCCCGGCACGATATCTCTGCGACGTCTGGAAGTGTCGCAGGCATCCCTCGAGATTGCCCGGGCGCAGGTCTTGGCTGCGGAGGCCGATATCCAGCGCGCTATCGAACAGAAGGGTGGCCTGGATGATGACACAAATGCCATCTTACAAACCGCCCAGAGCGCGGTGGAAAAAGCGGAGCTCGATCTCTCCAACACTCAGGTCCTGGCTCAATCCCGTGGGTTGATTACTAACTTTCAGGCCGAAGTCGGCCAATTCGCAGGAACCGGGAACCCGGTCCTCACACTCATTTCGCTGCAGGAAGTCTGGATCGATTCTGAATTTACCGAGAACAACCTGGGCCACATGAAAACAGGACAGCCTGTAGAGATCGTCTTTGATTCCCTTCCGGGAAAGGTTTATTCTGGAACGATTCGCAATATCGGTCTGGGTGTCAGCGCCGGTAAAGCCTCCCCTCCCGGCACACTCCCGAGTATAAGCAACAACCGGGACTGGCTTCGTCAGGCACAACGCTTCTCAGTCCAGGTCGACATCGGAAAAGACCAGCTTCCGGCAATTTACGGCCAGCTCCGGCTTGGCGGACAGACCTCTGTCATGGTCTACACCGGAGACCGACCTTTGCTGAACCTACTGGGCCGGCTCTATATCCGTATGATGAGTAAGCTCTCCTACGCATTTTAACAGGTCCAGCCCGTATGATGATTCCTGTTCCAGCTCGTCGCGTTTTCCGGCTAGGGCTCACAATGGCCCTATCGCTCGCGGTCGCCTATGGCTTGGGAAAACCGCTACCTTACCTGGCCCCGATATTTGCCCTCTTCCTGACGATGGCTCCCAAGCCACCTATGGGAGCTAAAAGCCTGATTGGCTTATCCGTGGTCGTCGGTATTCTAACAGGTAGTGGTTTGCTGGTCATCCCCCTGCTGGAGCATTACCCCTTTACCGCACTCCTCGTCGTTCTGGTAGGTTTGTTTGTGGCGAATCTGATGAGTGTCGCTAAAGGAAAGGGAGCGGTGGGCTCTTTGCTCACCGTCGGGCTCGCCATGATCTCTGCCGCGGGCACGCTTAGTTTCTTTGCCGGGGTTCTCGTCATCCAATCACTTATCCTGGGAATCGTTATTGCAATCGTGTGCCAATGGTTGATCTATCCCTTTTTTCCGGAAGAGGCGCTTCCTCCAAAGGCGAAGAAAACACAGGCGTCCTCTGAAGATTCCGTCTGGCTGGCGTGGCGTGCTACCCTCATCGTATTTCCCGCCTATGCCCTGACCCTCACCAACCCAACTGCCTACCTCCCGATTATCATGAAATCGGTATCACTCGGGCAGCAGGGATCCGTCCTCGACGCCGGGAAGGCCGCACGCGAACTACTAGGATCGACCTTCCTGGGTGGATGCTTAGCCGTCGTCTTCTGGTTTGCGCTTAGCTTCCATCCGAATCTATGGATGTTTTTTTGTGGATGCTCGCTTTCAGCTTATTCGTGGCGGTCAAAATTTACCGACTAAGCACCACCAAGTATCCCCCGTCTTTCTGGGTGAACTCAATGGTGACGATGTTGATTCTGGTTGGCCCAGCCGTAGAGGACTCGGCCAACGGGAAAGACCCCTACACGGCATTTGCGGTGCGCATGAGCCTCTTTGTAGCGGTCACGATCTACTCCATCCTGGCGATCTGGCTGCTAGAATATTTGCGTAGTCGAAAGACTCTGGCCACTCCCCAATTCAAACCTCAAGAAAGCCTGCTATGATAAAAAACCTGCTCTGGGGAATCCCCGTTATCGCGATCTGCCTGGCATTGCAGATTCTATTGATCGTCTGGGCTACCCGTTACTACACCCGCCGTCGACCCACTGGTGACCTGGCCACTATGAGGCACCTCTTTTTCGTTATGAGCGGAGTCACCGTAATACTGGTCTGCGGGATTATGCTCCAGGTTTCGATCTGGGCGTTGCTTTTCATCATCCTCGGTGAATTCTCCAGCTTCGAGACGGCCGTTTACCATTCCGCAGTTAATTTTGCTACCTTGGGCTATGGAGATCTCGTGATGTCCGACACAAACAAGTTGTTAGGGCCCCTCCAGGCAATCAATGGCGTACTGATGATCGGCCTGGCCACGGCCGCATTGACAGCGACTATTCAGGATGCCTTTAAAGATCTCTTGGGAAGACAGCTTTTCCCATCAGACAAATCCTGATCTTCACCGAGGCACTCTTGATACATACAACCATACTGGCTTGGGAAATCCCGATCGATAACGGACATCCGTTCTCGTGACTTAAAATGGCGAGATTGGCACACAGGAACAGGTTGCCTTCAACCCGTTAGGCTTGTTCACTTATGCCTGACAAAACTTCCAAAGGGAGGACAACTCCTCTCGCCAACCACGCCTCTATACCGAGTCGTAGCCGATATCACTCAAGCAAACTTCTACCAGTCAGAGGAAAACAAATTGCTCTCCGCGAAATCATCTACGGCTCTTATATAACGCTGGCGATCATCGTCAGAAATCCAGGCGATGCGAAAGCTGTTGCGTGCAAGTTCAAGCGTTTGCTCTCGTGAGAGATCCACTTCTTCGACCGTCAAGGCGAGCAGGTCACCGACATAGAGACTGCGCATCATGCCGGGATCGTCGGAGTTCACACATACCTGCACCCCGGCCTCCAGTAATGTCTTAATGGCTCCGGCACGCGATCCCATGCGACCGGGGATATCCAGATAAAGCAGGGTCGGACAGGCCGTTAGTCCGATTCCGCGGCGTCGAACGACATTCAGAAGCGCAGGGTCGTCGATCACATTGAGTCCATGGTCAATTCGCTCCACCTGCATGAGTTCAATAGCATCCCAGTGATGAGCCAAAGTATTGGGGACATTCACATCGCAGTGGGTCGTGAGCCGGAAGCCAAGCTCCCGGGCACGGGCGTATACCGAAGCGAATTTTTTCGGGAAATCTATCTCTTCGGGATTATCCAAACCAATCCCCAGAATCACATCCTGCCAACGAACCAGTTCTTCCAGATGCTTGGCGGCAGATTCGGCCGAACGATCGCGATTAAAACAGGCGATAAAATTGAGTGTAAGCCCCAATGACACGTTAGCCTCTTCCCGTGCCCGCAAGAGACCTCGCATAACGGTGTCCAGCGAGATACCCCGAACCGTGTGCATCTGCGGGTCGAAGAACAATTCTACATAAAGTACCCCTTGGCTGGATACTTTTCTGCAGTAAGCCATCGCCACTTCATAAAAGTCATCCTCAGTCCGCATGGCAGACAGCAGTTCCTCATACACTTCGATAAAACTATTGAGATCCCGCTGATCGAGCAATCGTTCCTGAACCGCTTCCAGAGAATCATACTTTGCCTCAAGCCCATTCTGTTCGATGAGTTTCAGGTAATGGTCCGGCTCCAAGGTTCCTTCAAAATGAATGTGTAGCTCCGCCTTCGGGACGTTCAAAGCGAACGCTCGCTTTTCTTCGGAGAGCGCCGCGGTAAGCGTGTGCGCAAGAAAACAAGTTAAGAACAGAATAAACAAACGGTGCATGATGAACCTTAACAGCAAGTTATGGACCTCATCAATGATTCATCTAAAATTCTGGCGGCATAGTCTTGCCCTCGAGAGAGACCGTTAAATAGTTAAGTCACTCTAGACACTCGAAACCCACAATTTCTAACGATGAAACGACGAGACTTTCTCAGGGCAGCCGCTGCCGGCATCACCGCAACCGCCGCCCGACCAGGCCTTCTGGCTGCTGATCGCCCCCAAAAGCCTAATGTCGTTTTCCTCTTCGCAGACCAAATGCGAGCCCAGGATCTGGGGTCCATGGGCAACTCCCAAATCATTACTCCCCACCTCGACCAACTCGCCAGCGAAGGACTCCTCGTCAAAAACATGATCGCGGCCTCGCCGGTTTGCACCCCCTACCGTGGGCACCTAATGACAGGACGCTACGCTCACGCGACTGGAGTTGTGCACAACGATATCAAGCTGCCCAACTCCGAGATCACGATCGCGGATCAAATGGTAGAGGCCGGCTATCATACCGGCTACATCGGCAAGTGGCACCTGGCTGGTCATCGCGACAATCCAGTAGCGAAAGAAGATCGTCGCAACTGGCTATTCTGGGCCGTGCGCAATTGCTCTCACGCACACTTCGAACCGCAATACTGGATCAATGATGAGACAGAGCCAGTCACGGTTGATGGCTGGGAGCCTGACGTGCAAACCGATGTCGCCATCGAATATATACGCGAACACCGCGATCATCCATTTTTCCTGACCGTGTCCTACGGCCCACCACACAATCCCTACAAAGCACCCGAGCGTTTCGTAAAACAATACGAGGGCCGTGAACTGAAAGAACGCCCGAACGTTCCACCGCGTAAAGAGAAGGATAAGGATCAACTACTTCACTACGATGCGATGGTCACCAGCCTCGACGAATGCGTGGGTCGTATCACCTCAGAACTGGAAGCGGCCGGACTCACCGAGAATACGATTCTGGTCTTCACCTCAGACCACGGAGACATGCTGGGCTCGCAAGGACATCCGTTGAAGCAACGCCCCTGGGAAGAGTCGATCAACGTGCCCTTCATCATCCGCCAACCCGGTAAAATCAAAGCCGGGCAAAAGCGCGACTGGATCGTTTCTTCAGTGGATCTTATGCCTACGCTGCTCGGCCTATGTGGAGCTAGCATTCCTGACAAGGTTCAAGGAATCGATCACTCACAAGTGTTCCAAGGTAAAGCAGCTGAGAAACGGGATTCAGCCTATCTGTTCAATACGCACAATGGAGGTGGTCCCGGCTGTGACTGGCGCGGAATAAGAACCAAGGACTGGGTCTACGTATATCACATGCAGGGCGATTGGATACTCTACGATCTGAAAAAGGATCCTTATCAGTTAAACAACCTAGTCGATAATCCCGCCTATAAATCGAAGCGGAACGAGCTGCACCAAAAACTGGAATCCCTGCGCGCTGAACTCGGCGAGGATCTCCCCTTAAATGGCAGACTCCCTGAACCCATTCGTCTTCCAAAATTGAGCTAGGCAAAAAAGCCAGCCCGTCAAATGATCAGGTTATCGGTAATCCGTGGGCTGATCGCCAGGCCGGATCTACCTTGAGTAGATCGAGTCCCCGTTGCGCCAAAGACAGGAACTCGTCCTCGCTCAACGCATCCACTCGACGGAAGGTGGCCAATAGCTGATAAAGATGTTCCATTTTGTTGATACCAATCACAGCGGTGGACAGACCGTTTAAACTCAAGGTGTAACGTAAAGCGTTTTCATAATCCTCCTCCGGCAATCGGAAGTCGTTCCCTTTAGCTCCGCCAAACACTTTCATCGATACCAAGCCGATATTTTTCTCTAACGCCCGGGCCCATACTTTGTGCTCAAAGTCGTAAGTGTGCTGATTGACGAAGTTAACCGCATTCATCAGAACATCCACCTCGCCGGAGTCTATGGCATAGTGAAATCTGCTGGGGTGAAGGTGTCCACTGGCTCCGATGAAACGGATCACGCCTTTCCGTTTCGCCTCACGCAGGGCTCCCATAGCTCCCTGTTCGCTGAAGGCAAAATCAAGGTCGGGCCAACGCTCCATATGCCCGAGATTGTGTAGATGAACGAGATCAATATGATCAGTCTTCAAATGTTTCAAGCTCTGGTTGAGCAACTCCCACGTGCCTTCGTAGGTGTGGGCTTCCGTCTTGGTGACGAGGAAGACCTGATCACGCTTGCCCTTCAAAGCCTGACCCAACCTGCGCTCAGATTCTCCCTTGGAGTAGTTTGGGGCAACATCCATGTAATTGATGCCTTCATCAATCGCCTTTGCGATTATTTCCGATACTCTTAAGGCGTCTGTATTGTCCCGACCTAGAGGTGCCGTGCCGATACCGAGTTTGGAAACCTGCACGCCAGTCCGCCCAAGGGTTGCAAGCGGCATCCCCTGATCGGTTGAAGCGGCAGCCCAGGAAGAAGGGCTGAGGCCTTTAAAGGCGAACAAACCACTACTGGCCAACGCGGTTGCTTTAATGAACGCTCTTCGTTTCATAACAAATGGGGTTAATGGATTAGAACAAGGGCACAACCCAGATCGTATGACCGCCATGGACGCGCCAAAACTTAAGTAACGAAAGGTAAGACCAAAAACGTGAATTCGCAACTCAATGATTTACCTTCAGCCACGCCGGAGACGTATTAAGAGGCACCATCACTACGGTCTGGGCTACTTGAACCCCAACCGTATCTTCACACCGAGTTTGGGACACTCAGAATCCTAAACAGCCCACCATTCCCGGGTCGGTCGATTCCTCATTGCATTGGCGTGCGCGTCATCAACAAAACTTTCACGAACAGGATCCCATTTTAGCGGTCGTTTCAATTCGATACCGATATTTGCCAAGTGACACAAAGTAGCCGACCGATGGCCAATTTCTACTCCGGCATGTAAGTCTTCTGACTTACGGGAGCGAACGCAGCTCAACCAGTTGGTCAGATGCCCGCCCTTGGTATGACGCATGGAAACCGGAAGATCATTCGTATGCCTACGAATCAGCTCTTTCGGCGTGGTGTATAGTTCACCGCGGTTTACGTATAGCTGCCCTTCCGTTCCATAGAACGTCACGCCGTTCTTACCAGTTTTCAGATGCATAGTGATTCCACTGGCGTATTCGAAATCCACGTCGATATCGAAAAATGAGCTGTGTCGTGAACCGAAGGGATTACGCTCCCCCATCCCCCGCACCATAACCGGTCCCGTATCATCCGTTCCGAGGCCCGATTGAGCAGTATCCAGAAAGTGGGCACCCCAGTTAGCGATTTCACCGCCCGAGATTTCCGGGACAAACCGAAAGTTATAATGGACCCGCTCGGAATGATAGTCACTCCACGGAGCCGGGCCCAGCCACATATTATAATCCAATTCAGGAGGCACCTCTTCGGGCTCCCAGATCTCGGCGTTGCCGGATCGGGTTTTGATGGATACTTCCACATGCTTCACCTCACCGATCAGACCATTTCGCACAATCTCCGAAGCGATGACGAATCGCTCATCGGACCGTTGCTGACTCCCGACCTGAACGATCTTTTCATGCTTCTTGGTCAATTCAACTAACTCACGCCCCTCCTGAATGTGAAGCGAAAGGGGTTTCTCCACGTAAACATCCTTACCCGCCAGAATTGCGGCCTTGGCAATCGGCACATGCCAATGATCGGGCGTAGCGATCACCACTGCATCTATAGCCTCATCAGCCATCACTTCCCGAAAGTCTGACATCCCCTTCACTCCTCGATATTCGGATTTACCGGTTTGCTCAGTATATTGCTTCGACGCGTTTTGAATCGCTTCCGACTGAACCTGACGATCGACATCGCATACCGTCACAAGCTGACAATGGTCATCACTGACCAACGTCGGCAGGTGCACTCGGCCTCCCTGATTTTTGGCCCCTATCAACGCCAACTGAATTCGATCATTGGCTGACTTCTTCGGGGAAGATTTATCACTAGCAGATGCCGTAGATAAAAACTGAGTGGAGGTAGCCCCAATCGCACTCAGGGCCGTTAGCTTGGTGAAGTCTCTTCTATTCATGGGTATCTTTTAAGTAATCGACTGGAAAAAACTTTAAATGTATCAATAAGCCGAAACAAGTCGAGACCGCCTGTCGCTTTGCCTCCTGACAACACGTAATCGTATATGCGGAAAACCTTATCTTTCACAAAGGCGATTATAAGGTTCCGGGCGAACTAACCGGCAGAGCGAGAGCGTCCCGTGTTCTGGTCTGCTTCGCATCCGGTCATGTCGTCGATTAATTTGGAAACACGCGGCACTGCGAGGACGCAGTTGCCCTACCCTCTTCTGATACAGGTAATTATCCAATTAGCTGCTCAACCATAAAGGAGCGTGTTTCTCACCATACTTTTAGTTACACCCTTACCACTCGGCACACCGAACAAACCCTCTCGTTGAATAAAGTCTTACAACTATCTGCTCGCCAGTCCCAGGTATCCGTCGGTAAAGATTTATCCATGTATTCACGCTTTACTCCCCGCCCCCTTCTTCTCGCTGCTGCCTTCGCTTTTAGTTTACTACTAAGCGCCTGCGGCCCGAAACCATCGGCCGAAAACGCATCGGCAAAACCGGTTCTCCTTTACAGCTACTATTTCAATGCGGAAGGCGAAAACCGCTATCCAGCTGATGGTAACTTCAGCGAATACATGATGGAGCTGCAAAAAGACTTTGAGGTGCGGGTACATGCAGAACCGCTGAACGAAGAAACGTTAGCCGACGTCAAAGTGCTTTTGATCGCCAACCCCAATGATAAAGCAGTAGAAGGTTTTCCACCACCTCATCATGTCGACGATGTCGATATAAAGACACTCACTACCTTTGTTCAAAACGGGGGCGGGCTTATCACCAATCACAATCAGGAAAAGCACAATCTGGAGACCGAGAATTTTAACCGCCTGCTTAAGCAATTCGGGATCCAAACAACCGAGGACTACACAGAAGCGAAAGCCATCGAGCTCTCGGAAGATACGCCCATCATCGGTGGGCTCACCTGGGCT
>ERZ887942.2541-NODE-2541-length-11264-cov-5.875457_pt1 | contig 11264 bp, 10 predicted proteins | sample MGYA00521099_ERZ887942 | MGnify/ENA primary metagenome ERZ887942 (study PRJEB32303, sample SAMEA104408605) | aquatic metagenome | biome: Brackish water; feature: Pelagic; material: water | place: Baltic Sea | collected 2014-06-07T06:48:00 | depth 16,251 m ... | reverse complement strand
ATGAAGTCGGGTTAGCGTATACGCTTCCCCAACCTGTCCCATTCTGCCGACGGTAGATCTTTTGACTCGTTATGATGTAACTCCCACTCGTAGGTGCAGTCCAATTGAGCACGATTCGAGCTGGTGTCTCACTTACGCTGGCCGTTAGCGGTATGGTTTGGTCCTGGATATCTTGCCCAGATACCATCAACTGCGGGAAGGATAGTATCAAGCACAGTGCGCCACATAACGATTTCAATTTTGAACCACGCAGCAGCACCGTAAAACTTGCTTCCACAAGTGATACTAAGGCTGTTTTCCTTGAAATCCTGATACCCGCAATTATCATCGACTAATCAAAAGCTTGGCACGAAATACTCGGCGTAAGCCAGGCATTTTTCATCGCCGTTTAAGCTTACCAATTTACGACTGATAAGATCCAAAAAACGAATACTGGGATGCCTTTTCAATATTTCTAACTCCAAACTCATTTAATCTACTTCTTGAATCCCTGAATTAAGCCGAAGATTTGATCAAGGCACAAAGGATCTCTAAGGGCATGCAGACTATACCAAACCCAGTTCAGACGCTTTTTTTACAGCTTCAGTACACACCACTGTCATTCAATCACCCCATGGCACAGCCAGCAGAATTGGTGACAAATCTCTTTTTCGAGAAGGTCGCAACCTGAATTGATACCGGTGAAGCGAGTCGTATACCGGAAGTTTCATCACTCCAGAATGTGAATATCGCTGGACTTTTTCATACCACTGGAACGACCAACAGAGACTTCAAAGAAACCAGGCTCCTTCAGCCGGGCATCCAGACTGATTCCCTGCTGCTCAGCGAATGCCGCCACGACCGAGAGCCCCAGGCCGCGATGCTCCGTACTGGATCGTGCGCTGTCTTTTCTCCAAAAACGATCAAACAATTTCTCCAGGTCACCTGCTTCGAGATCATGACAAGTGTTTCTAAAGATCAGGCAATTTTCCCCTTCATCGAACCGGATTGTAAACGAACCTCCTTCCGGGGTATAAGCGACCGCATTCTGCATCAGATTGTCTATCATCCGTTCAAAAAGCGTCCGATCAACCGACCAAACGATACTAGACAGGTCTGCGAATTCTGACTCAATTCGTTTCTCATTCGCTCGACCAGAATGCCGACTCCAGATTTGAGATACCACCTCACTCAATGACAACGCTTCAATGTAAAGATCGATATGCCCACTGTCAGCACGGCTCAGGTCAAGAAGCTGCGCAACCGTACGCTGCATCTCTTCGGAAATATCGCGAATCGCTTCGTAGTCGCTACTGGATTCTCCATCCTTCCACTTTAACCCGACCTCGGCGATATTGAGCATCGCCGCAATCGGAGTGCGCAATTCATGGGACACATCCGAGCTAAACTGACGCTCTCGTTCAAAAGACTTCTTTAACCGAGAAAAGAGCTCGTTCAACTGACTTGCTATAGGCTTCAATTCTGAAGGTAGTCTACTCACTTCAAAATGCGTCTCCAAAGTATCGATATCTACTGTTCCCATCCGCCCAGCAAGACTCCGAAGCGGAGCCAATCCACTGTTGAGTACCAGTAAAACAAATAATGGCGAGAGTACCAGAGTTGATGCAGCTCCTAATAGCAGGAGATCTCTCAGCCGAATGAGTGACGATTCGACTTCATCAAGATCCGCAGCTACGACGAGTATAAGCTTAAAACCTTCATTGTAATCAGCAGCCCGATTTCCGCGCACTCGCGGCTCATAATGAATACCGATCGCCCGGCCCTTTAGACCATTCGGCAATTCGAGATTCCAGTATTTGGGCTTACGTTCTTTACCATATTTCTGTGGTAAGCCTACCTCTCCCAAGGATTCGGAACGCTTAACTATATCGCCGTCACCTTTCCAGATCTGGTAAAAAGTACGACGCTGATTTCCACTAAATTCCTCTAGAAAACGATCTGAAAAATACACCTCCACATTCTCGTTCTCTTTTTGATATGTGGAAGTCATGATCGAATAAGCCTGTAACTGTAACCGTCGATCATACCTTTCCATGAGATCTTTGTGGGCGAAATAGTAAATACCAATTCCACTGATTCCAAAAATCGCTGCGATACTTAGCATGGTCAAAAGGATCAATCTGAACCTTATCGAAAGCATAGCCTAGTCGATAAACACGTATCCCATCCCCACACGAGTCTCAATTGGATTCCCGCTACCCGCATCGGACAACTTTTTCCTTAGCGATGAGATGGCAGACTCAATCGTATTGCTTCTTACCTCGTCAGTATCTCCATAAATCTTAGCCTCGATTTCCATTCGGGAGACTACTTCACCACGCCTCATGGCCAAGTATTCCAGAATTCGATACTCACGCGGTTTCAAAGGAACAATACTTCCTGCCTGCCGGACCTGTTTCAAAGAAAGATCAATTTGCAATTGCTCCGCCTCAATTACGGTTTGCCGGATTCCGTAGCAGCGGCGGCAGAGTGCCTCGACACGGGCTTCCAGTTCCTCCATGGCAAACGGCTTAACGAGGTAATCGTCTGCGCCGGTCTTCAGCCCGCTCACCTTGTCTTCCAACGTATCCTTGGCAGTGAGCATGAGTGCGAGCGAGCCGCCTCCTTTTTGCCGGTAGCGCTCCAAAAGTCGCAGGCCATTCACCTTCGGTAGCATCACATCGAGAATCAAGAGGTCGTAGTCACCCGTCTCAGCCATCCACAATCCTTCTTCCCCATCACCGGCCACATCCACGGCATACCCCCCTTTGCGAAGCCCCATAGCAATGGATTCACGGAGGTATTTCATGTCTTCGACCAGTAGCAGTTTCATTAATTAATGGGTCCAGATTTTAACCTCATCCATGGCCTAACCTTAAAAAAAGTCGAGCTTCAGGCCCACTTTCGATCACTTTTTTCCATTTGGTAAGGTCCCGGTAAGGTGACAATTGTTAAAGTATACCTCAACAAAGGACCCGTCCATCTGTGAAAAACGTAGTCACATCCCTCTTAGCAGTAGCCGCATTGGTAGTATCAATCGCGGCTCTCTTAATTTCTATGCCTCAGACCCCAGAGGATGCATCTCGCACCACCTCTCAAGAACGCATTGAAGAGCTGGAACGCGAAATTGCTCACCTAAAAGGAACCGTGTATAACGCCTCCTTGGACGATAGTGGTATTTCGACACCTCCGGTTGAGCAAGCCGAAGTAGCAAGCATCACTGCATCCGAGCAGGAACGCCTTAACCATACCTTGGAAACCATGCGCTGGACAATGACCGTTCGGGGTATCATGCAACCAACCAAGGAACATCTAAAACGCGCGAACGAGATGATCTTCGACGACTCGGTATCGGCCAAACGCAAGCTGGTCGCCTTAAGAATCCTCCAAGGCTGTAACAAACGAACAGATGAAGTCGCACGGAAGATGATCGATGTATTCTATCAAACGAGTGATTTCGATATTCAGGCTGAAATCCTAAATCATCTGGATGACATGGACACGCCCGAGCTTGCCACGGTTTCTCTGGAAGCCTCTTCCTCCAGTCCCAACGCCCGCGTTCGCAAGGAGGCAATCGATACCTTATCTGCCTTTTTACCAGATCCCGAGCTTTTCAACTGGCTCAGACAAGTCGCCGCCTCTGATCCAGACAAAGACGTTAAACGAGAAGCTGAACGTCTGCTCAGAAAATTCGACACACTTGCCGCCAACTAATCCACTTTGATTACCCCATGCAATCTACCAGCCCAACCCATTGCACAAAACTATTTTCGATTAAGAATACTAGGTACTCCTCCCTTGTTGTTGTTAGAAGAGATATCGAACCCACATCTAAGGTCTTCCGGGCCAGGGTTCAGTTTGTAGTAGATCTGGAACTGCAGAGTTTATAATATTCATATGAATTCTGCCCTAAGAAATAGCTGGCCACTTTTTATAGTGGCCAGCTCCCCTTTCCTGATGTTGTTGACAGGATGTAGCACGACAGCCCACAAGCAGCGAGCTGACGACTCAGTTCTGAAAATCGTAACCGAGGTAGAGGCACAGATTTTTGGTGAAACATCAGACTTTTCAATAGAAACCACTTACACCGGTCGCGACCCCGACGACATTTTGGTCGAAGAAATCTTTGAAGATCGCGACTCAAAAAGCAGAAAAATCATTGGCATAGATGAAGCACTTGACCTTGCCGTGTCACAGAATCGCCAATACCAAAGCGAAAAGGAAACCCTTTACCTGAAAGCGCTCACGCTCACTGGTGAACGCTACGAATTCAGCCCAAAGTTCTTCGCAGGCTCTACCGGTTCGCGAAACCGGGACAGCGATGGAGAACGCACTGAATCCGCGGACAGCCAGGCTGGCGTCGGCTACTTACTCACCACTGGCGCGAACGTCAGTGTCAATATCGCCAATGATGTCCTTCGTTACCTTATCGGTGATCCGAGACGATCGGCTGCCTCAACTCTGAGCTTTAGTGTTTTTCAACCTCTTCTCCGGGGAGCAGGCAAAGAAGCCGCCGCTGAAAGACTCACGCAAGCAGAACGAAATGTCATATATGCGATTCGGGATTTCACGCACTTCCAGAGCGAGTTTTCTGCTGCCATCGTCATGGACTACTTTCGGCTTCTTCAACAGAAAGACACCATAATAAATGAATACAACAATTACCAGTCACGTATTGAAGCCACTCGTTATCTGAGAGCGCGATCTGTCGATCGGGAGAAAGCACTCGATGTGAACCAAGCTGAGCAAGCTGAACTTTCAGCCCGCAATCGCTATATCAATGCTATTGTCCGCTACAAGAACTCACTGGACCAATTCAAGATCACCCTTGGGCTGCCTCAAACCGTTGACCTTCAATTAAAGGATGAAGAGATGGCCTTACTACAAGATAAAGGACTCATTCTCTATTCTATTGATACCCTGTCTGCTTTTGAGGTTTCTGTGAATAATCGATTGCCTCTGCTAAACTCGATTGACGAATTCGAAGACGCCAAGCGCAAGGTTCGCGTGGCCGCCAATCGGCTCAAGATGGATCTGGGTATCTTCGCTACTGCCTCCATCGACAGTGAAGGACCCACTAATTACGATGAATTCGATTTCGACCAGGTAAGAAGCTCTGTAGGAATCCAACTCGATTTACCTATTGATAGACTGCGTGAAAGAAACACTTACCGCGCCTCCCTCATCCGCTTTGAAGCGGAACTTCGCGACCTTGGGTTAACCTTGGACGATCTCAGATCTCTCATCGACGAAAATCTACGCGAACTAGAACGCCTTCATCAAAACTTCCTTATCCAGACTAACGCCGTTGAATTGGCAGAAAAACAAGTCGCCGGGGCTCGACTATCTATCGAATCTGGCAACGCAATATACCGTGACCTCGAAGAAGCTCAGGATGATCTTATCGCCGCTCAAAATGCCCAAACAGCAGCTTTAGTGGACTACCTTGAATCGCGTTTACGCTTTTTATTCGAGCTCGGTATCTTGAAAACCGATACCAATCGCTTTTGGTTAACAGACGCCAGTAGAGTTTCTTTGAATTCTGGAATAGCCAATCCCCTAGGATCCTCTACTATTTCAGAAGATGGCGAAGTCATCACACCTCAACAATTATTCGGACAGTAATATGGAAGAAGAACAAACATCCACAACTCCCTCTCAGGCAGCGAAAGTGAAAGCGCTCGTCAATCAGGGCAAATCATTCCTCATTCCGTTCGCTAAACAAAGACCGATTCTTTCCAGCGCTATAGGAGTCGTTCTGTTAGTGATAATCCTTTCCTTCTTTCGAAGCGGCGGAGATTCGGATAACGAAATGGCCTACTACAAAGTAGACCGAGGAAACTTCCTGGTCTCCATCGTGGAAGGCGGTAATCTCCAAGCCGTTAATGAAGTAAACGTTCGCAATGAAGTGGATGGTACCTCTCGAATAATCTACATAATCCCAGAGGGCACCTACGTTGAAAAAGGGGAGCTCATCGTGGAACTGGATACTGAAGAAGCTGAAAAGGACCTCAATGAACACCTCGTTAGATACGAGGACGACAAAGCCGACTTTATTAAATCAGAAACCGATGTGATTATTACTCAAAGCACAGTCGAGAGTGAGATCCGCCAAGCCGAGCTTGAAGTACAGTTCGCAAAAATGGATCTGGAGAAATTCGAACAGATCGAAAAGGAACAAGAGATTCGAAATGCCCAGATCGAAATCATCACGGCCGAAGAATCCCTCAAGCTCGCTGAGGAACGACTCGATTGGTCTGAAAAACTCACTGAAGAAGGCTTTGAAACCAAGAGCAATCTCGATCGCGACAAACTGGCAGTCACCAATCAAACCCTAGGCCTCGAAAAAGCAGAAAGCGTTAAGCGTATGCTGAATGAGTACGACCTCACTAAAATGGAAGCGGAGTACCGTTCCATTCTCGAAGAGGCAGAAAAAGAACTGGAGAGAGTTAAGAAACAGGGTGAGAGCAAGATACTCATGGCAAAAACCTCACAGGAAATCGAGAAACGCAAACTTAGTATGAGTGAGGTCAAACTGGCTCAAATGCATAAACAAATGGCTGCAACCAAAATATTTGCACCGCAAGCAGGACTCATCACTTATGCTGTTTCAAGCCGCTACAGCAACGAATCCGTCATCGAAGAAGGCGCCACCATTCGCCAAAGACAATCTATCGTAAAAATCCCCGATACTTCTTCAATGAAAGTAGGCATTAAGGTCCATGAATCGCACGTCAATCAGATCCAGGTAGGTCAAAAGGCATTCATTGTTCTGGACTCCCTGCCCGATGAACGATTCGCAGGTGTAGTATCAAAGATTGCGATACTTCCTGATCCCGCAAATCGCTATGGGAACGCCAATCTTAAAGTCTACTCCACTGAGGTCTTAATCGAAGACAAGCTCCCCGACATCAAACCAGGAGCTTCTGCTCGCGCAGAAATAATTATTACGAATCTGGAAGATGTCATAAAAGTTCCGATACAATGCGTGACCACCGTAAACGGCAAACAAGTCTGCTACGTTAAAACTCTGGGTGGCGATAAGGCAGTCGAGGTAGAAATCGGACTCTTCAACAACAAATTTATCGAGATCAAGTCCGGCCTCGAAAGAGGTGATCGCATCATGCTGGCTCCTCCGATCGATAGCGGTATTGACCTAAGCGGTGCTTTAATTAGCGAAGATGAAGAAGTGGATGTTAGGCCCGTAAAGAAGCCTGCAAAACCAGATACTGACAAGTCTACCCGCCCCGTGGATGCGGAAAAGTCCCTGAGTCTTCAATAGGCTGATCCGTTCCTGAACCGCCCTACGCCTTCGAATGTTAGCCCCCAACAAAACCATCATCGATATCCGAAACATAGAAAAAGTGTTTCAAGTTGGTGAAATTGAGGTCAGGGCTTTAAGAGGTGTAGATCTTGCCATTGAAGAAGGTTCTTATGTAGCCATTATGGGTCCATCAGGTTCCGGGAAATCAACTATGCTGAACATCCTCGGGTGCCTGGATCGTCCTACTTCTGGAACCTATCTACTCGGGGGAGAAGACGTTTCCAAAATGGATGACGATACCTTATCAGCAGTACGAGGAAAACGCCTCGGTTTCATATTCCAATCCTACAATCTGATTGCTCAGCTAACCGTCATAGAGAATATCCAGGTCCCTCTCATTTATCAAGGTATCAATCTGAAGGAGTACGAACAAAAGTGCATCGATTTAGCAGAACTTGTTGGACTCAGTGAACGTCTGGATCACCGCCCTACCCAACTCTCCGGAGGTCAGCAACAACGAGTAGCAATCGCACGCTCACTGGTGAACGACCCGCTGATGATTCTGGCCGACGAACCCACTGGAAACCTCGACTCAAAGACAGGTGTCGAAGTTCTTGAACTCATCGACAAGCTCAACTCCGAGGGAAAAACGATCGTCATGGTCACTCACGACGAGGACATCGCCCACAGAGCTGACCGGGTGATCCGGATGAAAGACGGTCGCATCGACGTTGATGAAAACCGGAGGCAATCACCCTAGAATAATCTGCACTCTCAATTTTTAGATTCTAATTCATCCGTTTTCACTTTTCCCGATGTTTCAGCCCAGCATAACCCAGCACCAGCTCCTCAATACCGTAAAGCTCGGTATCAAGAGCCTGCTACTGCACAAACTGCGATCAGGCCTCACCATGCTGGGCATGATATTTGGAGTCTGCTCGGTTATAGCGATGTTGGCAATCGGAGAAGGTGCATCTTACGAGGCTCAGGAACGAATTAAGCGCCTCGGATCGACCAATATCATCATAAACAGCGTGAAGCCTCCGGAAGCGCAGGACAATAACTCAGGTAGTCAGAGCTTTGGTATCGAATACGGACTGACCTACGACGATGCAGCTAGACTTCAGTTTACGATTCCTAATGTAGCAACGGTTCTACCGATGCGCATCATTCGAGAAAATGTAACTTTCGGGCGCAACCAGGAACCCTCTCAGGTAATAGGAACACTACCCTCCTACCCAAGTATGCGGGGCATGGAACTCGTCGCTGGACGCTTCCTCTCCATGATCGACCAAAAGCATCAACGCAATGTGTGCGTCTTAACACTCGGACTAGCCCAAAGGCTTTTTCCCTATCAATCTCCGCTTGAATCCACCGTACGGGTGCAAGACGTCTACTATCAAGTCGTGGGAATCATAAGAGAAACCGGTACTGCTGAACAACGCCCTCAAATGGGAGAAATGGAAGGCGAACCCCTGGACAACAATATTTATATTCCGCTCTCCACCGCCAAATCACGGTTTGGAGAAACCCTGATACGCCGAAACGCCGGCAGTTTTAGCGCTGAAACCGTCGAGCTTCACCAGATCATCGTGAAAATGAGTAGCACTCAAGCGGTCGTAAACGCAGAACGTCAAATCAACAGCCTCCTCAAACGCTTTCACAATAAAATCGACTTTGAACTTATCGTCCCTTTGCAGCTCCTCCGAGAAGCGGAAGCCACTAAGCGCATGTTCAATATTGTCCTTGGGTCGATTGCCGCGATCTCACTGCTTGTCGGCGGTATCGGCATTATGAATATCATGCTGGCCACTGTTACTGAACGCACCCGAGAGATCGGCGTGCGCCGAGCTCTTGGAGCTAAGAAGAAAGATATCGTAACCCAATTTCTTATCGAAACAGTCGTACTATCCATCGGGGGCGGACTCATTGGTGTATTCCTTGGCGTCTTGGTTCCGCTACTCGTTTCGGCTTCGACTGATATGGTCACAATCATTACTCCCTGGTCGGTGGGACTGGCGTTTGGTATTTCTGGACTTACTGGTATCGCCTTTGGCATATACCCAGCCTCCCAGGCTGCGGAATTGGACCCGATCGAGGCCTTGCGCCACGAGTAAACAGAACTCTCTTGCGAAATAATCGTTATTAAAAGAAACTCTGTCTTTAACTCGATAGACGCCAGTACGATTCTCCACACTGGGTATTTTTTCCGTCGCAGGATCGTATAAAAAATGCAACTACGAGCAACAGAAATGAAAGACGGCCTAACAGGTTACATTTGCTAGTTAGCATTGTATGAATCACCAGCAAGACCCTCTAACCAACCGAGGGGAGTCAGGAGCGAATTATGACAACAAGCTGTCCCCTCGAACTCCAGAGCCCCAAAAAATAAAAACTCAACCTCCATGAATTCGGAGGTGAGCTTTTCCTGAATTTCTGAGTGGAGGCCTGGATCAAAAAAAGTCAGCCTTTCGAATCATGAACATTCTTCTTATAACCAGCGACCAACAAAGGTGGGACTGCCTGGGTCGGCTGAACCCCGAGATTCAAACCCCAAATCTCGACCGTCTCGCTGACCGTGGAGTGCTCTATGAGCGAGCCTACACCGTCAACCCGGTATGCACCCCATCCCGGTGTTCAATCATTACCAGTGAGTATCCCTCTAGGCACGGCTGCTTTCATGTAGGCACCTCTCTTCCTGAAGAATATGGACCCACTGTAGCGCATCGCTTTTCTGATGCTGGCTACTCGACAAACTTGATTGGTAAAGCGCACTTTCAGGCCTGCAAAGATCCAGCGAGTATCGAGTCAGCCCCCAAGGTTCATGATTTGGACCATTTTGATAACTGGGTTGGGCCCTACTTCGGATTCGACCATGCCGAACTGGTCATTGGGCATACCTCTGAACCTCACGCCTCAGGAATGCATTACGGAGCCTGGCTGCGAAAGCAGGGTATTGATCTGACCCGTTTTTTCGATATTCACGACTACGATCATTTTGGCCCCTGGTCACTTCCAGAACCGCTACATGGCTCAGCCTGGGTGGCCGATCGTTCGATCGCAGCTATCGATCAGGCGCACAAGGATGGAAAACCATTTTTTCTCTGGTCCAGCTTTCAGGATCCGCACAACCCCTACGTCACCCCGGAACCTTGGGCATCGATGTATGCCCCCTCAAACCTATCCGAGCCGATCGGAAAACCTCAGCTCGACTCCTTGCCAGATTTTTATCGCAGCCTCGCTTGCGGCGATTTTTATGGCAACGATCCTCAGCTTCAGTACAAAGCGTGGGGAGACGTAAAGGTCCGACCTGAACTTGGCCCCTCAGATATTCTTTCCCTTAGAGCGGTCTATTATGGAATGGTAAGCCTCATGGATCACCACATCGGACGTATTCTGGATCGACTCGAAGCGGACGGAACGATTGATGAGACACTGATCGTATTTACATCCGATCACGGCGATTACCTAGGAGATCATGGCTTATGGGGCAAGGGCCTTCCAGCCTACGAAAGCGCGCAGCGCGTGCCTTTTATAGTTGCTCATCCAGAAGCCGTGGAACGGGGACGGAAGAGTCAGGCGCTTCAATCGCTCGTAGATATAGGGTCGACCTTCCTAGATATTGCTGGACTCGATCCAATAAGCCGGAGCCAGGCGGTGCTACAAACTCAGGCGTGGACCAACCCTTTAACCGAGATCCGGGATCATTGCCTCGTCGAATTTCGCCCAGCCCAGGGGCCCTACAAACAGCGGACTTTCATCGAGTCACAATATAAACTCGTGCTCTACGACACTCGCGAATACGGGGAACTGTATGACCTGCTAGCCGATCCCGCTCAGAACAGAAACTTGTATGATGATCCCAAATACGTAGAATTACGCCAAGGACTAGAAGCTAAATACACAAATAACGACACAGAGAAGGACCTTATAAGAGAGCGGAAAGCAGTCGCTTAAACCCCGAATCCGAGACTAAGAATAAGACCATTATGTCGCCTTATTAACTGAATATTTTCTCCAT
>ERZ887942.2540-NODE-2540-length-11264-cov-7.007762_pt1 | contig 11264 bp, 6 predicted proteins | sample MGYA00521099_ERZ887942 | MGnify/ENA primary metagenome ERZ887942 (study PRJEB32303, sample SAMEA104408605) | aquatic metagenome | biome: Brackish water; feature: Pelagic; material: water | place: Baltic Sea | collected 2014-06-07T06:48:00 | depth 16,251 m ... | reverse complement strand
GAAGTGGTCGAAGACGCGAAGTTGGGGCACGGCGCGGTTTTGGAAGGCCAACCAGTCACTGAAAAACTTCCACTCGTCGTCAATGGCCGTTTGGAAAAAAAGAACGAGGCGGATTTTTTTAAAGTCACTGCCAAAAAAGGCGATGTATTGCACATCGCACTCGATGGCTACTCGCTAAGATCGCCGATCGACCCGATGCTGCATGTTTACGATGCCGACGGTGCTCGTTTGGCATTGCAGCACGACGGACCGGTGAATCTCGATCCGCGCCTGAAGTTTCCAATTCCCGCTGATGGCGAATACACGCTCGGCGTTTTGGCGATCGGGCACCCGACGAATGCGAATGTCTTTCTGCAAGGGAGCACGGCGAGTGTTTATCGACTTCTTCTGGCATTAGACGAAAAGGCGTTGCCCGCTCATTTGAAGCCTGCTCCCCTTCCTGTTTCACCCCAGCCGAATGCCCCTTACACTGCTCCTTTCGAGGTGGTCTCGGTTTTGGGAAAACCGCGAACGCCCAATCGGGTTCTCGTTTCGGCGAAAAAAGGCGATTCGTTTCTAGCAAAAGTCGAAGCCTACTCGCTTGGATTTGAAACCGATCCGGTGCTGCGAATTTTCAAACCAGACGGGGCTTTGCTTCGTGAAACCGATGATGTTAAACCCAATCGCGACTCGGAATATTTGGTGAAAATCAGCGCGGACGGCGAATACGGAATTGAAGTGGCCGATCGATACGGAAGGGCGGGAGAGAATTTAAAGTATCGGCTTACCGTCGGCGAACGGAAACCAGATTTCACGGTAACGGCTGACAAGCACAGCTATGCCGTGAAGGCGGGTGAAACAGTCGAGGTAAAATTAAAGATCGCCCGAATCAATGGCCATGTAGTTCCCCTTGAATTAGTTGTTCCGAAAATTCTGGGCATTGACGTCGAGTTGCCGAAAGAAATTCCAAATAAAACGGCTGACGTTATCATCAAACTGAAAGCGAAGGCTGACGCCAAAGCGTTCAACAAGTCGATTCAAATCAAACTTCGTGAATCCGAAGGCGATGCAAAATTAGTGAAAACGATCGACTTTTCACTCCAGGACGCTGCGGCACGCGGGCCATTTTTGATCGACGAAATTTCTGATCTCTGGCTGACGATCATTCCGAAACCGGCCCCCAAAAAAGAGGAAAAGCCGGACGATAAAAAAGAGAAGGCAGACGCAAAAGCAAAAAAGTAATGGAACGCTAATCGCTCAGTTACGCCCGAGCCAAATCTTCGCAGCCCTTTATATCAAGTTTTCCAGAAGCAAGGTGCGGAATTTCTTCCACGTCGATAATCCGCTTTGGAATCCACAATGCAGGGATGCCTTGATCGAGCAATTTGTATCGCATGTCGGTGGTGTCGATCGCTCCTTCAGCACTCAACATAACGATCGCCTCGCCTTTCGCATCGTCAGGAACGCCCACAACCGCAATTTTCCGCTCGCTATCTGAATCAAATCCCAACGCAGTATTGATCGCTGCTTCCAACGTTTCGTGAGGCACCATTTCGCCGGCAATTTTAGAGAATCGCGACAAGCGGCCTTCAATGTAAAGGAAACCTTCGGCATCCATTCGCCCAATATCACCAGTTTTGAACCAACCGTTTTGAATCACTTCGTTGGTTTTTTCTTCGTTGCCAAGATAACCCTCAAAAATATTCGGACCGCGCAACCAAATCATTCCCGCCTGATTCAACGGCATTGGCTCATCAGTGTTCGGATCGGTAATTCGCAGCGCCATTCCGGGAAGCAACTGACCGACTGAACCGGGGCGGTGATTGGCGATTGCAGGCTTCCCGTCGTTAGGATCGTCCTGCAATGGATCCGGCAAATTGACGTTCGACACGGGGGACGTCTCCGTTAAGCCGTAACCTTCGAGGACGGTCTGACCGAATTTTTTATGGAACGCTTCGGCCAGTTTTGCCGGAAGTTTCTCGGCTCCGGTGATGATCATTTTTAACGAAGCCATTTGTTCAGGCGTCGCTTTGCGCAAAAATCCACGGAGGAACGTCGGGGTCGCCAACAGAACGGAAATTTTATACTTCTCGATCAACTCCGCGAGTTTCGGGGTTTCGATCGGACTCGGATAAGTCACCAAATCGACGCCTTCGATCATGGGAAACCACATCGTGACCGTGCAGCCGAAGCTGTGGAACAGCGGAAGGCAACCGAGAATTCGATCGTCCGATTTCAAATCAATCCGGGAGCCAAATTGATTCACGTTTGCGAGGATGTTCCGGTGAGATAGCACCACGCCTTTCGGATCACCCGAGCTACCGCTTGTGAACAGCAGGATCGCTTCTTTTGCTCCCCCCTTTTTCGGGATCTTTAAAATCCTCGCCAACGCGCCAGCTGACAAAATCTTGGTGATCCCCAGCCACAGAGCAATTTTCAACTTCATTTTTGGCAGAAAGCGCTCCATCAAAATCAGCTGCTTATTCGGCGGCCAGGCAAAACGCGTCATTTTACGAACGAACGGATCCACCGTGATAAATCGATCCATGTCGGCCGTTTTAATCGAACTCGCGACCGCTTTATCTCCTGCCGTAAAATTCAGATTCACCGGAGTTTTTCCCGAAAAAAGCACCGCGAGGTTTGCGATCAAGCCGGCTTTTCCCGGAGGTAAAATAATACCGACCCGCTTCTTGTTCGTTTGGCTGGCAATGTGTTTTGAAAGCACAATCGCAACCGCCAGCATTTTATCGTAGCGCAGTTCAGAACCGTCAAAACCATCAATGACCTGAGATGTTGCGCCATGTTTTTTCAAGCCGCGCAAAACGGCATAGGCGAGGTGGCTCTTAAAAATGGGGCGATTCGAATACGCGGCTTCGCTCGCGATTGATAGATTCTCCTGAAAATTCGGAGTATTCGCGGCTTCACGCTCCAGCAACCGCCCGAACGACAACACATTTCGCTGCGATTCCTCAATCGTTTCGATCGAAAGACACGTGTCTTCCGGATGATCCACATAGACCGGCAAGAGAGGTGCACCCGCGCTGGTGATAAATTTCAGCACCTCCGCTGGCACCGACACATTCTGCCCCGGCCGCGTCGTCGTTTCTCCCGGAACAAATATCAGCACGTCACCATCTGAAATGCGGCGATGCAGTTCGCGCTTAAAAACCTCCTTCTGGCTCTCCTCGCAGAGAAATTCGAGCGCTTCGGTATCATCCTTTTCCAGATGAGCCTGCAGCAGCGGGTTATACACCATGCTGTGCTCAATCAGGTAGACCACGTTCCGATCTTCCAACAAACGCTCCAGCTGCAGCAAGTCGTCGAAACGCAGCTGGTTCGGAATCATGAGGACACCTGATTTCGGAATATTTTCTTCTCCGTGGAGTTCAAGCTGTGTATATTCCTTGGCCATCGTAGTTTTTGACGTCTTTGCGGAACAAATTAACGATTTTTACCCTTCTAAAAAGAAGAGTTTCGCCTTATTTCTTCGCATTGTTAATTTTGCGTATTAAGCACCCGAGTTTCAACCCTTATCTCATATGTCAGAAAAATCACAGGACAATTCAAACGGTTCCAGCGCTTACTGGAAAGCCAACCTGAAATGGGTCGGTATTCTTCTCTCGATTTGGTTCATCGTTTCCTACGGCTGCGGCATTCTATTTGTGGATCAATTAGATAAAATCAGGCTTGGCGGATTCGGCCTCGGTTTCTGGTTTGCCCAACAAGGAAGCATTTACGTCTTTGTAATTCTGATTGCGATTTATGTGAAAGTCATGAATCGGCTGGACAAAAAATACTCAGTGAAGAAAAAAGACTGATTCAATCTTTCTTTCTCTTCCCCAGGCAATTTACAATACCCCCGCCCGTTTCATTCCTTTCTTCATCATTTTCTAACTCATGGACGTTCAATACTGGACCTATCTCATCGTCGGACTTACGTTCGCACTCTACATCGGCATCGCAATTTGGGCAAAAGCCTCAACCACCGGCGAATTCTACATCGCAGGAAAAGGCGTTCCGGCTCTTGCAAACGGCATGGCCACCGCAGCTGACTGGATGTCAGCCGCGTCATTCCTTGGCATGGCCGGCATTATTTCGTTCGCCGGCTACGACGGATCCGTTTACCTGATGGGGTGGACTGGCGGATACGTGCTTCTCGCGTTGTTGCTGGCTCCTTATTTGAGAAAATTCGGTCACTTCACCGTTCCCGATTTCGTAGGCGACCGCTATTACTCAAAGACCGCCCGCGTTGTCGCGCTCTTCTGCGCGATCTTCATCTCATTCACATACGTTTGCGGCCAAATGCGGGGCGTCGGCATCGTTTTCTCGAAATTCCTCGATGTCAGCATTTTCTGGGGAGTCATTATCGGAATGGCGATCGTTTTCTTTTACGCCGTACTCGGCGGGATGAAAGGCATCACCTACACCCAGGTGGCCCAGTACTGCGTTTTGATTTTTGCCTTCATGGTCCCCGCTATTTTTATCTCCATCCAGCTTACCGGGAATCCCATCCCTCAACTTGGGTTTGGCGACACCGCCGTTGGCAGCGAAGGCGTCTACTTGCTCGATAAACTCGATGGACTCAGTCAGGACTTGGGTTTTGCGAAATACACTGAACGACAAGGCTCCAAACTCGACCTGTTCGCCATTACCCTTGCGCTCATGGTCGGCACCGCCGGATTGCCGCACGTCATCATTCGCTTTTACACCGTGAAAAAAGTTTCCGCCGCACGTGTCTCCGCATTCTGGGCTCTACTTTTCATCGCTATTTTATACACCACAGCTCCTGCAGTGGCCGTTTTTGCCCGCACCAATCTCCTCGAGACCATTCCCGAAAAAGCTTATTCGGAAGTCCCCGGATGGTTTAAAAAATGGGAAAATGCGGATCTCATTGCCTGGATCGACAAAAACAAAGACGGCAAAATTCAATACGTTGCCGGTAAATCTTTTGAAGGAAAACCCGATTATGCCGTCACTCAAAACGACGCCGGCGACACCATTCCCCTTCGTGGCACAAATGATGAACGGCTATTGAAAAACAAGCCAACCGAGGGCGCCAATGAGCTGTTCGTCGATCGAGACATCATGGTTCTCGCCAATCCGGAGATTGCCAATTTGCCCAATTGGGTCATCGCCCTGGTCGCTGCAGGCGGCCTCGCCGCAGCCCTTTCGACAGCAGCCGGTTTACTCCTCGTCATCTCGACGTCCGTGGCTCACGACTTTGTTAAAAAGACCATCAATCCGGGCATGAGTGACAAATCCGAGCTGATTGTCGCTCGGATGGCCGCAGCAATCGCCGTTCTCATAGCCGGTTATTTTGGACTGCATCCTCCGGGGTTTGTTGCCGAAGTGGTTGCCTTTGCTTTCGGATTGGCCGCCGCGTCCTTCTTTCCCGCTATCATCATGGGCATCTTTTCGAAGCGGATGAATCGCGAAGGAGCCATCACCGGCATGATTGTGGGTATCACTTTCACCACGGCATATATCATTTACTTCCAGTTCATCAACAAAGCGGACAGCAATCCTGATCACTGGTGGTTTGGGATTTCGCCAAAAGGAATTGGTGCCGTTGGAATGCTTCTAAACTTCATCGTTTCATTTGCAGTTTCCGCCGTCACTCCGAAGCCGCCTCAGGACGTTGTCGATATGATCGAGAATATTCGCCAGCCTGAAGATGAAGACGAGGAACTGGAAGTTTCCGATCACTGACCAATCGTTTTTACGATCAAACAGGGTCTGTTCAACGATCAGACCCTGTTCGATCGAAACGCTCCCACGATCCAATAGGGTTGGTTCATCGAACGTATACTACCAAATCGCGTCAGGGTTAACTCTTTGTGTTTCAACAAAAATGTCGTCGCGAATTGGTGGGGTTCTGACAGGCGGTATCGCCGGTCTTATATTACTGTTGCTTCGTGAAACCTGCTTTTGAAGGCGGATAGCGCTTGCACCAACGAATCGACACACGCATCATTCGAGCACAAAATCATGGCCCTACCGAGCACTCAAACCGAATCTGATCCCGACGTGACGAACAGTCTCGAGATCAAAGACGCCCAACTCATTTTCAACGCAATCTGGGCTGATTTGGAATCCGAATTCAGTCACGAAAACCTCCGTTTTCCCAAAGAAATCATCCTGCTCGGCGGTGCGCCTGGCTCAGGAAAAGGCACCAACACGGAATTCATCATGAAAGCGCGGGGGTTCACCTGCGTGCCAATCGTTGTGAGTTCGTTGCTGGACAGCCCCGAAGCACGACGCCTGATTGACGGTGGAAACATGGTCGGCGACCGCGAGGTCATCGGGATTTTGTTCAAGAAAATGATGGAGCCGGAGTTTCAAGACGGCTGCGTCCTGGACGGTTTTCCCCGCACCACGGTTCAAGTCGAGTGCATGAAATTGCTCGTCGCAAAAATCGCTGGGCTGCACCGCGAATTTGCCAACACACCGCAAGGTGGTCAATTTCGACGCCCCACAGTTCACGTCATGGTGCTGTTCGTGGATGAAAAAACGAGCGTCGATCGACAGCTCAAACGCGGTCGCGAAATCGCCCAACACAACGAAGAGGTTGAGCAAACTGGTGTCGGCGAACTTCAGGAATTGCGCAAAACCGATTTGGATCAGGATGCGGCTCAGCATCGCTACCGGGTTTTCAAAGAAAGCACCTGGGATGCGCTTCAGTCGTTGAAAGCAACGTTTTTCTATCACCTGATCAATGCCCAAGCTAATTTTGCTGAGGTGGAGGCAAATATTCTTCGCGAGCTGCAATATCAGTCTTCATTAGAGCTCGATCCAACCACCTTTCAGAAGGTTCGGGAAATCCCACTCGCGAGCGAAATCGTAGTCCATGCACGACAGGATTTGGTTCGCCGTATGGATAGCTATCAGCGCGATCACACCGAAATATTTGCGAATGTCATCGATATTATTACCGAGCTTTTCATGCCGATCATCACAAGGCACGCGATTTCCGGTCGCGCCGTGGTGAATACCGAAGCGCCCCTTTTCGAAGACCCGCTCGCGATCGCGATGCTGATCGATGTGTTTTCTGAGCGCGGCTTTCACGCCGTCGTCGACAAGCAGCTGAACGAAGTTCCGGACCGCGTCGATTTGAAAACAGGCGAGATCGTTTTCCGTCCACGAATCGTTTATCGGATTCGAATCTACTTCGAAGGATCAGAAATCCGACGCGGCTAAGACTTCTCCGCCGTTTTCTCAGCCGGACTTTGAGTAACGCCGCTTTTATCGGCTTTGCTCCCCTTCCCTTTTCCGCCGCCTTTCCCACCTTTGCCACCTTTTCCAGGAAAGCCACCGGCGGGAGTTTCAACAGTCGGTGCAACGCCATCGATAGTTGGAAGAACCGATGCACCATTCGCCGGGAAAGCCAACGGCGTTAAACAAACAATATCGCCCGCGGCCAAACCACCGTCCGTTCTGGGAATAACCACGTTGTCGCGATCACTCCAGACCGGCTCGACTTTTTGACGGCGAATCTTGTTCTCACTGTTGATCACAATGACTTCACCACCAGCTCGAACCGCCGCGCGCGGAAGAACAAAAACGCCTTCCAGCAATTTACCTTTCACTTTTGCCGAGACAAACATCCCGATTTTCAGCGGTTGTTGCTTTCCGGCGATTTCAGAATGTTTTCCGTAGGGATCCTCCACCTGAGCGACGACAAAAAGCTGGCGCGACATTTGATCAATCGCGCTGTCGACTCGAACGATCCGGCCTTTCCACGTCGTACTGGTGGAACCCATATCAGCCTCAAAAAGCACTTCTGGCAGTTCTTGCTTAGCGATTGTCTCGTTCTCGCCGCGATACGCTTCCGGAAGATCGACAAATCCCAACTGCTGATTCGATAGCGGCAGCCGGACTTCCACAAAATCGATCGCGAACGCCCGCCCCAGCTGAGTCCCTGTCGTAACATACTGCCCGACATCAACATTCTGCTCCAAAAGACGACCGGCATAGGGAGCTTTCACTTCAGTTCGTTCGAGATCTTTCTGCCGCTTTTCGAGCTCAGCTTCAGCAGCTTTTAATCGAGCCTCAGCTTCCGCGAGTTGTGGCATTCGCTTGACCATGTCGGACGGAATACCTCTTTTCCCCAGCCGTTTCCAGTTCTCAACCGCCTGTTCACCACGCGCTTTTTCCTCGCTCAACACGCGATTTGCTTCCGCCACGGCACTTTTCTGAATCACGATCGCCGTTTCATAATCCACCGGATCGATTTTCAAAAGCATATCGCCTTTTTCGAAAAACCCTCCCTCTCGGAAAGACGCTGAGATTTCCGTGATCCGCCCGCTCACCTCAGGAATCAGCGTGGTCGTTGTGCGAGGCCGAACTCCACCTCGCGTGTCCAAATGGACCTGAAACGATTCCGGTTTGATACGCGTCGCCTCAACACTCGTCACTTGAACCGGCGTCGGACGTTTTCGCGGCTTCGGCTTGTTGGCGATAAACCACTGCGCGAGCGAAACAGCCCCCCAAACAATGAGGAGCGGAAGTACGATTCGGAGCGCGAGTTTCATCAAAAAGTGTCGATAACGTAAACCACAGCCGCAGCCGATGGTTTCTGGAAAAATGCTACTTAATTTCAGCGCAAAACAGCTGCGAATCAATCCTACTTATTCTCCTTAACTTCCGGGGCGTGATCAAAATCCCCGCCGAGCGCTAGATGAAGATCAACTCGGTTTTGCAGCAACAACAGCCGAACCGTTAACAGTGAACTATTTGCATCAAACGCCCGGCGCTGACTTTCCAGCAACGTGATGATGTCGACCAGCCCTTTTTCGTATTGGCTCAGACTCAACTCTTCCGCCCGATCCGATTCCGTGGCGGCTTTTTCCAGGGCAGCGACCTGTTTGATGTAATATTTTTCCGCCGCCAATGCTGTTTCCACCTCACGAAATGCCGCGAGCGCCGTGTCCGCATACTGAGCCGCGACTTCATCTCTCTCCGCCTCGGTCAGCCGAATATCCGCCTTCAACTTCCCAGCGAGAAAAATCGGCTGCGCGAGATTCTGTCCGATATTCCACACCAGATTATTGATATCCATTAGATCAGAAAGATCCTGCGTTGTGCTTGTTCCGCCACCCGCCGTGATCCGAAACGTCGGCAAGAGCGCTTTTCGCGAAGCCGCGACTTCCTGAAACTGAGCATCCACTCGCGCTTCCGCCGCAATCAAATCCGGCCGACGCAGCAGCAATTCACTCGGCAAACCACCGGGAATCGAACGCGAAATCGTAGGCAATGTACGAAGCGACTCGATTTTCCCCTTCGGATAACGCCCGAGCAACGCCTCCAACGCCCGGCGCGACTCATCCGCCTCACGCTGCTGTTGGGCGATCGTCGATTCCGTCCGCGCCACATCCGCGCGACTCAGCGAAATATCGAGCGCCGTGCGATCTTCCGCATCTCCCGCTTCCAGTTTTGAATCCAGAATCTCCAAATTCGTTTGCAAACTCTTCAGGTTTTTCCGCGACAAATCGACCTGCATTTCCGATTCCAAAATCTCCAGTGCCGTCTTCACCACTGTCGCCCCGAGCGACAACCGCGCGGCTTGGTAATCTGCATCCACCGCTTTCAAATCCGCCAAACGCGCCTTTTTCACATTGCCAATCCGTCCCCACAAATCCACTTCCCACGCCAAATCCAGCCCTAACGCGAACTGATTCGCCCGCGACGACGTGAACTGCGATCCCCGTAAATTCTGCGAGCGATTCGTCGAGAAACCCGTATCGAATTGCGGCAACCCATCCGCCTTCGCAATCCTTACCCGCTCCAGCGATTGCCGCACCCGCGCCGCCGAAGCCGCCAGGTCGTAATTTTTACCCACCGCCTCGCGAGCCAGCGAAAGCAGCTTTCCGCCCCCATCAAAATCATCCAACCAACCCGTCGCCGCATCCACCGGCACCGCAATCCGCGCTGCCGTCCAGGAATCCGGAATATCAGCTGACACAGCTGTCGCCAGACGAGGATTATTCAATCCCGTGGAGATACAACCGTTCAGAAAAACGACGGCCAGAGCCACCGCTATCATTACGTAAAAAGAGCGCATTGTGTTCGTGTTTCGGCGCCATTAAAGACTGAACCGAAGGATTTGTCTCCCTCAAAAACCTCACTTACCCGCCAATTTCAAAACTGCCTTCACCAACCCGGGGATCGTGCTGTCCTCCGCCTCAATATCGACGATGAGCTGATTTTCTTCGATCGCCTCGGTCGTTACGGGGCCAATGCTGGCAATCTTGGTTATCTCGGGAATATCGAGCCCGAGATCGAGGAAACACTCGACGGTCGAACCGCTGGTGAAGGTCACGATGTCAGCGCCTTCTTCGCGGAAACGCTTCACGTTGCCGGTCGGGTCGTCGGTTTCGGGAACGGTCACGTAAGCGATGGCTTCGTCGAGAATCGCGCCTTCTTTCACCAACATTTCGCTCAAGACAGGACGGGCATCTTCGCCGCGAACCCAGAGCATCTGCAGTGAATTGAGATCGCCAATTTGCTTTTTGATTTCTTTGGCAAGTTCCTCCGCAACGTGTTTTTCAGGCATCAAATCGGTCGCGACACGATACTCAGCGAGCTTGGCTTTTGTGCCGGGACCGACGGCTGCGATGCGAGCGCCGCCGATGGAGCGGGCATCGTCGTAGAGTTTGTAAAAGAGATCGAAAAACGCGTCAACGCCGTTCGGGCTGGTAAAAATGAGCCATTCGTATTTGTGGCAATCCTGAACGAGCTTACCGAATTCGATCAGCTCATCGCCCTCGGGTTTCGCGATACGTATCGTCGGAATTTCCAGCACGTCCGCGCCGAGATCCCGCAGCTGCTTGGACATTCCGCTGGCTTGAGTCCGAGTCCGTGTCACGACAACGCGCTTGCCAAACAACGGCCGATTCTCAAACCAATTGATTTTCTTGCGGCATTTCACCACGTCGCCGATCACGCAAACGGCGGGGGATTTGAAATCTGCTTTCTCAACGATATCCGCGATCGTTTTCATGGTGCCTTCGATGGATTCCTGATTCCCACGGGTCGCCCAGCGAACCAACGCGACGGGCATTTTCGGATCCGCGCCGTTTTTCAACAGCTCATCCATCACGAGACGGAGTCGGCCCACGCCCATCAGCATGACTTTGGTGCCGGGCGCTTTCGCGATCTGCGCGTAATCCATCGACGACTCTTCTTTGGTCGGATCTTCGTGGCCGGTGAAAATGGTCAGCTGCGAGCAGTGCTCGCGATGAGTCACAGGAATACCCGCATAAGCAGGACCCGCAATGGCTGAACTG
>ERZ887942.2538-NODE-2538-length-11268-cov-8.478195_pt1 | contig 11268 bp, 9 predicted proteins | sample MGYA00521099_ERZ887942 | MGnify/ENA primary metagenome ERZ887942 (study PRJEB32303, sample SAMEA104408605) | aquatic metagenome | biome: Brackish water; feature: Pelagic; material: water | place: Baltic Sea | collected 2014-06-07T06:48:00 | depth 16,251 m ... | reverse complement strand
TGGAAGCTCTGCGAAAGCGTCTGCGTGCCATGGAGAGAGACGGCCAGTTGATGGTCAATCGCCGCAATGCGTACTGCCTAGTGGACAAGATGCATCTGCTGCACTGCCGAGTGCAGGGCCACCGCGATGGTTATGGGTTCGCTATGCCCATAGCAGAGGGTGAGGATATTTATCTTAGCGCACGGCAGATGCACTTTGTGTTTGACGGCGACGAGGTGTTGATTCAGGTGACCGGGGAAGATCGCCGCGGTCGTTTGGAAGGCAAGGTGATAGAAGTGCTGCAGCGCAAGCACAAAACGGTGGTGGGTCGTTATAAGGAAGAGAGCGGCATCGGTTTTGTCATCCCCGACAACGGCCGTCTCACGCAGCAGATACTCATACCCACCAAGGCAAAAGGCAGCGTTGAGGTGGGTCAAATTGTCACAGTGGAAATTACGGACTATCCCACCCGTCAGCTCGGTGCCAAGGGTCGTATTGCCGAGGTGCTGGGTGAACACCTAGACCCAGGAATGGAAATTGATGTTGCCATTCGGTCACACGGGATTCCTTGGGAGTGGCCGGATGAAGTGCTCCATGAAGCGGCCGGTTTGGAAGCTGAACCGCTTGAAGAAGACAAGCAACACCGGGTTGATTTGCGTCAATTACCGTTTGTGACTATTGATGGTGAGGATGCCCGGGATTTTGATGACGCGGTTTACTGTGAAGAGGGCAGTGGTGGAAACTGGCGTCTTTGGGTGGCGATTGCCGATGTCTCCCATTATGTTTGGCCTGATTCCGCTCTCGATCAAGAGGCATCATTGCGTGGCAACTCCGTTTATTTCCCGGCGCGGGTGGTACCTATGCTGCCGGAGGCACTATCCAACGGTCTGTGTTCACTGAAGCCCGATGTAGATCGTCTAGCGATGGTCTGTGAAATGGAATTAACCGCTGCTGGCGTACTGGCTAAATACCGTTTTTATGAGTCGATTATTCATTCTCATGCCCGGTTGACCTACACCCAGGTGGGTGAGGTGTTGGAGCAGGGCAGTCACGCTGACGTCGACAGCCAGCGTGTGCCCGACCTTAAGCGCCTGCACAGCCTCTATCGTGTGTTGCGCGCCGCACGGGACAAACGCGGTGCAATCGATTTCGAGACTGTGGAAACCCGTATTATATTCGATGAGCACCGCAAGATTGAAGCTATTGAACCGGTGGTGAGAAACGATGCGCACAAGCTGATCGAGGAGTGCATGCTCTGTGCGAACGTCGCGACGGCACGTTTTTATGATGCTAATAAGCTGCCTATACTCTTTAGGGTGCATGAGGGGCCGGGAGAAGAAAAGCTCGAGGGCCTGCGCAAGTTCCTCGGGGAATTGGGTCTGGATCTTGCTGGCGGCGACAAGCCGACCCCTGTCCACTATCAGCAACTGTTACTGCAGATAGTCGACCGAGAGGATGCAAATGTGATCCAAACAATGCTTCTGCGCTCCCTCAGCCAGGCCGTCTATCAGCCGGAAAACAAAGGTCATTTTGGCTTGCACTACGAGGCTTACGCTCATTTCACCTCGCCCATACGACGTTATCCCGACTTGCTAGTGCACCGAGGGATACGGCACCTTATTCGCAGCGGCGGTAATGCAAAAGGTGTGTTGCGAATTAAGGGCGCCGAGCCCATCCCGGCTAAACAGATATTTCCCTACGATGTGCGTTCCATGGTGATCCAGGGAGAGCATTCATCTATGAGCGAGCGCCGTGCAGATGATGCCACCCGAGAAGTCGATTCCTGGCTCAAGTGTGAATATCTGCAGGAGCATGTCGGAGACGAATTTGACGGCGTTATTAGCGCGGTCACGGGCTTTGGCCTATTCGTGGAACTCAAAGACCTTTATATAGAAGGGCTTGTCCACATCACGGCCCTGCCAGGCGATTACTACAACTTCGATAAGGCCCATCAGCGCCTAACCGGTGAGCGCTCAGGACGCAGTTTTCAGCTCGGGGGCATTGTTCGGGTGCAGGTGGCTCGGGTAGACCTCGATGATCGCAAGATTGAACTGGAGTTGATCGAAGCCAAAAGTCCGCGCAATGCTGCATCAAAAAAGCCTGTGGGCCGTCCGCCTAGCAAGGCTGCCAAAAAAGCGAAAAAAACCACTCCCTCCCCCAAGACAAAAAGTAAGACTGGGCCAAGGCGGCGCCGTTAGCCATGGAATACGTCTACGGCATTCACACGGTTGAGAGCCTGCTGCGTCGCAATCCCAAATCAGTGCAGTGCTTGCTGCTGCAAGTGGGTCGTCACGATAAGCGCATGGCCGCATTGCTGGAGTTGGCGCAGAATCAGGGAGTCGCTGTGTTACGCGAGCCCCGTGCTGACCTAGACGCAATGGTCAGCGGGCGTCACCAGGGGGCGGTGGCTCGCATGAGTGCCGCTGCGGTGCCGGAAGGTTCTGCCGCGTCCAATCTGTGGCGCGAGTCTGATTTGCTGCAGGCCGTTGAAAATAAGAAGGGTCCAATGCTGATTTTGGTGCTGGACGGTGTTACCGACCCGCACAATCTGGGGGCCTGTTTGCGCAGTGCGGATGGGGCCGGTGTCGATGCCGTCGTGGTGCCTAAGGACAATTCGGCGGATCTGACGCCCGTGGTGAGCAAAGTGGCCTGTGGTGCGGCAGAAGTAGTGCCCTTCGTCAGGGTGACCAATATCAGTCGTACTCTAAAGGCTCTGCAGGAACGCGGTGTGTGGCTCTATGGTGCCGACGGCGGTGCAGAAAAATCAATATATAACAGTGACTTAAAGGGATCTGTCGCGCTTGTCATGGGGGCTGAAGGCTCCGGTATGCGCCGCTTAACCCGAGAACAATGTGATGATCTGATACATCTGCCTATGGCCGGCTCTGTGGGTAGCCTCAATGTTTCCGTGGCAGCGGGTGTTTTTTTGTTTGAGGTGGTTCGCCAGCGCAGCGCCCCAGACAAATAATCTCCTTGTCACCTACTGCCAAACTCGGTAGACTTCGGCTCCTCAAAAATTGCCCGGCTATTTCGATGGCCGGTCCTCCTTGCTACACCACTAGTGTGGGTAGCATTAACCCGTAAGGAGCTTATTGTATGCGACATTACGAGATCGTATTCATGGTCCATCCGGACCAGTCAGAGCAAGTGCCCGCCATGATCGAGCGCTACACCCTCGCTATCCAGAAAGATGGCGGCCAGGTGCATCGTCTTGAAGACTGGGGCCGCCGTCAGTTGGCCTATCCCATTAACAAGATCCACAAAGCACACTACGTGCTAATGAATGTGGAGGCTTCTAACGAGGCCCTGGAAGAGCTAACAACCACTTTCCGTTTCAACGACGCTGTCATTCGTAACCTAGTTATTCGCCGCAAAGAGTCTGTGATTGAAGAATCTTTCATCATGAAGGCTGAGAAAGAGAATCGTGAGCGCAAGAGCCGCTACGAAGAGCGTCAGGCGCCTGAGGCTGCCCCTGCTGAAGTCGCCGCTGTTGCTGCTGACGATGCCGGTACCGATGATAATGAGACGGATAAAGAGTAAGTTTTCTCCGTCACGTAACGCATATAGAGGTTTAGAGGAGTATCACCATGGCACGTTTTTTCCGTCGCCGTAAGTTTTGTCGCTTTACTGCCGAAGGCACTAAAGAAATTGATTACAAGGATCTGGATACGCTGAAGGCTTACGTGTCCGAAACCGGCAAGATTGTTCCTAGCCGCATTACCGGTACCAAGGCTAAATATCAGAGACAGTTGGCGACCGCCATCAAGCGTGCACGTTTCCTGTCTCTGTTGCCGTACACGGATTCACACCTGTAACAAACCCTTGATCCGCGCATTGCCCAGTCGAGGTTTTTCTTGAAGGGCTTGGCAAATTTTGTCATGCGCGGACGACTGCAGGCGCTGGTAGTTATAATGGCGGGCGCCGGTAGCTTATTATTTTGTTGGATTAGCGCGGCGGCATTGGCGTTAGTTATCCTGCGCAAAGGTGTGGGATCTGGGGCCTGGTTATTCATGTGGGCCCTGTTGCCAGCCGGAACGTTGCTTTACGCCTATGGCGATAGTGGGCCAATGACGTTGTTGGTAGGGACCATGGTCCTGGCGCTGGTGCTGCGTAGCACGGTGAGTTTGTCGCTGGCAGTATTGGCAGGGGTAGGCGTTGGAGTTTTGACCGGATTGGCCCTGATGGCCTTCTCCGCAGAGTACCTGAATCAGATGGTAGCTTTCTTCAGTGAGTTTCTCGGTGCGCTTGAGGAGCAATTGTCGAAGGAAGGGCAACCCATCGTATTGCCCAGGCCGGAGGCGGGGCAGATTGCGGGTATGCTCGGTGCGGTAACGGCAACGATGTCGGTACTGTGCTTGTTGTTGGCGCGATATTGGCAGGCAGCACTGTATAATCCGGGTGGCTTTGGTGCAGAATTCAAAGCGTTACAGTACTCGACGGCGGTCAGTTCGACGCTGGCTGTGGCGGCCATCGCCCTTTGGGGCCTTGGCGAGCAGTACCGATCATGGGCGATGATATGCCTTCTCCCGCTGACATTCGCGGGCCTGGCGTTAATCCACGCTCGTGTAGAGGCACTCGGACAGAGTAAGGGATGGTTAACGTGGTTTTACATCATCTGGTTGCTGTTTGACCCGGTGAAGTTTTTGTTGGTGTTGTTCGTTATCGCCGACAGCTGGATTAACTTTCGCCAGCGCTGGCTTAAAGCGCCGGGAAAAGAGCTGAATAAGCACGACGAGCACGACCAAAAAGACGATCGAGACATTTGAAGTGGTGGGAGAATACTCCCCGAAGAGAGGAACGTAAGATGGAAATCATTTTGCTGGAAAACATTGCCAAGCTAGGTAGGCTCGGCGATAAAGTGGATGTGAAGGCTGGTTTTGGCCGTAACTTTCTTATTCCACAAGGTAAAGCAGTGCGCGCCACACAGAGCAATACTGAAGAGTTTGAAGCTCGCCGCGCAGAGCTAGAAGCTGCTGCTGCCGCGCTAGTGAGCGCAGCTCAACTGCGGGCTGATGCAATCAATGCGCTGGGATTGATCACGATCGCTGCCAATGCCGGTGAAGAAGGCAAGCTGTTTGGTTCAGTCGGCACACGGGATATCTCGGACGCCATTGTGGCGCTCGGTTGTGAGGTGGACAAGTCTGAAGTTCGTCTTCCAACGGGCGCACTGCGGGAACTGGGTGAGTATGAAGTGGCTATTCAGGTCCACGGTGACGTTACGGCAATGGTTGCTGTTGAGGTCGTTCCAGAGTAAGTGATTGCGTGTGTTTCCTGCGGGGAGCGTCCAATCTCAGATAATGCGCCGACTGGCTTAGTCGGTGCATTTTTCGTTGTATGGCGGTTGCTATGCAATTGTGACCTGCGAGCAGGGTGTTTTCACTTCTTCTGATCGCCTATTTCCTATAGGCTGTATACCCGTAAAAAATAATATCCCTTATGGCCGACCCAGAGTTTCCCCGCAATGTTTCTGAAATCCGCTACCCCGGAACGGGTGAGATTGCGCGGATTAAGATGCAGCCGCATTCTGCTGAGGCAGAACAATCGGTGCTGGGTGGCCTGTTGCTCTCAGCCGACGGTTGGGACGCGGTTGCCGAATTGGTTTCAGACGGTGATTTCTATCGTTTAGGCCATCGCTTGATCTTTCGCCAGATAGCACAACTGGCTGAAGCGGCGGAACCGGTCGATGTCATCACCGTAGCCGATAAGCTTCAGGCCAGAGATGAACTGGACGCGGCGGGTGGACTTACCTATCTGGCAGAACTGGCCCAGAACACGCCGAGCGCCTCTAATATCCGGGCCTATGCTAAGGTGGTGCGCGAGCGAGCCTGCCTGCGCAAGCTGATCGAGGCGGCGCAGGAAATAGCCGAGAGTGGTTTCAACCCCGACGGACGCAAGTCAGATGAGCTGATTGACGAGGCGGAGCGCCGGATCATGCAGATCGGAGAGGACGGCCCCAAGGACGGTGCCCCCAAAGATATTAACCCTTTATTGCAGGCTGCTCTGGGTCGGATAGAGGAGCTGTTCCAATCCGGTGGCGCTATCACCGGCATCAGTACCGGCTTTATTGAACTGGACAACATGACATCGGGTTTACAGGATTCCGATCTTGTAATTGTGGCCGGTCGGCCCTCAATGGGTAAAACCGCTTTTGCCATGAACCTGGTGGAACATGCAGTATTAAATCAGAAGAAGCCCATTCTTGTATTCAGCATGGAGATGCCGGCCGACTCCCTGATCATTCGTATGCTGTCCTCCATTGGCCGTATTGATCAGACGCGTCTTCGCAATGGTAAGCTGGAACAAGAGGACTGGCCCAAGTTGAGTGCGGCGGTGACCAAACTTAAGGATGTGCCGTTGTACATTGACGATACCCCCGCACTCACGCCCACGGAGATACGCAGCCGTGCTCGGCGGGTAGCGCGTGAGCACGGCGGTTTGGGTATGATCATGGTGGATTACTTGCAGCTCATGCAGGTAGCGGGCTCATCCGATGGCCGTACGGCAGAAATTTCCGAGATATCGCGTAGCCTCAAGGCTATCGCCAAAGAGTTCAAGGTGCCAATGGTAGCGCTGTCTCAGCTAAACCGCTCACTCGAACAACGCCCCAATAAACGGCCGGTGAATTCAGATCTAAGAGAGTCTGGTGCCATTGAGCAGGATGCGGACGTCATTATGTTTATCTACCGCGATGAGGTCTATCACGAGGAGTCGGAAGAGAAGGGCATCGCCGAAATTATCATTGGTAAGCAGCGAAATGGTCCCATCGGGATTTGTCGTCTGGCCTTCATAGGCCAATATACACGCTTTGAGAACCTTGCTCGCGGCTCCTCAGGCGAGCGTTAGAGCCAGAACGTTTTGGCAGCGGATAATGTCGCTGCGATCTAAACGTTAGAGACCGGTTTGTTCGCGCAACTCGCGCAACCTGGCAAGCTGCTCTTGAGACGCAATCGGTTCAGAGGGCTTCTGTTCTATCGCTTCAGGTTCTGGCACTGTCAGTGATTCACCGCGCAGCACTCGCGCACAATACTTCTCATAGTGGCCCTTGAACACGGGCCAACTGGTGCGTTCGGTGTTGTTGGCCAGAAAGAACCAGTCGCTATCGCGGCCAGCCAGATAAACAGCAGCATGGCTCCAAGCTTGGGCAGATTTAGGCGAAGGCGCACTGCAAGCTTCGACATAGGCATTGTGCGCAGGCGGGAGCCCCAGATCGGCTAGCCCTTGCTGGCAGCATTCAAGCATTCGGTTCAGTGTGGGCAAATATTCGCTGTGCTCTATGGCGTGCTTGGCCCCCTTCAGGATGTGTTCCACCGGATAGTCCGACAGTGACTCCAGCCACAGTTTTTTAATTTGATTGAGCTGCTGTGCGTCTGGGAAAGCCGCATAGTACTGGTTATGATAGTTCAGCCGGAACAAAGCGAAGACCTGATTGAGTGCATCAACATGCGCCTCAATGGCTAGTCTGCGACTGGCCTCACTCTGCCCAGGATGTGTCGGTGAGGTCTTGCTGGAGGCTTCGATCTCTCGTGCGACCCGTTGTACCCGTTTCTTTATGTCCGCCATTACTGTGTCCCGCTTGTTCAATCTGGTGACGTTTTGCCCAGTGGTGTTTTACATGTTGGATAAATTTGCTGTTCCAGGAGGTCTGCGCCTGGTTACTGTCGCGCCAGTATACGATGAACTCGGGCACGAGTGATTGGGCAAATTGGGTATCGATATGGGACAGGCGCAAAATATCAAAGACGTCACCGGAAGGCTGCCAGTGGTCAGCGATACGTTTGGGCTCTGTGCTGTGTTCTAGGCTGGAGGTGTATTTGGCCCACTGTATGCGGATGTGCTGGATAAACTTTGAGTTGAGTTCCTTGGGATTGGCACCGCGCTCCCGCCAATACAGGATAAACTCGGGAACGGACTGTTCAATAAATTCGCGCTCAATCTCTCCCCGTTCCATGATCTCCATAGCGTCCGCGCTGGGGCGCCAGTTATTGTCCAGTGTTGTGGTCGGTGGGACCCGGAACGACTCTGCCTGATTTTGCTGATGGCGCCGCCAGGCCGAAATAATGTGCTGGCGGAACCTGTTCTCCCAGGCATGGCTAGCCTCTGCGCGCTCACGCCAGTAAAAGATGAAATCTTCCAGTTGGTCAAGGGCGAATTGGCGCGGTATGTTATGGTTTAGGCTTAACAACTGCAGCAAGTCTTCGCTGGGCGACCAGTGCAGCGGCAGTAGTCCCGCACTGCGCTTGGTCGGCGCCAGTGTGACAGGCTCTAATGTGGAAGGCTTATCGGTCGGCTTAGCCGGTTCGTTCAGGGCAAACACCAGTTGCGTGGCGGTATGCAATGGCGCGGAGTCAATCAACAGCACGCCCTTATCTGCCAGGCTGCGGCTGATGCGATGTAAATCTTCTGCGCTCCAGAAGGGTAGGGTACGCAGCAGAAAGGTTCTATCCACACTGAGCCACGCATAGCCGTTTCGGGTCTGCGGGCTGTGGTGTTCGAACAATGGCTGTAAATGCTGCAACAAAATGGCCTCCTCAAGGCCAATGGTTGCCGCCAGAAGCGGGGAAAACAACAGCTGTCGTTCGGGAATCAGGGAAAAATCTGACATCGTGGTACCGGAATCTTGTCGCAAGTGGGTTAGGATACCGCATTCGTGGAATCGGTGCGCGGTGCGCCTCGCTATCCAGCTTAAAAACTGAGTCCTTCTGGAAGAAAAATGGCAAAACAAAAGACTGCCTTTGTGTGCACCGATTGCGGCTCCGATTATGTGAAGTGGCAGGGTCAATGCGGCGACTGCGGGGCCTGGAATACGCTGACTGAAATCAAGCTCGGTCCAGAAAAAGGATCGGGCCGCGCCGGCGCACAGGTGCGAGGCAAGCTCGCCGGGTTCACCGGTAGTCTGGACAGCGCTAGAGTCCTTAAGGATATCAATTTGGAGGATCTGCCTCGATTCTCCTCCGGCGCAGAAGAGTTTGACCGAGTTTTGGGGGGTGGGTTAGTGCCGGGTTCGGCCATCCTGATAGGCGGCAATCCGGGCGCTGGTAAGAGTACTCTGCTGCTGCAAACCATGTGCCACCTCGCTTGTACCATGGAGGCCTTGTATATCACCGGGGAGGAATCCCTGCAGCAGATCGCCATGCGTGCGCAGCGCTTGCAATTGCCGACAGACAAACTGCGACTCATGTCCGAGACCAACGTGGAAGCCATTGTCGGGGCAGCGCAGGAGCTCAAGCCTAAGGTGCTGGTGGTAGACTCTATTCAGGTGGTGCATACCGATGAGATCACCTCTGCCCCGGGTAGCGTGTCGCAGGTGCGCGAATGTGCCGCCTACTTGATCCGCCATGCGAAGCAGACCGGAATGGTGTTGTTGTTAGTGGGCCATGTCACCAAGGACGGCTCCCTTGCAGGCCCCAAGGTGCTGGAGCACATGATCGACTGTTCTATTCTTTTGGACGGCAGTGATGATGCCCGTTTTCGCACGCTGCGCGGACAGAAAAATCGCTTCGGTGCAGTGAACGAATTGGGTATTTTTGCGATGACAGAGCAGGGTATGCGTGAGGTCAAAAATCCTTCTGCTATTTTTCTCGACCGTGGCAGTGAGCCCGCCTCAGGCAGCGCCGTGATGGTCGTATGGGAGGGCACGCGCCCACTGTTGGTGGAGATTCAGGCGCTGGTGGACGACAGCCAGCTGGGCAACCCACGCCGTGTGGCCGTCGGGCTGGAACAAAACCGATTAGCCATGCTGCTGGCAGTGCTGCACCGTCATGGTGGTCTCCAAGTCGGTGACCAGGACGTATTTGCGAATGTAGTGGGCGGCGTCAAAGTATTGGAGACGAGTGCAGACCTTGCCCTGTTGCTGGCTATTGTGTCGAGTTATCGCGACAGAATCATACCTAGCGACATGATTATTTTCGGTGAGGTGGGTTTGTCGGGTGAAATTCGGCCCGTTCCTAATGGCCAGGAGCGTCTGGCCGAGGCCGCCAAGCACGGCTTCAAACGGGCCATTGTGCCAAAGGGCAATGCGCCCAAGCGCCCTATTGTTGGGATGGAGATAACGGCAGTATCCAAACTCGCCGATGCGCTGGCAGCGCTGGATTAACCCTCAGCTGGCCTGCTTTCTCTTCCCGTTTAAGGGTACCCACAAACAAAGGCTACGAGTTACTTGAGCTTGCGGTACTTCAACCGCTGTGGCTGATCTGCTGCAGCGCCGAGGCGTGTCTTGCGATCCTCTTCGTAATCGGTGAAATTGCCTTCGTGAAATACCACGCCACCATCATCTTCGTAGGCAAGGATATGTGTGGCGATACGGTCTAGGAACCAGCGATCGTGTGAAATCACCATGGCCGCTCCCGGGAAGACAAGCAGCGCATCCTCCAGCGCGCGCAACGTCTCTACATCAAGATCGTTGGTCGGTTCGTCGAGCAGCAGTACATTGGCGCCCTGCCGCAATAGTTTCGCCAGGTGCAGGCGGTTGCGCTCGCCGCCGGAGAGATCCTTGACGAATTTTTGCTGGTCCGAGCCCTTGAAATTGAAGCGCCCCACGTAGGACCGAGAGGGCACTTCATAGTTGCCGATACGGATGATATCCAGGCCGTCGGACAGTTCTTCCCAGACTGTTTTACTGCCGTCTAGGTCATCGCGTGACTGGTCCACATAACCTAGCTCAACCGTCTCGCCCACATTGACTTCTCCACTGTCGGGCTGTTCCGCACCCATCAAAATTTTGAACAGTGTGGATTTACCCATGCCGTTGGCGCCGATGATGCCTACTATGCTGCCTTTGGGTACCGTGAAGCTGACATTATCGAAAAGGAGGCGCTCGCCGAAACTTTTGCGGAGGTTTTTAACGTCGATGACGCTGTCACCCAAGCGCGGTCCCGGGGGTATGTAGATTTCGTTGGTCTCGTTTCGAGTCTGATAATCCTGCGACTGCAATTCCTCAAAACGTTGCAGGCGTGCTTTGCTTTTGGCCTGGCGGCCCTTGGGATTACTGCGCACCCACTCCAGTTCCGACCGGATGGCTTTTTGATGAGAGGCCTCTGTGCGTTTTTCCAGTTCCAAACGTTGTTCTTTGGCATCCAGCCAGTCCGAGTAATTGCCCTCGTGCGGAATGCCGCGACCACGGTCCAGTTCTAAGATCCAGCCTGCGGCATTATCGAGGAAATAGCGGTCGTGAGTTATGGCCACCACAGTGCCAGAAAAATCGTGTAAAAAACGCTCGAGCCAGGCCACGCTCTCGGCGTCCAAGTGGTTGGTTGGCTCGTCGAGCAGTATCATGTCAGGGTTGGAGAGGAG
>ERZ887942.2532-NODE-2532-length-11281-cov-6.383039_pt1 | contig 11281 bp, 8 predicted proteins | sample MGYA00521099_ERZ887942 | MGnify/ENA primary metagenome ERZ887942 (study PRJEB32303, sample SAMEA104408605) | aquatic metagenome | biome: Brackish water; feature: Pelagic; material: water | place: Baltic Sea | collected 2014-06-07T06:48:00 | depth 16,251 m ... | reverse complement strand
ACATGGAATTCATGCTGGAATACAAAACCGTGGCGGGCGCGGACAGCGGGATCTATTTGCGCGGCACGCCGCAGGTTCAGATTTGGGATAAGAGCCAGGTATTCAATCCGGAGAAACCAACGCGCCGACCGCATCTCGGATCGGGCGGGCTTTTCAACAACACGCCTGACACGCTGGGCCGCGATCCATCACGCGTTGCCGACAAGCCGTTTGGGCAGTGGAACACGGTGAAGATTCGCCAGGTCGGTGCGCGAACCTGGGTGTGGCTGAACAAGCGGGCGGTTGTCGAAGGTGCGGTGATGGAGAACTTCTGGGATCGCTCAACGCCACTTCCTGCGATGGGGCCGGTGATGCTGCAAACTCACGGTGGCGAGATTCGCTGGCGTAATATCTTTGTGCGGGAAATCGAGAAGAAAGAGGCGGATCGAATTCTAGCAACGAGTCCGCTGCTTCCAAATCCCACAGCGTTCAACGTTTCTTACGGCAAGCATCCCAAACAGATTCTGCACTTCTGGAAAGCGGAATCAGACAAGCCCACGCCGCTGTTGTTTTTCATCCATGGAGGAGGCTGGATGGGCGGCGGACGAATGAGTGGGCTTTCGGGAATGTTAAATCCGATTCTGGAATCCGGAATTTCCGTTGTCTCAGTCGAGTATCGTTTCATTCCCGAAGCGACCGCTGATGGAGAAGTCCCACCCGTGAACGGCCCTCTCGGTGACGCGGCACGTGCACTGCAATTGGTTCGCAGCAAAGCTGCCGAGTGGAATATAAACAAAGAACGAATCGGCGCGTCAGGTGGTTCAGCCGGAGCCTGTTCGTCGTTGTGGCTCGCGTTTCATCCCGACATGGCTGATCCAAAAAGCGATGATCCCATTGCCCGTGAATCAACGCGGCTGTTTTGCGCTGCGGTGAACGGAGCCCAGACGACGCTTGATCCCAAGCAAATGCGCGATTGGACACCGAACAGTCGTTACGGCGGACACGCCTTTGGTTTCAGCTCGTTCAACGAATTCCACGAGAAGCGCGATACGATTCAGGAATGGATCGCGGAGTATTCTCCTTACGCATTAGTCAGCAGTGATGACCCGCCGGTTTATCTGATCTACACGGTCCCGCCCGCACTCGGACAGGATCAGAAGGACCCAACGCATACTTCAAACTTCGGCGTGAAGTTGCAGGAACACTGCGTTGCCAACGGGGTGAAATGCGAATTGGTTTATCCTAAAGCCGAAGGCGTGAAACACGCCAGCTCAATGGAATATTTGATCGCGACGTTGAAGGGCGGCGAATAGAGAAATTGATCCAGCACCTCGCGGACTCGCCTTTTATTTGGCAAGTGCCGTCGGCATTTCCATGATCTTTAAAACTTGATCAGCCAAAACGCCGCCCAACGCAGTTGCCTGTTCGCCGCCGAAATGCACGTCTGACGTGGTCCACCAGTCTTTGTAGATATCGTTCTCGTGATCTTTTACGAACTGCCACTGATCACAAATCGAAATGTCCGGATGGCGCTTCATGATCTCCAGTGCCCACGGATTTAGAAAGTTTTCCATCACGCCGGAGGTGCGCTTCGGAGCTCGTCCGTTTTCATCAAGACCACCTGATTTTGGAAATCCCCGTGGCACCGGACAAGTCGTCACCCAGATCAGTTTGGCTTTTGTCTTCTCCAGTTCCTCGATGACGGCTTCGAGGTTTTCCTGATAGGTCGCTTTATCACTGCCGGCGTCCCAGTGACCAAAATTGAAACTGATGACGTCCCAGTGACGCCCTTTTTGTTGGTAACCGCCCAGCCATTCAACGATGCTGTCACGGCCTTTACCTGAGGGGCCGCAGTTGGTCGGAGGGTGGTGAAGGTTAAACTGACCCTCCAAAGCCGTGCGCAATCCCTTGTCGTAGTTGCCCGAAATTGAGTCGCCAATGAATAGGTAGCGACGCAATTTTGGATCGTCATTCGCTGCCTGATCACCGATCGGCAGCACGTGGATTTCGTCGGCAATGATCACGTCGCCTTGCTTCTTCCCGATTACCGTAGCGCGATTGATAAACGGTTTGCAGTCTTTCGTGCCAATCACATTGAAAAGCAGCGCGTTTGTCTGTCCGCCTTTTTTCAATGAGACTTCGTATGGTTTTCCCGCGATCGAAAGCGTTCGCGGTTTTGCCAACCCGTCCCAAATCCCGATGAAGCGGGGATCTGCGTCGGTAGGAAGTTGTTCGGATTTTGGAGCCTCCCCAAAGTAAACCTGCAGGCCGCGTTCTTCGATCCAGCTTTCATCTGCGGCTTCTTTCAGAGCTTTTTCAAGATGTTGTCCGGTCCGTTTCACGACGATACCCGTGGCCGGCCCTGCAGGAATCGGGAAATCGATGACTTCCTTCGAGGCCGCGACTTTGTAGCGCAGGACGCCTTTTTCCAATCCGGCGAACAGGCGAGTGTTCACATCCAAAGTGACTTTGGTGTTTTTTGTCCAAGTGACCTCAAACTGGCCATCAGGATTTTCGACATAGACCCCGTCGTCATCACGAGGAGTGATCAGCCCCGAAACGCTGACCGCTCCATTTTCATCAGGCTCCTGGGCCTCGACAGGGAGTGAGATTGCCAAAAGAGCGAGGCCACTGAATAAATGCATTTTCATAATTCGAGGGGAGGTGTTGAAGTGATCCAATAGAGGATGTTCGATGAACGAACTCTGCTGATTCGATATCGATCAATCTTTCGTCACCTTGCTTCCCCACCACGTCGCGTTTGGCTTGAAGTTTGGATCGAGAAAATTGGAGTGCTGCTTTTCAAGTTTCTCCATCGACTTCGTGATTGCTTGTTTGAGCTGCTGTTCTTTTTTTACAGCATCGAAACGGGGATCCGGCTGCGGAATTTTTGCTCCGGTCTCGGCGATCCAAGCATCGAGTTTCGCGCTTAAGGCTTTCACTTCATCAGCTTGGGCGGATGCCAAATCATTGTGCTCACCGATGTCTTTGCTCAACTGATACAATTCCTCACGGCCATCTTCGTAATAACGAATCAGCTTCCAGTCACCGGAACGAATGATCGATGACGGCTCGCCGCCTTGGTTTCCGTAGTGCGGGTAGTGCCAGAACAGGTCGCGCTCGGGGAGGTCGCCCCCCTTCAAAACTGGAACGAGACTGACTCCGTCGACGTGTTGTTTCGGCTGCAGTGGCAGGCCGGCAAGCTCGAGGATCGTCGGGTAAAAATCGGTTCCCGTGGCAGGGACTTCGGTGGTCGATCCAGCTTTCGTGACGCCGGGAACGCGAACGTAATATGGCTCACGAATTCCACCTTCCCACTGGCGACCTTTTCCACCGCGATAAGGCAAGTTCGATGTCGAGAAGGCATCGCCGGATGAAACTCCGCCGTTGTCTGACGTGAAGATGACCACGGTGTTTTCGGCCAGCCCGAGCGCATCCAGTTTGTCTAACACGATCCCAATCGCGTCGTCCATCGATTCAATCATGCCTGCGTAAATCGGATTGTCCTGCACCTGACGCACGCCTTTGGTCCGATCAAAAATAAAGCGCTCGTCGGTGCCTTCACCGCCTTTGGCTTTCTTCTGATATTTGGTCCAGAGATCTTCCGTTGTCTGAATCGGGCCGTGGACTGAATAGAAGGAAAGGTAAGCAAAGAACTGCCCGTCTTTGTTGTCTTCGATGAACTTCGCGGTCCGTTCGCCAAGTTCAATCGGCAATGACTTTCCGGTAGCGTCTTCCTCCATGTGGGGGTTTTTGAAAGGAGAGAAAAAACCGTTGTAGGGCGAGCCTTTGTGACCACCGCCGGTGTTGATATCAAAGCCGTGCTGCAATGGGGAGAACTCCACGTCATTTCCCATGTGCCATTTTCCGGCGAAGAACGTGCGATAGCCGGCTGCTTTCATCGCTTCCGCAAGGGTGGTATCTTCGGCGGGAAGTCCATGCACGTATTCGGAAGGAAGGACCTTGTCGTTCCGATTCCACTTCGTCCCCGCCGCAGCGCCGATCCAATCCGTCACGCCATGTCGCGCGGGATATTTCCCTGTCATGATACTGACCCGTGACGGGCTGCACACCTGGCACGTTGCATAACCCTGGGTAAAGCGCATTCCGCTTTTAGCCAACTTGTCGAGGTGTGGAGTTTCATAAAACGTGCTGCCTTCGATGCCGACGTCTTTGATCCCGTAGTCATCCGCGAGGATGAAGACAAAGTTGGGCTGATCTGCTTTTGAAAAATGGGCTGGCAACGAAAATGCGAAGAGCAGGGCGAGGGCGCGAAACTTAATCATAGAGACGAGAGCTAAACCCGACTCGGGGGAGGGGAAAAGTGGAAAATTGTGCGAGGCATTGCTTCCGGTGCCCCTCCATCGTGTTCGGGTTGTAGCTTTTTCTTTCTGCAAAATCGGCGAAAATCAGAGCATATGAAGTCAAGTCCTTCACCCATGAATCGGAGCGAGTTTCTGGCCCTGACATCCAGCCTGATCGGTGGGCTGGCCTTGCCCGGCCCCATCGCCGCAGCAGCCGGAGTGGAGCTTGATGAATCGTATCTTGAAAAAGGGCTGACCGGAATGGCGAAGGCGAATGGTTGGTTTGAGTCCCACTGGGGTGCGGGAATTTTGGCAGGCTATTATTTGTGCAAAGAAAATCAGCTACCAGCGGAAACGGTAGCAGGAATTAAAAAGCAGTTGGATACCGCGATTAAAATTCGGGGAGATCAATTCGTGCCGCTGCCGGAGGAACCTGTTAAAGAGGAATCCATTCAATCGATTGCGAAAGCGCTTGAGCCAGCGATCGAAGGTGGGTTGCGGGCGCACGGTCACGCCGTCATTTTTGCATCGTTGTCGATCCGGGCTTTGAAGGACGTTCCTCACATGGCTCAGCCGACGCTGGTGAATAAGTTATGCGGCCTGAGCCGACAGATCAGTAAGAAGAAGCCGGAGATGAAACCCTCTGCGAAACCGTATGAGGATTCTCAGGAAATGATCGACGCGACATTTGACAGTGTCGGCCGGTTTGAACCGGTTCTAGGACATGCTGACGTGCTGCGTCCGAATTTCACCCACATGATGACCCATGCGGAAGCGTTGCTGAATCTCGAGCTGATGGGGTTTACTGACTTGGCTCAGTCCGGTTTTCTCGGGCATCGTGTCCACATCACTGAAGACGTTCCAGAAATTCCGCCCGAATCCAAAGCCGATGGAAAGAAAGGGCGTGCCAGTCTCGAAGCATTGATGGATCAGGGGTTTTGGAACGATACCTCAAATCAGAATCAATGGAAGCGGATGTGGAATATGAAAAACAACCCCAACGGCTACTGGATTGCAGCAGGGCATTTGTTCAAAGTGCTCTACAGCTACCATCGCCTTATCAAGCAAGTTAAGAACAAGGAGAAGGTTGATTTGTGCAGCAAGATCTTACTGGAGCGTTACTTGAATCCTGAGGTGTCAGGTGGTTGAACTTTGCTCAGCTACGTCACTGATTTGGAATTTGTGGGTCAGAAAAAATTCGATCGACTCCAAGTTTAGTTGAAACTTTCCCTCATACCAAAAATTAGAGGCTCCAGAGAAAATTCGTCGTTGTTTGATGACGACTTTTGCACCTTTCTTTGGTTCTCCTTTGATCCGGGTCAGGTCTGCAACCGAGGCATGCACGGGCGATTTTCTTCCATGCAGTTCTGTTTCAAACTTGAAATACTGAAGTCCTTTCTCCCCTTCAGGTTCTTCAAGGAGAATTCCAGTGATGGTTTCCAGCCCCTTTTCAGTAAATTCTGACCGCTTTACCTTTGTGATCTCGGTTCTGTAGGTGCCATTCTTGAATGGCCCCCATCGTTGACTTCACAGAGAAAACAATTTCAAACGCGGCATAATTCGAATCATCTAAATACTCGAAATAGGTCCAGTAAGTGTTCGTGTCGACCCAATAGCGAGCTCCCTTTCGAAGCGGTTCACCAAGCAATTGTTTCACCTGTTCCGCGGTTGTGGACTTATCGAACGAAGCAGTCTTTTTCTTAAAGGTCTCGATCTTCTCCAGCGCTTCCTTCATCGAGGAAGCTTCAGGAGGAGCGTCTTTTGCTGATATCGATAAATTCGAAATCGTTAACAAGGAGATAGAAAATAATAGGCTCGACCGCATGCATCACCGTAAGCACAAACGATGACGAAGCAAGTTGGGGCCCAATGGTATTGCGCCGACCGCTATTCGGAGATTTCTGTCACTTTCAGATTTTTCCAGTTCACTTTGATTCCGCCGCCGGAGTGAATTTGCAAAGCGATCGAGCCATTTGCATTGCCGATTTTCTCATCTTTCAAATCAATCATCTGTTTCCCGTTCAACCACGTCGTGACGTGACCGCCAACCACTCGGATTTTCATCGTGTTCCACTCACCAAATTTGAGCGCTTTCTGCTCTTCGGCACCTGGCTTGATCAACCACCCGCGACCGTAAGATTCGTAAACGCCGCCAGAATTGCTACCTGGAGGCGCTACTTCCACCTGCCAGCCAGAGATTTTTGTGCCGTCGAGCGAAGAGCGAAAAAAGATGCCGCTGTTGCCGTCGGCTGATTGTTTGAAATCGACGGTCAGTTCGAAGTCCTTGTAGGTTTTCTCTGTGGAAAGATAACCATACTTACCTTCCGGACCGCTTTCACAGACGAGTTCGCCATTTTCGACAAACCATTTTTCGGTGCCGTGAACTTTCCAGCCGGTTAGGTCTTTGCCGTTGAAGATTGATTTGGCTTCGTCTGCCGATGCGGCTAGGCCAAGGAAAAGCGAGAGAACAAGAATCGTTGATTTGATCATACCGACACTTGAAGCCTACCCGCTGAAAACGTCAATCCACTCGATTGCCGGAGTCGCGTGAGGTGCGCGACGAGATTGCGCCAACGAATGATCTGGTCAAGAACTGGGAATCGCGAGTTAAATGATGATGCAAACGCTTTGAGTTATGAATTCTGATTCCACATCCCATTTTTCCCGTCGTCATTTCATTTCCACCACAGCTGCTGCGGTGGGTGCGGGGAGCATTGCGCTGCCGGGGTTGATCGATCTCAAAGCTGCGGCTGATGGAACCGGCGAGACAGATCATTTTTGGTATCGGCTCGCGCCAAAAGACGGGCCGTATATTGATTCCCACCACGAAAATAAAGCCTTCGCCCGTGGTGACGGAAAGATCATGCTCTCTGAAGACAATTGCAAAACGTGGGCGCACAGTCTGGATTTTCCGAATGCGGATGAAGTCAATTTCAGCTGCATTCTTGGGAACGGGAATGTCGTCTTTGCGACTGGTGCGAAGCTGTATCTCAGCACTGACAATCTGAAAGCGCATCGTCAGATCGTCGTGAAAGATCTGGACGGGAGCGATTACATTGAGCACACGCCGAAGGACCCGGAGAAGCCAGGGCACTACTATCATTCGCTCGACGGCGTTCACACATGGGAGATCGATGGTGAGGAAATATTGGTTTGGGGAAATTACACGAATGTCATCGGCGGCTCTGCACCGGTGAACATCTACTACTCCACCGACCACGGCGAGACGGTGAAGATTGCCTATTCCTTTGGGCAGAATCCGAAGTTTCAGGAAAAAGGAACGGATCTGGAAAAAGATCCTTTGCTTGGGGCGGAGGATAATCCGGTGATTTGTCGGCACCTTCACTGCGTGACCTACAATCCGGAAGAAAATGCGTTTTACGCCTGTTCAGGTGACATCGATCGCGGCTTCGGAAACGAGTGCCATTGGCTGCGCGGCACCTACGACAAGAAAGCTGACACGTGGGATTGGAAAGTAATCGTGTCGGTCAATTCCAATTCTCGCCACAAATCCGGCGGCATTCATTTCATTGATGGTGAAGTCTATTGGGCGGCAGACGCCAACGGGCCGAAGACCATTCGCGAGACGTATGATCGTGGGATTTTTCACTGCAAGCCGGAGGACATTCCCAATCTCGACAAGCACACTAACATGCATAATCCGGGCTACGAAATCGGCGTCATGATGATCGAAGACGATTTTATTATCGCCGCCCATTGTGCTCCGGCATCGCCTCACGACTGCGGATTTCTGGTGTCACCCGATCTCGGTAAAACGTGGAAGCAATACGATCTCAAGGAATTCGGCAAACGTTCCGGCGTGAGGTTTCACGAAAAGAACAGCGAAGGCTGGATTCGTGTCGATCTGCGCACCGGCTGGGTTGATCCGTGCGACGTGCTTTTTATCAAGCCAAAGCCGGTGGCGCAGATGATTCGAAGAAATAGAGGCGGTTAACGCAAAAATACGGGCGAACTCCAGGCCCATTGATCATTGGTTTGGCGAACCCGAACGTAGTAAAATTCATCTTCGATTTCTCCTTCATCGTCGAATGAGAAACTCCAGTTCAGTTCTTCTGGCTTCGGGGCGCGGTTGAAGCGCCAGCTTGGGGCGTCAGTGTGATCGAGGCTACCGCTGCGGGCGCCGTGCATCAAATCCGAAAGCGAATGTTCAGCGCGAATGCCATTCATCACCGCGAATACTTTTCCGCCACGCGGCATTTCGACTTCGATGCACATGCCTTGAGTGGCGCTTGTTGAGTTCGTCGCATTGCCATTGGAAACCGTTTCGAACTTCACAGAACGTTCCGTTTTCTCGTGAACTTTGGATCGGTAGAACGATTCGCCTGCCTCCGAATCACGTTCGGCAGGGGAGACGACTTCGAGTCCGCGAAATCGAGGTTCGACATTAATGATCCGTCCGCCTTCGACTCCAAATTCAACGTCCCATTCGGTGCTGCGATGCTTCGCGCCCCAGCCGAGTTCGAGATGAATTTTTGTCCGAACCGATTCTGACTGCTCTTCGATTGGTTCGATGTCGGTTTGTGAAAATCGTTTCAACAACGAGCCGTTTCGAATAAGGTCGACGCAATCGATCGCTCCACCGGCTCCCACATCAATTTCGATTTCTCGTTTTGCGGATGCAGGAATCACAGAGCCCATCGGTTCTCCATTGATCGAAAATTTGAGATCAATGCGATCACCCGTCAGCGCAACCATTCGCCGTGCATAAAGTGCTTCCCAAATCACCTCGCGAGTTCCGTTTTCCGCCCACACCGCCGTTCGGCCGTGACCGTAACTTCCTGGGTGTCCGCTGTGATGATCCGTCCCGCCGGAGAATCCAAAAATGTGCCCGTTTTCCAATCCACAGGCAATCGTGCTTTCCCAATCGGATGGCCCCATCGAGTGCAAAAACGGCCGCGTGTTCTCGCTCGCCTCCGAGCAGCCATGCATCGATAGCATTTCTACAAAAGGCGCGAATGCCGGATCGAAGGAATCCCAATCGATTCCCCGAGTCCCAGTTCGGTAGCCGACATGATGTGGCTGGGCAATACTGTCTCGTCCCGCTTTGCGAAGCTCACTGAGTTTTGCGTGTAGGTCCGCGAGATCGTTGGGATAGAGAATTTCTCCCTCGAGATCTTTGTAAAGCATGTTGCGATCACCCGTCGCGCAAAAATGGACTTCGAAACCCGGGAAGATCACAAATTCACCTTCGGAATTTTCTTCCCGAAGCGTCGCCATCATCTCCGCCCAAACGGTTTTCAGTCGCGCAAAACCTTCCTCGTGAAAATCGATGATGTATTGAATCCGCTCTTCTGGCTCTGGCATGTCCGGCCAATGCGCGTGCCCCGTGATCGATACAAAATCGAGCTGTTCGCGTGCATTTGAAATCGCGTCTTCAAGTGAACCATGGCCATACGAAATGCCGCAGTGATTGTGCATGTCACCGTAAAACGGCTTCAAGCCTGAAAATGGACCGTCGCTTGCGTTCATGTCGTTTATCCAAGGCCCTGAACGCTCCAGCCATCGCGGTACTTGCGACGCACCAGTTTGGTGGCCTCTGCATTGCCAGTGAACGCCATCGCCTCACGATCCCACTCGAGCCACTCTTCGGCATGTCGATCAGCCATTGCGCCGACGAGAACGGTTTCAGTCAGCGGACCTCCGTGGCTGAAATCAGCACAGGATTTCTCACCGGCAATCACGGCGTCCACCCACCCGTGGTAATGATTCAATGGCGCGATGTCCGTTGGATATTTTTTCTGAGGAAAATTCGCTTCGGGCAGAACATACGGTTTCCCGCCGCGGTAATTTTTGAAAATCGTTCCTGTCTCACCAATCCAGCACGTTCCCGAAGCTGGCAGCGTTTTCTCGTTCGCAGGTAGAGGAATTCTCGAAGCATCCGGAGGAATGTCACCGTCATGCCACGTGACTTTCACTTCGTCGCCAGCCGTCATGTCCGTGCCGGGAAAGATCAGCTCAACTTGGCGATGTTTGGCCCAGAGCGGGCCGGAGCTACCTTTGGTGGTTTGGCGAACTTTTTTCGGAGCCGTTAAATTCAGTGCATCGAATGTCGGATCGAAGTGATGGCAGCCCATGTCACCCATTTCGCCGACGCCAAAATCGAACCAGGCCCGCCAGGCCTTGGTGTGATAGGTGTCTTCCAACCAAGGTCGTGATTCGCGAACTCCGAGCCATAAATCCCAATTGAATCCCTCCCGCATTGGATCACTTTTTCCGCGAAGTTCAGTGTTTTTTGGCCACCAGCTCAGGGCTTTGTTTTCCCAAATGATCACTTCCTTAATTTTTCCAATTGTGCCGCTTTGAATCAACTCCACCGCCATGCGGCTTTCGACAGTTGATCGACCTTGATTTCCCAACTGCGTGGTGACGCCAGCTTTCTTTGCTTCTGCCGCAATCACGCGACATTCGTGAATCGTCGGCGCCATTGGCTTTTGTAAATAGAGATGTTTCTTCGCCCGCAGCGCGGTGACGGCAGGGCCAGCATGAGAGTGATCCGGGGTTCCCACCGTGACCGCATCGAATTTATCCCCATGATCGGAGAGCAATTCCCGCCAGTCTTCAACCGCAACGGCATCAGGAAAATTCCGCGCTGCGAAATCGAGCGTTTTTTTCTCAACATCGCAAAGCCCGGTAATCGCCACATTCGAGTGACTTGCTACGCTTTTCATCGTGTTACCGCCCATTCCGCCGACGCCAATACAGGCGACCTGAAGCTTCGAATTTGGTTCGGCACATTTCACAACAGCTGGAAAGCCAATGGCTGCCGCCGTTGTGGAGGCAAGTCCGTGTTTCAGAAAGCGGCGGCGGGACGAGTTCGAATCTGGTTTCATGTAAAGAACAGTGATTCAAAACCCCCATCAGGGGAAGCCAATCCCGAGCGGATGTGTGCCATCGGAAACCGCTTTTCGAACCAACCCTATCTGTTTATCGAACGTACCCTATTGGTTCGAAATGCCTTCACGAAGCAACAGGGTGCG
>ERZ887942.2531-NODE-2531-length-11285-cov-5.365628_pt1 | contig 11285 bp, 12 predicted proteins | sample MGYA00521099_ERZ887942 | MGnify/ENA primary metagenome ERZ887942 (study PRJEB32303, sample SAMEA104408605) | aquatic metagenome | biome: Brackish water; feature: Pelagic; material: water | place: Baltic Sea | collected 2014-06-07T06:48:00 | depth 16,251 m ... | reverse complement strand
CATTTTTTTCAAACAGATATCGTGAACTGTTATCTTTTTTCTTTCGTGTGATTCGTTTCTTTCGTGGTTCAAAGACTGTCTTTTCTTACAAGTCCGTGAACGGTTACCAAAATTGCTTCCCCAAGTGTGATTCTCGCCTACAATGCGCTTGCAATGGATGAGACAAATTTCAATAAAGATGAAACTGACCTGACTAAGCCGATCACCGCACGTCCCCCGCACGAAACGGTGAAAACCTTTCCGACGACGCCGGGGGTTTACCTGATGAAGGATTCCCTGGGACGCGTGATCTATGTCGGGAAAGCGGTCAACCTGCGAAGTCGCGCTTCCAGCTATTTCACAGCCGCTGCTGCTGTTGAACAACGAACTGCTTCTCTCGTCCCGGAAATCGCAGACATTGATTTCATTAAATCAGAGTCTGAAGTCGATGCGTTGCTGCTTGAATCCCGGTTAATTAAAGATATTCAGCCGCGATTCAATCAGGAACTCAAAGATGACAAGTCGTTTCCGTATTTGCAAATTCGGATGCATGAAGACTTTCCGACCGTGGAGTTCACTCGTAAGCCGGAAACGAAAGGGGTCAAACTGTACGGACCTTTTACTTCAGCTAAGAAACTGCGAGGAACAATTTCGGTCTTGCAGAAAATCTTTAAGTTTCGAACTTGCCCATTGGATATCCACGAAGGCGACGAACGTTGGAAATGGTTCCGCCCCTGCCTGTTAGCAAGCATCGATCAATGTACTGCTCCCTGTAATTTGAGAATTAGTAAGGAAGAGTACCGCGAAGACATTCGCAGACTTCGCATGTTCCTCGACGGCAAGAAAGCGAAATTGCTTAAGGAACTCGAGAAGGAAATGCTGCAAGCCTCGAAGGACTTGAAGTTTGAAAAAGCGGCGCGAATTCGCGATGAACTGAAAGCGCTGCAAGCAATGAATTTGCGTGGTAACCTGGAAGACCACGTTCAACCGGAAGTCTTTTATATTGACCCTAAAAAAGGTCTGAAAGGTCTCAAAAAAATCTTCAATCTCGATGAAGTTCCACGAGTGATTGAGGGCATGGACATCGCCCATCTTCAAGGGGGAGAAACCGTCGCCAGCATGGTTCAATTCATTGATGGATTACCTTTTAAGCATGGCTATAAACGCTACAAAATCAGAACCGTTGAGGGAATCGATGATTTTGCATCGATGCGAGAAGTCGTCTCGCGCCGTATGAGACGACTCAATCAGGAAGGAGAAGCTTTTCCTGATATTCTGCTCATCGATGGCGGGAAAGGACAACTCAGCGCTGCCATGGATGCAATGCGTGTTCTGGAAATCACACCTCCGTTCACAATTTCTCTCGCAAAACGCGAAGAAGAGATTTACGTCCCCGGAGAGTCCGAACCACGTAAACTCAGCCGGCATTCCTACGCATTAAGGCTATTGCAATATGTTCGCGATGAATCTCACCGCTTCGCGCAGGCGTATCATCATACGCTACGACGAAAATCAACTTTCGAATGAATGCTGTTCACATTATTCTAGTTACTCCTGATGAATTCGTTGCCATGCAGGAAATTTTGAGAATTCCAGTTGCCATCCTGCAAGGGTGAACTAGGTTTGCGGAGAACAGAAATATTCCCTTCTCTCAAACAGGTTCCAGTCATGCACTCGCTGCTGGCAATGTCATTTCGGCACTACATGTCCAGTTATCGTCGCTACGCGATTGAGTTCTGGGTCAATATGGGACCAGCTGAATACACGACGATTCTGGTGATTGTTTTCGTGTCGGGCTATCTCATGATGAAATCAGCCCGCTGAAACGCTGCCATAGAACTTTATCAAGAATCGTTGCCAGTCCCAGGAAATCCGTTCTCTGCTGGATTCGAGACATCTGCTTGAGTCGCAGCGAACATCTCTTCGTTCAGCAAAGCCTGAGACTTTGAGAGTCTGTAAAATGAAACGCCGAAGACTGTGAACATTGTCGCAGGGACAGCGAGCATGAACAGAATACTGTACATATAAGCACGTGGACGTGCTGACGTCGCATCGCCAGTGTCGTCCTCATTGGCGACTTGGCACATCGGGCAAGCTTCCGCCGCTGCTGAGATAACGAATCCGCTGCATAGTACCAATGCGACCAACAGATATTTGATTTTGTTATTCATAATTAAATTGCTATTTCGAACAGACTTGATGCCTGACTCAATGCCTAAAGTTTATAGAGCATCCAATAGATGATAACACCTGTGATTGAGACGTACAGCCAAATCGGGAAGGTGACTCTCGCCCATCGTTTATGAGAATCCCAATTCTGCCGTAAACCTTTCACAATTGTTACGACAGCCAAGACTGGCACCAACGCCGCCAGGAACACGTGACTGATCAATATCGAAAAGTAAACTGTCTTGATCGGTCCTGTATGTTCAAATGGTTTTCCGCGAACATCAGCATAGTGATGTAATGCGAAGTGGTAGCTGAGATATGAAACCAAAAACGCACACGAAACGCCAAAGGCATACAACATCATCTTCTTATGCAGCCCAGCCATCTTTGCCTTGATTGCACTATATCCCAAGACCAGTAACAGAGTTGCGAGTGCGTTCAGCATCGCGTTCGTTGCAGGCAGTCGACGTGCCCAGTTCGGAAGTTTCTCAAGTGGATCTTTCGGTATCGATTTGACGATTTTACGTTCTACAGGTCGATATTCCTCAGGTGTTTCACGCTTCCCCTTTAAAACCGTTCGTAAGACCGACATCTCTTTTGGATCGGTCGAGTTATACCTGCCTAGGATTTTTCCTTCGCTGCTGATATGGATGATATTATTGTCATGGGCGAACTCCATGCCTGGCTCGCGGGCAGTTCCGACGTTCTCCCAAGCGGTGATTTTGAACCCTTCGCGAATTAACTTCCAGACATTCTCAGGTTCCCCCGTGGCAAAGATCCATCGCTCGGGATCTGCTCCCCAGATCTCAGCATACTTACTCATAATGTCGACAGTGTCTTCTTCGGGATTTACGGTAATCGTCACCATTTTCAGATCGACATCTTCGATTGTCTTGTTGAACTCCATCATGGTTCGTGAGGTCAACGGGCATTGATAGGAACATTGGGCAAAGACGAAATTGACAATCCATGCTTCTCCCAACAGATCTTTATTGGAAAATTCTTGACCTGTTTGATCGAGCAACGTGAAGTCCGCAACTTCTTGTGGATCCCATAACCGAGGCTGTTCGAACTGACTGGTTCGATAGGTCGGAGGCGGCGTTTCCTCAGGAGAGAGAGTTCGTTCCTGTTCTCGCGCAGCCTTATCGGCTTCAGCGATCTCCGCCTCTGTAAGAACAGGCAACTCGCTGACTATCTCAGCATTTTGCGTATCTGTCTCTTGTGCAATTGACGTTGTGACCACGCAAACCAGGGAGGTCAAAATAATCCAGGAACTAACATTTAATTTTAAAAAACTCATGACGCCACCGCGGGGTCTCGACGTGTCATCCAGACATCAACAAACAAACAAACTAATGCAAACCCGATTGTCACGACATAACAGAGCCATTCCGGAGGGAACTCTGGGAGTCGCTGCGGGTCTGCAACTAATGTTTTTCGTAGTCCAGCGACACCGTAGGTTAGTGGATTCGCTCGCATGACCCATGTCATCCAAGTGCTGCCTGAACCGGGGAAGAACGCTCCCGACAACAGCCACATCGGTAATAATACGATGCTCATCACACCATGGTAACCCTGTACTGAATCGATCTTCCACGCGAACAGATACCCTAACGCTGTTAAGCCAAGTGATATCCAAAATAGAAAAAACAGAGCTTTCAGAATGACCAGAACCGGATAATTGAATTCCATCTGGGGAGCTAAATGCACAAACTGAAGCAGCGGAGCAAGAAGTAAGAACAACATCGCTTGAAACAAAGCAAGTGCCGTCCCGCCTAAGACTTTTCCTAAGACAATCGAAGAGCGCGGAACAGGAGCAACCAAAACTCCCTGCATGAAGCCTTCGTTACGGTCCTGAATGACTGAGATTGAAGAAAAGATCGAGGTGAATAGAACAATCAGAACCGCAATCCCTGGTAAGAAATATTCTTGAAACGACAAGCCATTCTCAGCATCTGCCCCAGGCATCGCGAACGAACCTGCCAGACCTGCACCGAATAGAATCCAGAAAACTAATGGCTGCCCGATTGCGCCTACGAGTCGAGATCGTTGCCGAAGGAAACGTGTCACTTCACGGACTGCCAACGTATAGATGGATGTCCATAGTGCCGATTTTGGCGCCGCTAGGTCTGTGTTAGGACCAGCAATAATAGGGGGATCTGCACTACTCATTCAGTTTCTCCTGCATCGAGTGTACGCCCCGTGAGTTTGATAAACACGTCTTCCAGTGAAGGTTTTCCGAGCGTTAATCTCGTGAATCGTCCGGCATATCTCGTTGCAATCTGCGAGAGAAGTTGATGCCCATCTTGATGTTCAATTCTTAATGAGCCGCCAACCTGCTGCACTTCAAGAGTGAGTTCGGCTTCTAGATCCTTTGAGAGTTCAGGTAAGTTCTGTCCTTCGATCAAAAGACTATCGCCACCGACAAGATTCCTGAGTTCATCTGGCGGACCTTCTGCAATGAGATTCCCTTCATCTAAGATGCACAGTCTGTCGCAGAGATCCGCTTCTTCCATGAGATGAGTCGTAATGAGAATTGTCACGTTTGATTCTTTGCGGAGCTTGAACAGAATCTGCCAGAGATCGTATCTTGCTCCGGGGTCGAGTCCCGTACTTGGTTCGTCCATCAGTAGGACTTGTGGTGAATGCAGCAGGCACTTCGCAATTTCGACTCTACGTTTCAAGCCGCCGGAAAGCCTCTCAGCGAGGTCACCGGCTCGATCAACGATGCCCAATTGTTCCATCACAACTCCGCAGCGTTCGCGAAGAGTCCTTCCGAAGAGTCCGTATAAATGCCCTTGCACTTTCAGGTTTTCAATGACGGTCAACTTGAGGTCAAGGCTGGGAGATTGAAAGGTGACGCCAATTGCTCGTCGGACTGCATCGGCTCGCTGTTTGACATCCAGCCCCATGACTTCAGCATTTCCACCTTGAATTGGTAACAGTGTTGAGAGAACTCGAAAGAGAGTCGACTTGCCCCCTCCATTTGGTCCTAGAACTCCGAAGATTTCTCCGCTGGGTATTTGGAAAGAAACATTGTTTAAGGCAACACGTTCCCCATATCGAAATTCAAGTTCTTGAACAGAGACTGCGGTCATGTTAACTCGAAATGTATCTGAGTGGAGTTTACTTAAGTACCGGGTGTCAAATTCACTCTGGAGATTAACGCCTGCAAGTGAATAGGGTTCGTTACATTAAAAAACCGGTCTCATCGCTGAAACCGGTTCATGTTTGTCCTCAGGGAAAATTCACAATCAATGATGTGCTTCAGTCGTTTCTTCAACTGCATGCGTTCCGTGGCCGGCATCGTGACCATGCTCAGGAGGATCGACCTGGGATTGCATGACGTCATAGTCGTAATAGTGCATGGCAATATCTGGAGCCAAAGCGACCATCAAACCAACTCCTAAGATTGCAGTCGGCATCAGAATGATGAACTTCCAGCGACCTTCAAATTTTAGGTGCATAAAGTAAGTCATCACAAAAGACGCCTTGGCAACTGCGACTGCCAGTACGGCAAACACCAAAAGTGAAGGTGACATCTCGACAACATCGAAAATCACTGAAAGCGCTGTGCAAACACAAAGTGCAAGAAACACAAATAAATAGTTCACATGCGGATGAGATTCTGAATGTGCGTGGTCCATGTTTGGGCCTTTTCTCTTCACCAATGGTGTCTTGTTTAGGAAGCGATGATGAAGATTAAAATTAAATGTTTCCAGGAATGATGTACAGCAGCGGGAACAGGAAGATCCAAACCAAGTCGACAAAGTGCCAGTAAAGACCTGCGTTCTCGACCCAGTTCGACCAATTTTCGTTGAGATTGCTACCTTGAGCGAGTGCCATGGCAAACAGAATCATTCCAACAATTACGTGGATCGCATGGAAGCCTGTCATTAGAAAGTAGGTGGAAGCAAACAGGTTGCCGTACAAAATAGGATGGGCAAGATGTAAGCCAGACAAAATACTTCCGTAATCCTCATCTTCGGTCATGTCGTGGAGTAAAGTCCCTGCTTGGGCATATGTCAGCTTATTCGCTGAGATCATCTCTCTCAGGCTGGCAACTTTTCCATCGAGTGCCAGAAGTGCTGCATATTCTTCTTTCTGCTCACCTTCAGAATTTGCTACCAGTTGAGGCAATGCCGCGGATCGTTGATAATTGATCATTGCCTGATCAGTTGGGAAGTCACGATCGGCTGTTCCATCACCATCAACATCTGTAATCGCGATGTTAGGGACTGTCGCTGCGAGTTCGTTGTAGTAGCGATATTCAATATCACTACTCATCTTCTGGATGGCTTGTTCTTCAGTTTCGGCAACCTTTCCAGGCAAAATTTCATGGCTGATTTTGCCACGGTATTCGATACCTTTCACTGAGAGGAAAACACAAGCCAGTATAAATGTAAACCAAAGAAACTTGCGTGCTTTAGCGAAATTCTTCTGCGACATCGCTTCGTGAGCAACAACCACAAAATAACTTGATGTCAAAAGAATGAACGTATTCAATCCGCCTGCCCAGATTTTGATGTGTGTCACATCAGTATCCTTGGGCCAGGCCGAAACGCCATTGGCGTCCACCGAACCAAAGTACAGCACGATGTACGTGCCGATGAAGGCGGTGAAGAACATGATTTCCGTACCGAGGAACAACCACATCCCGAGTTTGGCGTCGGAGATCGGTAGACCCATCTTCATGGCTGGAGGATGGCTTGTATGAGACATGGAAAAACTACCTTATCGTCGGTTCTAAACCGCTATTCTTGAACGGTGCAAGTCGCACCATTTCCTTATAATGAATTCAATAATCTTAAGTGGTCAAACGTCAACGCCAGTAAGACTCCTGGCAGATAAACAAGAGAGACAAACAATAAACGACGCGCAGTCATTCGATTTTCAACACGATAAAACCCAATCGCTGCAAACAGATATGCAATCCCCAACACCATGGCGACAAGTCCGTAAACATCACCAGCCAATCCGAAATGATTTGGCAGAAGACTAATTGGCAACAACACAAGTGCGTACCCTAATGAAATTGCACCGACAATTTTAGAACGTCCTGCTCCGGGAACCATCTTTAGACCAGCCCCAGCGTATTGATCTTTATAGATCCAGGCAATCGCCAGGAAATGTGGAAACTGCCAGACGAACAAGATTGCAAACAATGAGAAGCAAGCAAGGTTTAATTGTCCCCCGGCTGCGACCCAGCCGAGAACGGGTGGAGCAGCGCCCGGAATTGCTCCGATGGCTGTGCAAAATGTGGTGTAGCGTTTGAGCGGAGTATAAACTGCTGCGTAAAGGAAAGTCGTCAGAGCGGTCAAGGCAGCGGTCAATGTATTGACAGTCATCAGCAAGTAGACGAATGAAACCACTGTACAAATAATTGCGAAGACGATGACTTCGCGAGTCGATAGATTCCCAGCAGGAATTGGTCGGTTTTCCGTCCGCAGCATTTTGGCGTCTGTCTTCCGTTCAATCACTTGATTGAACGCACTCGCAGAGACAACCGCTAAGACGACACCGACAGAAGCATGGATCAATGGCATCAAAAACCACTGCCCCTCTGAGGCAAGCAAGTAGCCGACCCCCATGGATAGCAGCACCATCAAGGCGATGCGAGGCTTGGCAAGTTCTGTGTAGCAAGCCAACCGAGCGGTCAGCGGTAACTTAACTTCAAGTTGATCTGCACCTGCTGTGGTTTGTGTTTTCGGGTGAACTGGATTGACTAAAGATGTACTCATTCCTGCCCCCCTTCAACTGCTAAAGTTTGCTTTGGACTTCGGATCACAATCGGTTCTGGTGCTTCGAAGTGAGAGACCGAACTGACTCGGAATACTTTCAGTAAGTGAATGACTGCGACCTGAAAAGTTATGATTCCCCAAACAGTATGAGCGGTGCGAAAACCAACTTGTTGAATCGAATCATTGGTTGCAACAAACCCAGACGGTGCAAAGCCATACTTCATCACCCAAGCTGCAAGACCTAAGACAACTTGTCCCAACGCGATCATCAACAAGAGGAAACCAGACTTTCGCAACCAGGAAACATTCGAGAACCCAGAGAATGTGAAATTCACAAAGATCAATCCCAACGCAGCTAATCCGAGTCCTAAATGCTCGTGTAATCCAGTTCCTTTGTGACGAATCAATCCCCCCAAGAGGTATTGAGTAAAAAGTACGAAGACAACTAGAGACGCTAGAACTTTAAGCGTCAATAATGCCGTTTTTTCTGTTTCAGGTTCTGGATTTTCCCAAGCCTTACTTGAGAGGACAATCACCGATCCCATGAGGGTAAATACAAGTGCGGCGAAGGCTCCGTGCATCATGGCGAGTCCACGTTCATCCAGTTGAACGCGAAAGCCACCTAACAGACCTTGGCAGATGACACCAATTAAGACTGCGATTGAAAGTAGTTTCAGTGATCGTCTTTGCTTTGTGTAGTAAGCCGTGGCGACCAAGGCGATGGACCACATCCCAATGAGCATTCCCGCTAAACGGTGACCATGTTCGAGGAACTTATCCCAGTCTTTGGCAAAATCTTGCAGCCAAGGGTAGGTGACCATGAGGTAGCCATCGGACGTTGGCCAATCACGAAATGCCATGCCTGCGTTTTTAGAAGTTGTTAATGCACCGAAGATGACAGTCACCAATGCGACACAAACCGTGGAAACGGCGAGTCGGCGAAACCAGATTGTCTGATTTGTTTGGGACATTGGATTTAGGTGAATCAATCAACGTGTTGTTTCCGTCGTCGTTTGAACTTCGGGAACTGTAAAAAAATTAAGCGGGCGAAGGTTTGGGTGCAGGATCAATCGCTGGTTCAACCACTGGAGCAGGGGGTTGAGTCTGCGGCCAGAAGTCAGCATCGATATCAGGATGCGAGTATTCGTAAGGTCCACGATAGCAGACGGGTGGGACATCGAAGTTACCGTGTCCAGGAGGCGATGGAGTTGCCCATTCCAGTCCGTTTGCATTCCACGGATTACGTGGTGCTTTCTTGCCAACGAACCAGCTCATCATGATATTCCCCAATAAGAGGAACTGAGCAAATCCCATGATTGCAGCACAGATCGTCATGAACTGATTCAGCGGAAGCAGGTGTTCCAAATATGGATAGAGATACGGGTCGGCGTAACGTCGTGGCATTCCGGCAACACCCAGCAAGTGCATGGGGAAGAATGTTCCGTTGAAGCCGATGAATGTCAGGAAGAAGTGCAGCTTGCCCCAGCCTTCACTCATGTAACGTCCGAACATTTTCGGATACCAGAAATGAATGGCTCCGAAGACACCGAATAATGTGGCACCGAAGAGCACATAGTGGAAGTGAGCCACAATGAAGTAAGTATCGTGAATGTAAATATCGACCGGAACGGCAGCCATGAAGATTCCAGAAAGTCCACCCACAATAAACATCGAAACGAAGGCGACACAGTTGAGGAAGACCACGTTGAAAATCGGTTTTCCGCCCCAGATGGTTCCAATCCAGTTGAATACCTTCACCGCTGAAGGAAGTGCAATCATGATTGTGGAAATCATGAATGTCATGCCCAGAGCCGGATTCATGCCAGAGATAAACATGTGGTGTCCCCACACGATAAATCCGAGACCTGCAATGGCAGACATCGAGTAAACCATCGGCTTGTAACCGAAAACAGGTTTACGACACATACACGCCAGCATATCAGAGACCATACCCATCGCAGGCAAAATCATGATGTACACAGCTGGGTGGGAATAGAACCAGAAAAGGTGCTGCCATAGTAATGTTTGACCACCACCAACCGTAGGGGCAGCATTGTTAACGATGAGTCCAGACGGGATAAAGAAACATGTTCCTAAAGTTCTGTCTGCCACGAGCATAAAGCCAGCAGCGGTCAGAACAGGCAAAGCAAACGCCTGCAAAATTGCAGTGATGAACATTGACCAAATCGTCAACGGCATGCGGAAGAGAGTCATCCCCGGAGCACGCATATTGATGATGGTCGTCATATAGTTGACTGATCCCATCATTGATGAGACACCGACCATGGTGACACCCATTAACCACCAGAACTGAGCTGTTCCTGATCCGGGTGCAGCTGATGAAATAGCCGATAATGCTGGGTAAGAAGTCCATCCCGATGCTGGTCCGGCTGCAATTGAGCCTGCTAAACCATTGTTCCACAAACCTTCGTTGAAGACGAAACTCGCTCCGAAACAGAAGATTGCTGGCCACATGACCCAATAACTCAAAGCATTGAGTAATGGGAACGCCATATCATCCGCACCAATCATCAGCGGAATCAGAAAGTTACCAAACGCACCTGCCAAAACAGGGATAATCACAAGGAAAATCATGACTGTCGCGTGCATCGTAAAGAGCATGGTGTAGAACTCAGGTGAGATCTGACCACCACCAGCTGCGCCGGAGAATAAGTATCCGAGAATCGGCATGTTCTCCCAGGGGAACGCTAACTGCCAGCGCACGCCTAGCGCTAACGATCCACCGACCATCATCATGAACATCGTTGTCAGCAAAAACTGAATTCCGATGACTTTATGATCGGTAGACCAGAAAGGGACTGCCTTTAATAAAGCAAGCCGATCTTCACTATGAGGGTGATGACCGTGTGCTGCTGTTTCTTCTGTGGCTGCGACTGAACTCACCGCCTCACTCCAAACTTATTGTCAACAAATATTGAGATTACTGTTACGAAATCAGGCTTACTCAGCATCTGTTTCAGGGACTTCATCAACTCGGTCTTCGTTTTGTTCACGTTCGAGTTGTCGTAGATATTCGATAAAACCTTCGTCCGATTCTGCGACGAAGCGTGCATTCATTTTATAGTGTCCCCAACCGCAAAGCTCGGCACACAGCAGTTGATAACTCTGCTGCCGTTCTGCTTCGAACCAGATTGGAATCACAAGTCCCGGGACTGCATCCTGTTTGATGCGTAAATCGGGTAAGAAGAATGAATGTTGGACATCCATCGTTCTTAGATTGATCATGACTGGAGCACTTGCTGGCAAGTGCAAATCATTGACAGCATATAAATCTGTTGGTTGTGGATCAGCCATTAACGGCTTCAGCGATCCATCTTCATTAAATCCTGGGTAGCGGATTCTCCACTCAAATTGTCGAGCGGTGACTTCTGCCAG
>ERZ887942.2530-NODE-2530-length-11290-cov-6.917757_pt1 | contig 11290 bp, 11 predicted proteins | sample MGYA00521099_ERZ887942 | MGnify/ENA primary metagenome ERZ887942 (study PRJEB32303, sample SAMEA104408605) | aquatic metagenome | biome: Brackish water; feature: Pelagic; material: water | place: Baltic Sea | collected 2014-06-07T06:48:00 | depth 16,251 m ... | reverse complement strand
GACCAAGGATACAGTCCTATAAGAAAAAGGAAATTTCACATGGACACTTACACTCCACCGAAGAACAGCGGAGCGGACCCGTCTACTTTCCCGACCCCCGTATCTTGGGAGCCGATTCTATTGGATATAGGTGACGAGGAATTAGACGACGGAGAGTTCTGGGTTCCAATTGGATTCGATGGCTTCCAAACTTGGGAAACCGAAGCTTGCGCTCCCCACTGGATCAAAAATCGAGGGGCTCGAACCCGATGGTGTAATAAATATTGGAAAGAAACAAAATGGCCCGATCACGGAGAAACCTCCGAAGATCCTACTCGATTTATCAATCGCGAGCTCGGAATCCTAAAGTGCGATCTACAAGGCTCATCGGACGTCCCAGAAAAGCATCGCAAAAGACTAAAAGAGAAACTTCAAGATCTCGGTGTCATAGGTTCCGAGTATTTAGCTGATGCAATCGAACTCGCTCTAAAAGTGGGCGACGTCCCCCAACACCAGAGACTAACACGGGATAAACTATTAGATCATACCGCTATCTCTTCCTATGTGGACAAGAACATCACTCGAATTCTTGAACTGGCCTACAGAGCAGGACGAGTCCAGGCGACGCAGTCGGCATATTTTAGAGGCGTCCCATATATGGCGCAAGACGGCGCACCCACAGTTCTGCAAGCAGGAAAAGGAAGACGACCTCGGAAGGCTAAGGACCTTGAAAGCTGGGAACGAACGGTCCTCTTTGTAGTAAAAGAAAGACCAGAGGCAACAAATCCCGAAGTGTTGGATGCCCTAATCGAGAACAAGGTCATCGAGCCGCTCTCAAATGGAAAACTCAAGTGGCAAAATGAGAAAAAATCGGTCACCCGGCAGAGCGCGCTTCAGCGAATCTCTCGGCTTCGGGCCAAGAAACTTTAATCCGATCACTCACTTTAGGCGTAAATGAGTGACGGCTGTTGGTTGGCGGATTGCCGTCTAAAGCAAGAAGGCGCAATCAGTGGGCATGAACTTGCTCAGCGCAACTCAGCCGAACCAAGAGCCAGCACTTGTTGGCATCAAGACTTGCCTTGAAACCGTATTCCCCGACGAAGCCACCCGTCCTGGAATCCGCACCTTTAACGAGTGGCGAGCCAGAGGGTATTACCCTCACGTAAAAATCGGGAAGCGCGTCTTCCTCGATCCAGTTGCCGTTCGTCGAGCCCTCGACAAGCGGTTCACCATTGAAGCCATCGACTAAAGAGAAACCGCGCCCACCCGAGAGGATGAAGCGCGGTCGCTGCAAGTTTGACTGCCTGTAAGCTATCGTTTCTCACCTCCTCGGCCAAGCGCAATCACCACTGATTGCAATGAATCAACAACTACTACTCGAATTACAATTGCCCGAGAACGAGGAAGCAACCGAGGAAGAGCTTCAAGCCTTCTTCTCCGAAATGTCGGAACTACTAAAAGAAGAGGAGGGACTCTAATGAGGACCTACGATCTTCCCGAAATCGACCGTCGCTTCCCTCAAATTTTGGAAGCGATTGGTTGGACTCCGACCCACACAAGCCACAGCCATCTCAGAGGGCCATGTCCGATCCACAACGGAACGGATGCCAACTTCCACCTCGATCTCAAAGACAATGGGAAGTGGGTCTCCATCTGCCGAAGCCAATGTGGCGGAACTGGATGGAGCGCAACTCGTTTCATCGCAGCTCTCAATGGTATCCCCCATTGTGAAGCCATCGAAAGAGCAGCCGAGCTTTGCCAGGTCTCATCCACCGAAGAGAAACCAATCCCCCTTACTCAAAAGCAACGAGGAGAAAGAGCCGCACGCATTGCCAAACGACAATCAGAACTCAGTAACAAGCTACTGAGGAAAGAAGTCACTGAGGCAATTCGAGCGAGAAGAGAAAAGGACCTACAGCCCTACTTCTCCGAGAACTGGAGAGCGGACCTGTGGCACGATTCACCAACAATTCTTCCTCCAAGCGCAGATGAGCAGGCCAGGCTTTTAATCGGGCAACTATACCAATCTGATCACACCCTCTGGCTTGGTCGAGAGATGGACAGCGGACAACCTCGTCACGCTTTCAACTTTCGCCTCCGGGACGATTGGGTGAAATCAGAAAAACTCCCCCCTCGCATCGCAGTTGGGACATTCCAGCCTGGTAGCTTTTCTCGTAGCTCATCGAACCTCTCGACGACTCCATACATCGTTGTAGAGAGTGATGATCTCATCGGAGAGAAACCTCGCACAACTGCCCAACGAGCCGAGAACAAGCGCCTCAGTGCCGCCCTTATCGCCTTCATGGCTGATCAATTCAAACTGACCCTTCGCGCTGTCATCGACACCGGGAACCGAAGCCTCCACGGATGGTTTGATCGCCCCTCGTCTGCAGCTGTCGATGCCCTATTGAATCTTGCTGACGCCCTCGCCATCGACGCCCCGGTCATCACCCAAGCTCATCGCCCTCTTCGCCTCCCCGGATGCATTCACGCCTCCACCGGGAACCCTGCAGAACTCTGCTACCTCAACCCAATCTCCTACTAAATCATGGACATTTCTCCCGATTCACAGCTCGACGCAATTTGTGAATACACTGCCACAGCCTCCAAACCAGACGTGCGAGGTCTCTCTACAGATAACGCCCTCACCACCCTGATCAAATCTACCCAAAAAGCTGACTTTGCAGAACTGGCCGAACTCTACCTCAAAACAAAGCTCACGAATGCCGAAGGAAAGACTCGTGCTCCTCAGAGGACCGAATCTGTCGTCATTATCGCTGACCACTTTCGGAAAGTCCTCGGATCAAAAGGTTCGGGCATCGCCCGACTCAATGGCCAGCTTCACCTCTTTGTGAACGACCATTGGAAGCCACTTGGCGACGATGAATCGCAAGCCTTCCTTGGAGCCTTCGCTCAGGCACTCGGACACCGCACCAGCGACTCACGACATTTCCGCTTCCGTGAAGAACTCCGTAAGCAGGTCGAGTCTATCAGCCCATCCATTTCTCAGCCCAAAGGGCAAACCGCCGTCAACTTTAGCAACGGCACCCTACATATCATGAGAGACAACGAGGAATGGAAGGGTCACAACAAAGCCGACGGAATGACCTACGCCCTCCCCTTCAACTATGATTCGGAGGCGAAGTGCCCCACCTTTGATCGTTATCTCAAACGTGTCCTCCCAGACATCGAGTGCCAGACCGTCCTTCTTGAGTTCCTCGGATGGATTTTCCTCAGAAATTTGAAGTTGGAAAAGATGCTCGTCCTCTTCGGCAGCGGTCACAATGGGAAGTCCGTCCTCTTCGATATTATCAGCGCACTTCTCGGAGAAGCCAACATCTCGGCCCTTAGCCTGGAGTTCCTCAAGACACCCGAGAAAAGACTCCCCCTCCTTGGCAAACTCCTAAACTACGGCAGCGAACTAAGTGGCTCGGTTAGCCCCGACACCCTTAAGAAAGCCTCATCAGGCGAGCCATTGGAGTTCCGCCGCCTCTATGGTGATCCATTCACTTCCACCGACTACGCTCGCCTGGCCTTCAACGCAAACAACCTGCCCGCAGAGACGGAGATCACAGAAGGCTTTTTCCGCCGCTTTCTTATCATCCCCTTTGAGCAAACGATCACTCAGGAAGAGAAAGACCCGGACCTAGCGCACAAGATCATCGCAGCAGAGCTTCCCGGAGTCATGAACCGCGTCCTGGAGGGAATGAAACGCCTAAGAGCAAGCCGTCGATTCAGCCCATGCCAAAAGGCCGATAACTGCCTCAAGTCTTATCAGCTCGAAAGCGACACCGTCGCACAGTTCCTCAACGATGAAGGCTGGGAGGCCGACAATGGCGAGACAGTCGCAAAGGGTGAATTCTACCAATTCTATCGGAACTACTGCTCTGCCTCCGGATTCCATGCCCTTGGAATAAAGAACTTCAGCAGCCGACTCAAGCATCACCACCGCATCCATGAGAAGAAGTCCGGCAGTGTCCGGTCATGGCTCATCTCCCAACCTGAAAAAGTTTAACTCTTTTTCTCCACCGTCCCAAACGTCCCACCTGTCCCACCTGTCCCACCTGTCCCACCTGTCCCACCTGTCCCACCTGTCCCAGAGATCTGGACACTTGGGACGGATGGACAGGTCCAAACAGATTCAAAACATTTTTTAACCCCACTACCGAAATGACAGACCCAAAACCCACCCGCAAAAATAACGGTACCTTTTCCAAAGGCTCCTCAGGCAACCCCAAAGGCCGACCAAAGGCAGAAACCGTCGCCCTGCGGAAACAACTCGCACCACAGGCCGAAGCTATCATCCGGCAGGTCATCGACCAAGCCCTTGCGGGCGATCTCGTTGCAGCCAAGCTCATCCTTGATCGCATCCTTCCCCCTCTCAAGCCGGTCGCCGCACCCGTCTCTATCCCATTGGAAGGGGGAGAGAGCCTCGTCGCCCAAGCCCAAGCCATCCTTTCCGCCGCTTCATCAGGCCAGATCTCATCTGACATCGCCGCCCAACTCATCCAATCCACCGCCAACCTCACCCGCATCATCGAAAGCCAAGAACTCAAGCCGAGACTCGAAGCCCTCGAAGCTGCACTCAATCCACCAAAACCTAGACCCAAGCACTAACAATCATGAGAGCCGCAAGCAAATCCACCTACCAGAATCTAACCACCGCCCAACGATTCCGGGCCGCAATCGCCGCTCTTTCACGCAACGACCAGACAGAATATCAACGCCTCGCGGACCAATCGCCCGATGGAGAATACGTCATCAACAAGCTCGACGCCCGGGTGAACGACTTCACCACGATGACGATGGCCATTCGCCTCGACCTCCTGGATTGCCTGACCCGTTGGCTTCTTGCAGAAAGGATTTCAGCGGATAACCAGGAGGCGGCGCCGACTTACTTTTCCCTCACCGAACAAGCCTTCCGCAAATGCGATTCCATAATTACCGCCCGAGACCGGTGGCTTGAGGCCCTTGGAATTTCAGCCGAAACCTTCGCCACCTTCGACGCACCTCCAACTGGGGAAACTCAAAGTCTCATTGATGAACTCATCAAGCGAAGCAAGGGCCACGCCGACGCCGAAGAGATCAGCACCTACTTCGAAGGCCTTTCCGACTGGTTCAGAAATCGCCACCCGCCTACCTGTTAATGACCTGCTGATCAGGGCAAAATCCGGGCCCCGTTAAACTCACTTTCTCAAATCATGAGTTTCATCCCCCCTCCCCTCACCCGCGAACGCCTTGCACTTATCATTCGTGCTCTTGATCGACGGGGCGGCACGATGAAAGCCCGTGATCTTGCCCGGTTCAGTAGCGTGGAATGGTGGGAAATTGATCAAGCCGAAGAACTCGAGTTCGTCACAACCGAGGAAAGAAAACCCAAAACTGGAAGGCCCTCCAAATGGGTAATTCTCAATGGTCGCCCCACTGCCACCTATCCCTATTGGGCACCCAAATCAGGCATCGACCGTAAAAATGTTAGCAAAACCAATCCGACAAAACTCCCTTCCCGCTTTCAGCAAGACCGACGCATCAGCCGGAAGGAGTGGAATTTTGCTTTCTGGTATGTCATTGGCGATTTCGGAGAAGGGCAGGGACCCTTTGGCTTCAAACGCCGGGCATGGTCCGCCTACCTGAAAGCCTACCCTTCGTGCCGTAGCAAAGCCGCCGCCCGATCATCATCCAGCCGCCTTCTCAAGCGCCCCCGGGTCAAAGCCGCCATCGCTTGGGAGTTTGCAAAGATGGATCGACTTCTCAACATCAGCCGATTCTATCCATCGACTGCCACCGAAATCTGGGACATCCTCCACCGGCTTGGAAGTGAACGAGCAAGATGGGCACCACCAGACATTCGACAACGATGGATCGTCGCCGGCCTCCAAGCCAAGCAGAAACCCAATGGTATCACCTAGTTGCACCTACAAGCATCTCTTCGCAATGGTCCCTTGTGTTAAATTATAAGAGACGACAAGATATCACAGATGTCAGACGCCTTCTTCGAAAAGCCGATCCTCAATTCTCCCTATTACTACCCCAGTTCTCACTGGGAGTTGGACGAAGACGGCCAGCCCACAGAACGTGTCATCCCGGAACGTCGAAAGTGCTCCTACGTCACTCCCGTCCCCAAGCCAAAAAAGCGCAAAGGAAAGAAGAAGGAGGAACAACCCGACATGTTCGAGGAGAAAGTCCAGGGAATCGAGGTTGGAGGACAAGTCTACGATCAAACCTCCATCATCAACGAAGTTCGCTCAGCCGTCGATACTTGGAGACAGCTGAAAGACCCCAAAAACTGGGGCGTCACTCCCGAGACAGCCCGACTTCTGCAACATTGGCGACATCACAAATTCAACGACATCCGCCCCTTCTTTTGCCAGGTCGAAGCGGTCGAAACCGCGATATGGCTCTCTGAGGTTGCTCCCAAAACTCCCCAGTATCAGAAGTTTCAAAAATACCTCTTATCCGCCAACGCCGAGGCCAACCCCGAATTGTTTCGCATTGCTCTCAAGCTGGCAACCGGCGCCGGCAAAACAACCGTCATGGCCATGCTCATTGCTTGGCAAACCATCAACGCCAACCGCAGGCCAAACTCCAAGCAATTCTCGAACGCTTTCCTCATCGTCGCTCCCGGCATCACCATCCGCGACCGACTCCGCGTCCTTCTCCCAAATGACACCGAGAGCTACTACCTCAACCGGGAACTCATTCCGGACGATTACCGCCAGGAGATTCAAAGAGCCCGCATCGTCATCACCAACTACCACGCCTTTCAGCTGCGCGAAAAAGTCCCCCTCTCCGCCGGCGGACGGAAGCTCCTCAAAGGCCGTGGTCCCGACCTCCGCACCAAAGAGACGGAGTCCGAAATGGTCCGTCGCGTCCTCGGTGATCTCATGGGCCAAAAAAACATCATCGTCCTCAATGACGAGGCCCATCATTGCTACCGCGAAAAGACCACTCCGGATGCCGAGGAAACAATCGATGACCTCACCGGTGACGATAAGAAGGAAGCCAAGAAAAAGAACGAATACGCACGCCTCTGGATCTCCGGCCTCGAAGCCGTTAAACGAACCATTGGCGTCCGCACTGTCTTCGATCTTTCTGCCACTCCTTTCTTCCTCGCCGGTTCCGGCTATCGCGAAGGCACCCTTTTTCCTTGGGTGATGTCTGATTTCTCACTCATGGATGCCATCGAGTGTGGCATTGTGAAGCTCCCCCGCGTCCCCATTGCCGATAACTCTCTCAAGGATAAAGACGAGGTCATGCCCAAGCTCCGCATTCTTTGGGAGTCGATGAAAAAGGAAAAGCAATCCCTCCCAAAATCGGGACGAGGGAAGGCCGCCCAAGCCTATGATCCCCTTGCTCTCCCACCTCTTCTGGTCACCGCCCTCGAAGCCCTTTACGGCCACTACGAAAAAACAACTACCGGTTGGCGGGAAGCCGGGATCAGCGTTCCTCCCGTCTTCATCGTGGTCTGCCAAAACACCGCCATCTCCGAGCTTGTCTACAAATACATCTCAGGCTTTGAGAAACCGGAAAACAAAGACGGCACCATCCCACCTCCGCACCTCGGCCACTTCCCACTCTTCCGGAATTATGATGCAAACGGACAGCGTCTTTCCCGCCCCAACACGCTGCTCATCGACTCCGAACAATTGGAATCAGGCGATGCCCTCGAAGCCAACTTCCGCAAAGCCTTCTCAACTGAGATCGACCAATTCCGCCGCGAGATCATCCAACGCGAAGGCCCGGAAGCGGGCAAAAACATCTCCGACTCCGATCTCCTCCGCGAAGTCATGAACACCGTCGGCAGCAAAGGAAAACTCGGAGAGCAAATCCGCTGTGTCGTCTCCGTCTCCATGCTCACCGAGGGCTGGGACGCAAACACCGTCACCCACATCCTCGGCGTGCGGGCCTTCGGCACCCAACTCCTCTGCGAGCAAGTCGTCGGTCGTGGCCTTCGCCGCCAATCCTACGATCTCAATTCCGAAGGCAAATTCGACGTCGAATACTCTGACATCCTTGGCATCCCTTTCGACTTCACCGCCAAGCCCGTCGTCGCCAACCCCAAGCCCCCAAAACCCACCGTCCGGGTTCATGCCGTCCGGCCGGATCGCGACTCCCTCGAACTCACCTTTCCCCGCGTGCAAGGTTATCGCACCGAAGTTCCCGAAGGTCGCCTCACTGCAAACTTCAACGACGACTCCACCCTCACTCTCACCCCTGACTACGTCGGCCCCTCTCGCACGGTCATCTCTGGCATCGTCGGAAAAACCGAAGAACTTAATGTTGCCCATCTCAAAAATGAGCGCAAATCCACAATCATCTTCAAACTCACCAACCACCTCCTCACCTTCTACCGCGACGACGATGGCGAACTCCAACTCCACCTCTTCGGCCAACTCAAGCGTATCGTCCGCCAATACCTAGATCAGCACCTCGAATGCAAGGGCGACACCTATCCCGCCCAAGTCCTCATTCGAGCCATGGCCGACGAAGCCTGCAACCGGATCAAGAATGGCATCAACGCCTCCCAAAGCGGCAACAGCCACATCCTCGCCCTTCTCGATCCTTTCAATCCCACCGGCTCCACCAAGCACGTCGCCTTTAATACTTCCAAAGACACCTACAAGACCGACCCTCGCAAGTCCCACCTCAACCTCGTCGTCACCGACTCCGATTGGGAGGGGCAATTCGCCCGCGCCGCCGAGTCCCACCCCGCCGTCCTCTCCTATGCCAAAAACCAAGGCCTGGGGCTCGAAGTCCCCTACCTCCTCGGCTCCGACCAAAGACGCTACCTCCCCGACTTCCTTCTCAAGATCGATGACGGAAAAGGCGAAGATGATCACCTCAACCTCATCGTCGAAATCAAGGGCTACCGGGGCGAAGACGCCAAGGTCAAAGCCGAAACGATGCGCACCTACTGGATTCCCGGCGTCAATCGCCTCAAGAAGTTCGGCCGTTGGGCCTTCCTCGAAATCACCGAACCCTACTCCATGGATTCCGACATCTCGGATCTCATCCTCGAAAAGCTCAATGAAGCCCTCCCCCTTCAGACGCAGTAACTTTCACCCGAATTGAAATGCTCAGAATTTCCCCGTTTTCTTGCCACGTCCTGTTTCCATACAAAGAAAAGCCCCAAACTCTTTACACTTTTACCGTGTAATGCATAGAAATTACGAATAACTAGACACGTCGTGCCGATTTCACCTCTTTCTTCCCTTGATCCCACCCGCTTTGAGACGGCTCCGATCTTGAAGACTCTCGCCAAGGCCAGCCGTGCTCTTGCCGAACTCAAGGGCGTCGCTGGCACCATCCCCAATCAAGGCATCCTTATCAATACTCTCACCCTTCAGGAAGCCGAAGTCAGCTCCGAGATCGAAAACATCGTCACCACTCAAGACAACCTCTTCCAGGGGGATGCCTCTCCCAACGCCAGGCTCGACCCCTCCACCAAGGAAGTCCTCCACTACCGCGAGGCCCTCGCCATTGGCTTTCAATCGGTCAGAGAATCCAGCCTCCTCACCAATTCCCAAATCCTCGAAATTCAAGCCTGCCTTGAGAAAAACCGGGCCGGATTCCGTCGTGTTCCCGGCACCTCCCTCAAGGACCCTGCCGGGAACGTCGTTTACACCCCGCCTCAGAGTGCCACTGAGATCGAAGCTCTCATGGGCGACCTTGAAAAATTCATCCATCAGGACACTGAGCTTGATCCCCTCATCCGCATGGCCCTCGTTCATCACCAGTTCGAGAGCATTCACCCCTTCTACGATGGCAATGGCCGCACTGGTCGCATCATCAATGTTCTCTTCCTTGTCAAAGAAGGCCTTCTCAACATCCCCGTGCTCTACCTCAGCCGAGCCATCCTTGAGACCAAATCGGAATACTACCGACTCCTCCAGGCCGTTCGCGGGGACGACTGCTGGGAAGAATGGATCATATACCTCCTCGAAGCCGTCGCTCTCAGTAGCCAGGCCACCATCACCACCATCAAGGCCATTCACCACGCGCTCTTGCAGACCAAGCACCAGGTGCGGAAACAGTTCCGCTTTTATAGCCAGGATCTCATCAATCTCCTCTTCACCCACCCCTACACCAAAATCTCTTTCCTTCAGGACCAACTGAAAATCTCGCGGGTCACCGCAACCAAATATCTCGAATCTCTCACCGACGCCAAAATCCTTGAAAAACGGAAAATCGGACGTTCCAACTACTATCTCAATCACGCCCTCATCGGGGCCCTCACTCGCTAATGATCCAATACCCAGGCTTCTTTGAACCGCTTCTCAACCTAACGAAGAGCCTAATGATTCGCACAACAGTAGGTCTAATTATCTATTTACAAATCTCTCTAATGACGTATTCCTTCTTCATCCGCCCCTTGAGAGTAAGCCTGCTCGCCTATCATGAGCAGCCGCAGAAATCCTGGGGCTTTCCTTTTTCACCCTCATCACTTTATGAGGACGCGTAGGATTGCCGTTCTCATCGATGGGGGCTTTTTCTTGAAAAAGCTTCACCGTCTTGTTCCCGAGGATCGTTGCGATACGGCTGAAAGAGTCGCCAAATGCGCAACCTTCCTCTGCAAGCGCCACGTCCAGCGGCTCACGGGCGAAAACTTTAACAACCAGCGCAGCCGTTGGCTCGACCACGTCTATCGCCTCTTCTACTACGATGCCCTTCCCTTTCAAGGGGTCGCTCATCATCCCATTTCGAACATCCAGATTCAGTTCAGCAAGACTCCCGAAGCAGCCTTCCGAAACGAACTCTTTCAGCACCTCCGCCGGAGACGTAAGTTTGCGCTGCGCCTCGGCAAGGTCTCGAAGGAAAGCGACTGGCACCTTACCAGTCCCGCCCTCACCAAGAAACTCCTCCGCACCAAAGATTTCGTCTCCATTCTCGAAGCCGCTGCCCAAGAGGCTGAGCAACCCACTCTCCCCGATACTGAGCGACTCCATCTTGAAAAGATCGTGGAGCTGTGGAAACAACTCACCCCCGACGACCTCCGCCTTGGCCTTCGCCAGAAAGGGGTCGATATGCGCATCGGCGTCGACATCACCACTCTGACTCTGAAGCGAGAGGTCGATACCATCATTCTTGTCACCGGAGACAGCGATTTCGTCCCCGCTGCCAAGGTCGCCCGACGGGAGGGTGTTGAATTCATTCTCGATCCTCTCTGGCAAAGCGTAAATGACGACCTCTACGAGCATGTCGATGGCGTTGTCTCCGCTTTCCCCAAGCCCGGATCGGAAGAGGATTCCGAAGCTCCAGATTCCCCTGAAAACTAATTTCCATTTCAAAACTCATGGCCAAAAAGAAATCC
>ERZ887942.2528-NODE-2528-length-11295-cov-20.064947_pt1 | contig 11295 bp, 8 predicted proteins | sample MGYA00521099_ERZ887942 | MGnify/ENA primary metagenome ERZ887942 (study PRJEB32303, sample SAMEA104408605) | aquatic metagenome | biome: Brackish water; feature: Pelagic; material: water | place: Baltic Sea | collected 2014-06-07T06:48:00 | depth 16,251 m ... | reverse complement strand
TCATCAAAACCGCAGCCCCCATCCAAGAATAGCCCAGCCAACCAAACGCCCTGGCTAAGACGCTGCTGCCATCTCTTGTCCTTGTGAAATCAATCAATCCGATTGCGTGACCGCGGTGCTCCCCGCAGGCGAAGCTCGAATGTCATGGGTATCCTTGGACGGTGATTTTAGTCTCCCTGCATCGCTTTTCGTGCCTTCCATCATCCCGTGCCGGTGTTTGAGGCAAGGGGAGGTTTCATCAGTGTTCCTTCGTTTTTCGACAGGCTCTGGAGCTCCGGTTTATTGGCCGGGCCCGATCCGTCCGAGTCCGAACTCGTTGCTGATGCGCTCGACTTTTCCGTTGCGCATTTGAACTTCGATGAACTTTGAGCTGGCGAATTCCTTTCCGTCGGGGGTCTTGAACGTGGCCACTTTCTTCTTGGTCTTCACGTCGAAGACATCCGGTGTGTGCGAATAGGCATACCTGCCATCGAGGCTGAAGGTGATCCATCCGTGGCCGCCCATGCTCAGGTTGACATGACCCTTCGCTTCCGGTGGGCGTGTCGTGATATCGAAGACGAAGAGTCTCTTGCCGTCCTGGTCGCTGATCCACAGTTCGGTCTCGTCGGGCGTCATGCCGGCGCCGTGCGTGCGGTGTTTGATTTTCCGGCCGGTCTCCGGGTCGGTGGCGAAGAGGCGGCTCGTGATCTTGCCCTCTTTCAGGTCGACGACATCGACCCCGACGTGTTTGCCGAGGCAGACGAATGCCCAGTGGTTCCTGCCGTCGACGCAGTAGGGGAACACTCCGGACTCGCCGACCGGGCTGATTTCCTGCACCGGGTGACCGTCCTCGGCGCGGAACTGGGTGAGTTTTGTCTCCGTGCCGAGGTAGACGAATTGGCCGTCGGGGCTGGCGATGCTATTGTGGGCCTGCTTGCCGACTTTGATGTGGTCGATCTTCTCGCCGTTGCTGGCATCGACGACGATGAAGCCGCTGTCCCCGGTCCGGAACCACCAGCCGGTCGGAACGTAGATGCGTTTGCCGTCGGGCGTGATGCATGATCGGTCGCAGCCCATTTTGAATTTCGATTCCCACACCGTTTTCTCGGTCTCTGGATCGAAGCAGCCGAGCGTGCCCTGGTGGGTCGAGTAGTAGAGTTTTCCGGTCTTGGTGCAGCCGGTGAAACCGCGCAGGGTCTCTTTGAAGATGGGCATCTCGATGCGTTTCACAAACTTGTGATCATCATCGATGTCGAAGATCAGGATGCCGGTTCCGGAGCGGCCCTGCTGTTGCGCGCCATCGGGCGAAGTCATATAAAGGTATCGTTTGAGCGGTGCGGCGGCGGCGAGGCTGAGACGCACCGGGTGGTGATCCGAGGCCGAGTGGTCGTCCACACCTGCATTCGCCTCCACCTTGACTTGAGCCTCTCCGAGGGAGCTTGAAGTGAAGAGGTGGTCGATACGCAATCCCGGGACGAGGTCTCTTTGCCATTTGCTGGATGAGCGCATTTGCTCTTTGCCGCTGTGATCGGTGAGGAGCCCTGATTCGAGGAGGTGCTTCACCGCGGGGTTCTCCGTGGTGGCGTTCAGGTCTCCCATGAGGATGAAAGGATCTTCCTGATGGGCGCGCGCCTTGATCGTTTTCAGCATCAACTTTGCGCTGGCTTCACGCGCCGGCTGGCTCTGGTGATCCCAATGGGTGTTGTAGAGGTAGATTGCCCGACCTTTTTGTGAACCGTTCGTTCCGATCAACCTCGCCCAGGTGCAGATGCGGGTGTAGCGGTTGCCCCACGAGCGGCTGTTCGCGACGGTTGGCGTGTCGGAAAGCCAATAGGTGCCATGTTCCTCCGGGTCGAGTTTCCAGATCCTGCGGTCGTAGAAAATGGGGGAGTATTCTCCCGCGGTTTTGCCGTCCTCCCGCCCGACGCCGACGTAGCCGTGGTCGGGCAGGGCGCGGTCCACGTCGAGAAGTTGCCGATGCCGCACTTCCTGCAGTCCGATGATACTGGATTTGCTTTCGAGTAAATAGCCGGTGACCTTGTCTTTTCTCTGCGGCCAGTCCTTCGCTCCCTGATCGCCCTTGGTATCCTGGCGGATATTGTAGGTGATGATGCACAGCGGCGTTTCGTCGGAGCTCAAGCGGCTCGCGGCCTTTTGTAAAATCTCGTTCTCCGACTCGAGCGCCGCCGCGACATCGCTTTTGGCCCCGGCACCCAGAATCGCAACGATCCGGCGCAGGCACGCGGCCTGGTAGAACGGTTCGTCCACGCGCTGAGTCATCTGGGCCCGGCAAATTTGCACGCGCAACTGGTCGTCCTCAACCACGGCGAGATCGCGCGCGAGCTGTTCGTCGACCAGCGTGTGCAGGCTCACTAAAGGCCGACCCGGATCGCCCTGTTCGACGCTCCGAATCACGTCTTCGAAAGCGGCACGTTCGGTGTCGGATTTGAACTTCACTCTGAGCCCACGCAATTCGGGCAGGATCGATTTGGCACTTCCGCCGTAGCCTTTGAGCAAGGAAAAGCGGTGCTCGAGACGCGTGCCTTTGCCCCAGCGATCGAGGTCCATCGATTCGAGGCAGAGCGGCAGGCCTTCCGCGATCCGGTGTTTGAGCATCAGATCCAAACCGTATTGCCGCGCCTGGTCGTCAAACATCAGGTAGTGATGGGCCGGTTCTTTCACCGCGTCGTAGACCTCCTGTGCCATGGCGGCGAGGTCATCGCGGGTGAAATGGGTGAAGGCATAGGCTGCGCAGCCGCGCGTGCGTCCGCCCGGATCCTTGAGGAGCTTGCCGATGGCAGGATAGAGGATCCCGCGATCCAGTCCATCGAGCGGATTCCCGTTTCCCGCCAATCCCGGAAGGAGCCCGTCGAAGTAGAGGGGAGCGACGCGCCCCGGCGCATAGCCGAAGGCAAACGCCATCGCCTGCTGGACCGGACGCATCAAGCCTTCTTCTTCGGTGGCGAGCATCGCCTGCAACATTTGCGGCAAGGCCTTGCCGGCTGGCTTGTTGATTCGAGCCAAGGCGTAACTGGCCGACATTGCAACGATGGCATCGTCCTCGAGCGCCTTCGCGATCAGCGGGACTGCCTCCGCCGATTTTTCGCCCTGATATCCCAGGGCCGCACACGCGCCGGCCCGCGCCTCGGGCTTGTCGCTCTTCAACAACTCGATCAGCCGGGCGGTGAAATCCCCCTCCTTTTTCCCCAAAGCCTTGGCAATCCATTCGCGCGCGATCGGCGACCAATTATCAAGGGCCCCGATCAACCCGGCGGGGTCCAGCTTTTCGGGGTCAGCGTGCCGCCAGCGACTAGCGGCGAGGGTCTCCCTGACTTCCCCACCCTCGATCCGGAATGATTTGTCCATCTCCTTGCCCGTGATGAAGAGGGCCTTGCGCGGCAGGCAGCCGATGAGCACCCGGGCAACCGTGGGGTCCAGAAAACCACTCCCATAAATGCCTCCCAGCTGTTGATAGGCGAAGCTCCCGTCCGTCTGCCGGGTCAGAGTGTGATACCAGCGCAACTCGCGCAAGAAAGCCGCCGCGTTCGCCGAACCCGCGCAGTTTGCACCGAGCGCATCCCAGAAGTAGCTGTAGGAATTGCCGCTGTGACCGTATTCGCAGGTGTGATGAAGGGACGCGGTCAGCTTCGCGAAGAATTGCGTCGAGCGTTTGTCGTCGAGCAAACGAAAGGCGATGGCCCCGATGGCGTTCTTGCCATTTCCCGACATTCCGTTGCGCCCGTTGGCATTGATTTCGAGACTCGGCCGATGAAAGCCGTAACCGATTGATCCCTTGCCCACAAAACTCCGGAAGAAGCGCCCGGCCCGGTCGATGGCTGTGTCGATCTCGGGATGGTCGATGCCGCATTTCTTCGCGAGGATCAGCGAGAGAAAGCACGGCAGCCCGGCCTGGTTCAAGGCCCCATAGCCGCCCAGACGACCGTGGATTTTTCCGTCGTTCTTGCTCTTCCAGGCAAATCCATGGCCCCAGGTTCCACCGCTGCTCTGACCCATGGCGGTCTTCACCGCGTGCTCCCGGATCGCTGGCAGGACGTAATCATCCCCGGTCGCCAAATAGTATTCGGTCAGGAGCAGGTTGCGGTAACCAACTCCCCAGCAAACGAGTCCACCCGACTCGAGGCTGATCTTGATCTCGGGCTTCGCCCACTCCGCCCGGTGGAGGTAGTCCCGCACCAGCTTGACATTCTCTTTTTCCCCGGTGGCGAGCAGCGCCAAGGCCTTGTCTCCGAACTTTCCCCAATCTTCACGCGCCACCAAATGCGCGAGCGCCGCCTGCATGATCTTTTCGGTCTTGGGACAATCGTAGGGCGCGGTGTCGGCGTAGGTGCCCGTGATCTTCAGCGTCAATTCGACCGTCGCCTCCTTGCCGGATCGGGGCTTCACACCCTCGACCGGTCGCCAGCGGGTCAGCTTCAAGAGTCCGCCCTTTTCCGCGCCGTCGATGGCCGCTCCGAGGGCCTTGCGCGCATCATCGGCGAAGTGCGTGCCGTTGGTGCCAAGGATCAGGTCTCCGACCTGTAACACCCCGTCGGCGGGGCTCCCGGGTGCGACATCGGTGATCAGGATCTGCCGCGCTTCGGCGGTCATGAAATTCGCACTCACGTGCATCCAGCCCTTCGCCCCGGTTGGGCCAAGGTGGTATTCGCCGATCCGTTCGAACCCGATGTTTTCGCGCATGTCCTGCACCGGTCCGGCCAGCGGCCGTTGCTGCGCAACGAGGGCGTGACTGCCAAACAGCAGCGCAAACAGAATGATGGTCGCAAGATTTCTCATGAGCGCAAGATGCCGGGTCACCCCGCACAATGCAATTCGATCTTCCCGGACTTGCGGGATGCGGGCAAATTGGCGGGGAGATGCGGAGGCAACGTTTCGCTGTCGGATGAACGACGCTGAAAACGGTATTTGCGCCGTGGAATCGGAAGAAAATTGGGGTCAGGCGAGTTTCCAGTGGGCCTGGCGCAGGACCGCAAACCTCGTCTTCGCTGTTTGTTCATACCAGACCGTGAGGAAAGTTCCGTCTTCAAGCTCAACGGTGCTTGGGTAGCCGAGATCGCCGGAAACACCATCGCCGGAAATGGTCACGGGTTGCGACCATGTTTTACCGTGGTCTTCGCTGACGCGTGCTTGGTTTCCGAATGGTTTGCGGCGATGACCGTAGCTCATCAGGAGACGTCCATCACGAAGCCGGGTGAGGAAGGAGGGGAGTCCCCACACTCCGATGGCATGGGGAGTGGACCAGGTTTTCCCTCCATCCTGGGATTCGCTTTGGAGGGTTTCTCCGACGTTGGTTTTGTTGTGATTTCGGATGTGGATGATGAGGCTGCCATCGCCGGCCTCGATGGCATGGAGTTCGTGATAATCTTTGTGGTGGTCACCTTCGCGGGTTGGAATGGCTGCGAGCCATTGCCAGGTTTGGCCATCATCGCGAGACTCACAGACGCCGGCTTCCTTTCCCTCGTTCCAGAGTTTCTTCCCGGCATACAGGAGTCTTCCGTCGGAGAGTTGCGTGGGTCCGTGGGGGCTATTGACGATGGTGGGATAGCGCGCGGACCAGGTGATGCCCCCGTCGGTTGAGCGAATCATCCACTCCCCGAGTTCGTTTTTGCGTTCTTCTTCTGAAATTCGATTGTGAGCGGCAAGCCAGCGGGCGCGACGGCCGTCATTGGGGATGATGCTGGCGTAGGCAAGAGAGGTGAAAGTGGTGACGAGAAGGGAGCCTTTGGCGGTCTCGAGGACTCCGGCGTCACGGTCGTCGATGGGGCCATCGAGGAGGGTTCGTGGAAAGGTCCAGGTTTTGCCGTTGTCGTCGGATCTTTGGAGTTCGACCCGGCCGAAGGGACAGACATGTTGTTCCCGGCCACCGGAGCAAACGACCAGAAGTTGACCGTTGGAGCATCGGGCCAGGGTTGGCCAGCCTTGATAGAGATTTGGCAGGTGGCTGATGGTTTTTGTTTCAAGGAGGGCCGGGGTGGGCGCGGCCTCAAGCTTCAGGTTGAAGCCGAGGGAGCCGGCAAGCCCCAGAGTGGTGGTGTTTCTAAGAAAGTGCCGTCGAGGGAAGGTCATCTTGAAAGGATGTCGGATTAGGGAGTGGGGTGTCGATGGTAAAGACAAGGTGTCGAGCAATGAGATTGACCTGACACGGAGGTCCTTCATCATGTCCATTAATGAATGATCAGCGGTTTGATACGAAAGAGGAGATGGGGGCTGCCGCAGCCGCAGCAGGGGCGGAGAAAATGCGAGCGGCTCTTCAGGAGCGGGGTGAGGCGAATATCATCGTCGCGACCGGGGCCTCGCAGTTTGAAATGTTGGAGGCTCTCACGAAAGAAGGAGGAATCGATTGGACAAAAGTGACCGTTTTCCATCTCGATGAGTATGTCGGTCTGTCGATCGAGCATCCGGCCTCGTTTCGAAAGTATTTAAAGGAGCGCTTTGAGGATCAGCTGCCTGCTCCGGTGAGGGCGTTTCACTACATCAACGCAGAGGACAATCCCGGGGCGGAGTGTCTTCGGGTGGGAGAATTGATTGCCCAATCCCCGATCGATGTCGCTTTTGTCGGGATTGGCGAAAACGGGCATCTGGCCTTTAACGATCCTCCGGCTGATTTTGACACCGAAAAGCCCTATCTGGTGGTGGATTTGGATGAAGCCTGTCGTCAACAGCAGTTTGGGGAGGGATGGTTTCCGAGTTTGGAAGCGGTGCCGGCAAAGGCGATCTCGATGTCGGTTCGCCAGATCATGAAGAGCGGGAGCATTATTTGCACTGTTCCGGATGAGCGGAAATCCGAAGCGGTGAAAAATGCGGTGGAGGGGGAGGTGACTCCCAAGGTTCCGGCTTCGATTTTGCAGAAACATGAGGATTGTGGTCTGTATCTCGATGGTCCGGCCGCGAGCCTGCTGAGCGGAGGAGGGGCTTCACAATGAGTTCCATCGGGATTGGATTCGTGGGAGCAGGTTGGATGGGGGCGACCTTGTTGAGGCGACTGACCGAACAAGACGGGGTCTCGATTGTGGGGGTCCATCAGCGCCGACGTGATCGTGCCGTTGAAGTTCTCGCTGACTTGGGCTTGGGGGAGGAACTCTATTTTGAGGACTACGAGCGTCTCTTGTCCTCGCCTGATCTCGATGCCGTTTTCATTTGCAGCACCAACGAAGCCCACGGGCTTCAGGCAATCGCCGCGCTCAAAGCGGGCAAGCATGTTTTCTGTGAGAAACCCTGTGCGACGCGATACCATGAATTTTTGCAGCAGATCGAGTTGGAAAAGGCCAATCCCGGGCTGATTACCTTTGTCGATTACCTCATGAATTTTGATGCGATGGAGAATCGGATCCGAGGCATGACCGCGGAAGGAGTCTTTGGGACCATCACGCAGATTCAGGTCAACTACCGGCATCCCATCAACATCGCTGATGACAAGGTGTGGAAGCTTTCGGGAGCGAGGATGGGCGATGCCATCGGCATGGGCATCATTCATTCCCTTTCCGTGATGTTAAACATCATGGCCGGGCAAGGAGCGACGCCGGTGAAGGTTTATGCCACGAGCAGCGAGATCCATCGCCGGGACTTCGACATTCCGGCGATTTGGAATCTCCACATTGAGTTTAGCAACGGGGCCGCCGGGTTGTGCTTCGGGAATGTGGACCAGGCCAATGGCTATGATGCCTATCACAATATTCATGGCACGGAAGGGGGCCTGATTTTCGACTCCCAGCTCGATCGCCCCCAAAAGGTTCGCTATTGGTCGGAGACGGCCACGGAAGGTCAGTGGGTGTATCCCTTGGATGCTCCGCGCTGCGAAAGAGAAGGGCTCGTGAAGTATCAATGGCCTGCCGACACCAGCACTCCGGATAGCGGCGATGTCATGAAACATCAAACCGGTGAATGTGTTGCTCATTTTTTGGAGTGCATCCGAAAAGGGGAGCAATCGTTTTTGAGCTTTGTGAATTCCGCGGCGGTCGCGGACCTGGGGTGGGCGGCCCGGATTTCAGCGAAAGAAGGAGTGCCGGTGGCTCTGCCGCTTGATGAAAAAAGAGCCCGGGAATTTTTCGAACAAAAGGTGTAGCGATGGACGCCTTTGATCTACAGGTGAACGGATATGCGGGCGTCGATTTTAATGATGACGATCTGAACGCCGAAAAACTGGCCACGGTCTGCGCCGCCTTGAAAGAGGATGGCGTGGCGGGGATTTTGGCAACGGTCATCACGGACGATCTCGATCTCATGTGTGGGCGCATTGCCCGTTTGGTGCAGCTGCGGGAGGAAGATCCGGAGTGGTCGGAAATGATTCGAGGCATACACATCGAAGGCCCTTTTTTAAATGAGACCCCGGGCTTTATTGGGGCTCATCCCGTCGCGCACGCGCGGGTCGCCGAGGTGTCGGCGATGGATCGACTCCTTGATGCCGCGGAAGGATTGACCCGAATCGTGACCCTGGCTCCGGAACGCGACCACGGGTTTTCGGTGACGAGGTATTTGGCCACTCGGGGCGTGTGTGTGGCGGCGGGCCATTGTGACCCAAGCCTTGATGAATTGAGAGGAGCGATCGATGCCGGGCTGCGGATGTTCACCCACCTCGGCAATGGATGCCCGATGAATTTGGATCGTCATGACAACATCATTCAGCGGGTTCTGGCTCTTCGGGAAGAGCTTTGGATCAGCTTCATTCCGGACGGGGCTCATGTGCCTTTCACCACCCTAAGGAACTACCTGGATCTTCTTGGGCCCGGGAGGGTGGTGATGGTGACCGACGCCATCGCGGCGGCCCGCATGGGACCGGGTGATTATCGCTTTTTAGGCCGGGATGTGAAGATCGGTGAAGACCTGGTGGCGCGGGCTCCGGATGGGAGCCATTTGATTGGTTCGACGGTGACGATGCCGGGGATTGCCGGGAACCTTTCGCGTGAATTGGGTTTCAGCGAAGAAGACATCCGGAAGGTCCTTGTAGAAAACCCCGGAACTGTGATTGGAGAAACGATATGATGAGACGATTAAAAGAGCTTTTTGGAAGGATTGGCCCGACCGTGATTGTGGCGGCGGTGGTCCTGGGACCGGGGACGATTTTGACCAGCTCCAAGGTGGGTGCGAGTTTTGGGTTCCCGGCTTGGTTTTTGTTGGCTCTGTCGACTTTCCTGATGATCGGAATGGTGGCCCTCGCGGCCCGACTTGGGGTCACTTATGAGAGGAGTCTCTGCGAGGAACTGGCAGCTCGACTCGGACGCGGAGCCTCTTTGTTTGTCGGACTGGTTCTCTTTCTGGTGGTGGCCTTGTTTCAATCCAGCAACAACATGGCCATCATCGCGGGATTGGAACCGCTCTTTGAAGACGTCGGAGACGGAACGCTTCTGACCTCGTTCGGGCCAAAGCTGGCGGTCTTGCTGGTGATCAATCTCTTCGTGGTCTTCTGCCTCTTTCGAATTCGGAGTCTCTACGCGCAGATCGAGAGGCTGATGAAGATTTTGGTGTTGGTGATGATTTTGGCATTCACCTGCAACTTCATCGTGGTGTTGTTTGGCTCGGCGGGATCGGAAGCCGGGAGCGGAGGATCGCAGGAAAGTGGTCGGGATTTGATTCCGCTGTTGGGAATGATCGGGACAACGTTCTCGATTGGAGGGGCGTTTTACCAGGCCTACTTGGTTCGAGAAAAAGGGTGGAAGTTATCCGACTGGCGGGAGGGCTTGCGTGATTCGATTATTGGAATCTGTGTTCTGGGGGCGGTGACCTCTTTCATCCTCCTGACCTCCGTCCTGACTTTTCACGGGCGCCCCGGACCGGTCGAATTGAAGAGCGTGGGGGATGTCGCGAGACAGCTTGAACCTTTGTTTGGAAAGAGTGCGAAAGTGATCTTCAGTTTGGGGATTATGGCGGGGGCCTTGAGTTCCTTTTTGGTCAATGCCGTGATTGGCGGCACCATCCTGTCTGATAGCCTCGGCAAAGGATGGCGCTTGTCGGATGCCATGCCCCGGCGACTGACCTGCCTCGCTTTGCTGATCGGAATGCTGGTCGCCTCGATGTCTCTTGCCGGTGCTTCCGGGACGGTGGGATTAATCACCTTTGCACAAGCGCTGACCGTTCTGGGCCTGCCGATGTTGGCGGGTGCTTTGCTCTATCTCGGGACACGGAAGGATCTCACCGGGGAGAGGAAGGTTCCTCGCTGGATCCTGGTCAGCTGTTCGCTTGGCTTCGTGGTGGCCTGCGTGTTGGCAATCAGGACCACCATGATCGTTTGGGGCAAGATCGCCGCCTGACCTTGTTCTCATTCATTTGTCGGAAGAGGCCATTTCAGGAAGCCGGCAGACTGGGTGAAACACCGGCTCCGTTGAAGAAGAGCAGGCCAGGGCCTGTCTCTTCCTGCGACATCCTCAACTCCTGCGCCCCGGCTTCACTCTATTCGGTTGGCCGGAAGGAAGCGGTGGTAGATTTCCAGCATGAAAGTGGAAAGGCAGGTCGCCATGACCGGATTGAGCGCGCCGTTAAAAGCCGGTGGCATGACTACGAAGTTGGCCGGGCAACGTGTCGCCAGGCTCTGCATTCGAAACTTCTCCCATTGTTGCCACTGAAGATGAAAACGGTTTGACTAATCCCCGCTCTAAACCAACTTCTTCAACGATATTCCCATCATCATGAAATTAAAAAGCACACAAATTGCAGCCCTTGTCCTAACGATTGTTCCAACTGTCCTATTGACGTCCTGTGTCGTCGACCCCTCTGGAGGTGGACTTAGCTACGATCCAATTTCCAATCTCCCGGCAAACACCTACCAGCCTGCCCAACATGATTTTTACCGGGACGGCTACAATGCCGGCCGCAGGGATGCCCAGGCCAACCGGCGCAGCAACTACCGTTCCCACTCCTCGATGTACGGACCTCTCACCGAGGGGGTCTTTCGCAATGGCTATGTGGCCGCATACACCAACTACAGCCGCTACAACATCAATCCCGGACACCCCCAGGGGTATGGTCGTCTCACCGCGTCAGTCGGACAGGGGCAGATTCAAGTGATGCAAAATGGCCGCGTCATTTCAACAATCAGGACCGCGTCTCCCAATGTGGAGTCCCACCACTTTAACAAAGGCCAATCCCAAATCGTCGTGAAATCCCGCGGCAATCACGGTCCGGCCACCGTTCAACTTTTTGACACTAAAACCGGAATTCTTCGCGACAAGGTCCTCGCCTTTGCCATTCAAAATGGCCAGCCAGCCTGGGCACGCGGGATGCAGGACTAACAAACCCTCTTCCTCCGGCACCCCAAAAAGTCCTTGAGCGGGCCTTCCGAACTTTCGGAGGGCCCTCTTTTTGGCG
>ERZ887942.2519-NODE-2519-length-11315-cov-7.148757_pt1 | contig 11315 bp, 11 predicted proteins | sample MGYA00521099_ERZ887942 | MGnify/ENA primary metagenome ERZ887942 (study PRJEB32303, sample SAMEA104408605) | aquatic metagenome | biome: Brackish water; feature: Pelagic; material: water | place: Baltic Sea | collected 2014-06-07T06:48:00 | depth 16,251 m ... | reverse complement strand
ACACTATGAGTTTGGCAAGCGGCGCAACTTTAACGCCTCGAGTTAATATTTATTACCGCAGTGCGCTTGACTGGGCGGCTTCAACGGGTGATTACCCACTGGATGCGCCTGCATCTTCTTGTAATCAAGAAGGCGTGGCTAAAACGGATGCTCGTTTAACATTTAGGCCAGCTGATGGTGATTGGCAGCTAGCTGGTTATGTTAACAACCTTACTGATGAGCGAATTCTCGAAACTTGCGATACCAATCGCAGCGTTTGGCGCACACGTCTACAACGTCCGCGTTACTTCGGGTTAGAGTTCAGCATGAATTTCGGTAGATCATAAGAAGTAGTTCTACCAAGTAAATTCTTGTAAAAGGCACCTCTTCGGAGGTGCCTTTTTTTTGCAAAAATTTCATAGATATTTGTGACAATCGCTTGATACCTAAGATGAATAAGTTACTGTTACGGACGTGTGTTTGGTAACAGATATGAGAATTAATTTAAATCAGGAGATATAAAAATGAAAACAACAAATCAATTTGGTACTGGTCTACTGGTTGTATTGTCCATGTTCCTTACTAGCTGCGATGGTGGGAGTGTGGATGGTGTGGAAGGAGCGGACGCTGGAGGTTCAGCAGGCGGAGTAGACTTTGAATATGTGCATTTGGCTGGTACAGAACCAGCGTCTGGCGCAAACATGCCGTTCACTTCAGCAATAAGGGTTCGACAAGGCAATATGGTGTTTTTATCTGGTATAACGTCTGCTCCTGTTCCACACAGCCATCCACATGTCCCAGCTGAATTTGATGGCCTTGATTTCAGTGCAGCGGCGCAAGCAGAGTCGATTATGAAACGTTTAAAGAGAACGATGGAAACCGCTGGTGGCGAGCTACAAGATATTATTCAAGTGACTCGTTTTGTAGTCGATATCGGGGAGAATCAGGATGAAATCAATCGTGTTATGAATAGTTATTGGGGAGAAGATCATCGCCCCGCTAGTACTTCAGTCGAAATTGTTCGATTGGCTACTGATCCTAGGTTCCTACTAGAAGTTGAGGCGGTTGCAGTAATACCAGAACAGTAGATTAATGCGCTCGAAGTTAGTAACACAAACATTTGGATTGGAAATCATGTCTGCTTGCGTCTTGTCTGTTATGAATGACTGTGAGTGGTTCACTAATCAAACCAAACAGTTTGCTGATTGAAATAGATAGTGGGCAATGATATATATGCCTAAATTTTGTATATCTTGTTTTCCTGCTTACACTCTTGATTTTTAGTCTTGGCCGCAGGGAGGCGGTCAGTGTCAAATTCTATTATTAGTGGAGAGTACGTATGTCAGTATTGACTGCCAGTCGGTTTATAAGGCTTTTATGGTGCATGGGTTTTAGCCTGGTCAGCACACTACTATGGGCGCAGGAAAATCAATCTATCCTGCTGGTAAATGGAAACATCGTTACTTTGGATAGTAGTGAATCTGTTGCAAGTAGCGTATTGATTGAAAACGGCCGATTTGTTTCGGTAGGTGATATTTCTCCGGCGACTATGCCTGAAGCTCAGGTTATCGATTTAAACGGCCGTACTGTAGTGCCCGGTTTAGTTGATTCGCATATGCATTTTGTGCGGGGCACGTTACGCCCCGGTCATGATATGCGGACGGTCGAATCTACGCGCTCAATTGCCGAGTTGTTGGAGGCTATAGCGGCGAAGTCAGGTGGCGTTCCGAATGGGGAGCTCATTTCAATCGTTGGCGGTTGGGATCCAGTGCAGTTTATTGGTGAAAATCGGTTTCCGACCCTTGCTGAGTTGGACAATGTAGCCCCAGATCACCCGTTCTACATGCACCTCCGCGCAAATGGGCCGGCGGTTACCAATTCAAAGGGCAAAGCTTTACTGGAGGATGAAGGCATTACCGTGGGTACCGATGGAATGATTGCCATGGGTAGGGGCCCGGGCAATGCTATTGCGGCATGGGATGTGTTTAAAGCCGGTCAGACCGAGGCCGATCGTCGGCGCAGTGCAGCCGAGTTCATGAGCCACGCCAATAGCTTGGGGCTAACCACAATTATTGATGCGGCAGGTACCAATCGACCGGGTGCTCAGTTGTTTGAATCTGATAAGGACTATAAAACCATCTACCAACTATGGCGTGAAAATCAGACTAGTGTACGGCTACGCTTAATGTATATGAGTTGGGATGACAATGTTGGCGACGGGAGTGGCGATTCAGAAATTGAGCAGCGAGTGCGTAACTCTGTGATGGGCTTGGGGGATGATATGTTGCGGGTTGTTGCTTTAGGTGAGCACACCGTCTCGGATAATAAGGGAGCTCCGTTTGTGGCAGCCACTGCACTTGCAGCTAGAAACGGCTGGTCATTGCAACAACATTCGAGCACTCCCGAAGATAATCTGGCGCATATCGCGGCGTTTGAACAGGCAAATGAAGTTGCCTCGATCGAAGATCTGCGCTGGTCGCTTACCCATGTGCACCAAATTACTCCGGATGTGATTTCACGTTTGCAGGCGCTTGGGGCAGGGGTCACTGTTCAAGATCATCGATACTTTAATCGAGGGAATGTTGATAGCGAACTGGCAGGCCCGCCATTACGTATGTTGCTTGATACTGGAATACCGGTAGGTGCGGGAACTGATAGTACTAACGCTCAGCCAATGGGCCCCTGGTATTCGATTTACTACATGGTGAGTGGTAAGAATGTAGTCGGGAATCCGGTAAATGCAAGCCAGAAGATTAGTAGAATGGAAGCGCTGCGATTGTATACCTTGGGTAGTGCTTGGTTTTCCCGTGATGAAGAAGCGATTGGATCTATTGAAGTTGGTAAACTGGCTGATTTGGCTGTTCTCAGCGATAATTACTTCGAAGTCCCTGAGGATGAAATAATCGACTTATCGTCGGTTTTAACCATCCTCGGCGGGCAGATTGTCCACTCAGAATTGGATGAATAATTGTCTCCTTGGATTAACTTTGAACTATATTGAAAAATAAAACGACGTAAGTAAATGGCAACGCTAAGACTTAAAGAACAGTTCGAATGCAACACTAGAACCGCCACGGCGGTAACCACATCAGGAAGCCTGCATTGTGATATTACGATGGATAATCACTCAGCCATTATTGATGAACCGCCTGAGAGAGGTGGCGAAGATGACGGGGCCACACCTCTGCTGCACTTTGCTGCGTCTTTTGCATCTTGTCAGGCGATTCAGGTTGCAAAAGTTGCTCAAGCCATGCGGCTTGAGTACGGTCAGATAAAAATTGATGTAACTCTTGATACAGCCCGTAGCGTGGGCAGAGAAGATGATACGCGGATAATTCGTTTTGTTGGTGCTAAAATGGTTATTAATGTTGAGTCTAGCGCTTCTGATGCTAAACTCGCGCGCCTAAAAACTTTAGCAATTGATCGGTGTCCAATTGGCGCGCTACTTGATGATGCTGATGTAGATACAGTTATTGTTTGGAACAATCTTCCTCTAGCTCAAAGCAAAGCGTAAAGAATAACTGTAAAAAATAATTGTTAAGAATAACTGGGAGTATAAGTAATGATGAGTTGCGTGATTAAGCGGCATTTTCGAATTTTTGTATTGTGTGTCATTGGTATTTCGCTAGTGTCTTGCAATGCTTCAGATTCGACCAATAGCAGTGGTGGTGAAGGCGCTACTGCTGATATTCCGCATTCATATGCCGGTGAAACCGTTACCGTTGTAATTGGTTTGGATGCCTCTGCTGGAGGTACTACCGTCGGTCGTTTATTGGCTAAGCATTTGGAGGCAAACCTTGATGGTAACCCGACTGTAATTGTCAATAACATGCCTGGAGCGTCGTCATTGAACGCCCATTTACATGTATTGTTGCGAGCGCCGAAGGACGGCACCACGGTGTATTACGGCCCACGTTCTTCGTTAGGAGAATTGCTTGAGTTCCCTGGCTTCACATTTAAATACAGCGAGTTTACACCGCTTGGCGGAATCCAAATTGCAGCATTAGTCGTGTACGCACGCACTGATTCATTAACGGCCGGATATACACAGCCGAGCGAGCTTGTTGGTTCTGAAGCTCTTCTGTTTGGAGGAATGCCACCAGAACACGGCAGAATGATCATCAGCACTATGGGATTGGATCTGATGAACATGAATTACAAGTATATTGGTGGTTACCCTAGTAGTGGCAATATCCGAGCCTCTATCATAAGTGGTGAGGTTAATGCGGCAACAGATGCTGCCCATGCGTATATTAATCAAGTAGTACCAGTACTTGTAGAGCAGGGCGATGCATTGCCGGTGTTTAGCTTGCCGGTGATGAATGCGCAAGGAGAGTTAGTTCAGAATGCTTTAGTGCCTGATATTCCTTCTTTACCAGATCTATATCAGACACTTAATGGTGAGGCGCCAGCGGGTGTTTTATGGGATGCCATTACTACTATGGTTGAGCTGGATCAGACTATGCAACACGTGTTTTTAGGCCCTCCGGGAATGGATGCGGCAGCTGCGGAAACTTTTAGGGTTGGTCTGGAAAAGGCAATGGCAACTGCTAGCTTTGCGGAAGAAGCTCAACAAATTTTGAGCTATGTGCCTGAGCATGTAGGTTATCAGCGGCAAGCAGAAATTTTAGGTGCGACAGAGAAGGTCACCCCTGAAGTGCTCGACTATATAAAAGGCCATATCGAAAAAAATAGCGGTTATTAGGATTGTTTGCTTAAGGTTGAATCGATCAAGCCGTTTTTTGGTAATGGTTTGATCGATATATTGGTTCGACTTATTGGCCTTAGCTTGCAATATGGAATGCGAGTGTGAAGCCCTCAATCTATTTAGAAATTAATTTTAGTCGGTGCTATAGGCGCCAAATGCAGGGACTTTAAACAATGATAGAAGCACTTCTCGAAGGTCTCGGCCTTATTTTTCAGTTGCACGTCCTTATATATTTTGTTCTGGGTTGCGCAATCGGTATTTTAATGGGGGCGGTTCCGGGAATGGGCGGTGCTATTGGCCTCGTGCTATTGCTGCCGTTTACTTTTAGTATGGAGCCAGTGGCCGCATTTGCCCTGTTGTTAGCTTCTTGGGCATCCACCTCGACTAGTGGCGCCATTACCTCCGTTTTGTTGGGTGTGCCGAGTACGGCAGCTTCACAGGCGACGGTGTTGGATGGTTATCCGATGGCTAAACGTGGTGAAGCCGCACGTGCTCTTGGAGCATCGTTTACAGCATCCGCTATGGGTGGTGTTTGTGGTGCTGCGGCTCTTGGTATTTCCTTACCTTTGATTTTGCCCGTGATTTTGGCATTCGAGTCTCCTGAGCAGTTTATGTTAGGGCTGTTAGGGTTGGCTATGGTTGGATCATTGTCTGGGCAATCAATCATAAAGGGAGTCGTAGCGGCATTGTTCGGGTTGTTACTGGCGACGATTGGTCTTCCTGAATCGCAAGCAGTGCCAAGATACACGTTTGGCACATTGTATCTATTAGATCAATTACCGTTAATTCCGGTGCTGTTGGGCTTATTCGCGATTCCAGAAGTTATGGAATTAGCGATTAAAGATGTATCCATCGCTCGTACCAGCAATACCGAAGACACAAAAAATGGATTGTTCGAAGGCGTTCGTGATGCTTTCAAGCATTGGTGGTTGGTAGTACGTTGCAGCGTTATTGGTGCGTACATTGGCATGCTACCTGGACTGGGTGCATCAATCGTCGGTTGGGTTACTTATGCACACGCGAAACAAAGCGTTAAGGACGATTCAAAATTTGGACAAGGTGATGTGCGTGGGTTGCTAGCGCCAGAGGCAGCCAATAATGCCCTGCGCGGTGGTGCATTAATTCCAACATTGACTCTCGGAATTCCGGGTAGTGTTGGAACCGCTATTTTGATGGGGGCATTAATAATGCACGGCCTGCGTCCTGGCCCTGGCATGCTTACAGAAAATCTTCCGATGACGTTTAGCTTCGTTTGGATGATTGCAATCGCTAGCGTTGTAGCTACTTTGGTTCTGTTAAAGACAGTGAACCAGGTGGCTAAGGTGGCGCTACTTCCGGGGCAGCTAGTAGTGCCAGGAGTGCTTCTTTTTGTGTTTATGGGTGCTTGGTTAGGTGGAGCATCGATTGGCGCGTGGTTGAGCTGTGCGGCCTTCGGAGTGATTGGTTTTTTTATGAAGCGAGGAGGTTGGCCAAGGCCTCCCGTTATTTTGGCATTGGTTCTAGGCGGAATCCTAGAGCGATCGTTTCAAATTAGCACACGAATTCATGAAGGTATCGGTTGGCTAGGGCGACCAATTGTTATTGTTCTACTAATTATTATACTGGTTACTATATTTCTGGCCGTACGTGGGGTTGCAAGAGATAAGCTCGCAGGCAAGGTTCCTGCTGGGGAAGCCTCAGAGAGGAACCCGGCTGTTTCGTTTCCTATTTCTCTAATTTTATTTGTGACATTTGCGTGGGCAGCTTATACAGCGCTAGCGTGGCCACCGGTTGTTCGACAATTTCCATTGCTTATATCAGTGCCCGGAGTAGTACTTTCTCTAGTAATTGTGATTCAAGATCTTCTAGCCTTACTTGAGAGGAAAAGAAACTCTGGTAGCTGGAAAACACTTTTAGACACAGCAGCAAAAGATGCTTGGTTGGCGGAGTCCCTGCCGTTCTTTGGGTATCTATTATGCATGATAGGCCTAACTCTATTGGTTGGGCAAAAAATTGCGTTACCGATATTTATTGGTGTATATCTTGTGCGCTGGGGGAATTATTCTAAATGGACCGCCATTTCTTATGCACTAGGGTGTTGGGCAATAATGGTATTTTTCTACGATCAAGTGATGAGTTTGCTGTTTCACCCATCGCTGCTGGAGCTGAATCTACAGTCTTCTTTTCCAGCCGGTTTTCCTGATTGGCTGATATTTTAATTTAGAAATATAATGAAATAGTTCCTAGTAAGAACCTGAGCACAAGTGAGGCTTCGAATAATATGATTGCAATCAACCGAATAAATCATATTGGGTTACGGGTAAGCAATTTTTAATTTTCTCGCGATTTCAATGCCTAGCTAGGTTTTGAATATATCACTGGGCCGGGTGGATCAGAGCCAGTGGCTATTGTTGAGCATCCATCAGGCGTTAATATTAATTTTATATTGAATGCCAACCAAACGGATGAAACAAACCAGCTAATGGATGTTGTGACAAAGCATATGGGGTATACCCATATTGCACTTGAAATCGACAATACGGCATCTGTGTTGGCCGAGTTAAAATTACTCGGCATCCATGAACCTATGACGCACTCAACGGGCACGTCATTTTTGGTTCGCGACCCGGATAATAACGTAATCGAATTTATTGAGTACAAGGGGCTGGGTGTATTTAAAGGCTAGTTTTTATAATTGCTCGTTCCTACCGCAAGCATATCTCTCGGTAGCGATACGCTTCCCACGCGGTATTGCTCGTCAAAATTAGCGAGTAAACGAAGGACTAGGGCCGTGTAATATACAACTTACACCTTTAGTATATGGCCTGGTCTGATAGCCTTATCTTTTGCGTGTGGCTACAGGCTTTCCATAGCCTTGATCGCAGCCTGCGCATCCTTTCTCAGACATCGATTTTTTCTGCCCTGACTAGTAAAGATTCCACCCTTAACCGACTCCTCTAACACGGGTAGGGCTCTAGGGTCATTGAGTCTAGCAAGTAGCTTCACTACTTCGAGCTTGTCTTCACAATTTTCCAATTCCTGCATGTCAAGAATTGACATCTGAACAGTGTCGATCATGTGCTGGCTTTCTAATTCTCGCAACATGTACACGGCATTACGTCGGCCTCGAATGCCACTGGCGGTTGCTCGCTGCGCCAATCGTTCGAGTACTTCTTGCGACGGCCCTAGTTTCGCGAGGTTTAGCACTAACTCTGAATCCACGTTAATGGCGTCTACCAGGTTGTCGGCATAAATGTCGTTTGCAGCTAACTCAGGCCTTGCATCTAACGCTAGCTTATACATATCGAGTGCCCTTGCTAATTGATTCTTTTGGGCATCAATATGTCCCTGATAAAACAGGCTTAGCGCATCGTTAGGGTTGGCCGCAAGCCGTGCATTTATTCGTGCCTCCAAACCTACCAAGTTATTTGACTCTAATAGCTGCTGCGCCTCAACGGCTAAAGCATCGTCGTTCATTAATGGTGCTGCTGCGGCGGCGGGTTCCACTTGTGCTCCAATGCTGGCGGTGATTTGGTCCGTCGAGCTGCTATTTCCATAGAACAGCCATAATCCGACCCCAATCGCGGCAATAACTGCCGCTGCGGCAAGGGCTAGGTTTTTCGGTTCATGCTGACTCAGGTCAACGCTACTGGCGGGTTGACGCTTATGGTTCATGCCCCCAAAAGGAAACTCTATAGACGGGCTTTCGCCATCTGTCGGCTCCGGCACTGTTAATCGGACCGATTGTCCTCGGGGCACTCGGTACAAAGCGACTTCGTCTGGTATTCCCTTGAGTTTTTTGGACCCAATTGATTCGTAAGGCACTTCGGCTTTGTTCATCGCCAAATAAATGGATTCGGTGAAATAGATTTCATCCGCCGGGGTAATCGCTTCGATTCGTGCGGCCACATTAACCGGCTCTCCAAATACATCTCCGGATTCTAGCCGGACTTCACCACCGTTTATTGCGACTCGTACGTGCACTGGCTCTTCGTTGTCGAGTTTATTGTTTTCTTCCCAAAGTGCATCATGAATTGCCATTCCACAATGCACCGCATCGGTTGGAGAACGGAATACCATCAACAAGCCATCGCCTACTGATTTTATTTTTTTGCCGCCAAACAATTTGGTCATTTTTATGACCAAATTCAAATGTTCGCGCAACATTTTTGAGTTTTCGGAGCGTGATTGTTGCGATGTCCGTTCGGTGAATCCGACAATGTCGGTAAACATCACAGCTAGATTTTCGGCCTTGCTCATAATTTGATATCCAACTAGGTGTTAGCTACGCTTTGTGATTGATATGTTAGCAGATACAGGCTTAGGTATGCAGTGAACAGGTTGGATGTCATCTATTGAGTCAAAAAACGTGAGCCGTATAGAATAGAGTGGGGTGATACTTATTATAATTGTAGGCATTGGCGGTGCATATTCATACCGTATTATGGCTATAATCAGGAACAAAGCTACCGGAGTAAAGATCCTCCAGAGTAAGGTTTATTGTCCGAGGATGCAGATACCGCATACTCTTATTTGAATTCGGCAAGCAAAGCTATACTTAAAAAGTCACAAAACTGGATTAATAAAATGAAAAAAGAAACAATTTGTCTTCATACAGGGTATGAATCTGATCAAACCAACGCTTGCGCAGTGCCAATATACCAAACGGTGGCTTATGAATTTGATAATGCCCAACACGGGGCTGATCTGTTCGATTTAGCGGTACCTGGAAATATCTACACTCGGATAATGAATCCCACGTGGGACGTTCTGGAGCAGCGTATGGCTGCCTTGGAAGGTGGTTTGGCCGCACTGGCGGTATCCTCTGGCAGCGCAGCGATAAATTATGCAATCCAAACGATTACCGAGGTGGGTGACAACATTGTCAGTACTCCACAATTATACGGTGGCACCTATACTCTTTTTGCCCACATGTTGCCTAAACAGGGCGTTGATGTGCGATTCGCTGATAGCGACAACGTAGCTGATTTAGCGAAGCTTATCGACAGTAAAACCAAAGCAATATTTTGTGAATCAATTGGTAACCCAGCTGGTAATATTGCCGACATCGAAGCACTTGCGACGATGGCACATGAGCATGGTGTGCCGCTAATCGTTGATAGCACGGTAGCTACGCCGGCGCTTTTGAACCCGATTGAATATGGTGCCGATATTGTCGTGCATTCTCTGACAAAGTACGTTGGTGGCCACGGCACTACGCTAGGTGGAGCGATCGTAGATTCAGGAAAGTTTCCATGGCAAGAGCATAAGGAACGTTTTTCAATGCTGAACGAACCGGAACCCGCATATCATGGTGTGATTTATACCGAAGCTATGGGTGAAGCTGCGTACATAGCGAGAGCACGCACCGTACCGTTACGTAATACAGGTTCTGCGTTAGCACCGATGAGTGCATTTATGCTGCTGCAGGGCTTAGAGACCTTACCGCTTCGTATGGAACGGCACTGTGACAATGCAATAGCTGTTGCTAAGTACCTGCAAGATCACAAAAAAGTTGAATGGGTGAGTTTTGCGGGCTTAAAGGGCGATAAGTATCATGATCTTGCGCAAAAGTACTTTAATGGTAAACCGTCTTCACTAATGACATTTGGCATTAAGGGCGGTTTTGATGCTGGGGTTAAGTTCTATGACGAACTTAAAATGATCAAGCGTTTGGTTAATATTGGTGACGCAAAAAGTTTAGCTTGCCATCCCGCATCGACCACGCATCGTCAAATGACAGAGTCCGAGCAAGCACAGGCAGGAGTTACGCCAGAAATGCTTAGGTTTTGTATCGGTATCGAGCACATCGACGACATAATTGCAGATATTGAGCAAGCGTTTGCTGTGGTCTAACTTATAGGCACTAATTAGTGCCTATAAGTTTATGTAGCGCCCCTTTAGAGCCTACTGTGTGCGAGATATATAGTTAATGGACAAATGGGAGGAAACGCCTGTTTGTCTGTTGATCTGTCCTGGTTGATTTGCGAAAACGGAGATGTTGCCAGTTAATCAAGCGTCTTCGCTATCCGAGGACATTCGACGATAAAAGATAATTCTATAGAATTGTATACCTGCTACGATTAGCAGCCACACCAAGCCAAAGTATAAATATAAGAATCGGTTGCCTGGTATAAGATCTAGAGCATTCGCAAACTGAATTGGTACACACAGGATTATTCCACCAGTTAGGATGACTACTAGGTAGGGATTTAATACCTTTAGCTCATCTTCTTTCATGAGTCTTTTTCGGCTCAATATGATCGCTAAAACAAGCATACAGCCGCAACCCAGGAATACACTGGATATGCCCCACACGGTCTGAGGATCTAGGCTTGTGTGTAAAAGTCCGATAGGAATAAATCCAATTAAACCGGCGCATAAGGAGCAGCATAATAGATTTGAGATCCTATACTTGTCTGCTGCGTTCCATCCTGCGGGTGTGGCGGCAAATATTATAACAATACCGGAGAATCCGGCGAGGCCTACAGAGAATTCTATAAGGATGGATATAGCGGCAATAGGGTCTGTCATTTCAATAACTTACGGGTGTTCAGTGCTGGCTAGTGGTGTTTTGCTTCGATGCTGGTTTGAATCCAGATTATAGTAGCCAGTGTTGATTAAAGTGAAGTGATATTGGTGAGAATAG
>ERZ887942.2518-NODE-2518-length-11316-cov-6.693633_pt1 | contig 11316 bp, 11 predicted proteins | sample MGYA00521099_ERZ887942 | MGnify/ENA primary metagenome ERZ887942 (study PRJEB32303, sample SAMEA104408605) | aquatic metagenome | biome: Brackish water; feature: Pelagic; material: water | place: Baltic Sea | collected 2014-06-07T06:48:00 | depth 16,251 m ... | reverse complement strand
CCCAGGCGTCGTACTTCGACATCGACGGTGACCGATACCGCAACAGCTACTTGAACTTCTACGTCGCCAACGGAGGTGTGGTGGTTCCGGTCGCTGACCACCCGAACGACGCAGCCGCGCTCGCGATCATTAGCGATGCGTTCCCTGAGCGCCAGGTCGTGGGCGTGCCGTCGAGAGTCCTCGCGTACGGCGGCGGGGGAGTGCACTGCATCACACAGCAGATCCCCGGCTGAGCTGGATTAGCGCACTCGGTCGGCAAGGGCGCCGCGTCGCGATGCCCGACCCGTGCGTTGCTCGGCCGCGTCGGCCTGTGTGGCCAGTTTAAGAAAGGTCGTGACGCCGAGCCAACGGAGCGGTTCGGGTTCCCAGCGGGGCGACACGTGGTTGACCCACGGGAGCGAGACGAGGTCGGTGGCGCGTTCGAGAATCAGATCGGCTGCGGTGCGTCCAGCCAGATTCGATGCGGCCACACCTTCGCCGACGAACCCGCCGGCCCATGCGAGCCCGCTCGAGCGGTCGATGCCGACCGAGGGTTGCCAATCGCGCGGGATGCCCAGCACGCCGCCCCACCGGTGGGTGATCGCCGCGTCGCGAGTCGCGGGAAGGAGCTGATGGAGCGTCGCGGTGATGCGATGGTGGATTGCCTGAGGGCCGTTGTCTTCGATGATCTTCGAGCCGTAGCGGTACGGAGCGCCGCGGCCGCCGAATGCGATGCGATCGTCAGCAGTGCGCTGTCCGTAGATAACCATTCGTCGATCATCGGCAAACGTCTCGCGCGCTGCCAAGCCAATTGTTTCCCAGACCTCGGGCGGGAGCGGCTCGGTGGCGATCATCGACGACGAGAAGGGAAGCAGAGTCCGGCGATGCCCCGACAGGGTCGAGGTGAAGCCTTCGACGGCCCGCACGACGATGTCGGCGGTCACCGTGCCGTTTGTGGTGGTCACCGATGCCGGCTGGCCCGCCGAGATCCGGGTTGCCCTGGTCTGTTCGACAATCTCGCCGCCCTGGCGCTCGACTGCGGCTGCCAAGCCGTGGACGAGTCGAGCAGGGTGGATGCGCGCTCCCGCCGAGTAGTACATCGCGCCGAGCACATCGGTCGCGTTGAGGCGAGCGGTTGCTGCGTCGGCGTCGAGGAGTTCGATGTCTTTGGACCCGAACCCGTGGTGGCGATGTTCAGCAACCTCATCGTGTTGTCGGGTGAGTTGCGGGGCAGTGCGTGCTAGCCGAATGACGCCGCCCCTCGTGAAGTCGCACTCGATGCCCTCTTCGTGGGTGACCCGCCCGATTTCGTCGACCGTGCTCATGATCGCTCGGGTGAGTCGGGCGCCGCCATCGGTACTGCCGGTTCGCCGCTCCGCAAGCGCCACCGCTGCTCCGAGGCCGCCGGCGAGTTCGCCCATACACCAGCCACCATTGAGCCCTGACGCTCCCGCACCGACGTGATCTGCTTCGATGATGATCACACGGAGTGCGGGGTCCGCTTGCAGGAGCGAATGAGCAGTCCAGAGCCCGGTGTACCCGGCGCCGACGATGGCAACATCGACGCGTCGATTGCCGGCGAGCGGTGAGCGTGCTGTCACGTTGCCAACCTGGTCGGCCCACAGTGAGCGGCCCGACGCAGTTTCTCCGGTCGAGGTGGTTGCCACGGTTGTCAGGATACACCTCTCGGCCCTTGGCACGTAGGCCACTCGGTCCAGCTGGAAGCGGTAGTAGAGTCCGAAGGTGCGTGTTCTCGTTGTTGGTTCCGGTGGTGTCGGCTCGGCATTCGTCGCCATCGCGGCGACCCGCCAAGCATTTACGCATGTGACGGTCGCAGACCTCGATCTCGCCAAGGCCGAAGCTGCCGTAGCAAGCGCGGGTGACGCCAGCGCCGGTGGTCGAATCGTTGCAGCCAAGGTCGATGCGTCCTCGCGTGAGGCGGTCACCGCGCTCGCCAACGAGATGCACGCCGACGTGATCCTGAATGCCTGTGACCCGCGTTTCAACCCGCCCATTTTCTTCGGGGCGTTCGAGGCCGGGTGCAACTACGTCGATATGGCGATGAACCTGTCAACGCCGCATGCGACCGACCCTTACAACAGGACGGGGATCCGCCTCGGTGACGGCCAGTTTGCCGAGGATCCCACCTGGAAGAACCGCAAGATGATGGCCCTGGTCGGTATGGGCGTCGAACCCGGCTTCTCTGATGTTGCTGCCCGGTATGCGGCCGACGAGTTGTTCTCCAAGGTCGACGAAATCGGTGTTCGCGACGGTGCCGACCTCGTTGTCGACGGCTATGACTTCGCTCCGACGTTCTCGATCTGGACGACCATCGAAGAGTGTCTCAATCCACCGGTCATTTACGAGCGAGAGCGCGGCTGGTTCACCACCGAGCCGTTCAGCGAGCCCGAGCTCTTTACGTTCCCCGAGGGCATCGGCGAGATTCAATGCGTCAACGTCGAACACGAAGAGGTCATCCTGATTCCGCGCTGGATCGACTGCGAGCGAGTCACGTTCAAGTACGGGCTCGGTAACGAGTTCATCGATGTCTTGAAGACGTTGCACATGCTCGATCTCGACAGCACGAAGCAGGTGTCGGTCAAAGGGGTCAATGTCTCGCCTCGCGACGTCGTTGCTGCCGCGCTTCCTGACCCGGCGACGCTTGGCGACAAGATGACCGGTCGGACCTGTGCGGGTACGTGGGTGAAGGGCCTCGGTAAAGACGGCGAACCGCGCGAGGTGTACGTGTATCACGTGGTCGACAACGCCTGGACGATGCGCGAGTTCGGCCATCAGGCGGTCGTCTGGCAGACCGCCGTGATGCCGGCCGTGGCGATCGAGTTGATGGCGACCGGTCAGTGGGCTGGCGTGGGCATCCTTGGCCCCGAGGCGTTGCCACCAAAACCCTTCCTCGACCTACTCGACGAGTACGGCAGCGAATGGGAATGGGCCGAATATCGCGACCGCCGGCCCGTCGGTGCCTGAGTAACCGGCGTCCGTGCCAGCTGATGGCGACCACTAAAGTGCTGGCGTGACACCACGTCTGTTTTCTCTCGAGGGCAGAACCGCACTGATCACCGGGGCAGGGAGTCCGACCGGTATCGGATTCGCCTCGGCACGAATACTTGGCGAACTCGGGGCCCGGGTCATGGTCACCTCAACGACCGACCGAATCCATGAGCGGGTCGACGAACTCGCACAGGTTGGGTTGGAGGCGCACGGGGCGTTTGGTGATCTGACAGATGAGTCAACAGCCCAGCGGATCACCACGGCGGCCGTTGCTGCGCTCGGCGCTGTTGACATCCTGGTCAACAACGCCGGCATGACCAGTGTCAGCCGACCCGGAAGTGCAGAAGCCGACGCAGCCACGGAGCTGCCGTACGCGCACTGGCGGGCGGCGATCGAACGCAATCTTGATACTGCGTTCTTGATGTCACGCGCCGTGCTTCCGCACATGCAGACGCGACACTGGGGCCGAATCATTTCGGTGGCGAGCGTGTCCGGACCGGTGATGGCGATGCGCCACGAACCTGCCTACGCCGCGGCCAAGGCGGGGCTCGTCGGGCTGACGAGGGCGCTCGCGCTCGACCACGCCGCCGACGGCATCACGGTCAACGCCGTTGCTCCTGGTTGGATCGAAACCGGTTCACAAACACCAAGCGAGCGAGTCGAGGGATTTGTCACGCCGGCCGGGCGCAGTGCCACGCCCGATGAGGTTGCAAGCGCAATTGCGTGGCTGGCTACGCCTGGTGCGGCGTACACGACAGGCCAGTGCATTGTGATCGACGGTGGTAATTCGATCGCTGAAGAACGTTCGCTTCCCGCTCCGCAGTAGCCGGTGACCTGCGTTGGTTCGCCGCGCACCTGTGATGTTTCGGAGCCGCTCACGCGTGTAGCCGGGCGATTCCGACTCGGCTAAGGGCTCGATGCACTCGAGCGGATGGTTGCGGCCGGGCAACCGGCGTATCCTTGGCTGTATACGCCCAGTCGCGAACATCGGAAATGAGATCCCCGGGAACATTCCTGATGGGTCAGTGTTCGGGCTGTAAACACCCGCCCCAAAAAACGAATCGCCCGTACAAGGACCCTCATGACCGCTATTGACCTCATTGACCGTCGGCAGTTCTACATCGATGGAGCGTGGGCGCCGCCCGCCGAGCAGAACGATGCTCACGTCATCGACCCGTCCACCGAGCAGGCGTGTGCCGTCATTTCGCTCGGGTCACAAGCCGATACCGACGCGGCTGTCGCTGCGGCGCGTGCCGCGTTCGATTCGTGGAGCCGCACCCCGGCCGCGGAGCGGGTCGCTCTGCTCGTAAAACTGCTCGAGGTCTATGAACGACGTTCCGGCGAAATGGCGGAGGCGATCTCGATGGAGATGGGTGCGCCGATCGATCTGGCCCTGCAGTCGCAGGTGAGCGCCGGTTCGTGGCACATCCGCAACACGATCGCTGCACTCGAAGCATTCGACTTCGATCGGCCGCTCAGCGACGGGGCTCCGGGCGACCGGATCCTGTACGAAGCTGTGGGGGTGTGCGCCATGATCACACCGTGGAACTGGCCAATGAACCAGGTGACACTCAAAGTCGCCCCGGCGCTTGGCGTCGGGTGCACGATGGTTCTGAAGCCCTCCGAGGTCGCACCCTTGTCGTCGTCACTCTTCGCTGAGATGGTCGACGAGGCAGGTTTCCCTGCGGGCGTCTTCAACCTCGTCAACGGCGACGGCGCTGGCGTTGGGTCGCAGCTGTCGGCGCATCCTGACGTCGACATGGTGTCCTTCACCGGATCAAACCGGGCGGGAGTTGCCATCACCCACAACGCAGCGGAGTCGGTCAAGCGCGTCGCTCTGGAGTTGGGTGGCAAGGGCGCCAACATCGTGTTTGCCGACGCGGATGATTCTGCCGTCGAGCGCGGTGTGCGCCACTGCTTCAACAACAGTGGCCAGTCGTGCAACGCCCCCACCCGCATGCTGGTCGAGCGTTCTGTGTACGACGCAGCGGTTGCGACGGCGGAACGTGTCTCAAACGAGATGACCGTCGACCTCGCTTCGAAGAACGGCCGCCACATCGGCCCGGTTGTCTCCCAAGCACAGTTCGACAAGATCCAGGGTCTGATCGAGACCGGCCAGCGCGAAGGCGCTCGGCTCGTGGCTGGTGGGCCTGGCCGGCCCGACGGGCTCGACGTCGGCTACTTCGTGCGACCGACGGTGTTTGCTGACGTGTCGCCCGAGATGACGATCTCGCGCACCGAGATCTTCGGCCCCGTGCTGTCGATCACACCGTTCGACACCGAAGACGAGGCGATTGCGATGGCGAACGACACCTCGTTTGGTCTGACTAACTACGTCCAGACGGCCGACATTGATCGTGCCCGGAGAGTCGCCAAACGGTTGCGGTCCGGCATGGTCGAGATGAACGGCAAGTCGCGTTCGGCCGGGTCGCCGTTCGGTGGTTACCGACAGTCCGGCAACGGACGTGAGGGCGGCACGTGGGGCCTGGAAGAATTCCTTGAAGTGAAGGCGGTCAGCGGATGGGCGTGAGCATCAGGCCCGACGGAGCATTCAGCATGAAGGCAGCGGTCTGCCGCGAGTTCGGGGCCCCGCTCGTCATCGAGGAATTGTTCATCGATCCGCCGAAGCGCGACGAGGTGCTCGTCGACATCCACGCGGTCGCTATCTGTGCGAGCGACCTGCACGCCAACGATGGATCTTGGGGCGGAGCGCTCCCTGCCGTCAACGGGCATGAAGCATCCGGCGTGATCGCAGCGGTCGGGGCCGGGGTCGAGTCAGTGGCAGTAGGGGACCGCGTGGTTGTCTCACTGCTGCGCAATTGCCGCGACTGCTTCTTCTGCGACCGTGACGAGACGCATCTGTGCGAACGCCGAGCAGGTTTCGCCATCGCGACCGAGCACCGGTTGCACGATGGCGACGGCAACGATGTCGTCCAGGGCGTGTACACCGGAGCTTTTGCCGAGCGAACCGTCGTCCATCACTCACAGGTCGCGCGTATTGCTGACTCGATGGGTTTCGACGTCGCTTCGCTGCTCGCGTGCGGCGTGATTACGGGCTTCGGAGCCGTTGCCAACACCGCTGACGTCACCGCCGATTCGAGCGTGGTCGTTGTCGGTGCCGGAGGGGTCGGGCTGAATGCGATCCAGGGCGCCCGGGTGGCGGGCGCATCGCTGATCATCGCCGTCGACGTCAGCGATCAGAAACTCGACGACGCGAAGGAGTTTGGCGCCACCGACGTCGTTCGAGGTGACCAGGTCGACGTCGGCGCAGCAGTTGCGGCGCTGACCGGTGGGCGCGGCGCTGATTATGTGTTTGTTACCGTCGGCTCGACGGCTGCCATCGAGCAGGCCATCGGCATCGCGCGCAAGGGTGGAACCGTCGTCGTTGTCGGGATGACGCGCACCGGCGACGTCGTGTCGATTGACGGGAGCGGGTTCGCCGGTGACGGTAAGCGAGTGATCGGCTCGTTCATGGGGTCGACGGACCTCGCGCGCGACCTGCCACGGCTGAGCCAGCTGTACGCAGACGGCGATCTACACCTCGACCAACTCATTACGGCGACATATCCCCTCGATCAGATCAATGCGGCGATTGCGTCGACGCGTTCGGGCCAGGCACGTCGCAACGTCATCATCATCGAGCACCCGGTCGGCAACGAGTAGGCGAGCGCCTCAAGCTCGAACGGCTCGAACGAGTTGCGACGACTCGTTTGGAACATCATCGCAATGGGCACGCGAGAAGAGGCCCAGCATGGAACATCGAACGATGACACCGTCTGGTACTTGCCGCGGATTGCGACCGTGATTCGGAGGTCTGTGAGGACGCAGGCTGTGCTGAGTTCGGCTCGATGGCCGTCGACCACTGAATACGTACGTAGAATACGTACATGCCCAACAAGACGATCAGTGTGCCCGACGATGTCGTGCCGATTATCGAAAGCCTGGACGTCCCGTTCTCAAGGTGGGTGACCGATCGGCTCCGTCGTCACGCTGCGGAGTCGTCCATGATCTTTCCTCAGCAGCTGCTGGCCGATGCAGCACTGTCCGCAACCGAACCGCCAACCGACGACGATGCGCGTGCTGCCGGTCTACGGATGGAGCGATCCGCACCGTGGTGACACGAGGCGGCGTCTACTGGGTGGAGCTCGACAAACGTCGGCCGTGTGTTGTTGTGTCGTCTGACGACGTTCTCGGTGTGGAGGTTTGGCAGACCCACGTCGTACCGCTCACGTCGAATCTTGATCGGGCGGGCCTCGCTGGCAATGTATTGCTGACGGCCGCGGTGACGGGTCTGGCGAAGGATTCCGTTGCTGTGCCGCTCGGCCTGGAGTTGATCGACCGCTCGCGGCTCGCGGAGCGCACAGGCAAGCTGCCCCGCCCGCTTTGCGATGCCATCGACGACGGCCTTCGCGCGGTGCTGGGTCTCTGAGTCGAGATGGTCAATGGAGTGGGGCAGGATTTGAACCTCGGACCTTCGGGTAATGAGGCTTCGTAGCTGGTCCAACGCCATTGCTTTTGTCTTGACGGCTCACGCACGGTCTGCGTCGAACGTGATCCGCGGCCACGCATTCGTTCAGAGCTTCCGACGCGGCCACTGCGCGCTTGGTGTAGTTCGCGGCGTTGTCCTTGACTCACTCAAACATTGCGTCCGGTGAACGCGGCGAGTCGGTCGAGGTTCGATGCATCGGGCCCACAGGTTTGAGCGTCACCGAACATCTCACCGTCGCGGTAGTCGCTTTGGATGAAGGCCGTCCACGTGTTGAGGGCGTTGTCTACCAGTTCGTCGGCGGCGACGACCGGCGCTCCGATCGAGCGGGCGAGATCCCAGCAGTGTGTGAGTTGGTCGGCGATGACGACGCTGAGCACCATCGAACCAGGGAACGTGCCGAACGGTGTTGCGAGGTCGCGATTGAGCGTGTCGTTCGCCTGGTACGCGGCGAGCACAGCTGCTGTGGCGCTTGCATATCGCGAGACTGCGTTGTCGGCGGTGACCGGACCTACAGGGGCCGACGCATCGGCTCCTGCTGCGCCGACGAAGACGAAGACGTCGCCGACAATGTGGTCGACAAGGTCTGCAACGGACCAGCGCGCACACGGTGTCGCAGTGTCCAGGTCTGCTGGGTCGAGGCGTTCGAGCAAGCCGCTCATGATGCGGCTCGTGTCGGTGAAGTCGTCGATGGGGTTCATTGGGGCTCCTGAAGGTTGGGCGTCGGGCTGGTGCCACGAGAGTTGGAAGGATACCAACTAGTCGGTATGTTCTGTCAAGTGACGTCGGTGATAGCCAAATGCTGGCTCGACTTCGTCGGCGACTCTGACCGAGTCGTGCTCGCGCTGGGTCCAACCTGGGTGTCGCATCCGACATGGCAGCCATTTCGTCGTTCGTTAGAGACGTAGGGTGAATGACATGGCCCCTCGTGGAGAGAACCGAGCGAAGTTAATTGACGCGATGCGCACGTTGTCGCTCACCAAAGGATTTCCGGCCACGACGGTCGACGAAGTCTGCACCGAGGCGCAGGTCAGCAAAGGCAGCTTTTACCACCACTTCGCGACGAAGGACGATCTCGGACAGGCTGCGCTCGACGGTTTCTTCGACGAGTTGGTTCTGGCCCTGACGACTGGGCTGTTCGCTGCTGATGAGGATCCAGTCGAGCGACTTCGACGCTTCGTTACTCATGCTGGCGTGGTGTGTTCGGGGCCGCTGCTCACTCACGGCTGCATGCTCGGCAGCTTTACCCTCGACCTCGCCGAGTCGCATCCCGACATGCGTGACAAGTTGTCTCAGCAGTTCTCGACGTTGGCGTCATACGTCGCAGACCTGATTCGTAATGCTGGCGACGGTGCCGGTGTAGCGCTTCCAGCCGAAGAACTGGCTCAGCAGTTCCTGGCCGTGATCGAAGGCTCGATCGTGCTCGCCAAGGCGCATGCCGATCCCAACATCGTCAACTCCGGCCTCGCGCTCTTCGCCAACCATCTCGACTTGTTGTTGCACGCTGCAGCTGGATGAAGGCGGCATCATGCCCAGGCCCCAACCCAGCAATTCGAACCTTTGAGATCTTTGAGATCTTTGAGCGGGATTGTTGCGTTGGCCGATCTGGGGGCGTGGTTCGCCGAGTTTGTGGAGGGGTTTCGGTCAGTTCGGAAGGGCAAGTTCTCTGAAAGCTGCTGCGCGACGCAGGTTCTGAACAAAGGCATGGTCGCGGATCGCCTTTGACGCCGTCCGATCTGTTCGCAACCTGCGCCGACGGAGATGCGTCTGCCGAGATGGAAGTAGCGGCCTCGGAATCTTCCGCTGGGAAGTTTGTGAACTGACCTGTCGGCGAGGCACTTCCAGACGAGCTGGGGACCGGGAAACGGTCAATGAGCTGGTCTTATTCAGCTCCAGAAATTGGAGCGGATGACGGGAATCGAACCCGCGTATTCAGCTTGGGAAGCTGATGTTCTACCATTGAACTACATCCGCGAAGAGCTCCTACGTTAGCGGCGTCGAGCGGCTGACACGAATGTGCTCCGTCCAACTGCCGAGCCAGCCACCGGTAGGCGCGACACTGGTGGATGGCCTACATCGAACGCCGCAGGGTCCACGACGCTGACGCACACATCATGGAACCGCCCAACTGGCTCCGTGATCACGCTGACCCCGACATCCGCGACCGGCTCATTGTCCCGCAATACGCAAGCGAACTGGTTCAAACCGGCGACGCTGGTGCCGGTGAAACGCTTGCCCCGGATGATCTCACTGCAGTCTTCCAACGGCTCGCCGAACGGCATCGCAGCGAGGAGTTCCTTGCCGACGAAGCCACCGAGGTCATGAACCGGAAGAACTTCGCCGCCACCGGTTCGTTCATCGCCGAAGACCGACCGCGCGTCCTCGACTACATCGGTGTCGACAGTCAGCTGCTCTTCAACACGTTCCACAACTCACGGCTCTTTGAGTGGGAACACCCGATCAACGCCAAGCCAGTCGACCTCGACCTCGCCTACGGCGCAGCGCGCGCCCACAACCGGGGAATGACCGACTTCTGCTCTGTCGACGAGCGCCTGCTCGCCACGTGTTACGTCCCGCTTGCCGACTTCGACCGGGCTGAGGCAATGGCTACCGAGTCCATCGAGATGGGCGCCGCTGCACTCCTCGTCGCGTCCGGCTGCCCGGCCGGCCATTCGCCGTCTCACCGATCACTCGACCGCGTGTGGCGCCAAGCAGAAGAGGCCGGCATCCCTGTCGTCTTCCACGTCGGTGGTACGGGCGCACTCATTGACCCGAGCTACTTCAACAACGGCCTGCCGATCCCGCCCGACTTCCATGGCGGCGAAGAAAACTTCCGCTCGGTCGACTACATGGCCATTCCGTTCCCGCCGATGCAGACCCTCGCCACGATGATCTTCGACGGTGTGCTGGAGCGCCACCCCAACCTCCGCGTCGGCGTCATCGAACAAGGCTGTACATGGCTCCCGAGTTGGCTGAAACAGATGGAGTCCGCAATGGACGCCTTTGGCCGCCACGAAGAACGGCTGCGCGACCTGTCGATCACACCGGGGGAGTACGTGCAGCGCCAAGTCAGGGTGACGCCATACCCGACCGAAGACGTCGGATGGGTCACCGATCAAGTCGGCCCAGACATCCTGCTCTTCAACACCGACTACCCGCACGTGGAAGGCGGCCGTCGGCCGTTCGAACGATTCGAGCGCAGCCTTGGCGACCGCTCCGACGACATCCGCGACCGGTTCTATGCTGACAACTTCATCGACCTGATGGGCTCAGCCGTCAGCGCCCTCGTCTAGAGCACTTCGCGCATCGCCTTTGCCAACGCACGGTCGCGTTCAGCCGGCGAGGCGGCGTGGCCGACAATCACTTCGAGCCGGTCGGCATCTGACCGGTTCTGGCTGAGCTTGCGCTTGCCATCCAGCCGCGTGATCTCGATTTCGACCCCGACGATTGCTCGGAGTTGCTTGTCAATGAAGTCCGACGGAGCATCGGTGACCGCCCACTGCGGTGCGACATCAAGGTCGTGGCGGGCTGCTTCGTGGTGATCGGTGAGGTCTGACACGAGCTCGCGAACCCATTCCGGGTCGTCATGGATGCGAACCGTGCCGTGGGCATGGACGACCTCGTAGTTCCAGGTTGGGACCACTCGGTGATGTTCAGCCTTCGATGGGTAGCGCGATGGCGTGACGTAGCCGTCAGCGAGCGGGAACAACGCAAGCACTGAGGCACCGTCGAGCGCCTTCCATTGATTGTTTGCTCGGGCGAAGTGTCCGCGGAGCACACCGAGCTTGCCCGCCGATCGGTCGAGGAGCAGTGGCAGACCAGACGACGTGAAGGTGTCGCCT
>ERZ887942.2517-NODE-2517-length-11318-cov-6.016337_pt1 | contig 11318 bp, 9 predicted proteins | sample MGYA00521099_ERZ887942 | MGnify/ENA primary metagenome ERZ887942 (study PRJEB32303, sample SAMEA104408605) | aquatic metagenome | biome: Brackish water; feature: Pelagic; material: water | place: Baltic Sea | collected 2014-06-07T06:48:00 | depth 16,251 m ... | reverse complement strand
GGATGCCATTCAGATCGATCATGCCAGCGAGACCGCCCCGCAAATCCGTTCGGCCCTCGAACAACGCGGCGTCCTCTGAACTGAGGCCATCTGGCATCGACATGATCAACATGATCGACTTGATCGACTTGATCGACGTCTCAGACGCCTCGGCGCCATGCCGCCGCCAGCCCAATCAAGACCAGCGGGACCCACGCAAAGAGCGGCATCCAGAGCGAACGCCACGGTGGAATCGGACCACCGACCACCACGTTGAACCGTACCGGCTCCGCCGCGCCTTCTCCATCGGGGTCAATCTCGACGAGCCAGGTCCCCGGGCGCTCGACTTCGAAATCTGCCTTGAATTCACCGTCGATCCTCGCGGACTCAAAGGCCGATCGCATGACCGTCCCGTCTTCATGCCGGAGGATCACCTCGGCCGCGGCGTCGCGAGCACCGATCCAGGCAATCTCGATCGCCCCGACCCGTGGTGATGGTGGGGAGACCACCACCGCGGCTGGTTGCTCTAAACGAGTTCCGGTCCACGCCACAGCGCCGCCATCGGCGGCGGCCATATTCACGGGCATGAGGAGCCACAGCGCCACGGTGGTAAACCACCACCCGCGCGTCTTCGGGCGTCGTTGCTTTGATTGGGTGCGTCGAGTCATGGCATGAACCCCGACGTGCCGCGCATCTCCATCGGCTGGAAGACGATCCAGGCCGTGACCGCCCACAACGTGATCAACACCGCCGCAGACGGAAGCCAGCGACGGGTGATACTTGCGGCCGTGACTCGGTCATTGTTCTCAACCGCGATCGCCCGCCACCCCCACCACGCCACGCCGAGACTCCCGGCAACGCCGAGCGAGAGAACACCGAGTTCGAGGGGAAGCATCCAGTCGGGCGGAGGCACGCAACAACTCATGATTCGATCCGGCAGACGTTGGCTCAGACCGAGATCATGCGTCACTCGGACCATGGACGCCTCCGCGGTCGGCCAGCCGGTGACCAAATGGAAACCGAAGTGAACGACCCACATCGCCGCCCCCAGCGGCGCGGCGGCCAGTCCCGCGCGGGTCAGTCGCGCTGGTCGAGACGCCGATGAATCGCCGATCGCCGCCAGCGACAGCACCCCGAGACCAAGCAAGATCGAGACCACGACGAACACCGCCGCGACCAGCGTGCGGTATTCGTTTCCGGAAATCTCGTCGAGCACTCCAACCACTGGCCCGGTCATCCCCGCGGCGTTCACGATTCCGCCGACGGTGAGTACCGCGAGCAACACCCCGAAGTCGAGCCGACGGGAGAGCCGCCCGATGCCACTGCGCCACCCGGCCTCGGCCAGATCCAATCCGGGTACCTGCCGAACCAGCCCAACGTTGTCGTGTGGGCACGCCGTCACGCAGTCGAGGCAGAACGTGCAGTCGAGGTTGCCCGATTTACTCGGTATCAAGAGGTCAAGACCGCAACCGGGACCACGTGGTCCGCCCGCCAGACAGTCGTGCGTCGTGCAGGTCGTACACCGATCCGGATCGATCGCCGCGACCGTCCGCGTCGAGATCGTCGACAACGCCATCTGATACTGCCCCACCGGGCAGACGTAACGGCAGAAGGAAGCGCCTTCGAACAGCAGATCGACCGCCGTTGCCGCACCGACGAGTCCGATGATGAGCATCGCGGTCGCCAGCGGACTGTCCCACAGATCAAAGGCCTCGTAGGCGACCAACCAGACGACCACCAGTCCGACGGCCAACCACTTCGAGCGGAATCGTCGTGGCCACCGCCATCGTGGCGAGATCCAACGCCGAAGAACCGAACGCGGCGCGATCAACGGACACGCGAAGCACGCGACGTTTCCGAGAACCAACAACAACACCACCGTCACGCCGCGCCAGTGCGTCCAGGGCAGCGTGCCGGCAAGATTCATCGGCGATTCGTCGGGGCCGAGCATTCCATCGAGGGCGATGACCACGGCGCCCGCCAGGGTCGCGAGTCGGATCCCCAGCCGAAAGGCCGGCGAGCGGAGCAACCGGCCGAGCATTGGCACCCGAAGCAAGTCACCCCGATCACGATGCGGGGAGAGGACGGGGAGTGAAATCGTTTGCGGAGGATGAACTGTCCGCGGCCGAGCCGCCACCGATGAACCGCCGAGCATCCACCGCACCGTGATCACCATGGCCGGAATCAGATACACCAGATTCCCCGGAACCCACATTAGACCCGCGGCAAGTTGCTGATCAAGCACCGCGTCGATTCCCCGCGCCGCGGCAAGTTTTCCGTACCACGAGTAAACGGGCGCTTCTGCGAACGCCAACGCCGCACTCACCACGGTGTTCACGAGATCCGCTGAGACGAGATAAGGGATTAGCGCGATTCGCGGCCAGGGCGACCGATACGGAAACGGTGCGACCACGGGAAGCCAGAAGACAAGCCCGGCACCCAACATGCTCACGTGCTCGACGAGATGCCAGGTTGGATTCTGAATCGCCAGTTCGTACGCGGCCGGAACGTGCCAGCCGAGGGTCGTCACGGCCATCAATACCCAGCCCACGACTGGATGAACCGCTCGGCGAAACACCGCGCGGAACCAAGGCGCCGCGAAGATCGGTCCGACCACCCCTGACCGCCAGGAACGCGGGAGCCCCATCAACATCGGCATGGCCGGCGCCCCGAACCACCAGAGCGGCGGAACCACCATGGCCAGAAGCATGTGTTGAATCATGTGGGCCGACAACGAACGCTCAGCCGCCGCATCTAATGGCGTCGCGATGGCCACCAGAAGGCCCAGCCAGCCAAGCCCGAACGACCATTGTCTCCACCGCGGAAATCGAGCCGCAGTACGACGGCCGCCGCGAACCAGCCGGCGGCGTCCGATCGAGTAGACGGTGATCGAGACCAGCGCCGCGACCACGGTCCAAGGCGCGCCGGAGACGGCGGCCCCGAGCACTTCGACCGAGGTGGCCAGGCCGAGGTTCATGAGGCGGTCGAACTCCGATCAGCGAATGGCAACGGTATCCGAGTCGAGTTCGGTATCGGCATCAGTATCGGCACCAGTATCGGCCCCAGTATCGGCCCGAGGATCCGCGGTCGGCGATTGATCCCGGCCGGGTTGTCGTTCCATGGCCCCGGGAATGCGTGCGGGAAGCGCGCCGCCATCAAGGGTTGAAAGGAAGGCCACCAGCGCCTCGGTCTCCGCGCTGCTGAGGTTCTTGCCGTAGGCCGGCATGTTTCCCCCACCTTGCTGGATCTGCCGCACCAATTGATCCCAACTCAAGCGGGTCGCGACGTCGTCCAAAGCCGGGCCTCGTTTGCCACCTTCGCCGCCGATGGAATGACAGTTCCGGCACTGGGCGTACTGAAGTTGAATCGCACCCTGCAGTTCAAGCGGACTTCGATGACGGACGTATTCGATTGGCGTCGGAATGGAGGTCCAAGCCTTCATGACCGGACTCCACGGCGAGGTTTCGCCGAGCCAAGTTAGAACCGCCAATGCGGTCACGATGATGCAGAGAATGATCACGGAGATCGGCCGCCGCGACGGTGCCCGCTCGCCACGCGGCGAGAGGAACGGGAGCGCTGCGAGGAACGCGATGCCGACCGGTGGACCAACCAGAATCAGGAAGGTCTCGGTATCCGGCGGAAGCAAGGCGAGCACCGCGAACAACCAGAGAAAGAGGCCATCTGGCCGCGGCGCCACCTCAATGATCGTCGGGCTGGGAACCGGCCCGGGACCGAATGGGCCATACCAGGCCGCCAGTCCAATCAACCCAATCAGCGCCGCACCGCAAAAGACCATGTCTCGCCGCGCTGCATCGGGGAAGAATGGCACCCCGGTCTTCTTGACCCGGCTTTCGTACTCCTCGCGATAGGTCTCAGGCTCGATCGGCTGGCCGACCTTGGGCATCTCGCTGATGCCCCCCTTGAGGACGAGGATCAAATGCAATCCGATCAGGCCGATCGCCGTGCCGGGAAGGATGAAAACGTGCAGGGCGAAGAAGCGACTGAGGGTCGCGCCCGAGATGTCGGGGCCACCGAGTACCACCGATCGCAACCAGTTACCCGCCAAGGGAACCCGATCGACGATGGCCGCACCAATGCCGAGGCCCCAGTAGGCGTTGGCATCCCAACGCATGATCTGACCCGTAAACGCGAGCCCGAGCGTGGTGACGCACAAGGCGACGCCGGCCACCCAGGTCAATTCCCGCGGGAACTTGTAGGTCCCGTGCAGGAAAATCTGCGTCATGTGAATCAACATCATGATGCACATGGCGTTCGAACTCCAGCCGTGAAGGGCTCGGAGCATCCATCCCATCGGGATCTTCTCGTCGATATAGACCAGGCTCTGATACGCCTCGGCGGCACTCGGCACGAACAGGGTCGTCAACAAGACCCCGGTCACCAACTGCACGATGAAGAACATCAGCGTGGCGCTACCGAAGACGTACCACCACTTCGCGCTCCGAGGCACCTTGTGGAACATCGCGTGCTCGGTGACCGCGACCAGACCAGTCCGGTCGTCGACCCACCCCAGCGTTTTTCCGATGACCCCTGAACTCTTCATCTCAGGTGCTCTCCTGGAGGCCAGGCAGACGTCCGGCGAGAATTTCAAAACTGCCGTCTTCGACTCGCCAGATGTACTCGTAAAGGCCACGCGGCGGTGGCCCCGAGGCCCGAGCGCCGTCCTCGTAGTAGACGCCGCCATGACACGGGCACATGAAGAGCCGTGACTGGGCGAACCACTCAACGGGACAACCGAGGTGAGCGCAGGTGACCGCGAATACCTGGAACGTCTGATGATCAATGCACCGCACGTAGCAGACGTTCTGGTTCGTATCGCCGTCGGTCGGGGAGTTCCAAGGATTCGTGAATTTCACGAGGACGGTCTCGCCGACCTTGAAGTTGGTCGCCTTGCCGAGCGCGATCCAGCGATTCGGGTCGCTGGCTTCCGCCGGACCGATCGCCACGCCGACAATCGGAACCGCCGCGAGCCCACCGCCGACGGTGAGCAACGTGGTTCCGGCGGCAAACAAAAATCCTCGGCGGCCGCCGCTCTTCACGGCTTCGCATCCCTCGCAACCACCGGCTTCCGCCGAAGGCGTCGAAGCCGAATCGGCTCCGGTTGACGAGTCGCTGGGTCGTTCACTCATGGTTCACCATCCTCCACTTCCGGTCCCGACGGCCAGGTGTTTCGCTTCGAGGCGAGGTATGCGACAAGATCGGCAACGTCGGCCGCGTCTAGGCCCCCGGTGACCTCACCACCATCGGGGCCGCGGAAGGGGCCAGCTGCCCCCGGCATGCCCAGATCTTTGCGGCCGAAGACGATGTTCGACCGCAGATGCTGGTTACTGACCAGGCGCAGATAGAAGGGGTCCGTCACGCTTCCCGCGATGAGCTGGTCGGGGGTCGAACCACGCTGGGTTGGCGCGGCCTGTTCGGCGGGATGGCATGCCGCACACTTCGCGGCAAAGACCGTCGCGCCTCGAGAGACGTCACCCGGCGCATCCGGCGCACGCCAAGGGAGACCAAGCGAGTCGTTTGAAGCATCGCCCTGGGCCCAGGTCACCTGCATTCCCTTAATGAAGTCTCGAATGACCTCGTCAGAAACCCCGCCAATGGCATCGCCACCGAAACCCGGCATCCGACTGCTGGGCACGCCGTTGCGAATCATCGAAAACATGTCACCGTCGGGGACCGCGTTCAAGTACTCGGCATTCCTCATCGGAAGACCCGCGCCCAGTTGTCCGTCGGCGCCGTGGCATCCGGAACATCGCTCTGCCCACATGATCTCGAATCCTGCCGTGGTCGCGACGGAAATGACCGGCGCCGGATTGGGCGGCGGTTTCCCCGGAAGACGATCACAGGCGACGGACCCGACCGTCACTACCGCCAACGACGCGGCGAGCATCAGGTGGAGGCTCTTCAATGTAGACGCCCGTGAATGATGATGACCAAAGCTGAAATCACACCGATTCAAGATTCATCTCCCTCGGTCTGCTCGAAGCCCATTCGATCTTCGAAGGGACGACCGACCTGAAGACGGACTTTCGTTGTTCTGGAAATCACCATGGCACACGCGATTCCGAAGGCGATCTGACTTCCCAGAAACCATGGCCAAGAGATGTACTGCTCAAGAGTCGGATTGACCACTCGCATCGTGGCCCAAGCGATGCCAGTCCAGATGATCGGGGCGATCAATCCGCCCGCCAGCAACGGCCGGCGGGGCATCATCGGAAGTGAGACCACAAAAACCATTCCAACGGAAAGGCTCAGGCAAACGTGGACCCCCACCGCCGTGGCGAACCAAGCTCCGTTGAAGAGCCGAAGTTGTTCCAGCGTTGCCTCGCCCACCGACGGAAGCACGGTGCCAGCGAGGAGATTGATCGGCATCCAAAGACTGCCTTCGTCGATCAAACCCCAACCCGCGGCGACCACCGCCATGGCGACGGCCCCAGCGATCGCGCCCTTAAAACCACTTCGATAGGGATGGATTTCTTCGGGAACCATATTCCGCGGCAACTTCGCAGGGCGGGGCTCAAAGACTGGCGGCGGAAGCACCGCCTCGCAGTCTGCCACCGGAATCGCCTCGACGTTCTCATGCGGGAAGACCTCGCGAAACCAACCGATCAAGCCAACCAACGCGAAGGCCGCACCGACCACACTGACCATCCAGTTCGTGACCAGTCCAGCGAAGATGAACGTCAGACCAAACGCGGCGAGAATCGGCCACGGCGTCGGTTGCGGAATGGCGCGAAGGTATGGCATTTCCATCGGCTCGCGCGGCGCGAGCGCCGCTCGTTCGGCGAGCCGTTGGGCCTTTGATTCTTCATTGTTCGGAGTCGTCATGCCGGGGCTCCCTGCGGGACTCGACCGACGATATAGACCAGCGTGAACACCAGGATCCAGACCACGTCCACGAAGTGCCAGTACCAGGTCGCAATGTCCACACGCTGATGGTCACGGGCCGGGTTGATAAAGCCAAAGAGCGAGAGAATGAAAACGCCGATCAACAGCACGAGTCCGACCAACACATGAAACGCGTGAAAACCAACCAGGGAATAGAAGTTCGTTCCAAAGGCGTTGGACTGGAGGGTCAGCCCCTTGTCCTCGATCAGCCCCCACCACTCGTAGCCCGTGCCGAGGAGAAATTCCAAACCGAGCAGAATGGTCACCGCCAGCCAGAGTCGGAACGCACCCATCGCACCCCGAGCCAGTGACCGGACCGCCAAGACCACGGTGATGCTGGAACTGAGCAGGCAGACGCTGTTGATGAGTACGAGATTGAGCTCGAGGCAATCAAGCGGCTGTGGCCCGTCGGGGCTCTTTCCGATGTAGTAGAGGTAGGTCACCAGGAAGGCGCTGAAGAACGCACTTTCCATGAAGATCAAAGACGCCATACCGACCTTCGCTCGCGAGAGCGGCGCGGTCAGACGGACGTTGCTCGTCGTTGCGTTCAAAGCGGTCATTCGCAACCCTTCCTTTGCAGTCGGGGATCACTCGTAGTGTGCATCAGGATCCTCCGGGTGCTTGCGGTCCCAGAGCGGGCGGGCGCTGGTACAGGTTGGAATGCGGTCAAAGTTCCATTCGGGGGGCGGGCTGGAAGTTGACCATTCGAGTGTCCAGGCATCCCACGGATCATCTCCCGCCACCTCACCCTTTCGAAGGCTGCGGACAACGTTCCACAAGAAGATGGCAACGCCAGCCATCTGGACCGGAACCCCGATCGAACTGATCAGATTCCAGATCTCCCAACCGCGATCTACTTCGTAGGTGTAGATCCGCCGCGGCATGCCTAAGGCACCCGAGACGTGCATGGGCATGAAGGTCAGCGTGAATCCGATGAAGAGCAGCCAGAAGGTCCACTTTCCAAGCCGCTCGTCGAGAAGCCGGCCAGTCGCCTTGGGGAACCAGTAGAACAATGCTCCAAAGATTCCGAACACCGTCCCACCGAAGAGGACGTAATGGAAGTGACCGACCACGAAGTAGCTGTCGGACAACTGCCAGTCCAGGGGAACCGTTGCCAGCATGATGCCGGTGAGGCCTCCGATGACGAACATTGCAACGAAGCCGGTGACGAAGAGCATCGGGGTCGTGAACTGAAGCCGTCCACCCCACATGGTGCCCAGCCAGTTAAAGATCTTGATCCCAGTCGGAACCGAGATGAGGAAGGTCGTCGCCCCGAAGAAGGAGTCGAGTACCGGCCCCAGCCCAACCACGAACATGTGGTGCGCCCAAACGCCCAGCGATATGAAACCAATGCCAACGGTCGCGGCCACCATCAATGGATAACCGAAGATCACCTTCCGACTAAACGTCGGCATGATCTCGCTCACGAACCCGAAGGCGGGCAGGATCAGGATGTAGACCTCGGGATGACCAAAGAACCAGAACAGATGTTGCCAGAGAATCGCAGACCCTTGCGTCTCAGGATCGAAGAAGTGCGCTCCGAGGGTTCGATCGAGGAGGAGCATCGACTGGGCGGCGGTGAGAATCGGTATCGCCACCAGAACCAAGAACGCGACGACCAGCATCATCCAGGCGATCATCGGCATTCGCATCAACTTCATGCCCGGACAACGCATGCAAAGGATGGTCGCGATGAAGTTGATCGCGGTGGTCATACTTCCGAAGCCACTGACCAGAATTCCCAGGATCCAGTAGTCGGTGCTGTTACCGCGGCTAAAGGTTCGACTGGTGAGCGGCGCGTAGGCGAACCAACCGACATCGGGCGCGGTGCCCGCCCCGTAGAGCCCGTCGGCACCGACGTAGCTGAAGTAGAGGAGCAGCCCGCCAAAGATGAAGAGCCAGAATCCAAAGGCATTCAGCCTCGGAAAGGCCATGTCGCGGGCCCCCACCATGAGGGGGATCAGATAGTTGCCAAAACCAAGCAGAATCGGCATCCCGACCAGAAACACCATGGTGGTGCCATGCATCGTGAAAAGCTGATTGAAGGTCGCGGGGTCGACGACGTTGTTTCCCGCCTGGGCCAACTGGAGCCGCATGAACGCGGCTTCGATGCCTCCGACGAGGAAGAAAATCAGGCCGGCTCCGATGTACATCATCGCCAGCTTTTTGTGATCAACGGAGATTGCCCATTGCATCACCAATTCCCAGAAGCGACCGCGCGGAGACGGCCCGGGGAGGGGTGCGAGACTGGAATGTCCTGAGCCAATGGTCATGTCGGGACCTTCACGTCAATGCAGGGTCATGAGATAGTCGGTGACCGCGTCGAGTTCCGGCGGGTCGAGTTTGAGCGACGGCATGTTGCAGCCGGGTTTCAGTTGATTCGGATCGTCAATCCACGCTCGCAGATTGTCCCGGTCGAGCGGGATGAAACCGGAACCGATGGTGTCCCGGCTCGCGAGATGAGTGAGGTTCGGACCGAACATTCCATCACTCAAGCCATCAATGGTATGGCAGTTGAGACAGGCGTACTCGGCAAACACCCTCCGGCCCGCATCGACCGACGCGTCGACGACCGCGGGCTTCCGCTGGTGATCGAGCCAAGTCTCAAACTCGGCTGGCTCGTCGGCGTAGACCCGGATCAGCATGTGAGCATGCTGGGTTCCGCAGTACTCGGCGCATTGCCCGAGGAAAATGCCCTTCCGATCGGCCGAAAACCACGTGTAGTTGGTGTGACCCGGAATCAGGTCCATTTTCCCCGCCAGCCTCGGCACCCAGAAACTGTGAATGACGTCAGCGGACTCCAGCCGAAGCCAGATCGGTCGGCCGACCGGCACGTGCATCTCGTTTGCCGTGATCACCTCGCCATCAGGTCCCGGGTAGCGGAACTCCCACCACCACTGATGGCCGATCGCCACGACCTCCATTGAGTTCTCAGGTGGCGTCGTGATGTCAATGTCACGCAGCGTACGGATGGTGACCATTGTGAGCACAAAGACGATGATCGAAGGGATCACCGTCCAGGCGATCTCGATGGGAATGCTGCCATAAATCTGAACGGGTTCGGCCGAGGCTTCGCTGTCAGGTCGGCTCGCGACCCGTCGAGCACGAATACCTCGGAAGATCGCCACCACGAGAAATCCCTGCACGACCACGAAGATCACGATGCAGATTCCGAACACGAGATAACTAAGATCTCGGATCTGCCGCGATGGCGGAGACTCTGGAGCGAAGATCCCGGTGACTCCGGCGCCGGACACCGGTGGGGCATCGGGGTCACAAATGACCAGACGAGCGTCCATCTCCGCGACCGATTCCTTCATGGTGTACGGCGGCGGCGCTGCAGACGGGATGGGCGGCGCGGGCGGAGGCGCCGTGACCTGAGCCGTCGATGCGAAAGCCTCCACCGGACCTCCAGGCAAGCTCGGGCCTGCGAGGAAAATCCACGCGACAAAAGCGATCGTGATTGCAGATCGAACTCCGAACAATCCAGATCGTCCTTTCCAGAGGCTTGAAACGGTCCCGGCGGGATGGCGGAATATATCACGTCGCCTCGAAGCCCGAATCTGAAGGGGAACTAAATCTCGATCCGAGGCATCGCCGGGTCAAACGAATCGGAAGCATCTCACCGTTCTGGGCGGAGAACCAAGATCGTGGCCGTCCAAGTCATGCTCGTGGCTCATTCTGCGTCGGGAAGGCATTTTGATCGCGCCGATCGCGGCGATGGGCTTCGACGCCTTCATCTCCGATGACTTCCCGAAGCACCACGGTGGCATATGACCCACGAGGCAGATCGAAGGCGACCCGAACATAGGTCCCGTGTTGATCGAAACCGGAATCGAGTTCGAGGTCGGTGATTCTGACTCGATATGGCCGACGAGTGCCCTTGAAATCGAGATCGCCTTGCGCGAAATCGTCCGCTTCGACGTCAGCCACGCCAAACGCATTTCGCTCGGCATCCAAGACCACGCCGGTCGCCTGGGGCATGCCCGGGCCGATGATCGGTCCGGCCGGTGAAATCTCCCAAGAATCCACCCGAGCCTGCTGGTCCTCTGCCGCCAACATCGCCGCGTCGGCGAGGAATGACTTGCGACTCTCGTGACGGAACGCAACGTCGCCCAACTGAAGTTGATCGAGCGTCCCCGCCTCGAGACGTTCCTCAAGCAGATGATTGAAAATCGAAGATTGAAGCGCGCTGACCCAGAACGTCCTCATCTGCCGTGAGACGGTTCGAAATGCATCGGCCGACGACTGGCCCTTGGCGATGGCGCGAGCCATGCTGCGTTCGGCAACGTCCCGCCGTCCCCAGCCCTTCAACGCCTCGTCGAAACGACCGGCATCGAAGGCCTCACGCTGAGATCGCTGGTGGGCCGGAAACCAAGAACCCGAGGCACCGAGCATCTCCGCGGCCAGTCCGTCCCAATCGCTTCGAAGGACCA
>ERZ887942.2516-NODE-2516-length-11321-cov-5.059027_pt1 | contig 11321 bp, 6 predicted proteins | sample MGYA00521099_ERZ887942 | MGnify/ENA primary metagenome ERZ887942 (study PRJEB32303, sample SAMEA104408605) | aquatic metagenome | biome: Brackish water; feature: Pelagic; material: water | place: Baltic Sea | collected 2014-06-07T06:48:00 | depth 16,251 m ... | reverse complement strand
GCAATTGCGAATCAGCTAAATGTTCCAACCACGAGTCACATTCGAGACATCATGTCTCTCAGTAAAGCTGCAATCAGAGATCTGAATCAACATCAAAAATTGATCGCTGTCTCAGATGCGACAAGAGAGTTTCACATCAATCAAGGAATCGATCCCGCTCGAATTCAGCGAGTTTATAACGGGGTTGATTGCGAAAAGTTTCAGCCTCGTGAATCCACTGGTTATTTAAGAAAACAGCTTTCGCTGCCTGCGAATGCAATTCTGATTGCGACAATTGGACAGATTTGTCTGAGGAAAGCTCAGGTCGATCTCGCTGAGGCGGCGGTTGTTCTGAAAGATCAAAACCTAGATTTGTACTATCTAATTGTTGGGGAACGTCACTCGACTAAGCAGGAGAGCATCGATTTCGACCAGCGGATCTCTGATTTTTTTGTTCAAGCTGGGATGGCTCAACGATTACATCGCTTAGGATACGTTGCCAATATTTCTGAGTTGATGAATGAAATCGATCTACTGGTCCATCCCGCCAGACAAGAACCATTGGGGCGTGTCTTACTCGAGGCAGCCGCCAGCGGGGTGCCGATCATTGCGACTTCAGTTGGCGGCACATTAGAAATTCTTCAAGATCGAAGGAGTGCTCTCATTGTTGAACCACAAATTCCATCCGCCATTACAAGCGCGATACAAGAACTGTTGAGTTCAGATGCACTTCAGAACGCCATTGCAACCAGAGCCAGACAAGTTGCAATAAAGAAATTCAACATCCCCCAAAGAGCGGATGAACTGGGCGATGTCTGGCAGCAAGTCCTTATCAAATAGCCCCCGGTGATCCACCGGGGGACAAACCGCACTGTCGTTCGATTCTATTGCTTTCTCCAGAACTGCGGTGAGAACAACACTAGCACTGCAAATAATTCCAAGCGTCCTAACAGCATTAACAACGTGAGTAGAACTTTTCCTTGTTGCGAGAAGCCAGAGAAGTTCTCTTTCGGACCAACGACACCTAAACCGGGACCGATATTGTTCAAAGTCGCTGCGACAGCCGTTCCGCAATCGAGAAGCTTTTCAGCAGCACCATGGTCGGGATGATTGTTCCACATCGTGTCTGGTTCAATCGTAATCAGTAGTAGCCAACTTCCTAGGAAGAGTGCCATCATCATACAAAAGTAAACAACGACATCGTTGCGAATGCGTTCATCGATGACTGTTCCGCCTAAACGGATCGGACGGACAATATTCGGGCGGAAAGATTTTTCAATCTCTAAGAAAAAAATCTTGGCAAGTAACACCCAACGAATCACCTTAATGCCACCACCTGTTGATCCTGCACAGCCACCCATAAACATCAATAGAAAAAGCAACCCCTTCGCGAACTCGCTCCAATTGGAGAAGTCTTCAGACCCGAATCCGGTAGTCGTGATGATTGTCACAGTCGCAAACAAGCTATGGCGAAATGTGGTCCACAGGCTGCCGTAAACCTGATTCGACGTCAAAGTGACCATCAGCAGAATTGTGACAACACCAATGATTGACAAATAAGCCCGGAACTCAGCATCCGAGGTCAGTAAAGAAATTCGCTGATACCAGCGAGTCTCATCTCGCTGTTGCCTGAAGACCAAGAAGTAGAGAGAAAAGTTGACACCTGCCAGAATCATGAAAATGACAATAATCCATTCTACAATTCCTCCCCCATAGTGACCGGCACTGGCGTTATGCGTGCTAAAGCCTCCAGTCGCCAAAGTGCCAAAGGAGTGACAGAGCGCATCATACAATGGAACTTTCGAGAAGAGCAGCAGAATGGTCTCAATCCCAGTCAGTGCGACATAAATCGCCCACATAACCATCGCGGATTCCTGGACTCTGGGGCGAACTGATTCGGTGATCGGTCCTGGAACTTCTCGCTTGAGCATCGCTTTTCCGCCGGCTCCCAGCTGACCAAGAATCGCGACGAACAGCACGATAATTCCCATTCCGCCCAGCCAGTGAGTGAAACATCTCCAGAACATCACGCAGCGGGGAAGTAAATTCGGATCTTCAAGTTCTCGAAAGACCGATGCACCCGTCGTAGTAAACCCGGAGATCGACTCGAAGATTGCGTCGATGATTGTCATCTTGCTTGCCGGTGCAATTTGGCATCCGGAAAGCAGAAACGGTAGTGCGCCGAGAACTCCCGCTAGAATCCAGCCCAACCCGACAGTCGCTAATGCTTCTTTCCTTAGGATCGAAGCATGTTTATCGATACGACCATACAGATATAGCGTTCCGCCAACCGCTAAGCTACAGGCGATCGAAGCGACAATCCCCCAGAAACCTCTGGACTCAAAAGTGTCAACTTTGCCAACGATCGGAAACGCCCAGGGTAGGCTGAAACTCATGGACGCCCCGACGAGCAATCCGAGCATTCCTAGCATCCGTGCGACAACATACCAGTTCATATGAAATTAAGTTGGTCAAATAAAGGAATACGCTCAGCAGTCAAACTGCTCGAACAAGAAAGATAAAGAGTATATCTACGGACCAGTTGATTGCGAGTGATGTCTTGATTTTAGGTTCTTTCGGAAATTTCATGGGAACATCAAATACCTATTTCCCGTGAATAATTTGAACTGATGGATTATTATTTGCTACCATTGAAGCAGAAGTTCCTCTTAATGATACCTTTAGCATCGCTGCCATGCTTTGATTTCAAAGCCTTGGAACCTACCTCGCGTTGTTAAAGATTAGTCCGTCACTTGAAACAGGTCTCTCCATGCTGACCTCAAAGTTTTTTCATAGCTTGTACCTATGTTTGGCGCTCATGCTCTGCCCACATTCTGGGTTTGCAGAGGAGGCTGATTCTGAAGGGATTCGCTTTTACGAGTCAAAAATTCGACCGCTGTTGCTAGATCATTGTGCAGATTGCCATGGTGCTGAGACTCAAGAATCCGATTTAAGACTTGATACTCCGGGACACATCAATCTAGGAGGCAAGTCTGGTCCGGTTGTGATTCCGCTTAAGCCGGAGCAAAGCCTGTTGATCTCTGCGCTCAGCCATGAAGACGAAGCATTGTCGATGCCGCCCGATGAGAAACTCCCTGCAACGGAAATCAAACTGCTGACTCAATGGGTGTCAATGGGCGCCCCGATGCCAGATGCGGAGGTCATTGCAACAAGGCAGCGAATTCCATTCAACTTAGAGGAAGCGAGAAAGCATTGGTCATTCACTCCACTTCAAAAACTAAAAGCAAATGATTTCGACAAGAGCTACCAAAACCCGATTGACCATTTCATCTTCTCAAAACTCTCAGAGCAAGGGTTAACACCCGCTCAACCCGCCTCGAAAAATGTGTTAATTCGCAGAGCCTACCTTGACTTGATCGGACTCCCTCCGACACCAGAACAAGTTGATCGATTCCTAGCGGATGAAAGTCCGGCTGCGTTTCAAAACGTCGTCGATGAACTGCTCGCTTCGCCCCATTATGGAGAACGCTGGGGAAGGCACTGGCTAGATGTTGCGAGGTATGCAGATTCAAACGGTCTCGATGAAAACATCGCTCATGGAAATGCCTGGAGGTATCGTGATTACGTAATCGCTGCGTTCAACTCGGACAAGCCATTCAACGAATTCATTCAAGAACAAATCGCCGGTGATCTTTTGAATGGCGATGCACAACCGACTCATGAACAGTTGATCGCGACCGGATTTTTGTCCCTTGGTCCGAAGGTTCTCGCAGAGGGGGATGAGACGAAAATGCAGATGGACATTATCGATGAACAGATCGACACAACTGGTCGAGCCTTTTTAGGTCTCACGCTCGGGTGTGCTCGCTGCCACGATCACAAATTTGATCCCATTCGAGCCGATGACTATTACGCTTTAGCGGGGATCTTCAAAAGTACGAAGACGATGGAGTCTTTGAAGCGAATTGCGAAATGGAATGAACATGTTATCGCTTCCCCAGAACAACTAGAAGAAAAAGTACTTCACGATCAAGAGATTGCTTCCGTTCAAGCCAAGATTGATGAATTGAAAAAGCAACAGACCGAAAAAAAGACGGTCTCAGTCGATGCGACCGGAGAGAATGAGTCGAGCGAACCAATCCCGCAAGCTAAAGAACTGTCAGTTGCCGAACAACTTAAGGCATTGGACAAACAACTGAAAGAATTGAAAGGGTCCACCCCAGAACTCCCGACTGCGATGGGAGTCGTGGAAGGCGAGGCAAAGGATGTCCCAATTCATGTGCGAGGAAGCCATCTTTCTTTAGGGCGAGATGTCACACGTGGAGTTCCATTAGTGCTTTCGCACGGCGACCCGGGACTGCAAAACCCGCAGCAGAGTGGTCGTTTAGAACTCGCGAACTGGCTGACATCGAACGAGAACCCGCTCACAGCACGAGTCTGGGTGAATCGCGTCTGGCGGTGGCACTTTGGGAAAGGGATTGTCTCAACGACGAACAATTTCGGATTGCTGGGAACAGAACCAACTCATCCAGAATTACTCGACTGGTTGGCAATCGAATTCATGAAGAATGGTTGGTCAACAAAACAACTGCATCGCCAGATGATGCTCTCGAAAACATATCAAATGAGTTCTGCCTACAACGAACGGAACTCGGAAATCGACCCGGAAAATCGGTTTCATTGGCGAAGAAATCAACAACGGATGGAAGCAGAAGTCTTTCGGGATTCAGTCCTGGCAGCGAGTGGGCAACTTGATCGGAGCATGGGAGGTTCCATGCTGCATGTAAAAAACCGAGAGTTCATTTTCAACCATACATCCAAAGATGAAACCAATTACGCCTCGACCCGCAGGTCGGTTTATCTGCCGGTTATTCGCAACAATTTGTACGTTGGATTCTCTCTTTTCGACTACACAGATGCTTCGGTTCCAAACGGAGATCGATCCACATCGACCGTTGCTCCACAAGCATTGTACGCATTGAACAGTGATCTCGTTTTGACCGCCGCTGAAAAACTCGCTGAGCGGTTGATAGAACAACACGCTGACGATCTCGGATTGCGTGTACAGTCTCTGTACAAGATTAGCTACGGCAGGTTGCCAACTCATTCTGAAATTGAAGCGGTTCAGGATTACCTTTTGAATTTCAATTCTTCACCTACCGAGACCGAAGAGAGCACAACTCAAAACCTTAAAGCATGGACCGCACTCTGTCAGGCATTTTTAATCTCGAATGAATTCATTTATGTCCAATAGATCGCAGAATAATTTCGTTTCGAGACGCTGCATGTTGCAATCAAGTGCTGTCGGCTTTGGACATCTTGCCATGGCTGCGATGTTGCAAAAGTCCGGGGATGTCTATGCCACGGATTCCCTCGCTACTCCTCCGCAGCATGTGACTCCCCGAGCGAAGCGAGTCATCTTCCTTTTCATGAAAGGGGGACCGTCGGGAATCGATACCTTCGACTACAAACCGAAGTTGCAGGCAGATGACGGGAAAGAATTGCCTTACGATAAGCCACGAGTTCAATTCGCTGCGACTGGAGCACTACTTGGATCACCCTGGAAGTTTCAGCAACATGGCGAAAGCGGCATTCATGTCAGTGAACTCTTTCCACACGTTGCACAACGAATTGACGACATCTGTGTGCTAAATTCGGTTCATGGCACTAATGCCGCCCATGGGGGTGCCGCACTAAAGCTGCATACAGGAAGCGATACGTTTGTTCGTCCGAGTATGGGGGCGTGGGTCAACTATGGGTTGGGAACCGAAAACGAAAACATGCCCGGCTTTCTGACAATCTGCCCTACACTTGCTCATGGCGGAGTGAAAAACTGGGGGTCGGCATTCTTGCCCGCCGAATGTCAAGGGGTTCCCTTAGGGGTCGCCAGCAAGCCTTCTCTCGATGCAAATGTGAAATTCATTGAGAATGCAAAATGGTCGACGGAGCAACAACGCCAGCAGATCTCGTTTGTTAATTCGCTCAATAGACAGCACCTCGAACAGTCTGGACCAGCCTCGGCACTTGAAGCTCGTATTCACTCGTTCGAGTTAGCCTTCAAAATGCAGACTGAAATGCCGATTGCTCAAGACCTCTCCCAAGAGACGGAAGCGACCAAGAATTTGTACGGATTGGATGATTCCTTCACTGAAGACTTCGGTCGACAATGCTTACTCGCCAGACGATTCGCTGAGCGCGGCGTGCGTTTCATTCAAGTCACACACAGCGATACTAATGTGCAATGGGATCAGCATTCTAACTTAATAGAAGGACACAACAAAAACGCCCGTGAAGTTGATAAACCGATTGCTGGTCTGCTCACCGATCTCAAACAAAGAGGACTTCTCGACGAGACTCTCGTTCTGTGGGGAGGAGAATTCGGTCGAACGCCGGTCGCTCAAGGCAAGAATGGTCGCGATCACAACCCCGAAGGCTTCACGATGTGGATGGCTGGTGGCGGCGTGAAAACTGGCATTCGTTACGGAGCGACCGACGAATACGGGTATTACGCCGAAGAGAACAAAATGCACATCCACGACCTCCATGCAACATTGTTAGCCTTACTCGGAATGGAGCATGAACGATTAACGTACCGCTTCGCGGGTCGAGATTTTCGATTGACGGATGTCGCTGGGAAAGTACATGAAGGTTTGATTGCTTAGAGCTTTTCCATTCTCTGACACTTGTCTATCGGGCATAATTTATTAAATCGTGAAAAATAGTGAAATTCTCTCATTTCAAATAAATTAAACCGCAGGAAACTCTTGAAGAGACTATACTCTCTTAACTTCAAAATCGGGTAGTTCGCTCAATATCAATTCATTCTAGGGGACCGCATTGGCTCACACAGACGATATCCAAAAAATGGATCGAATTTCAATTGTTGCGAAACTTGGCACACCGCTGAAATTAATTCTTCAAGAGGTCTCCGCACTAACCTCGAAAGTCGACGTATGGACGATCGTTCCGACCAGCGGTTCAGCAGTTTGCAAGTATCATGTAGGAACAGGAAAGCCCAATAAATATGAAGTCCGATATCAACAGGGAAATATCGGAAATCTAGTTCACGAACTCATCCATGTTGCAGTAAACGAGGCATACGAACAAGATTTCGTCAATTACCCAAACCCAACAGCTAAGACTTCGCCCAAGATGAAAGATCGAACTTACGATGCAGCCGGGCACTGCACTAATGAGTTTGATAGACAAACTGCATTTATGAATGCAGGTGAAAATGGAAAAATTGCAGATTCGCTAACAGAATTGACTCGTTGGGCAAATACTTCAACTGAACTCACCTTACAACAGCGGTCAGATATTACAGCTAAGTTCAACTACGGTATGCAGTGGCCAATGAAAGAATACGACACAGTGATCACGCAAGTGTTAGTTTGGCTTCATGAATGGGGTTATCCAAGGCTCGTTCCAGATACAGATAAAAAACCTATTGTTAACGGTTTCTTTGAGGAACTGGAGAAAGCAGTCAAAGCTGCTTATGACCGACGCAAAACAGGTTAACGCAGATCTATTACTGGTCTCAGCCGATGTTTTAGTGATTGTACCTTTCACAGACGAGAGAAACATCAACGAGGAATTGATCTTTACTTTGACGTGACAGCCAACGGTGAAATCGATTTCACAATGGTGGCATCGTCGCCGAGTTTCCAGGAGAAGTGGACGATGATTCTCGAAGAGTCATAGATCCAAATTTCTTTGACTTCTCCATTCGTCGCAAACCGAATCATTGAATCAGGGGCGACACCCATCGCTGTCTTCACCTGGATTGTGGTCATTCCTTTTTGAATGCGTCCTTCGCGAATCGCTTTTTCGATTTCCGATTCCATAGATGGGGGGACGAGTTCACCGGGAACCCAATTTCCTTCATGAAGAGCGTATCCATTCTGCTTCAGCCATGCCGCTGCCAAGGGGTATTGCGAATTTTTTTTCCAGGCTTCGATGTAATATTTTGCCGCCGTCTTGCGATCATCGAGCAGCTGAATCCATTCTTCGGCATAGTCGACGAGTCCGCGGGCTCCATCGTCTTTATAGAGTGATTCACGTGCCTTCAACCAGGTTTGTTTTGTTTTACTGACTTGTTCTGGCTGATTTTTATCCTGATACAGTTTTGTTAAATCGAGCATCTCCTGACGTGTCATCACAGGAACTCGAGTGCTCTCATATTTTAATCCCAGCTCAGAATATTGATCGATCAATTCTTTCCGTTCCGGAGTTTCCTTCTGTAATTCTGCTGCGATTTGTAGTCCATTCTTTCCAGATTCTTCAGCTTTTGAAAGAGTTTTGATCGCAGCAATATGAACATAGAAATATCTCTCTAGCGTTCGTCTCTCGGGCGGATCAGCAGATTGATAAGTAACGGCTGGCGCTGACACATACTTGGCTGCGTATTCTGGATCGTAAGCACCCAAAGGTTTACGTACCCCGGTGAGATCATTGGAGAGTGAGACAAGTAGATCGGAGTATTCAGTAATTTTGGTGGCAGGTTCTTTGTCTCTCAAGTACAAAAAACGATCCCAGTAGCCGTCGTGTAAAAACTCCTGAATCAATTTTGGATCGAGTTCAAGATCGCTGGCTTTTTTAATGAGATTTGAAAGTCCGTCACGATCAGAAGGTTTGAGTTTACGGAATTCAACTTCCAGGCCAGCGCGTTGCAGTTCCTGAGAAGAAACTAAAAGCTCTTTATCTTCGTAGAACTTCGCTCGTTGAGAAGCCCAGAGTGCTAGGTCGTAATAGTCTTGTGACTCATTGATATCGATTTTTGATTTCTCAAAAACTACTCTTTGTTCGTCGCTGGGACGTGCTCGTAATGATTCCATCACAAAAACAAGTTTCCCAGACTCTCGTTCGATCTTTCCGGTCACTTCTAAATTGGAGAATCGTCCCGGGGGCCGTTCGACGCCAGGACCAAAGTTAAAGGGCATCGAACAATTCGCAAATTTCAAAGTCTTATTACCGATAAATCCGTAACGACCTTCGAGTCGCCAATTGACTCCGATCAGTTCAGACCATTTGTCTTTCGATTCGACAAAAGAACGAATCGAACGTGCCTGCCCAAACGCAAACATTGGGAGCGTCAAGAGCCACAGAACAGCGAGGATAAAAATTCTCTTCTGCATTATTGCCTGACTCCCATCCAAAGTTCCTGCTGTCGAAACAATTGATTCTGTTCTTCAACTGGTATGATTGAACCTGTGTGCAGGTGTGTCGCCTCGTAAGTGGCTAAATTCACCCAGAAGAAACTCGTCGCTGGATTCATGCGCATCACCCAGTTCCCATTCGTTCCAAGAGCGCATTGTTCTACTTGGACAGCGAAGATCGCGAGATTACCTGCTCCTGAATCGTAGACCGTTTCGCTGCTGACTTGAGGTAAATTTTTAGCCAGAGGAAATGCCATTTGCACATCTACGGGACGTTGACGATTACCTACTGCGATTGGGAACACCAATTCGAGCAGATCCCCTTTTGAAACTGCATCCGCATCGGTCGTTGGTCTTAGATAGCCTTCTATAATATACCAATCGGTCTGATATTTCCGCTCGAACTCCTGTTGCCATCCTTCGGCTCCATTCTCGATGTAGAAATTTTCTGCGATTTCCGCGAGTTCAATCAGAGAGATCGACGTCAGGCGTGTAAGGGCTGTTGTTTCACGGTGGTATTGACGAATTGAGTTCGCTTCCAAGTCATCGCGGTCTAACAAATCAACGGCATTCGAGGCAATTTCGAAATGTTGACGGGCTTCGACCCATCTGGTTTGGTTTAAGTCAGCGAGACCGCTTTCAAGTTCTTCTTTCACCACGTTGACGGCACTACGAAGTCGACTCTGGTGAATTGAATAATAAGCGGTGAGTGCCAAGACACAGGCGATCAGCAGTGCCAGTTTCCGATAAGGAGTCCAGAACTCCCAGAAGACTTCAACAAACCCTCGAACCATACTAAAAAAAGAATGAATCAATCGAACGAAAACATTCGGGCGATCATCAACTTCGGATGTCGAGACCTTCTGTTCAGGATCGACTTCGTTGAGTCGTCGAGACCTTCTTCCTAATTCCGTTTCAGATTCTTCCTCGTCTTCTAAACCGATGACCGGTGTCGGAGCCAAGTCGAGTGTATCCTCCACAGGTTTGGAGGCGAACGGTTTTCTTTTTCGTTTCTTTCCAGAACTCTTAGGGACGTGCGGCGGTGGATACGTGTCGTGAGGAAGAACAAAAAGAGAAGAACCGCATGTCTTACAAACAAGATGCTGTTGCCGTGATCTACGGATACCGCTGTGTTTTTGACCACACTCGCAATGCACCTCGAACGGCTGCGGCGTTTCAGAAACGTCTCGCTTAAAAACATTTGCCGCCTTGGAAATCCATTCACTCATACAAAAACTTAGTGGTCATATTCCAGGAAAGGAGCTAAGAAAATTGAAAGAGGCACTGTAGCTACTGATCTTAGAGTCTACTCGCATTTGCCAGCGAACGCCAACTTCGAAAGCGTTCTCTAGTTCTTCTACATCGAACGAGCTTGGAGCAACCAGTACAATGCAAAGCATCCTGTCGTCTTCTACTGTTGTTTGTGTCTTTCATGTTGGAGTGACTTTAAAATTCTCTTAATAATATTGATCAAAAGTTGAGAATGACTGGCACTGGACAACGGGCTCCCTACCTAATCAAACTAGGATGAGAATCAACTCGACTTGAGTTAATAGAAATGAAATGCGAAGTTTTGTATTGTAAGTCTATAATTCTACTGGTGAATCTTCTCACCTAAAAACATTCACAAACAATACCCTAAGGATTGATTTATGCTCAAGAACATGAAATCGTTAAGTTTGGTACTTTGTGCCGTCGCTGGAGTCGGATTTTTAAGCACTTTACAAGCTGACCACCATGAAGATGGTCATGATCACGCAGCACACATGCCGACGCATGGAGTCGTTCTACTTAAAGCGACTAAAGGCAATAAAGTTCGCGGAAGACTTTCGCTCGTGCAGACTGCTGCTGGTGTGAAAGTGACAGGTCGTGTCAACGGGTTAACCCCTGGTGAGCATGGCTTCCACATTCATGAATTGGGTGACATCACTGCCCCTGATGGAACTTCAGCCGGTGGACACTTTAATCCAGATGGTCACGACCATGGTTCTCCTGGAGACGACAAACATCACGCTGGAGATCTTGGAAACATCACTGCTGATGATGAAGGTGTTGCCAAAGTTGACATCCTGCAAAAAGGCTTGAAGCTACACTTTGTCATTGGACGTTCAATCGTCGTCCACGCTGGCAAGGATGACCTAAAAAGTCAGCCATCCGGCGATGCTGGACCACGTGTTGCCGTTGGCGTGATTGCACACGTCGGTGCGATTGCGGTTGCGGTTAGCG
>ERZ887942.2514-NODE-2514-length-11330-cov-19.209401_pt1 | contig 11330 bp, 12 predicted proteins | sample MGYA00521099_ERZ887942 | MGnify/ENA primary metagenome ERZ887942 (study PRJEB32303, sample SAMEA104408605) | aquatic metagenome | biome: Brackish water; feature: Pelagic; material: water | place: Baltic Sea | collected 2014-06-07T06:48:00 | depth 16,251 m ... | reverse complement strand
AGAACAAAAAACCCGGGAGATTGTCCCGGGTTTGATCGTGAGGGGTGCGGTTTGTTTGGGGTTAGCCCTCGTGATTGATGATGACGGTGTCGCCTGGCTGGATATCGGGATAGCCATCGGGTGAGTATCCGTGGGGTCGCATGGTGGCAACGTATTCGCCGGTTTCGGCGAGGCGATCGATTCGGATCGTGCCAATAATGCCGGTGTTGCGACGCACGGCAAGAATCTTGCCGGGCTGGAAGTTGGTGGCGCTGGGGCTGGGTGTGAAGATGACGAGAGCGTTATCCTTGTTGGCTGTGGTGACGGTTCCCATGGCGAGGGCGTTTTTGACACGGAAAGCTGCCATGTTTTGTTCCTTTTTGGCTTCCGTTTTCTCTTCGAAAACCTTTTCGTTTTCTTTTTCCACGGCAGCTTTGGAGATTGCCAATTCATCGTTTTTTCCCTGGAGGTCTGCGATTTGCTCTTGTTGGGCTTCGATCACCCGCTTCATATCTTCAGAAACCGGCTCGACATCGGTATTGATCGGAACAGCCGGGATTACGGGTGTGGATCTGTAAGGAGTCGCGGCGGTCCGGAGACGGTTGAGTTCAATGACTCTTTCTTCGGCCTTGATTTTGGCAATCTCCTCCTTGAGTTCGGCGAGCTCATCCTGACTGGCTGAGTTTTCCCGGTTTTTAGTGAAGCCGCCCATGGAGAGGGCAAAGCCGACGACGAGCAGGAGCGTCGTCGTTCCCAGAAGGATGTTTGAGGTGTTCATAGGTGTGAGGGGACTTTAGATGGGGAGAGGGTGATTTGTCAAAAGCGGATCTTTTATATTGTGGTCTCACTTGCAGGATGAAAATGAGTCGTTAAAGTTACGCCATGTTAAACGAATTTGAAGTTTTAGCAGCCGGAGCATCTGGTGGAGGGTTCTTGGGGATTCCCATGCTGTATTGGATTATTCTCGGTGGCTCAATGCTGCTGAGCTGGGTGGTTGGCAATAAGCTGAAGAGCCGGTTTCGTGAGCATTCGCAGGCTCCGCTTGCCTTCAGCGGCCGACAGGTAGCCGAGAAGATGCTCGCGGATGCTGGAATCCGGGATGTCCGGGTGATCAGCACTCCGGGACAGCTGACCGACCACTATAATCCTTCCGATAAGACCGTGAATTTAAGTGAAGCGGTTTACAATATGCGAAATGTCGCTGCTGCCGCGGTGGCTGCGCATGAGTGCGGCCACGCCGTCCAGCACGCGAAGGCCTACGCCTGGCTGAAGTTTCGTTCCGCGATGGTTCCCGTTACGAGCATTGCTTCCAAGATGATGAATGTGATTTTCATGATCTCGATCGTAGGAATGATGGCTTTCAAAATGCCGGGCCTTCTCTGGCTCTTTGTGGGGTGTTTGGCGATCACCACGCTTTTTGCCTTTGTGACTCTTCCGGTGGAATTTGATGCGAGCAAGCGGGCATTGGCCTGGATGGAGGGCAGCGGGATCGCTGCTTCGATGGATCAGGGGCGGGCTAGAAATGCTCTTTTCTGGGCGGCCATGACCTATGTGGTGGGTGCGCTTTCCTCGCTGGCAATGCTGGCCTACTATCTCTTTCAGATGTTTGGTGGAAGTGACGACTAACACGGTCGTCGATGGACTTCACCGAGATCGATCGCGAGGACTTTCGCAATCTTCTAAGCGAGATTGCGGAGGCTTATATGCCCTTCGGGAAATACGGTCCGGAGCATTATCCGCCGCGCGGGGTGCCCTTGACGGATCTTCCTCCGGAGTATTTTACGTGGTTTGCGGAGAGAGGATGGCCAAAAGGCCGGCTTGGTGAATTGATGGCAATGGTTTCCGAGATCAAAGCGACGGGAGCTGAGCAAATCTTCGAGCCCATTCGGAGGGCCCGCGGTGGCCGCGTGTCGGTCCGAAAAAGGAGGCCGAACACTGACTTTTAGCGGTAGATAAAGTCTGCCACGACCATTCGGTGATCGGACTTGGTCCGCTTGAAGGCGCGGGAGCGGACGGGGACGAGCCTTTCCGAGGCGTAGATATGGTCAATTCTCAAGAGTGGAAGTGAGCGGTGGTAGGTGTTGGCCCAGCCGGTGCCAACTTCATCGAAGGCATCGGTGAATTCCGGATTGAGGAGTCGATAGACAACGTCGTTGGCAGGGGCATTGAAGTCGCCGGCAATAATGGTGGGATTGCGGGGATGCGAGGTCTTTTGCTTGAGCATACCGAGGGCATATGAGAGCTCGATTTGACGGAGGTTTCGGTTTTGGCTGTGCTCATGCCAACACTCCCGATCAAACAGGCGGAGGTTGGTGGCTGCGGGTTGGAGGTGCACGTTGAGGAGCTGGAGGTGTCGGCCATTGGGCATTTCAGCCGAGAGGAGTTGGCTGCGGTATTTAGGAACTTTGATCTCGCCGTTGATGGAGCCCCGAACGATGACTCCACATCCCTTTGATCGATCATAGCGGTAGTCACCGGCGCCATTGAAGAGGTCATCGATGAGGTGCTTCAGTTGGTAGGCGTGTGGGATTTCCTGCAGGAAAATGATGTCGGGTTTGAACCCGCGGACTGCGTCGGTGGGATTGGTGCGACCGGCACAATTGAAGGTGATGACTCTGAGGACTTTGCTGCCGGCGTGGCGCTTTGGGGGGCCTTCGTCGAGCGGTTCCATACCGATGCGGCCAAGGGAGCGGGCTTCATCGGAAATGATGAGAATGGTGAAGGTCCAGATTAGGACGGTCAGGAGAGAGAGGCGGGAGCGATAGGCAATAAAGGAAAAGACTCCGAGGGCCAGACCGATGGATCCCCAGACCCAGACGGGAAAAACGGTGAAGGCGGCGAAGCGGAGCGGGAGCCGAACGTAAAGAATCAAAGTGAAAAGATGCAGGGCCAGAGAGAGGCCAAGCAGCGCCATTGGCACGGGATGCCATGGACGTCGGTAAATCATGCGTTGTTTTTGGAGTAAAGGGGCTTCAGGTGATCAGGCGACCTTTGAAGACTTTGAGGGCTTCCACAATGAGGGGGTCGTTATGAAATTCGTCGTGCTCAGGGGCGTTAGCCTCTTTTTCTTTTTCCCCAGGGGCGGGCTTTGCCGGTTCAGGATCGGGGTTGAGCCGGATTGATTCGGGTTCGACTGCGACCTCCGGAGCACTGGCAATGAGCTTGTCAATGGTGTCAAGATTGTCGGCTTCCGTCGAGGTGGGCTTGGCCGCTTCGGGAGCGGATAGCGGGGCTGGATGTGGCGCACTGCGAGGGGCGGGCGGGGTGGGAGGTTCTCCCAAAAGAGCGGCGTTGATTTCTTCGGGGTCAGCCTTGCCAATGGCGGAGATGATATCGCTTAGGCGGATTTCCTGGAGGTTTTGGACGGCCTTGAGGGCGGCGATTTCAAGGTGCAGGCGTTTGTTGGAAGCCCACTTCATGCGGGATTCGGCTTCCGAAAAAGTATCGATCATCGCCAGGAGTCGATCTGCTTTCAGTGAATCAGAAGCGTTCGACAGGTCGGTCCAAAGGGCTTCGGGGAATCCTTCGCGGCCGGCGGAGGGGTCGAGCTTGGCGACGACAAGCGCACGAATGGCTCCGACGACTTCGCCGAGGAGTTGGGAAAGGTCTTTTCCTTTCTCGAATTGCTCGCCGATGACAGAGAGGATTTCAGGAGGGGTCTTTTGTAGAATGCCAAGAAGGAGGGCGGCGACAGTTTCACGTGAAGTGAAACCGAAGATATTGAGAACATTTTGCTCGTTGATCTCATTTCCGCAGAAAGCGACGAGCTGGTCGAGCATGGACTGGGCGTCGCGCATGCCTCCATCCGCGCCTTTGGCGATGGTCCAGGCAGCGGAGTCATCCAGCTTCACGCCTTCCTCGGTGGCAATGTGTTGCAGGTGCGAGGCAATGATGTCGGTTGGGATGGGGCGGAGGTCGAAGCGCTGGCAACGAGAGATGATGGTCGGTAGGATCTTGTTGGGTTCGGTGGTCGCAAAGATGAATTTGACGTGGGGAGGTGGTTCCTCGAGGGTTTTGAGGAGGGCGTTGAAGGCACCGGTGGTGAGCATATGAACCTCGTCAATGTAGATGATGCGGAAGCGGCTGCTGGCAGGAGCGAAGCCAACCGTTTCGAGGAGTGAGCGGACTTCGTCGACCTTGTTGTTGGAGGCACCATCGATTTCGAGAACATCGAGTGAGCGGCCTTCGGCGATTTCGATGCAGGCAGGGTCGTCGGGATCGAAGTCGATGGAAGGGCCGTTGGGGCAGTTGAGTGCTTTTGAAAAAATGCGGGCGGTGGAGGTCTTCCCGGTCCCCCTGGGGCCCACAAAAAGATAAGCATGGGCGAGGCGGTCTTGCTCGATGGCATTTCTGAGAGTGCGGACAACGTGGTCCTGTCCGAGGACGTCGGCAAAAGTGCGGGGACGGTATTTTCTGGCAAAAACCTGGTAGCTCACGGGGCGGATTGTAGAGAGGAAAGAGGGTTTGTCAGTGCCGAGTTTTGGAAATACCTTCACCCCAGGATGAGGGAGGGGAAATTAGAAGACTATCGTGATTGCGGGGTGAAAATCAGGGCGCTGTGCGAGGGGGAAAGCGATGTCATCGCGAAGATGGCATCGGTAGCGGGAGTGCTGCACAACGGGATGGTTGATTTCTTTTGGACAGGCTTTTACCGGGTCGTCGATGGAAGGCTGGTGATCGGTCCCTATCAGGGGACCGTGGGATGTTTGCGGATCGAATTTGGCCGCGGAGTTTGTGGAACGGCGGCGTCGAAGGGCGAGACCCAAGTGGTGCCGGATGTGCATGAATTTCCGGGACATATCGCCTGTGATCCCAATTCGCAGAGCGAGATCGTGGTTCCGATCCGGGATGGAGAAGGCGAGCTGATTGCGGTGCTCGATATCGATTCCAAAAGAAGGGGGTGCTTTGACGCGGTGGATCGGGAGCAACTGGAGGCAATGATGGCCCAAGTCTTTTCCTAACGGGGCGCTTGAGGCGATTGGATGAGGAGGCAGCCTTCGAGGAGAGGCTGTAGCACGTGGAGGAAGTGCTGCCCCTGATCGCGAAGGCGTTCGCCGAAGCGTTGCTCAATCTGGTTGAGAATGTAGTCGAGATCCGCACGGACAAGGGCATTGATGGGGCCGCGGACGCATGCAAGGATGAAGCAGTTTTCTCCACAACGAACAACAGCGGCATTGCGGTTGGGGAGTTTAAAGCTCTTGCGAAGCTCACCATTTGCATCCTTCAGTTCGGCAACCAAACGGCTCAAGTCATACTTGATCTTACGCGAAGTAGAGTGTCTGGATGGATCGTGGCTGGCATACGAAATGAGCGAGTGGGATTGGTAGCGGAGAAGATAAACTTCTTCGACACGGTAACGATGGGTGCGTTCGAAGACAATATCGTCGAATGTGCGACTGGTAAAAAGGGCTTTGAGCCGCCAGGAAAACCGGTCGAAAATACTGATTTTTCCAAAGTGGTGAATGGTTTGCATCTGCTCGGCGATGGCACGGCGGACGGTGGCGCGGAGCATGGGCTCCAGATACATGTGAAGGCCGGTCTTGGGCGCGTAGAGGGCTTTTTCGAGCGAGGATTCGACTATGGGAAGGAGGGCTTCCACGAGCTGGGCGTCGTTGCGCTCTTTTTTGATATTTTCAAATCCGGGGAGAGAGTCGTGGTATTCAGCGACCTGGGGGGGAGATTCATGCAACCCGGTATCGAAAGGGGGAGGATTGGGGGGGGGAGGATCTGCTTCGGGGGACTCTTCGCCCGGTATTGTTTCCACCGATTTGTTTTTGATCCGAGGAGAAGTGAACGGAGAGGGAGCGCTCGTCTCAATCGCTGGCTCGGGAATTGGTTTGGTGAATGAAGACTTTTTTTCAGAAAGAGCGATGGCCGGTGCGGGCATCGCCACGAGGGGGGCATTCAGCGCAGAGGAGACGACATCGCGCGGGGTGCCGGGTGCCGGAAGTTGGGCGATTTGGGGTTGGCGGATGGGTTCGGCAACAGATGGGATCGTGGTGGCGGGGATCTCCGTGGTGAAAGCGGGGTGGAAAAAAGGGGGCTCGGATGAGGTCGATTCGGAAGCCGTGGAATTTCCGGAGAGAAGTTCGGCAATTCCGGGTAGGGGGGGGCGTCGTTCGAGTTGTTCGAGGGCGCCGGTCTGGGGATCTGTCATTTGAAGGGGGATTCAAAATTGAGGACTAGAGGAGGAAGCCCTCGTTGTGCTTCTTATCGCTCTCATCGTCCATGGCGGCGCCGGCGAGTCGGGCAAAGCTGCTCTTTAGCTCGCTTCGGTCAGCTTTAGTCTCGCAAAGAGAGTGAAGATCTTCATCGATTTGGCCTTTCCATTGCAGAAGCTCGTTTTGCAGATGAGAGAGAATTTCCCGGAAGCGGGCGTCGATGCGCGCGGCCATTTCGGAGGCGAATTCGTCAGGAGATCCGGTTTGGGAATCAACGAATGAAGTGCGGGTTGCGGAAGCGGAATGATTTTTGAGTGCCTGGATCTCCATGCGAAGTGCGGTTTGTTCATTACGCAGACTGGTGATGGCTTTCTGGAAGTCCGAAGAGGCCATCACGGGAGCTCCGTCCTGTTGGAGAGTTCCCTCAATACGAGAAATGCGACCGTGCATTTGTTGCAGGTCTCTTCCGATCAGGATCTCACGGATCCTTTCAACATGCTGAGAGGGGTTCAGCTGAGATGAGGTCATAGTCGCAGATAGTCAGGCTGGTCTCCGGCCGATAAAGGGGTGAACGACGGCAAGAGGCTAACGGGTATGTCCCGAAAACATATTGTGGATGCAGGGCAAGATGCAATAAAATCCTCGATGGTTAAGATTTCGTGAATATCATCCTCGAAGGGTTTTTCTTAAAACTGAGGAAAGACTTTCGGGTAAAGATGGGTTAGCTATAGTGCAAACAATGGCTCGCGAAAAGAAAGACCCACCCAAGAAGAAGGCAAAAGGAGACGGAAAGGAGGTCGATCTCACCAAGGGGTATGCCAAGACGCGGAAGAGCCTGATTGCGCGCCTCGAAAACTGGGAGGACCAGCGGACCTGGGATGAATTTTACCAAACTTACTGGAAGTTAATCTACTCGGTGGGAATCAAGGCGGGACTGCGTCACGATGAAGCGTTTGACACGGTTCAGGAGACGATTCTTTCAATTGCCAAACAAAGTAAAAAGAATCTCTACGATCCCAATCAGGGGTCGTTCAAGACATGGCTGATGAATATGACCCGCTGGCGGATCAATGATCAGTTTCGAAAGCGTAAAAAGGATACGGCGATGCCGGGTGGTGGATGGGAGGATGACCGGAAGACGGCAATCATTGATCGATTGGAAGATCCCAAGGGCGACTTGCTCGAGAGAATGTGGGATGTGGAGTGGAAAAAAAACGTTGCTGATATGGCTCTGACCAGGGTGAAAGCCCAGGTCTCTCCGAAGCAGTATCAAATTTTCGACTATTACGTGGTGAAACAGTGGGATGCCAAGAAGGTTCAGGATCACCTCGGGGTGAGTATGGCCCAGGTCTATCTTGCCAAGCATCGCGTGGGTTCCGTTCTGAAGAAGGAATTGGCGAAGCTCGAGAAGGATGCAAAAAAAGATTAGGCCAGACCCGTTAATCCCGGATCACGAGGTCCTCCGTAAGATCGGAGGCGGAGCTTATGGTGAGGTGTGGTTGGCTCGCGGTGTGACGGGTGCGATGAGGGCGGTGAAGATCGTTTACCGGGAGGATTTTTCGGATGAACGAACCTTTGAGCGGGAGTTTGAGGGCATCCTTCGTTTCGAGCCAATTTCCCGGGATCATGGGGGCTTTGTTAACATTCTTCATGTAGGGCGAAGTGACGACCAATCGGAGTTTTACTACTATGTGATGGAACTGGGCGATGATGCCCACGAGGAAGGGGAAATTAATCCTGTCGAATACGAGCCCCGAACTTTGCGCACCGATATGTTGCGGGCGAATGGGGCACCGCTTCCCACGAAATTTTGTATTGATACGGGCCGGCGCCTTGCCGATGCCCTTGAGGCGTTGCATCAACGTGGATTGTCGCATCGGGATGTGAAACCCTCGAATGTCATCTTTGTTGACGGCAAGGCGAAGTTGGCGGACATCGGGCTGGTCGCGGCAAAAGACCAGCGGACATTTGTGGGGACCGAAGGGTTTGTGCCTCCCGAAGGGCCCGGATCAGCGGCGGCTGATATCTATGGTCTGGGAAAGGTTCTCTACGAGATGGCGACGGGAATGGATCGCCTCCAGTTTCCCGAGTTGCCTGATAAGAGCCCCGGGGATGATCATCGAAAGAAGTGGATTCGGCTGAATCGCATGATCTGCGATGTCTGTGACCCAAGGATTTCGAAACGAAAAATCAAGAGTGGTCATGAATTGGCCGAATGTCTGGCCCGTCTACAGAAAGGCAAAGGCGCGGTTAAAAAGGTTCCCGTAGGGGCAAAGGTTGGATTTGCACTTTTGGCGATCATGGGTCTCTTTGCGAGCCAGATTTGGATCGAAAAGACCTGGGGAACCCACATTATTGAAGGGAAAAGGGAGCCGATGCCAGTCCGCTATGTCATGGTGAAAATCTTAACGGCTCCGGCGGGAGCCGAGTTGTTGAATTCGGAAGGGGAAAGTGTGGGATTCACCCCGACCAATCTTTTGAATCAAGAGATTGGAACGATGCTGAAGTTTTCTCTCAGAGCACAGGGGTATCGGGAACTGGCTGTTTCCCAAAAAGTGAGGGACAATGGAGGGCAGGTGATGTTGATTAAGGAGACCCTGCCACTTTTTTCACCTCCCAAAGAAGGTGAACCCTGGAAGGACGCCCTTGGGAATACTTTCCATCCTCATGGTGTGGATGGAGACCAGCATGTTTCTACGGAGCATGTTTCCGAAAAGGATTGGGGGACGTTTCTGAAAGAGACCAAAAAAAATCTCAAACCGATCGTGTTCGAGCATGGGGGGAGAAAGATTGTCGCTGTTTCAAGGGCGTGGGCCGACGACTATTCCCAGTGGTTAATGAACAAGTGCGTCAGAGAGGGATACTTCAAAGAGTATTCCGAGCAATATCCAGAGGTGAATCGACAGATTATCGCGGACTATGATCTCCGCTTTATGGAGAACAAGCTTCCTGATGGCGCAAAGAAGGACGGCAAGATACTCAGGCCGTTTTTCTGTTTGGTTCGCCCTATTCCGTATGGCACGATCAACGTTGATACCATTCCGACCGGGGCCCAGGTCTATCTCGATGGCGTGTCGATCGGCGTGACTCCCTATCGCGAAGACAATGTCCCGCCGGGATATTACGAATTAAAATTTGTCCTGGGCGGTTGGAAGAGCAGGAAGGAGGAGTTTAATTTACCCGATGGCGGGAGTATTAGTGGGACCTTCAGTCTGGAGGACGACAACAGCCTCGAGCCCGGGAAACGCTGGGTCAACAGCCTTGGCATGGTTCTTGAGCCACTGGGTGATGATTTGATGGTCTCGGCCTGGGAGATCCGAAGTCAAGATTATCGGGCTTACTTGCAGGAGAAAGAACAAGGGGCGGGGGAGGTTTTTCTGGATCAGGATCCGCTTGTTCCGGTGGCAGGCGTCACGCGCGCCGAGTGCATAGCATTTTGCAGGTGGCTCACAGGAAAGGAGCGAGGCGCCCCGAATCTAATCACGGACGAATTTCGCTATCGTCTTCCCACTGACCGGGAGTGGAGTCTGATGGTGGGCCTGATCGAGGTTGGAGAGACTTTGGCGGAACGTGAAAACGAATCCCGCAATGTGGGTGTCTATCCCTGGGGAGAAGAATTCCCACCGATTTCCGGCGCAGGAAACTACGCTGATGTGAGCGCGATTGACTTATCCGACCGGACCATTTCCGGATACGAGGATGGCTTTGTCAGGCAGGCCCCCGTCGGGAAGTTCACCAAAAATATCTTCGGGCTCTTTGATTTGGGAGGGAATGTCCATGAGTGGATTTCTGATTCCTATCCCGGGGATGATACCGTTGGTATTCTTCGAGGGGGGGGGTGGAATACGTTTAGCAAGTCCCACCTGGAATCCCGATCCCGCTATGCGGCAGATGTGAATGCGAGGGAAGATTTCCACGGCTTTCGAGTCGTACTTGCCAAGGACAATGATGGGGGTCAAAAAGAGCGCGACGAAACTGAAGTGAGCGATGGTAGAGATTCAAATTGATTACGAAGGGCAGCTGCGATGCAGCTCCCGGCACATGCCCTCGGGCACGAAAGTTGAGACTGATGCTCCTGTGGATAATCAGGGGCGGGGGGAAAGTTTTTCTCCGACAGATCTTGTTGCGACAGCCTTGGGAACCTGCATGGCAACAATCATCGGGATTACCGCCCGCCACAAAAATGTCGATGTTCGCGAAATGCGAGTGATCGTAAAAAAGGAAATCTCCGCAGATCTTCCCAGAAGGATTGCAAAACTCTGGGTTGAGGTCTTTATGCCTCTGAAAGAGTCTCATCCGGACAAGAAAATCTTCCAGAGTGCGGCGCTAAGTTGTCCGGTTCAGCATAGTATTCATCCCGATATTCAGGTGAATCTGACCTGGCATTGGAAACCTGAAACAGTTTAACCAGTCCGCCCGCATGAAGCGAGAGGGACTGGCTGGTAACTTTCAAAGGCCCGTTTTCAGGAAATATCGACCATGCCGTATTCACCATCCGGCTTTCGCCAAACGATGGAGGTGACGTCACGCCGGGCATTTTTAAAGATCACGAAAGGACGCTCGGTGAGATCAAGTTCCATCACGGCCTCTTCCTTGAAGAGTCGGCGTAGGCTGAAGGACTCCTTGTGCACGAAGAAGGGCTCCGGCTCTTCGGCTTCGTTGACTTCGTCGGGAAGGTTGTCAAGGAAGTCAGCTCGATAGTGCCGCTCATCAAGGTAGCGAATGCTCTCTTCCTGACGTGGAGTACGACGTTTCAGGAGACGCGTTTTATGCTTCCGCATGCGCCGGGCGATCTTATCGATGGTAAAGTCGATGCTCTTATACATGTCCTCGGTTTCGGAGGAGGCATCGATCACGATGTGGTTCGCACAAAAAAGGATGATCTCGGCCTTATGCCGCCGGCTTCCTTCGACATCCAGAATGGCTTTGGCCTCAATGATGCGGGGATAATCCAAATGAATTCCATTGATTTTCTCGATGGCGTATTGCCGGAGGGAATCAGTGACGTCTTCGTGACGCACGGTCACGGTGATGTTTTTGTCTGCGTTTCTTGTTTGCATAATGAACTTTGGTAAAAATATCCTGACTTAAATCCTATCAGCATGGTGCCGGAATCGCCACATCTTTTGCCAAGAAAGCCATTCGCGTCAGTCTAAGGCTAAGATCGCTGATTCTATCGGGGATTGAGTG
>ERZ887942.2512-NODE-2512-length-11335-cov-7.157004_pt1 | contig 11335 bp, 13 predicted proteins | sample MGYA00521099_ERZ887942 | MGnify/ENA primary metagenome ERZ887942 (study PRJEB32303, sample SAMEA104408605) | aquatic metagenome | biome: Brackish water; feature: Pelagic; material: water | place: Baltic Sea | collected 2014-06-07T06:48:00 | depth 16,251 m ... | reverse complement strand
ATCAAAACTTCTGAAAGTCAGGTACTTCCCCACCAGCCAATTGCTTGTGAAAAATTTCCCCTCAGATCACCACTTCACCTCCAAACAAGGTTTCGCCGAAAGAGAAGGCGGGCGACCAGTGGCGGTAACGTGCTTGAGTTTTTCCAAAGCCCGTTGAAGTTCGGCTCTCTTTTCCCGAAACATGTCTGATCTCGCCTCTACTGAATCGCTCGCTCTTGTCGATGCGTTTTCCAAACAACGCCTTCTCGTTGTAGGAGACGTGATGCTCGATTGGTTTATTTGGGGCGCCGTTTCTCGCATTTCTCCAGAAGCACCCGTTCCGGTTGTCGAAGTTCAGCGTGAAAATCGTTATCCCGGTGGGGCTGCCAACGTGGCACGAAATATCACGCCTTTTGGTTCGCACATCGAACTGGCTGGACTATTCGGACACGACCCGAATGGGAAACTACTTCTCGAAACGCTTAGCGAAAACGGAATTGGAACAGACCTCCTGCTTCAAACCGAAGGAATTCCGACGATTACAAAAACTCGGGTAATCGCGGGACATCAGCAAGTGGTGCGGATTGACCGTGAGCGTAAAGTATTTTTGAGCTCCGAGCAGGAGCAAAAGGTGGTCGACGGGATCATGAGAATCGCCGATCAGCTCGACGGTGTGATCATCGAAGATTACGGGAAGGGCCTCATCACTCCGAGTCTGGCTGAAAAAATCATCGCCGTCGCGAATTCGAAAAACCTCGTGGTGACGGTTGATCCCAAGCCTGGCAATCCGATTCCCTGGAAAGGATGCACCTGTGTTAAACCAAATCGCAGCGAGGCATTTGCCGCAGCCGGCGTGGAAGATCTCACTCGAAACGACGATGTCCCGCCGCTTGAAGACAAGGTGCTGCTTCAAACAGGTCATCAGCTCCTCGAAACGTGGCAGAGCGATCACGTATTGGTGACGCTCGGCGAATTGGGCATGCTGCTTTTCTCGAAAGACAGCGACGCGCCATTTCACATCCCGACTCGTGCTCAGGAAGTGTTTGATGTTTCCGGAGCGGGCGATACCGCGATTGCCGTGTTCACCTTGGCGCTGTGTGCCGGGGCGAGTGCGAAAAAAGCCGCCGAACTTTCTAATGTTGCCAGTGGCATTGTCGTTGGGAAGTTGGGAACCGCGCCGATTGAGCGCGATGAACTGATTACCGCCCTTCAAAAATGAGCCATTCCGATATCATCGCCGCCACGATTGCTGATCACGCCGCCACAGTGGAACGCTTTCGCGAACAGTGTTCGGAAACCATTGCTGAAATCGCTGATTTGGTGATCCAATCGCTCGCGGCAGGTGGAAAAATTTGTTTCTTCGGAAATGGGGGATCAGCCGCTGACTCCCAACATTTCGCCGCTGAATTTGTGGTTCGTTTCACGAGAAACCGCAAACCACTCGCATCGATTGCGTTTACGACTGACACCTCAATCCTTACGGCGGCTGGGAACGATTTCGGCTACGAGTCCGTTTTCGCCCGCCAGGTCGAAGGCCTGTGTCAGCCGAACGATTTGGTCATTGGAATTTCAACGTCGGGAACCAGCAAAAACGTAGTCGCTGGACTCGAATCAGCAAAGAGCATGGGCGTGAAATGCGTCGCCTTCACCGGCGAAAACGCTGCGACCTGCGGCGATTTTGCCGATGTATCTTTGTGTGTCCCATCGCCCGTCACCGCAAGGGTTCAGGAATGCCACCTTATCGCCGGTCACTTGATTTGTGATCTCGGCGAGTTGGCTTTTTCCGAATAAACAGGGTTGGTTCGAAAAGGTAAAACGAACCAACAGAGTCTGTTCGACGAACCAATAGGGTTGATTCGAAAAAGCAAAACGATCCAATAAGGTTGGTTCGTGCGAAGTCATTTTTTGGAATGTCACGTCTTTTAGATAAATTTCCGATGCTTCACAGCGTCGTTTCGAACGTGAGTTGGCGAATGGCGGAGCGATTGATCGCCGTTGCGTTTTCGACCGGAACCGGTGCCTGGGTGGCACGTTATTTGGGGCCGGAAGAATTTGGAGTTCTCGGGGCAGCGCTTTCGATTTCCATGCGGGATTGATTCCGTCCGCGCCTGAGAAATTTCAGCAGTCCGGATTGGAATGGTTTTATCGACTTTGCACGGAGCCAAAACGGTTGTGGCCGAGGTATTCGAAAATCGTTCCCCGGTTTTTGTGGGGCTCGTTTCGGCAGATTCTGAGTCATTCCTAGCAACCAATTTTCCCAAAAAATAGAAAACGGCGAAGCTGCAAATCTCTTCCTCTCTTCGGGTTGAGATTTGCGGCTTCGCCGTTTTACGTTGTCGCAGATGATCTGGACCTGCCGCGACAAAACATTCGATCTCACCAAACGGGGAGAGATCATGGGAATCCTCAATGTCACGCCGGATTCATTTTCGGACGGCGGTCAATTTGTTGATGTCGATCAAGCTGTCGCTCACGGAATCGCAATGCTGGATGACGGTGCGGGAATTATTGATATCGGCGGTGAGTCGACGCGCCCTGGAGCGGATGATGTTTCAGAATCGGATGAACTTGCGCGCGTGGTGCCGGTCATTGAAGGAATTACCGGTCAGCGCGCCGATGCAGTCATTTCAATCGATACCTCAAAATCGGAAGTCGCGCGGCAATCAATTGCTGCCGGAGCCGTGATTATCAATGATGTGACCGGTTTGAAAGGCGACTCTGAAATGCTTTCGGTCGCGGCGGAATTAAACGCCGGCGTGGTGATTATGCACATGAAGGGAACGCCGCGAACGATGCAATCCGAGCCTCATTACGACGATGTGGTTGCGGAAGTTCGGGAATTTTTTCAGGCTCAGCTGAAGTCGGCTCAAGCCGCTGGGATTTCAGATTCAGCGATCGTTTTTGATCCCGGAATCGGATTTGGAAAAACGATCGATCACAATGTGGGACTGTTACGTGATTTGAAAACGCTCACAGTCGCGGAACGGCCGATTTTGCTCGGCGTTTCCCGAAAATCATTTATCGGAAAGCTGATTGATTCCGAGGAAGTTGCTGACCGGAATTGGCCGACCGTTGCGCTGACATCCTACGCTCGTGAGCAAGGAATTCGCCTCCACCGCGTCCACGAGGTGAAGCCAAATAGTGAAGCCCTGAGAATGACCGAGGCGATTCTAGGTTGAATGGCTTGAAGACTGCTTTTCATTGAACCCATAAATTTATGGAAGACGAAAACCCGTTCCGCGAGGAAGACCTCGCTATTCGCAATCGCCCCGAAGCGTGCACGCTTGTCATTTTCGGTGCGACGGGCGATTTGACCCATCGCAAGTTGATCCCGGCGCTTTACAATCTCGCTGCGGACGGAGATTTGCCGGCTGGAATGCGGGTGATCGGTTTTGCGCGCCGCGAAAAATCAGACGAAGAATTTCGCGAGGGACTCGAAAAACAGAATCGCGAGAACTCCCGTCAGGATCATGACGATGCGTTGTGGGAAACGTTTTCGCAGTCGATTTCCTACCATCAGGCGAACTTTACCGATGCCGAGGGTTACGAGAGCCTGAACGAGAAATTGCTCGAGCTTGAAAAGGCCGGCGGCACAAAGAATCGGATGTTCTACATCGCTTCGGCCCCAGAATATTTTGATGATATCCTCCTGCAATTGGGAAGTGCGAAGCTGAACAAACCGGCTGAAGGAGCGTGGGCACGAGTGGTTGTCGAGAAGCCGTTTGGAAAAAATCTCAAGACCGCGCAGCATCTCAACAAGATCGTCAGCGAAACATTTCCCGAGGCCGACACTTACCGGATTGATCACTATCTCGGCAAAGAAACCGCGCAAAACATTATGGTGCTGCGCTTCGCGAATGCCTTGTTCGAGTTGCTTTGGAACAACCGCTGCATTGATCACGTTCAACTCACGTGTGCCGAACACCTAGGGATGGAAGGCGGTCGGGGAGGTTACTACGACAAGTCCGGCGCGATGCGCGACATGGTTCAGAACCATCTGTTGCAGCTGCTCAGTCTCATTGCGATGGAGCCGCCGATTGATCTCTCAGCCGACGGTGTTCGGGATGAGAAAGTGAAGATTTTCAAAAGCCTGCGTCCGATTCGAACCATCGAAGACGTGTCAAAAAATGTGATTCGAGCCCAATACACTGCTGACACCGTGAACGGCGAAGACGTGGTTGGTTATCGCCGTGAAGACCGTGTGAACCCCGGTTCGATGACCGAAACCTACGTCGGTTTGCGGATCATGATCGACAACTGGCGCTGGGAAGGCGTTCCGTTTTACGTCCGAATGGGCAAGCGTTTGCCAAAGAAAACTACCGAGATTTCGATTCACTTCAAAGACGCTCCCGGGGTTTTGTTCAACTCGCTGCCTGGAGCCGAAATCGTCCCTGGAAACGTGCTCGTGATTCGGATTCAGCCCGACGAAGGCATTTCGCTCGGGATTCGTTCCAAGTTGCCTGGACCATCAGCACGACTTCAGCCGGTGAAAATGGATTTCCGTTATCAGACCGCATTTCGCAAATCGAGCCCCGAAGCCTATGAGCGCCTCTTGCTTGACGCGATGGCCGGCGATGCGACGCTTTTTGCCCGGAAAGACGAAGTCGAGACTGCATGGCAATTTGTCGATGCAATCGAAGACGCGTGGCACAAATCAGATGATCCTCCGGTAATGGCCGAGTATCCCGCCGGATCGTGGGGGCCAAAAGAAGCCGATGATTTGCTCGAACGCGATGGCCGGAAATGGCGGCGTTTGTAGGAAGGTCACTCCACGCAAGCCGAGGCAACTCAGGCTTTATAAGCCCGAGTGACAAAAAATAAACTGCCTTATCGAAGTGGCTTCTCAAAGATTGTCTTGGGAGAACCTTTGTGGCGTTCCCAAAGATCGATCCACCACACATCTGTCGTGAAATACCCGTGTTCTACGAGAACCCACTTCTTGTCTTTCTTTTGCAAAAGCGCGATCGTTAATTCATCTGCCTCGTCGGCTTCCTCTTCAAATTTGGTTCCTTCTTCGCTGCCTTTTTTCGGAGTTGTTGCTTGGGCCCAAAAGCGGTTCGAGCCGTCGCCGGCGCTTGTGCGGCCAATCCTCTGGCCGTTGCGATCCCTTGTCACCGCGCGGTGCGAATGGATGGCGGTATTTCGGGTTATCGATGGGGAGTTGAGCGAAAACGTAATCTTTTGAAAAAGGAAGCGAGAGGTTAGAAACGCAATCCAATGGACCTTTTCAAACCAGATCCTGCCGAAAATTTATTGCCTTGCAATGGTGTAGTAAATTACTACGGCCCCATTTTTTCGGGTGAAGATTCCGATCGAATTTTTGAGGGGCTTTTCAAAGAAATTCTTTGGAAGAACGACGAAGCCTTCATTTTTGGAAAGCACTACGTGACCGCTCGGAAAGTTGCGTGGTATGGCGATTCCGGATTTCACTATTCTTATTCCGGCGCGACAAAATTTGCCCTTGATTGGACGGACGAATTGTTAAAATTGAAGGAAATCGTTGAAGAAAAAACAGGCGATGATTTCAATTCGTGTCTGTTAAACCTCTATCATACTGGGGATGAAGGAATGGCCTGGCACAGCGACGACGAGAAAAGCTTGGGCCGAAATTCCAGTATCGCATCGCTCAGTTTTGGGGCAGAACGCCCGTTTCGATTCAAGCACAAACAGACTGCGGAAGTCATTCTGGTCATGCTTGATTCCGGCAGTTTGTTGGTGATGAAAGGGGAGACTCAAACTCATTGGAGGCATCGCCTTCCGAAAACGAAAAAGGTGAAAACGCCACGGATCAATCTGACGTTTCGAAAAATGATTGAAGGAACCGTTTCCGAATCCTGATTTTCGTTGCAGGTTATTCGAGTGAAAACTGACGAAAAATTCATGAAACTCGCGCTCCGCGAGGGTCGCAAAGGGCTTGGGCGAACGAGCCCGAATCCTGCAGTTGGAGCGGTTATTGTTTCGAAGAATGGCAAAGAAGTTCTTGGGCGAGGCTGGCATCACAAAGCGGGTCATCCGCATGCGGAGATTGAGGCTATTGCCGATGCTAAAGCAAAATTCCCGCGTCGTTCGCTCGCGGGAACGACGATTTTTGTGACGCTGGAACCGTGTTCCACGAGCGGGAAAACAGGCGCGTGCACGGATGCGATTTTGGAAGCGAAATTTGGTCGGGTGGTCATCGGAACGCTCGATCCCAATCCGGACCATGCGGGCGCAGCTGTTCGGATTTTGGCAAAAACCGGGATCGATGTGAGTGTCGGAGTCTGTGAAATGGAATGCCGCGAACTGATCCGTTTTTTCGCGAAGCACATCACGACGGGAAAACCGTATGTCATCGCAAAATCAGCGATCACGCTTGATGGCAGAACCACGCTCACCAAAGCTCGGGGGCAATGGATCAGTGGGCCAGAGTCTCGCGAAGATGTTCAGAAACTCCGAGCTGAATGCGATGCTGTTTTGATTGGAGGCGAGACGGCGCGGGCGGATAATCCATCGCTCACACTTCGCGGAAAACACGCCGTTGGGCGAGAACAGCCGTATCGGTTTGTGCTTACGGCGATCAAAGAATTGCCGGACGATTTAAACCTGTTCACTGATAAATTTGCCGATCGGACGGAGGTATTTCACGGCAAATCGCTGTCGCGAGTGCTCACCACGTTGGGGAAACGGGGAATCACTTCTGTTTTGCTGGAATCCGGCGGTCGGTTGTTTGCTCACGGAATTGCCAAGAAATTAATCGACGAAGTCGTGATTTATCAGGCGCCAATCATCGGGGGAGGCGGCAAACGCCTCATGCAAGTTGATGACATCATCGCTGATTTGGAAAATGTACGGGTCACAAAAAGCGGCGTCGACTCAAGAATTCAGGGAACGATTCGCTGAGTTTTCGAATCAATAGGGTTGCTTCATCGCACATACCCTGTTGGTTCGTAAAACCTTACTCCTCTTCGCTTGAAGCATCTGCGGCAGAAGCTTCTGCTGCCTCGCGACTTTTGATGAGATTTTCGATTTGATCGAAATGACCTTGATGAACGCGCCGGCGTTCGTGCTTCGTCCAGATGATATCACGGAAGTCTTTGAGGTCCGATAATGGGAATTCTTCGGGCTCGAAATAAGTCCAGCGCTCCGCTTTTTTGCTCTTGGATTGAAAGCGCCATTTGCCGGCATGCTGATTCGCACGGTGAAAAATGATTTCACCGTCCTCTTTTCGATCTCGCCATTCGTGCCTTGCCATGTCATAGGTTTGCCATCCATGCGCGCGTTTTTCAAACCCACGGCCACTAAGATAGCACTTTTTGTTCTCGGTAGCATCGTTCTTGGAGCGCTGTTGTCGCCGATTGTTTACCATGTTGGCCAGAATATGGTCGAGGCGGGAACGCTGAAGGGCGGTTGGCTTCAGGGTATCCATGATTCGATGGAGCGGGCGACGTTTGCCCGGTATTTTAATCGTTCACTGACGCTGGCGGCAGTGTTGCTGCTGTGGCCAACGATTCGGTGGATTCGGAGTGATCAGCCGGAGAAGGATGATCGGGGCTTTCTTTTACTGGAAAAAAATCCGCGCCGCTGGATTCATCTGCTGATTGGGTTTTTCGTCGCTTGCGGGACGTTGTTACTTCTCGGGTATATTTACACAAAAACGGGGGTCTATGATCCGAGAGATCCGGAAAAAGCACTTTCCAGGATCCTCATCAACGCACTGACTTCTGCGATCGCGGTGGCGTTTTTGGAGGAATACATTTTTCGAGGAGCCCTGATGGCGCTGATTTTGCGAACGGCAAAGCCGAAAGTGGCGCTGGTTTTTCTGACGGCTTTTTTCGCGTTTATCCATTTCCTTCAGCCACCCAAAACAAAGGCGTTTGAAACGGTATTGAAAACGATGGAGATTGATTGGACTTCGGGTTTTTGGATCATGGGCCAAATTTTTGGTCAGTTTGGAAATCCGGCGTTCTTTCTGGCAGAGTTCACCGTGTTGTTCGCGGTGGGCTTGATTTTGGGTTACTCACGTTTGAAAACAAAATCGCTCTGGCTCGGGATCGGACTGCACGCGGGCTGGGTTTTTGGAATTAAGTTTTTCAGCCCGTTTACCCGACTCACCAAAGACGCCAAAGAGATGATTAAAGCGATCAAGGGCGAAGGAAAAGAGGACTTATTTTTTACCTTCTGGCAGCAAATTCCGTGGTATGGCGACAGTTTACGAAGCGGTTTGAATTCGGCGCTGGTGGTGACTTTCTCCGGAATTTTGATTTGGATGTGGCTAAAATACCGCGAGGCAAAAAATCGCGATCCGTTTGAGGATTATCGAAACGATGGCTGAGAAAACGATTCGGGACCGGTTGCACGAAACCGTGGATGCAGCAGCGAGTTTGCTGTATCCAATCACGTGTCCCAGTTGCGATGTTCCGTTGCCCTCGAGCCGAGTTCCGCTCCCCATTTGCGACGACTGCGGTGCTGGCATGTCGCGGATTGCGCCGCCGTATTGCCGTGTGTGCGGGCAAGCTTATGAAGGCGCGATGTCCGCCGATTTTCAGTGCTCCAACTGCGCTGATCGCAAGCTGGCGTTCGATTTCGCAATCGGTGGCTATGCCGCTGAAGGATTGCTCCGTCAGTTGATGCATCGCTTTAAATATGAGCAAAATATTTATCTGGCTCAGTTGCTCGGGAGATTGCTTGAATCGACGTTGACGGACAAAAGGATCGTGGGCAAAGATTGGATTTTGGTCCCCGTGCCACTCCATCGGCGACGATTCAGAAATCGAGGATTTAATCAGGCCGTGGAATTGTGCCGCGTTTTGAAAAAGCGGAACCCAAAACGGTTTCAGGTGAAAAAAGCGATTCGTCGGGTTCGCCACACGCCAAGGCAAGCGGGGCTGGATCGCGAGCAACGGTTGTCTAATTTACGGGGTGCGTTTGCACTTTCCCGTTTTGGAAATATGGCTGAAACCCTAGTCGGAAAGCGAATTTTATTGGTCGACGATGTTTTGACGACGGGTGCAACGGCGTCGGAATGCGGTCGGGTTTTGCGGAATTCAGCAGATATTGCCGAAATCGGGGTGATTACTGTCCTTCGCGGATGAACCGTAAAATGGTTGTGTCGCGCGGGTTCGTGGGTAATTTTGGGGTTCACGAAACTGAAAAACACGACGTTATGGGTATTTTCAAAAAACCATCGATCAAATCCCTCGGAAAGAAGAAGCGGGACATGCCGGAAGGCTTGTGGCACAAGTGCCCGTCCTGCGGCGCGATCATTCACGAGGCCGACTTGCAGCAACGTTTTCGCGTCTGCTCGAAGTGCGAGCACCACTTCACGCTGACCTCTCATGAACGGATTGAATTGTTGATTGATCCGGGAACGTTTAAAGAGACCGAAGGGCATCTTGAGTCGGTGAACCCGCTTGGTTTTAAAAGTTACACCGACAAGGTGAAGAATTATCAGCAAAAGACCGGTTTGAAAGAAGCGGTTTTGACTGGAAAAGGATCGATTTGTGGTGCCCCAATTACAATCGCGGTGATGGATTTCCGTTTCCTTGGTGGAAGCATGGGATCTGTTGTTGGTGAAAAGGTTACGCGGGCAATCGAGCTCGCTACGGCAGAGAATCGGGGTGTGGTTGTGTTGTCTGCTTCTGGCGGTGCACGGATGCACGAGGGGATTCTGAGCCTCATGCAAATGGGCAAAACCAGCGGTGCGTTGGCTCGACACAGCGAAGCCAAACTTCCTTTTATTTCTGTTTTGACTCACCCAACAACCGGCGGGGTGACTGCGAGTTTTGCGACCTTGGGTGATGTGATCATCGCCGAGCCGAAATGTATGATCGGTTTCGCCGGTCCACGCGTGGTGAAAGAGACGACTCACCAGAATTTGCCTCCTGGATTTCAGTCTGCAGAATTTATGCTGGAGCACGGATTGGTCGATTTGATTGTCCACCGCTCCGACATGCGCGAGAAATTGGGGCAGTTATTCAACTTCATGCTTCCGAAAAACGCCGGGTCAGCCGCTGCGTAGAGGGGCAACTGCTCGTTTGTTGGGGTTTTCAGGGCCTGAATTGGCAGAAAATGAAGGGGAAGTTGTGTTGATCACATGTCTTCGTCTACCGTGGCATTCCGAGTTTGTGCGAGTCTATCGACGCGGCTCGGAATTGTGTCATGGAAACCGCTATTACCAAAACTGAAAAATTGTCGAACACCAAGGAGTTGGTCGAAGAACCCGAACAAAAATCTGTTACCGATGAGTTCCTGGATCTGGAAGAGCTTCTGGAAGCCAGACATGGTAAAGGCGGTTTAACCCATTCCGTGTCCCTACAGATTGCGAATGAGCAGGGAGATTATCCGTATTCAAAGAAGATTTCTGCGAAGCTGTATGAGCAGGAAAAATTAAGGTTGCAGTCCGAATTGCTGAAAGTTCAGAATTGGGTGCGTGAAAGCGGGGAACGCGTTGTTGGGCTTTTCGAAGGACGGGATGCAGCCGGAAAAGGGGGAAACAATCAAGCGCTTCATGGAACATCTGAATCCGCGCGCTGCGCATGTGGTGGCGCTCGAAAAACCTACAGACCGGGAAAAGGGGCAATGGTACTTTCAGCGTTATATTGAGAAACTGCCTACAAAAGGGGAAATGGCCTTTTTCGATCGATCTTGGTACAATCGCGCCGGCGTTGAACGGGTGATGGATTTTTGTGATTCGCTTGAATATTTGGAGTTTTTGCGTCAATGCCCGCTGATCGAACGGATGTTTGTGAATAGTGGAATTCGACTCTTCAAATTTTGGTTTTCTGTAAGCCGAATCGAGCAATTGAGACGATTTCATTCACGGAAGACAGATCCTTTGAAACAGTGGAAACTGAGCCCGGTTGATCTCAAATCGCTTCACAAATGGGATGACTACACGAAAGCGAAAGAATCGATGTTTTTCTATACGGACACTGCCGATGCCCCCTGGGCGATTGTGAAGTCTGATGACAAAAAACGGGCTCGCATTGAATGTCTGCGACATTTCTTACATTCGCTGGATTATCCTGACAAAGACTTGGAAATTGCGTGTGCTCCCGACCCAAAGATTGTGGTGCGCCCCTCAGAAATTTTCAAAAAAGGGGATCATCCAATTAAGGAATTGGCTCCCTGACGTGATGACACTTTAGAGATTCGTTTTAACCAGTGATTTCGGGCTTGAAACCAAAACGGAACGGGTTAATTTCCGAATCTCCGATAAATTCGTCGCGAGAAAAGCCATTTTAGCTCAGTTGGTAGAGCAGCTGATTTGTAATCTGCAGGTCGTCGGTTCGAGTCCGACAAATGGCTCTCTCTTTATCAACGAGTTACAACAACTCGGAGAGTAGGGAGAAAAACCTTTGCCATTCCTTTGCCACTT
>ERZ887942.2511-NODE-2511-length-11336-cov-55.005141_pt1 | contig 11336 bp, 6 predicted proteins | sample MGYA00521099_ERZ887942 | MGnify/ENA primary metagenome ERZ887942 (study PRJEB32303, sample SAMEA104408605) | aquatic metagenome | biome: Brackish water; feature: Pelagic; material: water | place: Baltic Sea | collected 2014-06-07T06:48:00 | depth 16,251 m ... | reverse complement strand
AACCCGCAAATGGTAACGCAAACCCGCCGTAATCACTTCTTCGCGGCTACAATTGTTAAAGATGTCGCCACCCCAACGCGAAACAAAACCTGAACCACTGCCGTTTTCCGCGACTAAATAAATCAACGATAAAACGCGACGGCTCACTTGAGTTCGCCTGAGAAGCGCCCGGCAGATTACTCTTCAGCCTTCTTCCTGGCCGCTTTCTTCTTAGTAGCGGTCTTCTTCTTCTTTGCCGCCGATTTCTTGGCGACCTTCTTCTTCGCCGCCTTCTTGACAGACGGTTTCTTTATTCCGTCTTTTTCCGCCTTGGCGTCGATCCATTCAACAGCCTGTTCAACGGTGATCGAATTAATGTCGACATCCTTCGGCACCGTCGCATTGATTTTTCCGTACTTGATATACATGCCGTAGCGTCCTTCAAAGATACCCAGATCGGTATCGTCTGCAGGATGCTTGCCGACTACGCGGATCGGTTCCGGAGCAGCACGTTTTTTGGTGTTCTTCAGCATTTCAACAGCGGCATCCATCGTGATGTCCAGCACGTTGTAGGTCTTCCCTTCAAACTCATACGTATGAGCTTTCCGGTCGTAGCTGCCATACACTTTGTTGTGCAGAACATACGGACCGAAGCGTCCAATGCCCGTGTTCACAACCTTATCCGTCAGTGGATGCTTGCCGATTCGACGTGGCAACGACAACAGACTGATGGCCGTTTCCAGGTCCAGATTTAAAGGGTCAAAGCTGTTCGGAATACTGCAGCGCTTAGGCTTGGGCTGTTCTTCGGTAACTTCTCCCAACTGTAAATACGGCCCAAATGGCCCCGACAATTGGTAAATCGGAACACCCTCTTCCGGATGCATGCCCAGCGCAGTCGGCCCCCGTTGTTTTTCCTCAATCAAGCGGTCAGCCAATTCGTTGCTGATATCCGCAGGTGCCATCGTCGCCGGAATGGAAGCCGTTAGCTTTTCTTCGCCGTTGGTTTTTTCGAAGTATGGGCCATATCGACCAACTCGCACATCAGCTTCGATCCCATCCAAACGCAGCGTACACGCTTCGCGAGGATCGATGTCGGCTTCTCGCAGCTTCACCAATTCATTGATGCCGTCTGCACCGGAATAAAATTCTCGCAGATACGGCAACCGATCAGCGGTACCAGTCGCGATATCGTCCAGCGTTTGTTCCATTCCGGCAGTAAAGCCGAGGTCGACAAACTGAGGGAAATAGTTTTCCAGAAGTTTGGTAACAGCCAGCCCTTTGAAGGTTGGCACTAATTGACTTCCGTTCTTGTTAACGTATTCGCGATCCTGAATCGTACCAATGATGCTCGCGTACGTTGAAGGACGGCCTATACCTTCGGCTTCCAGCTTTGCCACCAAAGAAGCTTCTGTGTACCTCGCGGGAGGCTTTGTTTCGTGAGGAAACGCGTCAACGTTGTTGCAGCCGACGTTTTCGCTTTCGCTCATCACAGGCAATGGCGAATCCTGTTCGTCCATCGCCGCATCAGGATCATCGCTGCCTTCGACATAGGCTCGGAAGAATCCGGGGAATTCCACCGTTCGGCCACTGGCGCGAAATTCCGCGTTTTCGACGGCGATAGTCACGGAATCGAATCGTAACTGAGCGTCTGCCATTTGAGTCGCCATGGTTCGCTTCCAGATCAACTGGTACAGCTTGAACTCCGGACCGCTGACGCCGATTTCTTCCGCTGTCAGCATTTTCTTTCCAGCAGGACGAATGGCTTCGTGAGCCTCCTGAGCACCTTTTGACTTGTTGGTGTATTGCCGAGGAGCAGGGCTTAGATAATCGCCGCCATACAGCTTTTCAATCCGACCACGCGCGGCGCTGACTGCTTCGCCACTAAGGTTTACACTGTCGGTTCGCATGTATGTAATATGACCGGCTTCGTACAGGCGTTGAGCCGTTTGCATGGTTTGCCGAGCCGTCATGCTTAGCTTGCGGCTGGCCTCCTGCTGCAAAGTACTTGTCGTAAACGGAGGTGCTGGCTTGCGAGTTTGCCGTTTTTGCTCAACTTTAGAGACAGACCAATTACTGGAATTCACTTTCGCCAGCAGCTCGTTTGCAGCGTCCTCTTTCAGCAGCAAAACGTCAGAGCCCTCTTTCAGCTGACCCGTGTTTTCGTCGAAATCCTTACCAGTCGCGATACGCCTTCCGCCGACGGTTTGCAGAATCGCGTCAAACGAACCTCCAACTTTCGCCTCCAGATTCGCCTTCAAGTCCCAAAACGAACCGCTGCGGAACTTCATTCGTTCGGTTTCACGCTCCACCAAAACACGCACAGCGACGCTCTGAACACGTCCGGCAGACAGCTTCGGGGCGATTTTCTTCCACAGCAAAGGACTTAACGTATAGCCGTAAAGTCGGTCAACCACGCGGCGAGTTTCCTGAGCAGCGACCAGGTTCTCATCTAAATCGCGAGTATTCGACAACGCCTCCAGAATGGCGTCGCTTGTAATTTCTGAAAACACCATGCGTTTGACGGGAACGGTCGGACTAAGCAGCTGAATCAAATGCCAGCCAATACTTTCCCCTTCGCGGTCTTCGTCGGTCGCGACAATAAGTTCTTCAGCGTCTTTCAGCAGGTCCTTCAGTTCTTTGACCGTCTTCTTCTTTTCCGGGGGCACCACGTAAAGTGGGTCGAAATCGTTGTCAACGTTCACTCCCAGCTTGGCCCAGGCCTCTTTTTTGAGCGCAGCAGGAATCTCGGCCGCCTTGGCGGGCAGGTCACGAACATGCCCGACGCTCGCCCTCACGACATATTTGTCGCCAAGAAATCCCTGAATTTTCTTTGCTTTGGCCGGCGACTCGACAATAACGAGTGCCTTCTTTTTGGCTGCCATACTCAAACAGACTGCTATGGATGTATAAATTGAATTAGAATTTGGACCGTTTTACACGGCCTTTACCGAACAAAGATCGTCAGAACAGTAAGGAAACGCGGGGCATTGGTGTTCGAAGAACAAGCGGCAATCTGCCGAATTCCACCTCATGGGAACCAATTACTTGTGACGTAACCTCTGATTTCGGTTGACCTTGTTTCATTTTGAACGACGGCTAAAATCCGCCACCTTAGCCAATTTCACCCACAGCGATTTTCTGCATTCGCAGACCATCATTTCTGTGTTGAAATTGCTGAGACCTTTGAGTGGGATACGACTCCTCACGCAATCTGTCAAGGCAGGCCGCGAAATTGCTGCCGCCACACCTCGCCAAAACTAAGAGTTAATTGATGGCCTCTCCATTTAAGTTTTTCCGCAAATACTCAAGCGGCATGATGATCATTTTGGTCATCCTTTCCATGCTGCTGTTCACGCTGACAGACTTGTTTAGCGACCCAGGAAAGAATCTGTGGCTGCTGGGACTGCTGTTGGGAGGAACCGTATTCGGTGTTGCCGGAGTCGGTCAGGGACGCTGGCTGCAATGGGGACTTGGCGGTGCCGCCTTCGGTGCCTTGCTTGGATTTATCCTGCCAGGTTTCACAGAAAACAGCGGGCTGTCCACTTCTCTCGGCGTTATTTCGATGGAAGAAATGGACGACCTCGAAATGCGACGCGGGATTGCCAATCAGGTAATTGGTGGAGCGTTTGATGCGTCCTATGGACAGGGAATGGCACGATTCGCTCCTTATTTCGGCTTTGGACACAGATCAAATCGCGAAGACGTGATCTTTGGCAGACTGCTAAGAGCCGAAGCCGATCGACTGGGAATCACCGTCGATGCCAGCATGGTTTCTGCATACCTAAAGCAGGCCACTTCAGACGGCCTGAAAAAATCGGCATACGTCGACATCCGAAATCGTCTGTCATTTAAAGGCAAGCCGGTCAACGACGCCGAGCTTAGCGAAATCATGGCCGATGAAATCAAGGCACAGATGGCCTATCAGATGCTGCGCCCCAGAACTACATCGCTGCCGCCGGGCCCCGAAGTTTACTGGCAGTATTTCAAACGCCTGAACGTGCGACAGCAGCTTGAAGTTGTTGCCCTGGATGTCAACGACTTCATTGATCAGGTCGGCGAACCTTCAGAAACCGACGTCAATGAGCTATTCGCCAAATACAAAACGAAAATGCCAAACGAAGTAGAACCTGGGTCACCCGGATTCCGCCTCAATTTTCGAGCCCAGCTAGCCTACCTGGAACTGGATTCAGATTCCGTTAAGTCGCAGGTTGGTGAAGTGACTGACGCTGATATCGAAACCTACTACAACGACAACAAAGAAAGTTCGTTGATCAAACGAACTGTCTTCCCAGACATGGAACTTCCAGACGCTGCAAAGGAAGATGCGCCAACTGACGAAGCCGCAAAAACCGAAGAAACCAAGTCAGAAGAAGGCAGCGAAACACCTGCCAAGCCTGACGCAGAAGCTGCTGCACCACAGGAAGAAGCCAAGCCGGAGCCTGCAACAGAAGCCCCAGCAGCAGCAGAACCCGCCAAGCCTGCAGCGGAAGAAAAGGCTACTGAAGCACAGCCTGAACCCGAAGCCGCCGCACCCGAAGCCGCCGCACCCGAAGAAAACAGTTGTGATCCGTTTGCACCTGATGAACAGGCGGCAACTGAAGAAAAACAAGCCACAGAACCAGCGGCACCAGTAACAGAAGAGACTCCCGTTGCTGCCCAGGCGAAAACACCTGAAGCGGCAGCAACAACTCCGGCCGCTGAAGAAACTCCGCCGACAGCCCCATCCGCTTCAACACTGACGATTCCACCGGCTGAAGGCATCACAATCACGCCTGAAACTTCTGCAACTCCAGCTCCGGAAATCAAGTTCGAATATCGCGAACTGAATGACGAGCTGAAATCAGAGATCCGCGAAGAAATTCTGCGTCAGCGAGTCAAAGAAGCAATCGACAAGAAAATGGCCGCTGCCGTTTCTCAAATGACAGCACTCGCTCGAGAACGGTCAGCTCATCGATTTGCTTTGATCGAAGAAAACCCAGCAAAATTTGATGGCAACAGTGATGGCCAGCAGGAAGCGTTTAAAGAACTTCGAGCAAGCATGAAGTCCTACGACGCAGAAATCAGCGATAAACTGAAAGCCTACGCCGATGAAAATGGCCTGGCATACGTACAAACTCCGCTGCTAAGCCCAACGGAACTGATGGAGGAAGACGATTACCCAATCGCCACCGCTACAGAACCAAGCGACAATCCGATGTTCGCTCAGCAATCTGCCACAGTCGCCATGAACACTTTCCAGGGCTTCAACAACGAAGAACAAAACAACGATGCTCAGTTGTTCCTGGTCCGTGAAGCTCAACGGTCAACCATGAATCTTGAAGGTGGCCAAAGCCGCTACGCCTATTGGTCGATCGATTTTTCTCCAGGACACGTTCCAACACTGGACGAACCCGGAGTGAAGGATTCCGTCGTACTTACATGGAAGCAAATGAAAGCTCAGGAACTTGTCAAAAAGCGAGGCGAAGAACTTGCCAAACTTGTAAGGGATGGGCTGGCCAAAGAAGGCGACGCTCGTGTTGACATGGCCGAAGCCCTGAAAGATCAGACTGCGACCGGCAAAGAAGATGGCCCCGCCATTGCTGTTCGAGGAACCATGCCGTTTTCATGGCTCAGAACATCCTCAGCCGCACCAAACAGCGGACAACGCCCCCAGGCCAGCATGTCTGCGATTCAGTTTTCTGACTCAACAGGTGGCACACTGGCACTTGTGGGTGAAAAGTTCATGTCCACAATCTTCGACGAAATGTCCGACGAAGAAGTGAGCGTGGTGCCAAACTTTGACATGTCAAAACACTATGTCGTTCACGTCACCAACCGCTACCCAACGCCGGAAGTAGGCATGGACGTACTGCAGGAACGCTTTGCCACAGAAGGCAAACAATTCGCATTCAGCCAAAGCCCAATGCTGCCCGTTATCCAGCAGGAAGTGGGTGGCCCAGCCAGCCTGCAGTGGGAAAAATCGGTCTGGCTGCGTTACGACATCGATCCTGACCAGGAACCTGAAGAGAACTAAATTCTGGTTCTTGCCAAACGGCATTCAAAAGATCCGGAAAGTGACGCTGCTCAATCGAATCGTGATCAACGAAGAAGATTGGACAGCCAGGCACTAAACTGAATTCAAAGAGCGGCATGGGACATTGGTCCTCTGCCGCTCTTTTTCGTAATACTCAGCCATCTCGCCTGAACTGGCGGTTCACAACAGGCGACCAAACGCACCCTGCGTAAAGATAGTTCTGGGCCGAATTCGACTGGCGGCAATGCCCGAATTCCTGCGATCCAGACAACTGTCGAACTCAGCCCGCCTGATAACAGTTCATCGCGCCGTCTGAGCAAAAATGGCAATTCACCGTTGACGAGGGCAACAGGAAATGTACCATTCCAACATGACACTGAGACTCTGTCTCAAAAGCAAAGCCAGCTATCGCCAGCCATGCAAAACGCCGTCGTGAAGTCACGACGGCTAATCGAAACCTCGAAATTTGCTGGGAATAAGACATGAAACCTTCAAAAACACACAGAAAACGCGGATTTACACTGATTGAACTTCTGGTGGTGATTGCGATTATCGCGATCCTGATTTCGCTGTTGCTACCGGCAGTTCAACAGGCTCGCGAAGCCGCTCGCCGCACACAGTGCAAAAACAACCTTAAGCAAATCGGACTGGCTCTACACAACTATCTGGATGTGTTTTCAGCATTTCCGCCGTCGTTCGTTTCAGACATCAGCACTCGAAACACACAGGGCGGCGAGTGGTCGGTTCATGCTCGAATTCTGCCCTACCTGGAAGAAGCGAATCTTTACAACACAGCAAACCTGAGCCTGACGTATGAAGACCCGGCAAATGCCGGAATTGCACAGCAGAAAGTCTCTGCCTTTCTCTGTCCAAGTGAAGTCAACGATAAGACGCGTTCTGACAGCAACGGCAACGCCATCCACTATCCCGTTTCCTACGGGTTTAATGGTGGCACATGGTTCGTCTGGGACAACGCAACTCGCCGTGGTGGCAACGGGGCGTTCCATCCAAATTCAAAGTTTGGAACTCAGCATTTTACAGACGGCACCAGCAACACACTTTGCTTTTCCGAAGTCAAAGCGTTTTCTCCATACAACCGAGACGGCAGCACAGGCACCAGCAACATTCCTGCCAGTCCAAACGACGTCGACCTGCTGGTTACCAGCGGTGGCAGTAACAAATCTGACAGCGGCCACACCGAATGGGTTGATGGGCGAATCCACCAAACAGGATTCACCACAACACTGACTCCAAATTCAAAAGTTATCGTGCCCGGTGGAGTGCGACCATCGGAAGGCGACTACACGTCCTGCCGAGAAGACAAAACCTGTACAGGCTCCACATTTGCGGCGGTCACCTCGCGAAGCTGGCATACGGGAGTTGTGCAGTCGCTGATGATGGATGGCTCAACTCACAACATCAGCGAAAACATCGACCTTGGCGTATGGCAAAACCTGGGAGCTCGCAACGACGGTAACGTCATCGGCGAATTCTAGAATCAGGTTTGAATAGCCACCAATCGCAAACGGTTGGTGGCTACTGCTCGCCCGGCCAACTGGGCTTAGAATCCCACGTCGCCACAGATGTATCAACCAGGCGAGCAAGCATGACGCCACGATATTTCACATCTGCAACAACGGGTGCGCCCGTTGGACCAGAACGGAGCAGGGGGGGCAGATCCGCCAGACGGTGCAGCAACAGCAGCAGCCCCCGCTCTTCAGCGGGATCGTACTGAAACGGCAGCAAGGTAATATTTCTTTGACGAACGATGGGAACCAATTGCTGGATGTCACTTAACTGAAACTGATGGCTGACGGGAGCAACATACACCACTGAATTTTCCGGCACCTGATTCCAAAAATCACCGTTCAGCCCATCTGACCAATAGCTGGCTTCAAGTTGAAGTGTTTCCACGGCCACCTTCGATCCGCCTGGCACGCCGGGATAATCGTTCAGGCAAAAGGCCTGATGAACGGATGTCGTAAACACGATCGCCACCGCCATAACAACAAGCAGGCAACAGGCAATAACTCGCTTAGCCCGCGAGGATTTGCTTACACTAACAATTGCAGTATCAGTCGACAACATTGTGGCCGCTCGCAACGAAGCCGCCATCAGCACAAATCCGCGTCCTGCCAATAATGCGATAACTGGCAGCACAACCAGAAACAGACGCACGCCATCGTAGACGGGCGTTCCCGGCATGGCAAAAATCAGCAGGGGCCACACAACGGAAGCTGCCGCCAACACTTCAAACGATTGAAAACGTTTCGCGAAAATTCTCCAGCAAACTGACGCTGTCACACAAAACGGAGTCGTAACCAGCAGCATCACAAACGGATAGTGCCAGGGAACCGCCTTATCAGCAAAACGTTCGCCAAAATACCAGACATACAAAGTCGGACGCTCTGATGCTCGCCCAAAATACTCAAGTACGTTGGCTACAGGATCAAGCCACAACCACGGCCAACCCACAAAGAAGGTCACAAAGCCAGTCACTCCCCAGATTGCAAGTGGCTTGATTGCACGCAGGCGATATTGCCAAATCGCCCACCCCACAAGCAGCGGTGGAATTAGTATTCCCTGAACTTTCGTCAGCAGCAAAAGCCCCCATACGAATCCACCCAGCACACATTGCCTGCTTGTGGGAGGTTTCGAACTTGTCCACCAGGCAAACAACGGCACAAACGCCGCGAGCCAAAAGAATGTTGTGGTTGATTCCAAAGATGCCAGCCGAGCATGCGCGACAGCTCTGGGCATCAACATTAACAACACACATGCTGCAACTGCGGAGGCCAACCCATACTTCCGTTTGGCGAACTCAAACAGCAACAAGACTGTCATCGAAAACGCAAAGCACGAACCAAGTCGCGCTGCGGGAACGTTAAACAGCGACAGTTCCGCTCCCGAAATTGAAGACGCTGTCAGCTGATGGGCTGCTCCCAGCACAAATCGCCCCAGGGGAGGGTGATCAGGCAAGTAGCCTTCCTGGCCAAACACTTCCTTTGCAACAGAAGGCGAATACAACAGAGGCCCGTGGTCGCAAGACACTTCGAACAGATAAACGCCCTGTCCAATATTGAACGATTCGTCCAGAGTTAACCCTGGACCAGGCGGCAGGCTGGAATCAATAAGTCCGTTGTTGATTCGTGAAGCGGCTAAACCGAAAGCAATCGATGCCATCAGTGCTGAAATCAGCATCGACTTCATATTCCGATGTTCTCCCGAAATTGGCTTCACGAACTCACGGTAGAAGTGGCTCTTGCCAGAGATCCCGGTTTCGCAGAATCTTTAACAAAGGCTTCGCCCTTGACCCAGTGGCGTGGTTGGCTGCAAGACATGGAACGCTCCAATCGCCAAACCGCTCCGTTGTCGCTACGTTCAACATGCGCGGTGCGCACATCATTTTGAGTAAGACTCTAACGAGGCGGTGCCTCAGACCATTTGAGCTGACGCTCAGAAACGCGACTACGTCGCTCAGAAAACTTGACTCAACGTGAACAAGTTCGCTGCTTTAAGAAGTCTAAGACCAAGCTGTGACGCAGCACTAAACGCCTCGTTCATTCCATACGTTGTTTCAAATACTCACCGCGCATAGAAAAATGCCATCCGAAGCCCATTCGATTAAGAATGAACCTCTGGATGGCATATTCCAAAGCTCAGCATCGCAAGCGATGCGTTGCCTATCAACTGGCTAGGCCAGTTGTTTTCGTCGATTAACCAGCGTTCGAATTCGTTCGGCCAGCAAAGCTGCGTCGAATGGCTTTCGGAACGTTTCGTTAAAGACAGTGCGGTCGAAACCGGACGCATTGTCTTCATCACTAAGAAGTCCGATCAGAACGGTGTCTTCGTATTCACCGTTTCGTCGCAGATTCTGAGCAATCATCAAGGCTTCTTCACGGCCCATAACAAAGTCAACAACCACGCAATCGGGGTGTACTGACTCTGCCTGGATACCGGCTTCAAAACCACTGGCTGCAGTCTCGATCTTAAAATCGTCGTTGGCCATCATTTCACCGAGACTCGAACGAGTCACGATGTCAGAACCAACAAGCAAAATTTTCCCCATCGCTTCGTCTTCCAACTCACCGAGAGGCATTCCATGTTCCTTTAGGAAGCGAATCAAATGTTCGCGTGGAATGCGTCGGTCCTGCGAGCCAGGAATTCGATAGCCTCGAAGTCGTCCGGAATCGAACCACTTTGAGACTGTGCGCGGGGCAACTTTGCAGATCTTAGCTACTTGACCAGTAGTGAAGATCGTTTTCATGGGCGGGCTCTCCAATCAATTCTCACTTCACAACTCGACATCACATCCTGAGATGCCGAATCGTCACCCCCTACTCATCAATCACGGCAGATTCAAAAAGAATCAAAAAGTCGTGTGCCGTCAGTGAATTACGGGTCGGGGAAGTGACAGGGGTCCAATCTGAACTGCGTGCGGGCAGCTCTGTGTCATCACATGACACATTGGTCGGTGGGCAATCGCGGAAATCGAGACTCATACCTCTTCGAAAAGACGCATGGGCGCACTGGCAGATTCCATTCTGCACGGTCGAAAACCAAACTACCCCCCTGGCGAATGAGCACCGTCATGTTTCCTGGCCTCCCTGCAACAAGCATCAGATGCTTGTTACCACAACAGGTAACATTCGCCTGAATAATGTTTCGTCAAATCGATAGTGGCGACTTTAACCTTCTTAACAGAGCTGCATGACCTGCCGCTTGATCCGCAAGCAACATCTGCAACCGTGTCAAGCCCTGTATGGCTTACCTATCCTCCACATAATTCGTACTTATGGATTTCCATGCACAATCTGCAGCCATTTAGTCGCTGCCAACACCTCCAGAACCGCTAACCCGCAAAGTCCGCGTGACTGGCACAACCAATACAGGACGGGCATTCCAGCAAAAAGAAAATTCGCGAATTCGCCCCGGATCCTGAACTCACCGCTGATTATCGCAGCAAACCAGCCCAGTCGATTCATCCAAAGCATTCCGCACACAACCAGAACGCTCAGATTTCACAGCAACAGCATCGCCAGACAACGGTTAAGACCTGGGTGCCGAAACTCGCATCAGAAGTCGTCAGCGCGTAGAACCGAAATGAAGCAGCGCTGATTTTGAGCTTTTTGACTATGCCCTTGGCGTCTACGATGGTTCAAGCTACGACGGCGTCCGGGCGCAGGCGGCGATGAACGGTACATACTACGCTGGCCTGACCTTTGGCGTCGCTTCACAATTTGCGGAACGCGATAAGAGGACATTCTAGTTTAGACAATAAGTTCAATGTCCCAATACTGTTCGGCACGGCAAGTGCTTGTGGTTTGAAATCTTAACATAACCT
>ERZ887942.2509-NODE-2509-length-11341-cov-15.344763_pt1 | contig 11341 bp, 21 predicted proteins | sample MGYA00521099_ERZ887942 | MGnify/ENA primary metagenome ERZ887942 (study PRJEB32303, sample SAMEA104408605) | aquatic metagenome | biome: Brackish water; feature: Pelagic; material: water | place: Baltic Sea | collected 2014-06-07T06:48:00 | depth 16,251 m ... | reverse complement strand
TTTGAATAAATTCTTCCATAACACCGTCAAGAAACCACGTGGCGTCATAAATAAGATTAGTGTCTTTCCATTCGTCATATTTTGCTAGATTTAATGATGATAAACAACATACAAAGCTGTGGTTTTCATCTGTGTGTAATGTAATCTCTGAACATATGTTAGTCATATGTACTTTTAATCCGCTATCTTTGTAAGCTTGTGGATTTGCTTTGTTAACATTTCCTTTAAACATGATATACGGCTCTCCAGTTGCTTTTCGTTTTCTAAGTAATTTACTCCATCTATTCCTAGCGTCTGCATCTCCTTGTTCAAGCTTACGCATAAACTTATCGCCAACAACTGCGCACTGATGTAAGTTAAGCGACTGTCTGTTAACGTCTCCTTTAGGTTCTCTAATTTCAAGCCACTCTTCAAAATCTTTGTGGTCAATGTTGATATTAACACTTGCAGCTCCTCGTCTAACTGATCCTTGATTTGTGGCAAGTATTGTTGAATCGTATATTTTGCAAAAAGGTACGACTCCGTCTGATGTTCCATTTCCTGTTATTGTTGCGCCAGCGGGTCTAATTTGATTAATACCGATACCAACTCCACCGCCGTGCTTAGCGAGTAGCATCATCTCTAGATTTTTTTGCCCTATGTCTTGAATAGAGTCAGCTACATCTATTCCAAAACACGATATAGGAAGCCCACGATCAGTGCCAGTATTACTAAGCACTGGACTAGCAAGGCAAAGCCAACCATTCCATATGTAGTTAAAAAACGTGTCAGCCATTTCGGGCTTATGTAATCTATAAGCAACCGTTTTACTGACTCTTTCGTATGCTTCACGAGGACTTTCTCCTCTATATAAATATCCCCCGGATATAGTCTTCTTGTATACGTCTGTATTACCCCACGTAGGAAAGTCTTCGCCTTTAATCCATTTTTCATTCCACATATTTTAAATTGTTTTCCATCTTTTGTTAAACTTTGGTTGGTATTTGAATTCCAACTCTATTTCTTTTATTAATCTTTCTTTTTTAGTAAATGTTTCAATAACTTCATAAGTCCAAAACTCTTTACAGTATTGTTTTTTAAATTGTCCTTTATGAAAAGCTTTTGATTTGTCGTAACCAAAATGCTCTGACAATCTCCTTGGACCATTAACGGTTTCTCCAACATAAATAACATCTCCATTCTCATCTTTAATAATATAAACAATTTGCATGGGTACAGGAAATTCCTTATTGAATAGTGCAGCTCTTGCTTTTTTAACGGTTTCTCTTCTGTTTTCTGAAGTAGCATACCCGTTATATGTGTCGTGTATTTTTGTCATATTATAAATGTCTGTGAATAGCTTGTCTACTTATGTTTAAGACTTTAGCTATATAGGTTACTGATTCACTCGGTAAAAGCTCTTGGATCATTTTTATCTTAACTTTAGTTTTAAGCTTTGGGTCTTTACTAATATCCATTACTTGTTTCGTAGCTTCAAGATTTTTTTTCATCTCATAAAAATAAGAAGAAGCGTCTTTAACTTTTCTGTCTGTTAATTCTTTTGACCACTTATATAGGTTTTCTTTTAGCCAACTATAAGGTTTTTTCCAATCTTTAAAACCGTTTACATAATGTAAGTCCCACTTGTTTCCGTGTATCTTATGATACCACCAGAATTCAAAACCATCAAAAGTAATTTTGTGATTTTCAGGATTACATAACGATTCAAGGTCTTGACTAGACCAACTTGTTATGTTCATATCTATTTCCATTTGGTTATATTTATATAATTACACGTTTACACAGAAACTTACATTAATTGTAAACATTTATTTTATTATTTATTAGTAATCAACCACTTATGCGTAGCGTAAAAAGTTACTTAAGGGTAATCTTCTCCTTTAATCCATTTTTCATTCCACATTATGTTAAATATAATATTGTGTAGGCTATTGCTACGTTTAAATTTACTGCTACTAAGTTCCATTGTTTAGCTACAAACACTTGAGGTATTGATAATGTACCTGCTATAATGTATGTAACCATTCCTATTTGATCAGGTAATAAATGGGGAGACATCATCATAAATGCCGTCCCCATATATCCTAATCTATTTGCCAGTCTTTCAACCGGCGTTAGCTTCCGCTGCTTTACTAGACTCTTCAGCCACTTTTTCTTTAAGCTTTTCAATTGCGTCTTCATAATCGTCCATGAGTTTAATTGTTTCTAAAGTACCTACTGATAGGTCTTTTAAATATGCATTCTCATCTAACAATTGTTGTACAACCTTAATAAGTGCATCGATCTTTTTCTCTAATAAATCTGTTCTACTTTGTTTTTGTCCTTTCATTCTAAATCTTCTTTTAATTCTGTGTTAGTTAATCCTATATTACCATATGTCTTCGAAGTCTTCGCCTTCACCAGCTTTCGAATAGTCTGTCGGCCTAGTTGCGAAAAAATCAGTATGAGTGACGCCCCCGGTAAGATGATAGAACCAATCAAGATTAGCTGCTGCTTTAATGTCATATGCAAAATACGATCCCAAGTCGATGTAACCAAGTTCCACAAGTTTTTCATTTGTTCTCTTCTTTATAAAATGTTTTAAATCATTTGCTGCAATGCCTTCAATGTCACCCATTTCAAACATCTTGTCAATATAGCTTACTTCTAGTTTAATCATGGTATCTGCAGCTTTTATTATGTCTTCTCGACATAAATGCAGTAATTGATTATCTTCTTCGCACATATCGCGGAACAGCTTGCATCCCATTTTACTGTGAAGAGATTCATCTCTTACTGACCATTTCATTTGCTGTCCAATACCCTTGAGTAAATTACGTAACTGGAAACTGTATAGAACAGCAAAAGCTGAATACAGACTAACGCCCTCTGCGAAAGCAGAGAATACGGCAAGTGACTTACCAATACCAATAGTATTTGTACCGTCATAAGCAACCAAATTATCAAATCTCTGTGCGGTAGCAGGCTCATGCAAAAACGCTTCATAATCTTCTAGTTTTAAAGTTTCATTTAAATAGCTGTACGCTACAGCGTGAATTGTTTCTTGTGATCCAAACATCATTGCCATCTGGCGGATTTCGTGCTTTGGAAACCAGCCAACGACTTTTTGGGTCCAATAGTCCGACACTGCGCATTCTGTTTGAGCAAAGCCGAGCAAGATGTTTCCAACAAGGTGCTTTTCTTTTTCGTTAAGTTTTTCATTCCAATCTTTTATATCGCTCTGCATAGAGATTTCAGTGTGTAACCAAAATGCTTGAGCTTGTTTTAGCCAACCTTCTGTATAGTACTCAGGGTACTCAAAAGGTTTGTATGCTATTCTTTCGTCAAATAATCCCATTATATATCCATTATGTGTTGTATTGTTGTTAATTCAGTCTTCCAGGCATCAATATAAGCCATCGTATCAGCTTTCTTTGTAGACATTGATACTTTACGCATATCATCCAAGATAGACCGTATAAACAGGTCTATCGTATGGAATTGTGTCTCTACATCTTGCTGCATTATTTATAAACTGTTAACGCTAAATCTACAAACGGTAGATATAACACATGAGTTGTTTGATCCTCTTCAGGATATGATCTAATTCCTAATAATATACCAGGGTAAAACCCTATTTCAATAGACCAAGCTATTTTTTTATTTTCATTATCCATATATTGTTTCTTTATTTATTATTAACGGTGATTCATCTTTATTTGTTGAGATAAAATAAACTATGTCATTTTCAGTTATAGTTAAATTTTTATCTTTATACGTTTTAGGATAATTTTTTTGCACGTACTCTTTAATTTTTTCCATAAACTTTTATATTATATTGTTCTTGTAAATCTACTAATTCGCTGTATTTAACTTTACCTCGTATTTCCCAACTCCATTTGACAAACTTATCAATCTGGCGCTCGGCATACTTTTGTCTAGCTATCCTTTTTGTTTCGAAAGGATTATGCTTACTGTCTCGTCGCATTCTTTATGATTTTGTGGTTTGTATAATGTTGTACCAGGAAACTGATTTTTAACTAACTGTTTGAATAACTTCCATCGCATTGGAAATGATTCGTTAGCTCGACCTTTTGTTTCTATTATAAAGTCATCGCCAATAAAATCCGGTGTATACTTAATAGGTAAGATCCTTTTCTCACCTCTATTTTTATACTCACCTTTGCCATTGGCTTGACGCTCATAAACTTGGTTATCAAAATGAAAACCATTTAATAAAACAAACGTTTCTCCTTCGTACTTAGATTTTATACCAGCTTTTTTTAAAGCCATGTACATGTAACGCTCAAGACCTGATGCAAAGTTGATACCGTCGTAGGTAACTTTCTTTGATACAACAGGTCCACGTTTTTTAGACTTCTTTTTATAAGGTTGCCTCTTCATAATGCGTGCCTTCGTTACCGTTTTGCCCAATAACGTTCATACGGGCGATCATAGACTCTTCAATTTCGTCTGACAAGCAACGCTTAGCAGCTTCAATATATAACAAAGCATCCATTAACTCTTCTTGTACATCAATTAAAAACCTATTAAGATCTTTCTCTTGACCAACAATCTCTTGCATCATTGTAGCTCCGTACTTTTCTTGACCGATAATACTACGTTGATCCATCTTCTTAAGTACTGCTAATACTATCTCGTCTTTAGTGTTTATCTTCATTATAGTGTTTGTTTTAAACCTGTTCTTACAAATGTTCCATTTTCCATTTTACCTTTACGGTTAGCTATTTCTTGATATGCTGATTCAATACAACTTTCAATTTGCATACCTTCAAGCACAGCTAAGTTTGTAAGAACTACAACCATATCGCCAATAGCATCTTTTATTTCATATTTATCATTCTTAAGCAATGCTTCAGCTAGTTCACCAGCTTCTTCCATAAGCTTAACATATTGTGTATGTGAATTACCTTTATCGTATATACCTCTCTCTTTAGCCCAATCTCTAATTAAAGTAAAGTAATTAGTTAAATTAACTTGCTTTGGTGGATTGTGCTCTTGATTAAAAAAGGCTTCATAAAAAGCCTTGTTGTAAATGTAGCTTCGATTATCGTTAAACATCGAGGTTCTAGCGTTAGCCATTATCCAGTTTATATGCTCTTTTTCTAACTTAAAACTATAGTCTGGGGTTTTCCACTCCATACCTAAGTTATCTAATAAGTTACCTTTTAATTTATTTATTGGCACCGGAAATGTACTTGTTTGTTCTGTTGGATTTACTTTCATATTTAATTTGAATAGATTTTTATATAATGTTCTGTCTCTTTTGTAGCCATAAGACTTTTGAAGTTCTATTTCACGGTCTGATATATAATCTATATCGTCTGACTGTTCAAGAACTTCATACTCATTCTCCTTATAGCCTTGTATAAGGGTAACTCTGGTATTAAGATCACGTGTGACGCCGATCTTTTTACCTGGTATGTGGTATAAATAATACATAAGTTTTAAAGTTTATTGTTATATAAATGCATGTTGTGTGCGTGGTGGTAGTACCAACCAATTTCTAAATTCAGTCTGTCTGCAACCATTTTTTGTAATGATGAGAATTGATACTGATCATTGCAGAAACCGTACCAGATGTCATTAGAACGCATATAGACAGACATACAAAGCTTATCGTTAATGATTGTGAACTGAACCGCGTACGTACACGGTGTGTCGTTGCGATATGTATCAAATTCTTTGCCATCAAATATACTTATTGCTGCGTGTCTAGTCTTAGGGTTTGTCTTAAGCTTAGCTGTAACATAATCTATTTGGGCATTACGTTTCCATTGCCAACCATAGTTAGATCTTACATTACCCAAGCTGTCTGCCATCTTTTCCCATATTGGAGGTATTTTACCGTATAGTTCTCCTAGCTTGCTAATGCTTGGATCGCCTGATAGATACCATTGCCATTCAGCTTCTGCATACTTTAAACTCCACTTACGTTCTTTGTTTGTAATGTGATTTTTTTGTGGATTCATAATGTAAAAACCACAATTAAATATAGCTTTAGTATCATCAAAATCTTCACCATGTTTAACGGTTTGATCTAACAGAAACTCGTAAGCTTCATTTGCATTATCAAATCTTATATTTGTCATAATAATATTTATAATATTTAAAGACTGTCTCCCAAATAACTACTCTTGTGTAGCTTTCAGGGTCTTGATTAGTTATTCCTTTGTTTGTTATTGTTATCGTCCAGCGAGCATCTGTTAATGCTTTAGGTGATACGTGTATAGCATTTCTTATACACCATCTATAAGCTTCCCACTGTTCAGGGCTTGCTAAGTACTCACCCATATCTCCTGTTTTCTTCTTAGCCATCTACTCCCATGGCATTTTCTCACCAGCTAGATTGATTTGCTCGTGAGGTATGAAACAACCAGATTTTGGTTCCCATTTAAAGTGTGCTTCAGCTCCGTTTTCACCGAGGTTTTGAAACTTAACTTTTAATACCTTAGCTTTAACCGTCTTCTGCTCGTAGTCTCTGTGAACTAATATACCGTGATATGATGCATCGTACCATTCGCCGCCACCTTTAATGTTATACATATTAGGCTCTTCAATTTTGCCGTCTTGTGTTTTATACATTTTAGTTGGGTGAGCAACTATGAATACTAATACGTCATACTTTTTAGCAAAGATCTCTATCTTAGCTAGGTATTCCATTGTGTACCTATTTACATCATCAGAACCTCCGACGTCTCTAACCTTATTAAAAGGATCAATGACTAAGCATTTAATACCTTTACGTTTAACGAGCTCAGCGCCTTTACGTAGCACAGAATCTAACGTGTAACGTTCCATATCAATATGATAGTAGTTGCTGTTACAATGATCTGCTACTTCGTTCCAACGATCAGTGTCAATATCTGCAGCTGTTGGCATACCTTGCCAAGTCTTACGCATTAATTTATGAGCGTGTAGATAAGTTGGTTGATTTTCTGGCGACGCGAACGCTGTTTTCCATCCATAGTTATTATTATATCCGACAACCATTTGATCGACGAAATCGCTCTTACCGGAACTAGGAATACCAGTAACAGTAATGAATTGACCAGTGTATGTTGAAAAGATATCATCGAAATTTTGCAACCCAATTTGAAATCCAGCTTTAAAGCCATTGCGCACAAAGTCCGTAACCTCGTCTTCGATATCCCTGAATGTCGTAACATTCTCAAGCGGTACTGGTCTTGCCCCCGAAATACGCTTTGATAATTCTTTTTTTCCATACTTTAATAAATATTCATTTGCATCTTTACAGTCCTCAAATGATGCTAAGAAACATACCTCAGAACCTAGTCGTCTAACTAGTTCTGCTTGTAAAGCTAATCCTGCGTCATCTGAATCGCATGCTAATATGATTTTGTCTTTGTCTTCAAAGTAATCAATACAAGCATCTAAGTAGTCAAGGTTGTTACTATTTAATGTAGCTCCGTTAGGAACTGATATTGCGTTTGTAATTCCAGCTTCGTGTAGTGCAAGCACATCCATTTCGCCTTCAACAATAACACAATACTCATAGCCTATTATACTGTTTATATTATAGAATACTTTTTCAGCACCCTTATATAATTTAAAGTTCTTTCTACCATCGCGATACTTAACATTAATAAGTTGATCGCCCATGAAATAATTAAACTTTATAACGTTCTCGGTTTTACCGGTCTGAGGCATATACTCAGGACCTTCGCCAATCCGAAGATCAGCTAAGGTTTGCTGAGATATTCCCCTAGTTTTAAACCAATCAACTACTTTGCTAGCTGGAGGATTATGTTTGACTTCTGTAGGTCTTACATATACCTTTTCACTAGCACCTTTACGTTGGTATGTGTGTAGTTGAAATGATGTATTACAATTGTGACAAGTACCGAGACCACGTTCCCAGTCATACGAAGCACATTTTGCTTTAGTATTCTTAGGTTTTCTATCAGAGGAACACAAAGGGCAAACCCCTTGTTTCTTACCCTCTTCAAGCTTATGTTGATTGAATTCGTCAATCAAAAATCCATTGATCTCTGTTGTCTGCATTTAATTTAATTTAATTGTTAATCTCCGTCTCTACAGTCGGGGCATATATCGCAGAAGTCATATTCTTCTTGCGATACACCTTGCCCACACATTTCACACTGCATTAAAATGGTAGATCATCTGCTAGTTCAGGCTGAGCTTGAGCTTGCTGAGGTTGACTACCACTTGGCGCTGCAGCTACATTGTCTCCGTTAGTCCATACGACCTTAACGTTTCCAAGGTATACTTTAGCCACTTTAGCTTCTCGCTCTTCCTTAGACTGCTCAACAACCACTGGACCTTGATTTCCGTAGTTGTCTACTTCGTCGTTAATTGTAATTGTAATCGGTAAATATTTACCTTTTTTACCTACGTAGATTTTGTCTTTAGGTATTTCATTTAAATTGATACTTGCTTTAATAATACTTGCCATAATTATAGAGTTTTATTGATAAAATAGTTTTCCGGTTTAAAATCCGGGTTGTTAAAAAATAATTTGTACTGTTCCACTGCTTGCTGAACTTTATCTTCTCCGTGAGATAAGAATTGATCAGAACAGTCGTATATACCTATTTGATGTGTGTTTTTGTCTATGACCATAAAGATCATTTCGTAACCAAACAGCTTTTGGTATATATAAGCTTGACTGTTATAATTGTACTTGCTCGCTGAGTATTTAAACTTAGAAATGTCTGCAGTTGTTTTTAAATCAATGATTAACTTTTCATCGTGATTAATAATATCTGCTTTGCCTTTCCAGTTAACACCGAATATCTCAGCAATCCCAGGGACTTCATATTCTACATTCTCACCACGTATCAAACTTTTACATACTTCGTTAGACATCATTTTGTCTATAAGTAATTCAGTTTTATCTACTTCGTGTTGCAGTAAGCATATCTCGCCATTTGAGATCTCTTTATACGCCTTGGTATTCCTAGTTGTGCTTTCTATGATCTTAAAGTTTTTAAGCTTTTCAGGTTCTAGTATTGCTGTGTGAAAATAGCCGCCGATTAAAAAAGCAGGTCTGTTTTCCACTGGAGTACCAAGCGATAAAGGATTTGTTAATAAGGTTGAGATGTCAGAGTTGCTTAGAAATTGCTTTCCAAATTTACCGTAGTAATGCTTATCTTCTCTCAACTTGTTTAACTCATCTTTTCTTTTCATTATAAAGTTTTTAGTACGTCAGCTGGTATATCATACTTTTTCTTGATAGCTTCCATGCTTCCGCCTGATTTAATAAAAGCTTTTGCTTTTACTAGTGCAGCTCCTTGTAATTTAGGTTTGGCTACGCTACCTTTGTCGTGGTTGTTAGTTGCATCACTGTCAGCTGTATCGTCGATTAGAAACAAGTTTCCAAGCGCATACTTTTTAGCATAACTAGAAGCTGAACCAAATTGTTGAGGTACGTTCATACCTTTCTGATTTAGATCAACACCAACTATTGCTGTAGCTGACATTTCTGTCTTACCATCACTAATAACAGCTTTAGATGCCAACACGGGCAAACCTGCTATTTCTTCCAAATGCTCGTTTATTACGACTGATACTCCTAACTCTAATAGAAAGGGTTTTGTTGCTTCGAGGATGTCTTCGGCAGACCGGAAGTTGTATTTACCGAATGAGTTAAATCTACTTTTCTTCGACTTAAACTTTGTTTGAATTGTTGCTAACTTTTCGTTTATGGTCATATTAATATAATTACATATTTAGTTATTCATTTACATTTAACTTACAATATATCAAGCACTTGCGAGTGATCTACATTGTCAATTAGTTTTTGTACCGCTTGCTTTTTAAGCTCCGATACTCTTACATAAGAGCTCACACCTTGTATGTTTAAGATGCTTGCAATTTCTTTAGCTGAGTGTTTGTCACAGTCTAAACCGTAACTTAATCTCAGCACTTCGTATTCATTACCTTCTAGGTGTTTCTGCATTAAACCTTTTAGATACACATTTATTAATTGTATGTTATAAGGTTCAGATTTATCTTCAACCTGATGCATCATATTCTCGTCGTCTTCGTTCAACACTTGAGCGTCTATACTTAAGAACACGCTATTAAAGAACATAGCAACCATAGCTTTGTCTTGAGGGTTTTTACGTATCTCATTTAGTTTGTGTTCTGGTATACGTATATCACCTCGTTGCATGTCAATTCTACGTCTTATATTGCCTTTGATACGCTTACTAAGAAAAGATTTTAAAGTTTTTTCAATGTCTTCAGAATCTATTAATAAATCCCAATCAAGCTTGTCTACAGCTCTAATCAAACCTTCATTGCCGATTTGTATTAAATCATTAATACTTAATACGCCTGACGCTTGTTGCGTGCTTGAAAACTTACGTGCCAGGTTTTCTACCAAAGGCATGAATTTAATTATCATTTCATCTCTAGTGTATTTGTCCCACATTTTGCCTTCAATATTTGCTATTGAAGTCTTGACATCATTTTTATATCTTACATAATTCGGCACATTGTATTTCTTCATAGTTATCTAGTTTTTCAAAAGCATGTGACATTAGCTCATTATCTGCGTAGTATATATTACCTATACTCGCCATCCATTCATTAAAGTCATTTTTCATATCTCTTTGTTTAATAATTCTTTTTCCTTTTTTAAATCCATACTCATATTTCTATGTATTGTTCTGTAAGAACATTTTAGTACATCAGCTAAGCCTCTTATAGTTATTAAACCACCTTCGTCGTGTATATCTAACATACACTGATAAATATCAGATTCAGTGACAGATTTAGCTCTACCGACCATTGTACCTACTACTTTAAGCTTTTCTTCAACTGTTAGTTTACAAAATTCTTTAAAGATAATCTTACGTAGCTTGTTTCTAGGTGGTTCTTCTAAATCCATCATGCTGACATCATAGACCATAGTATCAAGTAACGAATCTGAAACTGTAAAAGTTACAAATCCAGTTCTTTTGTTACATATATACTTAGATAGTTCGTGAAACTGATCTTGATCTAACTGAGGGTTTAAGTACCATAACACATACATATGCCATTTTAATGACTTGTAAGTTGTTATTTTAGCTCTGCTGCGAAATAATTCATAGCATTCGTATGTACCATTCTCGTAGTAATCACCCCAATCAAATGACTCTGTTGGTTGGTCATCGATCGGAGTTCTACGATATATAATACGTCTCTTGACTAAATAATCAAGGTTTCTTTCATGTGACATAAGCCTGTTACTATTATACTACATTAGCTATTGTCACAGCTAACGTTTGTTATTAATTCTGTTATAATGACAGTCAAGAAGTTGATGTACAACCTCTTCACTTATCATATTATCATTATATAGTTTCCA
>ERZ887942.2508-NODE-2508-length-11347-cov-3.972281_pt1 | contig 11347 bp, 8 predicted proteins | sample MGYA00521099_ERZ887942 | MGnify/ENA primary metagenome ERZ887942 (study PRJEB32303, sample SAMEA104408605) | aquatic metagenome | biome: Brackish water; feature: Pelagic; material: water | place: Baltic Sea | collected 2014-06-07T06:48:00 | depth 16,251 m ... | reverse complement strand
TCAACTGACGATCTTCACTGGTCACGAGGATCCCACCAAGCCGGAATCGACGGTGGATTATGCCAAACTTGGCAATACTGTGGGCACCAAAGTGATGCTGATGGGCGTCGAGCGGTTGGGTAAGATTACGAAGACGATGTTAGACGGCGGAGTCGACAAGGATCAACCTGTCGCTCTGGTCCGATGGGCCACGACGGGACAACAGCGGACACTCACGGGCACGGTTGGGGACATTGCAGAGAAGGTGATCGAAGCGGGCTTCAAAGCACCTGCAGTGGCGGTCTTTGGTGAGGTGGTGAAGTATCACGACAAGTTGAATTGGTTCGAGCAGCGGCCGCTCTTCGGCAAACGCATTGTGGTGACACGCACGCGAAAGCAGGCTGGCGGATTGAGCCGGAAACTGCGTTTGTTAGGCGCGGATGTCTACGAATTGCCGACCATACGCATCGAGCCTCCGAAAGATATTCTAGACTTTGGTGAATTGGTGAGGGACGCCCACACCTATGATTGGTTGGTGTTCACCAGTCCGAATGGTGTCGAAGCCTTCTTCGAGATCTTCTACAAGATCTACAAGGACGCTCGTGAAATCGGTGGCGTGCGTATCGCCGCGATCGGGCCTGGCACCGAAGCCAAGGTCCGTGAATACCATCTGACCGTGGATCTCATGCCGAAGAAGTTTGTAGCCGAGGGGCTGGTCGATGCTTTCAAAGAGGAGACCATTGAGAATCAAACCGTCATGTGGGTCAAGGCGGAGTCTACCCGTGAAGTGGTGGGTGAGGAGCTGTCCAAATTGGGAGCAATCGTCGATGAGGCCGTGGCCTATCGCACGGTGCCAGAGACCGACGATGTGTCCGGGGGCATGGCGCGATTCAAAGAAGAAGGGGCAGACATCATCACCTTCACCAGCTCGTCTACAGTGGACTGCTTCATGGAACTCGGCTTGCCCCTGCCAAAGAAGTTGAAGGTGGCCAGCATCGGCCCAATCACCTCGGAATCCGTGAAGAAACATGGGCTCGACATCGCGGTCGAAGCTGAGCAGCATGACATTCCAGGATTGGTCGATGCCATCCTAAGTTTGGAATGAATCGGTTATTAAGTCTTATTCTTGGTGTGTTGGTGAGTGCTCTCTCTGTTAGCTCTGGCCAGCTGATTGTGGCGCATCGCGGTGCCTCGCACGACGCACCGGAGAACACCATGGCCGCCTTTCACCTTGCCTGGGAACAAGGCGCGGATGCTATTGAAGGTGATTTCTATCTCTCCAAGGATGGCGAGATCGTGTGTGTCCATGACGAAGATCTCAAACGCGTGGCGGGTAACGATGCCAAGGTGGTTGATCTGACTCTTGAAGAGTTGCGCAGACTCGATGTTGGCTCATGGAAAGACCAACGCTTTGCGAGCGAACGTATCCCGACGTTGCAAGAGGTGCTGGCGACTGTGAAAGAGGGCAAGCAGATCTTCGTCGAAGTGAAGTGTGGTGCCGAAATAGTGCCAACGTTAACAAAGGTGATCAAATCCTCGTCACTGAAAGACGAGCAGATAGCGATCATCAGTTTCAACGAAGCTGTGGTGCAAGGTTGTATTCAAGCGATGCCGACGCTGACCGTGAATTGGCTAACGGGCTTCAAACAGGACAAGTTGACGAAATCGTGGTCGCCAAGCCATGAGGACCTGCTGGCTGGCCTGAAACGTACCAAGGCTTCAGGGCTCGGTTGCAAAGCAGAACGCGTGATGGTGGATGAAGCTCTAGTGAAAGCGCTGCGGGCTGCCAAGGTAGGCTTTCACTGCTGGACTGTTGATGATGTCGGCATGGCCAAGTACTTGCTTGGCTTGGGCGTCGATTCCATAACGACCAATCGCCCAGGTTGGCTACGATCAGAGCTAGCGAAGTAAGGGTGCCCCTTCTCCCTAACTTACTCCGATTTGCCAAGATGCTCTAACAAAATTCTACGCATCTCAGCAATGGCTTCTGGGTGATTGTGGGAACTATGCCACGCGGGGACAATTTTCTCAGAAACCGCGAAATCAAGGTGAGAGCTTTCATAACTCACCACTCCGTCGGAGCTATTGGGAGCGTTCTTAAGGCCACGATCGCCGGCGATGGTGTGGCAAGTGACGCGAGGGTCGACCGGCATCTCTGCTAGGGTTTTGAGCAGTGGGTTGTAATACTGCAGACGAGTGACACTATTTGGTGCAAGATCGATCAGCGAGAGCCCGGTGTCGGTCATGTCTTTAAGGATGCCAGTGACGTTGAATTGCATGATATTGGTCGGCAGCTTGATGAGCTTGGAAAAGAGCCGACCGACCCAGCCATCGGCAATGGTGCTGCCGCGATGTGGCACGGAGACGAACACGACGCGTCGCACGAAGCCAGCTGGTTTAAAGAAGAGATGATCGCGCAATTGAGCCTTGGTTTTTTCTGAAACGTCCAGTTTGTCTACCGGACGGCGGAAGAACGTGGACCAAGCGTCGTCACTGGTCTGGCGAATCTGCGAACTTGAAATGAGACCGCCCATGCTGTGGCCAATGAGTACCAAGCGATCGAGCGTGCCTGGATCAGCTTGTGGCTGGTAATGGTTGTAGACTTCTCTCAACGCGCCACGCATCTCACCTGCCGGGTAAATGAACGGATAGCCGCTAGGATACTGGTAGAGCCAGAATTGGAAACGTTCACGAATCTCGCGATCGGCCAACAGTTCGTTGAGTGTGTTGGCCCAAGTAGCACCATTGGACGCCAAGCCATGCACTAACACGACGGGAATCTCATCAGATCGATAAGGTTCCGTGAAGGTCAGGCCCATGTATTGTTGCGAGCGCTGAGGGCGCAACAAGGCCAGGATTGGGCTATTGTTAGGATCGACGTCCAACTGCTTGGCCCACGCAACACTGAAATCAGCACTAAGTGGGTAGTCTTTGCCAGCAAGGCGAATGCAATCGCTGTCTTGCACATCATAGAATCGTAGCACCGCGGCGTTCTTGCTTGGGAACGTGAGAACGGCAGTGATTGGTTGATAAAGGCCGCCAATGGGATGGTGCGTGTGTGTGTTTGGCGATGGCGGTGCGTTAGTGGAGTGGGCCACAAAGGGCGCGCCAATGCCGATTTGACGGACGCGTTCGCGCAGCCTTTCTATCTTCACCTCATCAGCAGATTGAAGACTATCAAAAGTCTCAGGATCCACTTGATGGCCTTGGCTACGGCGATCGAGCCGCAATGAGAAGCTGCGGCCCAAAGCGCTGGGGGATTCATCGCCTAACTGATCGCGCAGATTGACGACACGCGCCGTGCTGACACTGTAAAGGCCCTGCATGAGGGGAATCTGCTCAGCGGGATATCGCAACAACCACGGGTAGGCCGTTTCAGCCGCTGACAAGTAGAGCGCCATGGCTTGCGAAGGACTGCGCTCTTCCACACGACGCGCGCACCCGACGTAGAGCTCGGCCAAGGCTTGTTGTGTTAGAAAATCCCCCGACTTTGTGCGCGCATAGGTTTGAAACTTCTCCGTCGTTTTGAGAGGGAGTGCCCGGTAGGCTACGGATAGGATGCCAGCATCACCCAGAGCATTGACGGTATCTGGTGATGGCGCCGGCTGGTTGACCACTGAGGCTGGAAGGTCGCGATGGAGGTCATCAACACGGAGCTGGTGCACTCGATGTGAGTTGCAGCTCACCACCAGGCATAGCAACAGGCAGGAAAGGGGCAAGATTCGCATGCAGGCCCATAGACCAGAGGTGCCCTGGTGATCAAGTGCCGATTGGCGCCGCTTGCATTTCGGCGGAAACTTGCTTGGCTAATCGGCCACCACCATGCCAGTCGACGCGCCAGATCAGAAAACAGAATCGGACATACTCACGGAGGCTGAGAACCTATGGCAGGTCGTCTTGTTAGATGATGATGATCACTCTTATGACTACGTGATCGAAATGTTGATGGAACTCTTCAACCATCCAGTCGAGCTGGCCTTTCAAATGGCCTGTGATGTGGATCGATACAAACGCGTCATCGTGGATGTGGATACCAAAGAGAAAGCGATCATTGGCCGTGACGGTATAAAAGCCTATGGCCCAGACAAGCGGATGAAACGCAGTCAAGGCAGCATGGCTGCGGTGATTGAGCCTGTGGAATTGAGCTAACGCGCAGCTCACATGGCCATGCCGCCATCCACCGCCAAGACTTGGCCGGTGATGTAACGACCGCCTGGACCAGCAAGAAAGATCGCTGTTCTAGCAATGTCCTCTGGCTCCCCATAAAGTCCCAGCGGAATGTTGCCTAAGACGGCGTCGCGCTGATCATCAGTGAGTTCACCCGTCATGTCAGTGGTGATGAAGCCTGGTGCGATGACATTGGCAGTCAACTTACGACTAGCATACTCACGTGCTAGCGACTTGGTAAAGCCGATGAGGCCTGCTTTGCTAGCAGCGTAGTTGACTTGACCACCATTGCCCATGAGCCCGACCACGGAACCAATATTGATCACCCGTGCGGAAGGGGACTTGAGTAAGTGGCGCTGGAAAGCTTTCACAGCGTTGAAAGCACCTTTCAGATTGGTGGTCAGAACCGTGTCCCAATCGTCCTCACTCATACGCAAACACAGGCCATCCCGTGTGACTCCAGCGTTGTTGACCAAGACATCCACGCGACCGAAATCGCTGACCACCTGCTTGCCCACAGCTTGCATCGCGGCGAAGTCGCCGACATCGACCGCGTAAGGCTTGGCGCAATCGGGTTGCGCTTCGTTTAAACTAGCGGCGGTGCGGTCAGAATTGGCAGCGGTTCGGCTAAGCACGGCGACCTTTGCGCCCTGATTGGCAAATGCCGTTGCGATTGCCTCGCCAATGCCACGGCCAGCGCCCGTGACCACCACCACTTGATCGGAAAAGTCAGACATGCCCCTTTCTTCCATGGCTTGGGCGCGTGGTCAATGCCCTGAAAGGCCTTATTCAACTGCCTGGTGGCGCACTTGACACTTGGGCAAGGCCGCTTTTAAGCGCGTGATGCCTTTGGCTGTGACCTTGGTGCCGTGCACATGGAGTTCCTGTAGCTTGGTGAGCTTGGTCAAGGTGCCGATCGACGCATCCGTGATGGCCGTGTCGAACAACCAGAGCTTGGTTAGGTTCTTCAATGCAATCAATTCGGAGACTCCACGATCGGTGATTTGTGTGGCGCCTAGATGCAGCTCTGTCAGAAAGGTCATCTTACGGATCACGGCGAGGCCTTCATCGGTGATGGCATTGCCCCGAAGTCCCAGATAACGCAAGGATGTCACCTGGCTCAAACTGGCCAATCCGACGTCGGTCACCTGAGTCTCACCAATGGGCAGCAGCTTCAGCTTTGGCAGCTTGCTCAAATGAACCAGGCCTTTGTCGGAGATTGCCGTCTGATACAAATTGAGCCATTCCAAGTGCCGTAGTCCTGCCATATGTGCCAATCCAGCGTCGCCAATGGCGGTGTTCTCCAGCGAGAGATCGGTTAGGTCGGGCAAATCCTCTAGCCAGGTGAGATGATTGTCGGTGATCTTGTCGTTGTTGTTGAGCACCACCTCAATGAATTGGCCATTCTTCTCAAAGGCCAAGGCGTTCACCGCACGCAAGGTTCGCACCGCGACTTCTGCCTTGGTCTCTTCGGCAAGTCCACTGCTAGTCGCAGCAGCGATGACGAGAATCACGATAGACAAGAAGCGCATGGCGCGAGTGTAGCGCGAGAATCGACTGGATTCACGGAGAATCCGAGGCTAACGACACCTGTGATCCAAGCGTGTCCCAACTGTGGTATGGAAGTGTCAGGACCGTCGGCCAGCCCGAGTTGTCCCAAGTGCGATACGGCGGTTCGTGAGGTCTTCTTGAATGATCTCTATGAGGTGGATGTCGCGCATGGCGGTGAAAGTTGGTACACCGCTGAACGCAAGATCGAAGCCGCCTGTAGCGCGGCGATCTTTGGTCGGCACAAAGGACTGAAGGTGATCCATGGTTATGGTTCAGGTCGTGGGCACACTGCAGAAATCAAGACGCGTGCGGTGCCGCTTCTGAATCGCTTGGCGCGGCGCTACGGCGGCAAAGTGGTGCCGGATAAGCGGAATCCCGGCGCGCACCTATTGTATTTCAATTGAAGCTCGGGCTGGACGACGGATGCGATGGCGTGACAGTGCGCGGTGTCTCTGCCCATCACTGATCGTCCGCTGCCAGAACTCCTCGCTCCTGCGGGCAACTGGGATTGCGCAAAAGCTGCGGTCGCCTGTGGGGCGAATGCCATCTACTTCGGCCTGCCTCAATTCAATGCGCGGCTGCGTGCGGATAACTTCAGCAATGAAGATCTGCCTGAGCTGATGAGCTACCTGCATCAGCACGGCGTGCGTGGTTTTGTGACCATGAATACGCTCATCTTTGCAGCTGAACTCAATGACGCGGAAGCGCAGTTGCGGTTGATGGAGCGTTGTGGCGTGGACGCGATCATCGTGCAAGATCTCGGTCTGGCACACCTGGCTTCACAGATCACTCCAAACTTGGAACTGCATGCCTCGACTCAGATGACGATCACCTCGCCCGAGGGGCTGTCATTTGTGCAACAACTATTGCCACTCACTCGTGCGGTGCTCGCACGCGAGTTGTCGCTCGACGAAATCCAGCGTTTTCCCAAATCGACGGAGGGGGAGGTGCCCTTAGAAGTCTTTGTGCATGGTGCCCTGTGCGTGGCTTACTCCGGGCAATGCCTGACGTCCGAATCTCTTGGGCAACGTTCAGCCAATCGCGGCGAATGCGCGCAAGCCTGTCGGATGCCGTACACCTTGGTGGTGGATGGTGAAGAACGTGACTTGGGTGAAGTCCGTTACTTGTTGTCTCCGCAAGACCTGGCAGCGGTCGATGTCATTCCCGCTTTGATTGACGCTGGCGTGGTGTCTTTCAAAATTGAAGGTCGGCTCAAGTCGCCTGAGTATGTCACGGCAGTGACTAGCGTTTATCGCAAGGCCATTGATCAGGCTCTTGGCGCACGTGAAGAACGAGTTGATGCGCAAGATCGTTATGCCTTGGAAATGACCTTTTCCCGCGGGCTCTCCACCGGGTGGTTGGAAGGCACAAATCATCCGCGGCTCACCCATGGTAAATTTGGCAAGAAACGTGGTGCTTTGCTAGGCACGATCCGCACGGTTGGCAAGTCTTGGGTAGAGATCGATCGCTCCCATCCCGTGCCTCTCAAGGCGGATGATGGCATCGTCTTCGATTCGGGTGAGGATCGTAATGAAGAGCAGGGTGGGCGGGTGTGGAAAATCGAAGACGAGCGGGTCTACTTGCTGCGGCGCTCCAATGTGGACTTCGAGCGCATTCAGCCAGGCCAAGCCGTTTGGAAGACTGATGATCCCGTTCTGAACAGCGAACTCAAGCAGCGTTGGAAATCTGCTCGACCTAACAAGCAAACCAAACCTCTCGCGATTACGGTGTCTGGCGCAGCAGACGACCCGCTGACGTTGCGTTGTCAGGGCGTCGAAGTGCGTAGCGAGATTCCAATGCAGGTGGCGACCAAACGTCCGTTGGACGAGGTCTTCCTCCGCAAGCAACTGGGAAGGCTAGGGGACACAGGCTATCACTTGCACGATGTGATCAATGAGCTGCAAGGGGAAGTCATGCTCCCTGTGTCGGCGATCAATGAATTGCGTCGTCAATTGGTCAATGCCTTGGATCGGGAAGTGACGACTGTCTCGGAAGAGCCGCAAGCCAAACTTGCCATGCGTGACCTCTTGCCCAAGAGAGGTGAAAGGCCAACTGGCGATGCCTCGCTGTCTGTGTTGTGCCGAAACTTAGAGCAAGTCGAAGCTGCCTTGGAATGCGATCTGCCGTTGATTTATTGTGACTTCGAAGACCTGCGTCGTTATGCCGATGCGGTGAGCCTGGTGCGTAATCATGGCGGATCCAGCAAGCTCTACCTCGCCACGCCGCGCATTCAGAAGACCAAAGAGTCTGGCTATTTCAAACAGATCGAAGGCATGAAACCGGATGGCGTCTTGATCCGCAATCTCGGTGGCATTGCTTGGTTCAAGGAACACTCGAGCCTACCATTGATCGGCGATTTCTCTCTCAATGTGGCAAATCCACTGACCGCGCAACTCTTGATGGATCAAGACTGTTTCGAGCGTCTCACCATTTCCTATGACTTGAACATTGGCCAAGTGCTGGATTTGTTGAGAAATGCGCCCAGCCAGTGGTTCGAACTCACCTTGCACCAACACATGCCCATGTTTCATATGGAGCATTGTGTTTACTGTACATTCATGACCACAGGGACGTCCTACAAAGATTGCGGGCGTCCTTGTGAGAAGCATGTCGTGCAGTTGAAAGATCGCGTGGGCCAATTGCATACCCTGCAAGCTGATGTGGGCTGTCGGAACACGCTCTTCAACGGGCGAGCGCAAACGGGCGCGCGTTATTTTGAGGACTTGCAGGCAGTCGGCTTGCGCCATTATCGCCTGGAACTTCTCAAGGAGACTCGCGAAGACGCGTTGGAGACCATTGCCACCTACCAAGCCTTATTGAATGGGGACGCTTCGGTGTCGCGTACGATGCTGAAGATTCAAGCTACCGAGCGCCTCGGTGTGACTGAAGGCACACTTGCCAACGTCGAGTAAGCTTGAGATGCTAGGCGCATGAAGATTCTTGGAGCATTCGTTCTGGCGTTGATATCGTGCTATTCAGCGAGTGCTGAGGAGGGCGGGCGCATCGCGCTCTTCAATGGCAAGGATCTGGAGGACTGGCAGCAGTTAGGCAAAGCCGAATGGCGCGTCGAGGAAGGTGTCATTGTGGGCGGCCAAGATGGCGATCCCAAACGCAGTGGCCTACTCACCACCAAACGCCAATTCAAGGATTTTGATCTCACACTCGAGTTTATGATCGATGAGCACGGCAAGTATAACAGTGGCGTGTACTTGCGCAATGCATCCGGAAAGTACGTGCAAAGTGGTTATCAGATCAATATCGGACGTGCCGCTGTCGAAGAGTACGTTGGGTTGCACATGAAAGAATGGCTCGATAAGGGCGATGAGAAAGATGAGTATCGCAAAGTGCTAGCCTGGAATGCGCTACGCATTCGAGCTGTCGGCCCACACATCGAGGCGTGGTTGAATGGCACCAAGATCGTGGATTACACCGATCCCAAGCCGAAGCCTGAGCACTTGGTCTCAGGCGTCTTGGCCTTCCAAACCTACGGTGCCGAAGGCCACAACGGTTGGGTGAAGTATCGCAACCTCAGCATCATCGATCTAGCAAAGCCCTAGAGAATCGTGTGATGCACAGACCTCTGTGCGTTTTTCGAGGATTTCGAGGAGTGCCTTCTGGTCAGATCGTTGATTAGAAGCATGGAGCCCGTTTGCCATCCATGGATGCACTCGTCTACAGTGCGTAAGTAAGTAAAACAAATGGAGCCGAGCAACTTGGCTAACAAGCGGAGCACGACAATCGGACAATGTCTCCATGGATACTGCAGTGTCTCCATGGCGCAGCCCATGCCAAAAATGTGTACGTGATTGATCGGAGCCATTCCTGGCAGAAACCAGATCGTCCAGGCTCCCTCGCGGAGATGTGGATCGATGCTGGAAGGAGGACCCATCTCGCTAGAAAGACGTGCATGTGAGCGATTGATGCTTTCTCAAAAAGCACAGGCAGGTAGGGTATTATGGAAATTCCACTGGACGCGGTAATGATATTGGCTATCTTTGGTGAAATTCAAATCTGCGAAACTTGCGCTGGTTTGTCATCATCAACTTCGAACTGACCCTCCTGGGATTGCCTGCATACACATGAACATACTAGGGATTTCCGCATTTTATCACGACTCTGCAGCCGCATTGCTGGTCGACGGCAAGATTGTTGCGGCGGCGCAAGAGGAGCGCTTCACACGGATCAAGCATGACCCGGCTTTTCCAACCGAAGCGGTGGATTACTGTCTCGCCGAGGCTGGAATCGAACCGGAGGAGATTGATTATGTCGCATTTTATGAGAAGCCTCTGCTCAAGTTTGATCGCTTGTTAGAGACCTATCTCTCATACGCACCTGTTGGCTTTAAGAGTTTCAAGATGGCCCTTCCATTGTGGCTCAATAAGAAACTCTACCTTCGTCGCGAGATGAACAAGGGACTTCGTGGACGGTACAAAGGGCGCTACGTGTTTACGGAACACCACGAGTCGCACGCTGCCAGTGCTTTCTTTCCTAGCCCGTTCGAAGACGCTGCGATCTTGACGGTCGATGGCGTCGGTGAATGGGCCACGACGACCTACGGTGTCGGCAAGGGAAACAAGATCGAGCTGCACCAGGAAATTCAGTTTCCGCATTCTCTCGGCCTGCTCTACTCGGCCTTCACCTTCTACTGCGGTTTCAAAGTCAACAGTGGTGAATACAAACTCATGGGATTGGCTCCTTACGGTGAGCCAAAGTATGTGGATCGTATTGTAGGGAAAGTGATCGATGTTAGAGAGGACGGATCTTTCCGCCTCGACATGAAGTACTTCAATTATTGTCAAGGGCTCACCATGACGAACAAGGCCTTCGAAGAGCTCATGGGCCAACCTCGTCGCCAATCCGAGACCGAACTCTCACAGTTCTACATGGACATCGCCGCGAGTATTCAGGCGGTAACCGAGGATGTGATCCTGAAGTTAGGCCACCACATTCACAAAGAAACCGGCATGAAGAAGCTCTGCCTCGCCGGTGGCGTAGCGCTGAATTGTGTGGCCAATGGCCGCCTCTTACGGGAAGGACCGTTCGACGAGGTTTGGATCCAGCCAGCCGCTGGCGATGCCGGTGGGGCTTTGGGGGCTGCCGAATTTGTGTGGCACCAATTGCTAGACAACCCGCGCACAAGTGATTCTGATCAAGGGGCCAGCTATCTCGGACCCAGCTATTCTCAAGAATCGATCAATGCGATCCTAGATGAGAAAGGTGCGGTCTACGATCTCGCAGAAACCGAAGACGAACTCTGTGACAAAGTGGCCGAACTCATCGCCAATGAAAACGTCATTGGCTGGTTCCAAGGCCGAATGGAATTCGGTCCTCGCGCACTCGGAGCCCGAAGTATTCTAGGAGACGCTCGCTCAGAAGAGATGCAGAAGACGATGAATTTGAAGATCAAGTTCCGCGAGTCCTTCCGCCCTTTCGCTCCAGTCATCTTGCGTGAGCGCGTGCAAGATTACTTCGGCATGCGAGCCAATGAAGATAGCCCATACATGCTGCTCGTTGCGCCAGTGAACGATGACAAACGTAAGGCTCTGAATGGGAATGCTACTGGAGTCGAGGGCCTGAATAAGCTGAACCTCACACGCTCGGTGGTGCCCGCCATCACTCACGTCGACTACTCTGCTCGCGTGCAAACGAC
>ERZ887942.2505-NODE-2505-length-11350-cov-5.237096_pt1 | contig 11350 bp, 8 predicted proteins | sample MGYA00521099_ERZ887942 | MGnify/ENA primary metagenome ERZ887942 (study PRJEB32303, sample SAMEA104408605) | aquatic metagenome | biome: Brackish water; feature: Pelagic; material: water | place: Baltic Sea | collected 2014-06-07T06:48:00 | depth 16,251 m ... | reverse complement strand
GTCGCTGCATTGTCGAGATAGATTCTACGACGCTCTTCAGTCATCCGTTGGAGTCCTCAATTAGAAAGACCTTCATGGTTCGAGCGCCATGAGCCCCCTTGACTAAGGACTGTTCTATGTCTGCCGTCTTGGATGGACCGGAAATGAATGTTCCGAAAGCTCTGAGTGCTGGGTCGATTTGTTCGTACGCCTCGTGCATATTATTCAATACCATCGACTTTGGCAGTACAAGCGAAAGGTGCTGTGTTAAAAAGTACAACACCCGAATCGGGACATGCTCATCAGTAACCCAGATCGCTCCATTCTCAGCGACGCCTAATTCGCCGGGAAGAATCGCTAAGTCGACTCCTTGTAAATCGTGCGGATCAGTGACTGTGGAGAGGTCAAAGCGTCCATCGAAAACACCGTCGACACATGAAACGATAAATTGATCGTTGTTAACGAATTCTTCAAAGTGTGCAGGGATTTCTGAGACTGAAGAAATGATGTGGACATCCCCGCCAACTCCGTTTAAGACCTCAGTGAATTGCGCTACTGGATCATCATACTGAATCCAATTCCCCGAGTGATCCGGCAACGGAACCGCTTGGGGCAAGTTCTTGCGAATCGTATGTAAGATTTGATCTCTTGAAGACATTGATGATCTCTCGAAATGTTCGAGTGCTTGAGTTCACCACGGAGGAATGATTTGACTATGTTATCAACTTGAATTTTTGTTGTTAGTTCGGAAATTCACACTTTGTCTGAGTGCCAGAATCCCCTTCATCCTAACCTTCTCCGCGTCTCAGTGCCTCCGCGGTTATCCTTCTTTGTATTCTATCTCGTTACGACATCAGAACAGGTTCGCCAACGGTCCAGTTGACTCCATCTCGATTGACTCGTCGATAGAGTGTATCGCGTTCGACAGGTTCGCAGCCAGCTTCTCGAATCAAATGATGCAGCTGGCTTACGGTTAAACCCTCGGGAGTTTCTGCACCGGCGTCATGGTAAATCAATTCGTGAACGACTGTGCCGTCCAGGTCATCGGCTCCAAAGCTGAGAGCAACTTGAGCTGTCTGCTCACCAAGCATAATCCAATAGGCTTTGATGTGATCGAAGTTGTCGAGCATCAAACGGGAGATCGCCATCACCCGTAAATCCATTTGCCCCGATGGTTTTATGATGTCCTCCATCTTTGTGTTTTCAGGATGGAACGCCAGTGGAATGAATGTCTGGAAGCCACCGGTATCGTCTTGTAGTTCTCTTAATCGGCAAAGATGGTCGATGCGGTGCTTTGCCTCTTCGACATGTCCGTAGAGCATCGTTGCATTGGAGCGCAGACCCAGTTCGTGAGCGGTGCGATGAATGTCGATCCAGCTTTGTGAATCAGCTTTATGCTCGCAAATTTGCGAGCGAACAGACTCATCAAAGATCTCGGCGCCTCCGCCGGGTAAGCTCCCTAAACCAACGTCAATCAGTTGTTGAAGAATCCATTGATAAGGTTTTTTGGTCAGGTGAGCGAACCAGTTGATCTCAACTCCGGTCCACGCTTTGATGTGGATTTCTGGCCATGTTTCATGAATGACCCGCACGACATCAACATACCAATCAAATTTCTTTTGATGATGCAGACCACCGACGACATGAATTTCAGTCGCTCCTGCTGCCTTCGCTTCCAGCACTCTTTCCTGAATCATTGGCTCATCGAAGACGTAGGACTTTTCATCTTTTAAGTCCGAACGGAATGCACAAAACTTACAGCGATAGACACAAACATTCGTCGGATTCAGGTGAATGTTTGTGTTGTAATAAGCGACGTTCCCGTGCATTCGGGTCCGAACTTGATTCGCCATCTGACCGAGCGTCAGCAAGTCAACATGCTCTTCCAGAAACATGCCATCTTCAAAAGTCAGGCGCTCAGAAGTATCGACCTTGCTTTGAATCTCACGCAGTCGGCTCAAGGTATTCATAATCAAAACGCTAAGAAAAGAATCGTATCAATCAGAAAGAAAACAACAAACACTCGATTGAGGTTCCGCTGTACTCAACTTGTAACCGAAATTTGCAGTATGTCTTAACAAAAAACGGGACCAAGATTGGTCCCGTTAAGTGGAAAGTTTCATTAGTCGTTACGAAGCTTTAAGTTCATCTCAGAGAGTTTGTTTCGAATCTCGTTCAGCGAGGTGACACCAAAGTTCTTCGCAGAGAGAAGCTCATCCGGAGTACGAATCAGGATTTCTCCAATTGTCGTGATCCCTAAGCGAGACATACATTTTCGAGACCGCACAGACAAGTTCAAATCGCCAATTGGCAATTGAACAGCAGCCTGTTCTTCCGGTGAAAGTTCACGATGATCGAAGGCCGGTTCGCGTTGTTTTTCGTGTAGGTATTCGCCAATTGAAAGATTGTGCTGATCCATCAATTCTCGGACTTCGACCAATGAAGTCTCTCCGAAGTTCTTGCCGGACAGTAACTCTTGCTCGCTGATTTCTGTCAGCTGTCCAAGAGTATCGATACCCATTGTTGCCAGACAGTTTCGACTACGAACTGAAAGTTCGAAATCGGTAACCGGACGGGAGAGCAATTGCTCAAGTCGCTGTTGTTCTTTGAGCGACTCTTCGTCGTAGTACATGTCGCTGGTCGCTTCAATATCTTTAAGATAAAGAATCGCCCGCTCGTTACCTGGATCGTATTTCAGCACTCGCTCGAAACAGTATTGAGCCGCTGAGTAGTTTTCTTTGTCTTCGTAGAGCAGACCTAAGTTCAGCAATGCTCCGCGTAAATATGGCGGACGTGACAGGCAGCGTTCGTAAAGTTGAATCGCTTCTTCGTCGTCACCATGTCGACTATTTTGGACAGCCAGTGCGAACAATGCACGCTGGTGGTGTGGGTCCATATCGGATGCACGTTCGAAGTACTCAATCGCTCCGAATGTGTCTCCACGATCAGAAAGGATGCAGCCCATCTGATAGGAATATTCTGCGAGCCGTGCTCCATCGGAACCGGTACTGCGGATCAGCTCTTCGGCATCTTCCAAGCTCCCTGCACGCCGTACGGCACCGGCTCGTCGCAGGGTACATTCCGTAGGATTGTAACCGAGTTTGCCAGCCTGTTCGAATTCTTTAGCGGCATCGTCGTACCGCTCGACAGAAAGATAGGCTTGGGCAAGATAATATCGTCCAATGCCTTCGCTTGAATTGCCGAGCCACTCGATGGCATCTTCCGGTTCACCGAGGAAAAATTGACCGATGCCAGCACGTACCTGAAGTTCGGGGTTCGAGCGTGCTTCTTCAGTGATTTGTTCAATCGCTTTGCGGAAATCATTCGCTCCGGCACCGACCGCTGCTGCGAGAATGCGTTGTGTATCCTCCTTGCTCAGTGTCGATGAATCACGCAGTGCAGCGATAAAATCAAAGCTTGGGATCGGAGGTGCTGGTGGCGGAGAAGCTGGAGCCTCGGAGAAACGAGGAACTCCATATTCATCAGACTCTTCACCTGCCTGGTAAGCATCATGCGAGTGAGGGCTATCGTCTCCCATAAGCGCATCGAGCCCGCGGAACATTTCCTGATCTGGCTCTGGTGTTTGAGGGGAATCAGGATTGATATTTTCAGAATCGAATGGTGATGGTGTCGTAGACAAAAGTACTCTCGCTCGCTGGTTAAGAATGTTCGAAAGAGTCGTGTTTTCGAATCGGGTAGTATAGCAAGGAATCCCATGGATTCAACATGACGACATCAAAAGCTGTGAGTGCTCTGAGTGCCAGTCTTGTCCAGCACTCAGAGGAGACGTGATCGACGATGTAATCAATTATCGCTGATGTGTTGAGCTGCGAAGTATTTCGAGAAACCATCACTAACTGTTGCCGAGATTTCCCCTTCGGCATCAAGAGTAAACATGAATAATTCAGTCTTGTTGTTCCTTTGAATGAGTTCCAGCCCTTTTTGGGCGCCCAAGACACTGACTGCGGATGCCAGGCGATCCGCTGCCATGCCTGTCGGAGCAATAACTGTAACAGTACTGGTCGTTGTTAACCCTTTTCCTGTTAATGGGTTAACGATATGGGAATACCTCGCCCCATCAATTTCAAGGAACTGATAAGCGTCTCCAGATGTTGCGATTGCGGCATTGTTGAGATGAACGATTGGAGTCTCTGCGTCACTCTCGGATTGCAATTTTTCGATCTCGATCATCCAAAATTCCCGACCTGGAGGAGAATCCCCTGCAACAATATCACCGCCTGCATCGATGAGGACTTTGGAAATCCCGTGTGCCTTCATCGCCTTCAAAGCCTGATCAGCTGCGTAGCCTTTAGCGATGGCTCCCAAGTCGATCTGCATATTCGCTTTCTTGAGAATCACGCTGCGATTCTCTTTTTTCAGCTCAATGTTCTGATAGCCAACGGACTCCATTGCCTTCGCGAGTCGTTGTGGATCTGGTAATTCTTCGCGACGACGAGCGATTCGCCACAATTTTACGACAGGACCGACTGTCACATCGAAGGCTCCATCGGTTTGTTGCGAGAGCTTTTGAGCTTCGGTCAAGACTTCAAACAGCTCTGGACTGACTCCCACCGGTTGAGCCACGGCAGCGTTTTTACAGAGTTGCATGAGTTCGCTGTCAGGATCGTAATCGCTCATGATACTGTCAATTTTGCGAAATTGATCGTAGGCAGCTTTCGATGCTTGATTTGCGATTGCTTCTGAGGGTGCATACAATGTGATATTCACGGGAATGCCCATGCGGATTTGCAGAAACTCATAGCGTTTCAGTTTTTCTGCACCAATGACGGGCGTTCGTGTTAGCAGGAACAAAGACGTTCCCCAAACAACCCACCAAACCCAGCTCAGCGAAAGCTTGCGTACTTGCAAAGTGTTCGTCATTTTCCCCTCTTTATAAGCTGGTATGATCATCGACCACGAAAGGCACACATGTCCACATCTCATCCTACACATTGCGGGGCACTAAGTTGGCTCCAAAAAGGCATTTTTTGCCTTGTTATTTTAGGAAGTTCAATCGCAACGGCAGCTGAACCAGATTTGAAAGACCCTTTTCTGCGTGATCCAGACAGTATCGCTACCAAAGAATCGGAGATGAAACCGTACAAGCAAAGACTGCGACATACGGAAATCGATTTCCACATGCTCCCCATCCCCGGTGGTGAGTATATCATGGGAAGTCCTAAGGATGAAGAAGATCGAGAAGACGACGAAGGTCCGCAACATAAGGTGAAAATTGACCCATTCTGGATGGGGAAATATGAAATCACCTGGGACGAGTACGACACTTGGCGATTGAACCTCGACATCCAACGCCGTGATCTCAGCGGTCTAACAGCAGACGATGTCGACAAGAACTCAGATGGCGTGACACGCCCGACTAAAGAATACACCGACATGACCTTCGGCATGGGGCATGATGGTTTCCCTGCGATTTGCATGACACAGCTGGCTGCCAAGATGTACTGTGAATGGCTCTCAGAAAAGACCGGGCAATATTATCGCCTGCCGACTGAAGCGGAATGGGAGTACGCCTGCCGAGCCGGAAGCAAAACAGCTTATTCGTTCGGCGATGATCCCGATAAAATCGGCGACTACGCCTGGTATTACGAGAACTCAGAAGAAACGTATCATAAAATCGGTTTGAAGAAACCGAATGCTTGGGGACTTCACGATATGCATGGGAATGTCTCTGAATGGTGTCTCGATCAGTACCATGCCGATTTTTATAAACAGTTCAATCCCATGGTGGCAGCGATCTTCCCCTACGCACCACCAACAGAATTGTACCCACGTTCTGCTCGGGGAGGATCATGGTTTGACGATCCTGAGTACTTGCGAAGTGCGAAGAGAGTTTCATCCAGCGAAGACTGGAAAATTCAGGATCCACAACTCCCACAAAGTATGTGGTACCACACCGACGCCGACTTCGTAGGCTTCCGCATCATCCGCCCCTTGACTGTCCCTAAGGACGAAGACATTCAACGCTTGATCATGTACCCCGATATTCCGGATGAATTACGGAAGTAATCAAATTATTGATTCAAACAAAAAGGGGGACGCAACGCACAGAGTGATGCGCCCCCCTTTTTTGATTCTTTTGCCGAGAGCCGAAGGTGAAGTGATTTCGAAGACAGTTTTAGTAAGTAACGTTCTTGCTGTTAAAACAATTGAAATAATTCGAGGTTATGTGAAATCACTCAACCGTGTCGTCCCAGAATTCTGCCTCATCGTGCATGTCGTATTTCCGTGCAACTTCTTGGTTCGTTGTGACCAATCGAGCATAGTCGTCTCCAGTAACACTATTTGGATCGAGCGTAACACCATCTGCCTGCATGTTTTGAAGAAGTTCACTAGCTTGATTGAGGCTTGCGATCATCTCTGGCAGGCTCGTCGCGTTGGTCGTCAGGAATTTATTTCGCCACAAATAAATGAATCTTCGATTGCCTGAATTCACGCTCTGCCAAAGTTCTTTGTATTTGGGAGTCACGTAGGAATTTAATGAGTCACCGAACTCTGCCGGTAGTGAAAGCAGTTTAATTAACTCTTGCACGTCTGCGAGGTCTTTGATTCGATCTGCACCACTCATGCCTGACGCCAACTTAAGTTCAACGAGTGCTTTAAGATTGAGAATCGAAACTCCATCTTTCTCTTCGGAAACGAGTTCCGCGGGAGGAAATGCAACAGGTTTTTTCTTACCATCTCCTGGATAATCACCCGTAAGTAGAAATTCAATCCGTACTTTTGAATCGGTGTCACGAAGGTTTTTGCTTCTTTCAAATAAAGGCAAATAACCTCGACCTTTTAGGTTTTTGTGGATTGCCTTGAGTCCTTCCGGCGACACAAGCACATCGACATCTTCAGTAAATCGTCGAAAACCGTGCTTGAAAAGCGCCATACCTCCCGCTACAGCGTAAGGGATTTCCAATTCGTTGAGCCGCTTACACAATCGTTTCAAAGTGATATGGACCTGACTGTCCTCGTCGAAATGTCTTCCGCCTTCGTTCATCGCCCACTCCGCTTGTTGATCAAGTTGGCTCTCATAAGTTACGCTCAGTACTTCTGCATTTGATTTGATCATCTCGTGTTCTCCATAATACACATGTCAAATTATATACAGCGCGCCTAATAGTCCGCTATCTGGTCCCGCTGGTCGCTCTATTTACTTTCCAGTTATTATAGTCTTCCTTTGGTAAAGCAATTTCACCGAAAGGGAACGAGTTAACATTGTTGGGGAGACTTCCCTCACAATGTGCCATGCGGGAATATAACCTACGTGGCTAATTGACCCATTCTTGAAAGTAATCGATGTCAAGTAATTTGCGCACAAGTGTGTTGAATGGTTGTTGACCACCGAAAGCGGCAACGAGTTCCCCAATTGTGACACATGACGTATTTGGCGAGAAATTTGGGCGATCATTACCGGTCCATTTATCCAACACGCATCGGCGCGTTACTACGAACCAATCACGCGATAGCTCTACGTAGGTGTTTTCAAGTTCGACGGACAAACCATCCGCTGTCGCGATATCCCCAAATCGACGATCAAGTATTGCCATCATGTTCCCGGCAATTCTCTGACCGTTATGACTAGTTCGACAGTCGCTTAAGAACTCTTCATCGATTCGAGTTTTTGTAAGGCGTGTCGTTCCGAGTTTCAATTCGAGTGCGACAGCGAGATTCGGGCGAATCCATAGGACGACATCAATGCGGCTGGCCCCGTCGAAGATGTAGCCATGATGTCGAGCAAGTTTGCACTCGTGAAATGCAAATCTATTCACGGATTTAACGTGATCAAGATCAGCCAGTGCGGTAAGACCCAAGGCGGCGACTGTTGCGGTGCGTTCACGCTCCGCCATTTCCGCAGCGATTATTTCACCAAGATGTGAAAGCGATATCGGCATGTTGATTCTAGTGGCAGAACGCCAAAACTAACCTGAACTGACCCGATAGGTTGGCGTTAAATTGTTGGAAATCGCTAAACGGGTCGGTTTCAGGTTAGCGATTAATTATTCCAGGTGAAGCCTGAACTGTGAAGTTGAGTGGTGAGCGTCAAACATTGTCCACCAAAACGCTGTGAATCAACCAGTACGCCGACCATGCAAAGAAAAGAATTGAAACACAGAGGCACGGAGGACACAGTGAAGAAAACAAACCACATCGTCTAATCACGCAGTAAAGCAGCGGCAGGCATAACAAGCAAAAAAAGAGGCAGTGTCGCACATCGCGACACTGCCTCTTCTCTATTTCGTCACGAGTCGTTTACGACTCGCTTGCTTCACCGCTGGAATCGGAACCGGCTCCGACGGCTTCTAGGTCTTTTTCTTCGTTGGATTCCTGGTATTCACCGGTGAAATCCAGTTGTTTCTCGTCGCCGACTTCTCTGATGCCGACTTTGATCTGGTTCTTTCCATCGAAGTGACCTCGCAGAAGTTCTTCTGCGAGCGGGTCTTCGATGTAAACCTCAACAGCACGCCGTAAAGGGCGAGCACCGTAATCGGTGTGATCACGATCACCTTGTTCAGACTTGCTCTTCTCGATGACGAGTTGCTTCGCTTCTTCTGAAAGTTCGAGTGCCAATCCGCGTTCGGCGAGGCGTTCACGTACTTTCTTCAGTTCGAATTCGACGATCAGTTGCAGGTCTTTGTCAGCCAGTTTATGGAAGACAACGACTTCGTCAAGACGACCGATGAACTCTGGCTTAAAGCGTTTGCTGACTTCCGCCATGACGTTTTTCTTCATGTCGTCGTGAGCAGTCGCTTCGTTCATGCCGCCGAATCCAAAGGATGAGTTCGCGATGGACTTCGCACCGACGTTCGTGGTCATGATGAGGATGACATTTTTGAAGTCGACCTTGCGACCGAAGCTGTCGGTCAGGTGACCTTCTTCCATGATCTGCAACAACATGTTGTAGATATCTGGATGTGCTTTTTCGATTTCATCGAGCAGCACCACAGCATACGGACGACGGCGAATCTTTTCGGTCAGTTGTCCACCTTCTTCGAAACCGACATATCCCGGAGGAGCACCAATCAAACGGCTGATGTTATGCCGTTCTTGGTATTCACTCATGTCGACTTGAACAAGTGCTTCTTCGTCACCGAACATAAACTCAGCGAGTGTTTTCGCCAGCAAAGTTTTTCCGACTCCGGTTGGTCCAGAGAAGAGGAATGTCGCTGTCGGTCGTTTCGGATCTTTCAATCCACTGCGACTTCGGCGAACAGCTTTGCACACGAGTTTGATTGCTTCGTCTTGGCTGACGACACGTTCGTGCATCACTTTTTCCATTTCCAGAAGACGAACTGTATCTTCGCTGGAAAGTCGAGTCAGTGGGACACCTGTCATTTTCGCGACAACTTCCGAGATGACTTCGGCATCGACAACGCCGTCAGTCTCTTGAGACTTCTGACGCCATTCTGTGGTGATGGACTCTTTTTTCTTTTTCAGTTTGTCGGCTTGATCACGCAGATTCGCAGCCTTCTCGAAGTCTTGATTCGCTACGGCTTCTTCCTTTTGAGTATTCAGCCGTTCGATATCTTCTTCGAGGTCTTTCAAATCTGGAGGACGAACCATTGATTTCAGGCGAATCCGTGCACCCGCTTCATCAATGACATCGATCGCCTTGTCTGGCAGGCAACGACCAGTGATGTACCGACTAGAAAGCTCGACTGATTTTTCCAGTGCATCGTCCGTGTACTGGACTTTGTGGTGAGACTCATACCGGTCACGTAGACCTTTCAGGATCTCAACCGCTTGCTTCTTACTCGGAGGATCAACAAGAACACTTTGGAAGCGTCGCTCCAGAGCGGCATCCTTTTCGATGTACTTACGATACTCATCGAGAGTTGTCGCTCCGATACATTGCAACTCACCACGACTCAAAGCTGGTTTCAGAACATTGGAAGCATCGATTGCCCCTTCCGCTCCACCGGCACCAACGAGGGTGTGTAATTCATCAATGAAGAGAATGACATTCTTCGCACGGCGAACTTCGTTCATCACCGCTTTAATGCGTTCTTCGAACTGACCACGGTACTTAGTTCCAGCGACCATCATTGCGAGATCAAGGACAACGATACGGCGTTCGCGAAGAAGTTCAGGCACATTGCCTTCAACGACCAATTGCGCGAAACCTTCGACAATCGCTGTCTTTCCAACACCTGCTTCTCCGAGAAGAACCGGGTTGTTCTTTTGACGACGACACAAGACCTGAGTGATTCGCTCGACCTCTTCTGAACGACCAATAACAGGATCAAGTTTATTCTGACGAGCTAGTTCGGTGAGATCACGTCCGAAACTGTCGAGTGCCGGAGTTTTGCTTTTGCCGGACTTCGCTGACGGTCCGCTGCCACGTTCGGTTTGCTCGGCACCTTCCAGTCCATGCCCGAGAAGATTCAGAACTTCTTCGCGAACATCTTCTAGCTTGAGTCCCAAGTTCATCAGAACCTGAGCTGCGACACCTTCTTGTTCTCGCAAGAGCCCGAGCAATAGATGCTCAGTTCCGACATAATTATGGTTGAGGTTTCGCGCCTCTTCCATTGCGTATTCAATGACCTTTTTGGCACGAGGTGTTTGTGGCAGTTTCCCCATCGTGACGAGGTCAGGACCAGACTGCACGATCTTCTCGACTTCCAGTCGAATCTTGCGAAGGTCGACATCTAAGTTCTTTAAGACATTCGCTGCGACTCCAGAGCCTTCTTTCACAAGTCCCAGAAGAATATGCTCGGTACCAATATATTCATGATTAAACCGCTGAGCTTCCTGGTTGGCCAACTGCATGACCTTGCGTGCTCGATCAGTAAAACGTTCGTACATAAATCTGACTCCTAAAACACTTCCGTGTTTCTTGTGTCCGCGAATTAATGGTTTCAGAAAGACTTTAGCTGACTGCCACGAGACAGAACGCATACACTCATTCGCAAAACGCTATCCTTCATCGCCCATCCGCCTCACCTGAAATTCCCCAGAGAAACAATCTCAGCAGGAATGAGAATCACATCTCTTATCGTAGCTCCTAGCTCGACAAAAGAATCTCGTGATTCGCCCAGTTAAGTTTAGGTGAAATGATTGAACTGAACTTGATTCTAGCCCTGAACCTGCATTGGGACAAGATTTGCTCAAGCATCTGAGGCAAGATGTGAAGATTTATCGAAAGAAAATTGATGTCGACTTTTTGCAACAATCCCACTGATGAGTTGAGATTTGAACAGAAATTCTTCGCAGATGAGCGAGACTTCTCTAATACGACACTGAAATTAAGGAGCGATATTTTATTTGGTATCAAATATATCGCGGAATCCCTGACTCTGAATTAATTTGAGAACGCGGATTTTCGCGGATGCGGCGGATTCACGCGGATCAGGTTTGTCCAATT
>ERZ887942.2504-NODE-2504-length-11357-cov-5.548133_pt1 | contig 11357 bp, 9 predicted proteins | sample MGYA00521099_ERZ887942 | MGnify/ENA primary metagenome ERZ887942 (study PRJEB32303, sample SAMEA104408605) | aquatic metagenome | biome: Brackish water; feature: Pelagic; material: water | place: Baltic Sea | collected 2014-06-07T06:48:00 | depth 16,251 m ... | reverse complement strand
CACGATGCAGGTGCGGCATGTCGACGGAATCGAGGAATCCTTGGAAATCATTCGGCGCCGAATTGAAACTTGGTCCGTGAAGGGCATTCGCCGCGCGGGCGAGGGCTGGGACCACATGCTCGATCCGGATGAAGGCATCGGCTACATCCGACTCACACAATTTACCGAACGGACCATCGAGGAAATGCGGGGAGCGCTCGATCAGCTCGACGCCGCCGGAACGAAGGCGATCGTCCTCGATCTCCGATTCAACGGCGGCGGCACGCTCGACGGCGCCATCGACGTCGCCGATCTCTTCCTCGATCGCGGCGTGATTGTTTCGGTCCGGGACCGTGATGGCGACGGGCGAAAATGGACCGCGACGGCCGAGCCTGACGATCACCTCATCCCAATTGTGGTTCTGGTCAACGACGGCTCTGCATCCGCGAGCGAAATCGTTGCTGGCGCTTTGCAGGACAACGGCCGGGCGAAGATTCTTGGCGAGCGATCGTTCGGTAAAGGTTCCGTCCAAGAGGTCCGCCCGCTCCCCGATGACCGAGGGACCCTCAAGATGACCACGGCCCGGTACTACCTCCCGAAAGGGCGGAATCTCGACCGACGTGGCGACGTTGAAGTCTGGGGAGTGGATCCCGATCCGGGCTTCGTCATCGACCTGGACAATGCTGAGTACGCCAAGATCGTCGAAAATCGCCGCCGATACGAACCGATCAACGACGGCGGCGATGGTCTTGACGCCCAGTTTGACGATCCGGACTGGATCGAGCAGGAGATTGCGGATCCGCAACTCGCGGCGGCACTTCGCACCCTCCAGTCGAGAGTGACCACCGGCGAGTGGCTCACCGTTGGCGGCGACCCTGGATCAGATGCGGTCCTCGCTTCGGAACTGCTCGATCAGATTGCCTATCGCACGCGATTGCTCGATGAGTTGAAGAAGACGACCACCCGAATCGCGGAAATCGACGAAGAGAACGCGACGGCGCCGTCGGCCGGATTCGAGATCCGGGATGAGCGAGGCAACGTGATCGGGCGAGTGCCGAGCAACCAGGCGGACCGAATCGGTGAACTACTCAGTCGCCCCGTGGACGCCAAGCCCCGAGAAGGCGAAGTCGACGCGCCATGAACATGCCGTCTTCGGGCGACCCGACGAACACCCTCGTCCTCGGGATCGAAACGAGTTGCGATGAGACCGCCGCGGCGGTGGTGGACGGCGGCGGCCGCGTCCGATCTTCGGTGGTCGCGACGCAGCATGAACTGCATGCCGAATACGGCGGCGTCGTTCCCGAGATTGCCAGCCGGGCCCATCTGGAGCATTTGCTTCCCGTGATCCGCCGGGCCGTCCGAGAGGCGGGGATCACGCTTTCGGATCTCGACGCCATCGCGGTTGGTCATCGTCCGGGTCTGATCGGCGCCTTGCTCGTCGGGACGAGCGGCGCGAAGGGACTGGCCCTCGCGTTGGATATTCCACTGGTGGGTGTGGACCACGTCCACGCACACCTCGTGGCAGGGTTACTCGAATCACCCCCGATGACCTTCCCCAGCCTTGGTCTGGTGGTGAGTGGCGGACACTCGAGCCTCTACCTCGTCCACGACCCGATCTCCCCGATCCTGCTCGGCCGAACCATTGATGATGCGATTGGCGAAGCCTTTGACAAGGTCGCGGCGATGCTCGGCCTGGGTCATCCAGGCGGGCCAGAGGTCGAGCGTCTGGCGGCCAGCGGGGACGAGAACGCGTTCGACTTCCCCGTCGCGAACCTTGGCCGGGATCGAATTGACTTTTCCTTCAGCGGGCTGAAGACCGCAGTCCTCTATGCCACCAAGGGGCATCCGGGGCGAACGCCGCCGACCCTCGACGAACGTCGCCGCGCGGATCTCGCCGCGTCTTTCCAGTCTGCCGCGATCAAGGCCGTACGTCGAAATCTCCGCCGCGCGTTTGATCAACACCCCGAAGTGAGCGGACTTCTGGTCGGCGGCGGCGTCTCCGCCAATCAAGCCGTTCGCGCCATGCTGCAGACCGAAGCGGCGGCCCGATCAATCGATCTCCGACTCCCGCCGCTCGAATGGTGCGTGGATAACGGCGCGATGATCGCTGGCTTGGGGGTCCGAAGATTGGCTGCCGGCGAGACCGACAACCTCGACCTCGCGCCCGCTGCCACCAGCCGTTCCTCAATCTTGCCGAGCTGAACCGGCGCGAAACCGAGCCGACTTCGATACCGTCAGTCTTCAGATCTCCGCGGAGACCGGACTTCGATCCGGATCTGCTCGCCGTTGGACCCGAGTCACCTACCTTGACCTACCGCCCCCCCTATGTCGATCCGAAGTCGGTGATGCTCCAAGGCGCTCACCCCGCGACCCTCGAGGCCGACGCGCTCATGAAGCAATGTGAGTTTCGTTTTGGCAAGAGTGGCGGCCCCGGGGGGCAGAATCGCAACAAGGTCGAGACCGGTGCCTTCATCGTGCATCTCCCAAGCGAGCTCCAAGCCAAGGCCACCGAGCGGCGGCAGCAACAGGTCAATCGAGTGGTGGCTCTGTCCCGACTTCGACTGCGACTCGCGCTCAAGGTCCGCACCCCCGCAAACCGCGACCGGCACCAACCCAGCGATCTCTGGATTGCACGCCGACAAGGCAATCGAATGCCGGTGAATCCAAAACATCGTGACTATCCCGCCCTGCTCGCAGAGGCCCTCGATGTGATCGTGGCCCGACGGTGGGATATCGCCGGTGCCGCCAAGATCTTCGAGATCACGATGAGCCAGTTGTCGAGACTCCTCTACCACCACCCACCTGCCTTCGCGATGCTCAATGAAGGACGGGTTTCGGTCGGTCTGCCTCCCCTTCGCAAGTAATCCAAGCCTGCAGGACGTTCGACAAGACCCTCGATCGGCCGCGTGACCGACGATCGGAGGACGAAGGTTGATCATCGAGCCGAGAAACCGGCTTGGAGTCTTTGTTACCGCTACGCTGAAGCGATGACCCACGCTGACTCTCAGACCAAATGGCACCTCGATGACCGGCAACTCCAGCGGCTGGTTGAGATTCGTCACGACCTTCACGCACACCCGGAGGTCGGGTACGAAGAACATCGAACCAGCAAAGCCATTCAGGCAGAGTTGACCGACGCCGGCGTCGAGCATGTCGCCGGCCTTGCGGGCGGTACCGGCGTCCTCGCCTGGATTCCTGGCACGTCAACCGGGCCCGCCATCGGGCTTCGAGCAGATATCGATGCCCTTCCAATCGAAGAGGCCACTGGCCTGCCCTGGGCATCCACGCATCCAGGCCGGATGCACGCCTGCGGCCATGACGGTCACACCACCGTACTCTTGGGCGCGGCTCGCGCCCTCGCCGAAGAAGCCACCGCCGGAACCCTCGAGCGCCCCGTGGTCATGGTGTTCCAACCTGCTGAAGAAGGTGGCGGCGGCGGCGAACGGATGGTCCAAGACGGATGCCTTGACGGCCGCGTGGCACCGTTTTCCGTCGAAAAGATGTTCGGCCTGCATGGCTGGCCCGGACTCGATGCCGGCATCGTGGGCACCAAGGACGGCCCGTTGCTGGCCGCCTCGGATCGCTTCGAAATCATCATCGAAGGGGAAGGTTGCCACGCCGCCTGGCCGCATTCCGGGCGTGATCCAATCGTTGCCGCCGCGGCCACGGTCGCCGGACTACAGACGATCGTCTCCCGAAATGTGGATCCGCTAGACGCGGCGGTGGTGAGTGTCACCGTGCTCGAATCTGGGTCCGCCTTCAACGTGATTCCAATGTCCGCTCGTCTGGGTGGAACGGCCCGGAGCCTTCGAGCCGAGATCCAAGATCTCATCGAAGCCCGCATCACCGCCGTCGCCGAATCGATCGCTTCGGCGCACGATTGCAAGGCCACGGTGCGTTACAACCGCGGATATCCCGTGACGGAGAATCACCCGGACGCGACCAACCGGTTTCGGGAGATCGCCCGCGCCGAAGTCGGCGCGGACCGGCTGGTGGAGATCGATCGCCCGGCCATGGGCGGCGAGGACTTCGCGTACTACGGACAAGTCGTGCCCGCCTGTTTCTTTCTGCTCGGCCAACGGCCGACCGGCGAGGCCACGATGCCCGAGCTGCATTCCCCGCGCTACGACTTCAACGATTCGACGATCGAAACCGGCGTCCGACTGTTCCGACGCCTGGCGATGGAGGCCTGAGCAGGCGGCCCGACGCGGCTTTCGCTTCCGACGGTGAAGGACTCGAAATCCTGCGGCGGTCGTGGATCCTCTGATTCTCGATCACGACGATCCGGCCGAGTTATCGGGCGGGGCAGCGATCGCGCCGGCAGCGGATGGCCGAACCGGACTTCAACGCTCGGAATCGCCGTAAATCGGAACAAATTCGTCGATCTCGCGTCAATCAAGGCTATGGTCCAATGCTGCGACCGACCCGCCAGACCACCACACGAGAACCTCAGACATGATTCGATCAGACCAGCCTCGCTTCGCGGCCCGATTCCTTGCCATCGCCTCGGTGATCGGCCTCGGGCTGCTGACGCTGGAGGCCTCGTCGTCCGACGATCGACGGTCGAAGCCCCCAGTGGCGGAGGCTCGACCGCCGCAGACGCCGATGCCGATGCCGGCCGACGTGATTCCCAGCCCCTTGCGGCCCATCGCGGGCTCAGGCTCGGCGACGTCCCTCGACCTCGCGATCGATCCGATGCTGCTCGACCAGGCCCGGATCGCCGCCGAACTCCGAGGTGAAGTGCGAATCGGGAACTTCCCCCTGCCCCTCGGTGGTTCGATCGCCCTGCGGCTCGATGTGTTCGATCCGTTCACCGACGACGCACAGGTGCTCGTGACCGACGCCCGGGGGCGCGACACGAACCTCGCGATACCCACCGTCCTCGCCCTCGGCGGCGAAGTCGAAGGGGACCCGGACGGCGATGCGTTCCTCTGCTTCAGCGCCGCCGGCGTCGAAGGCTGGATTCGTGCCGACGGAATCGCGTGGGGCGTGTCCGACGGACTCCACGGCGGCCCGGTCAAGGTCCACCGGCTCGACGCCCTTCCCCCGATCGCACCCGAACTGCTCGAGAACTTCTGCGGCACGGATCTGCTCGAACAACCCGCCCGTCCCGGCATCGATCCCGGACCCATCCATCCCGATGCCGCGAGCGGCGGCATCGCGGGGTCGACGTCCGGCGGCCCCTGCAAGCGGGTCCGACTCGCGATCGAGACCGATCAGGAACTGCTCGGCATCTTCGGTGGCGACCGCGTCGCCGCGACCGCCTACATCGCGACCCTGACCGCGGCGGCGAACCATATCTACAACCGGGACTTCGGCGTCCGGCTCGGACTGGGCTACATCCGACTCTGGTCGGAGGAGGACCCCTGGAGCGCCGGTGGCACCGGCGACGAACTCGTGGCGTTCCGCGAGTACTGGAACCAGAACATGGGGTCGGTCCAGCGGGATCTCGCCCACTTCCTCAGCGGCCGCGGCCTCGGCGGCGGCGTCGCCTGGCTTCCGGGTCTCTGCGGAGACTACGCGTACGGCCTGAGCGCGAATCTCAACGGGAGCTTCCCCTACCCGATCGAGAACAACGCGGGACAGAACTGGGATCTCTTCGTGTACACCCACGAGCTGGGCCACAACGTCGGCTGCCCCCACACCCACGACATCGGGGTCGACAACTGCGCAGGCGGTGACTGCTCGGTCGTTCCCAACGGAACGATCATGAGCTACTGCCACACCTGCCCCGGCGGTCTCGCGAACGTCCGAATGGAGTTCTGCCCGGAGAACATCGCGAACGTCGCCCAGACCTTCAACTCGCTGCCCTGCGACTACGAAGTGACCCCCGAGACGATCGCCCTCAACGACTTCATGCTGGTCGAGGAATCGGTTCCGACCGTGATCAACGTCCTTGGCAACGATTCCGGCCTCGCCTGTGCGGCCGGCAACATCACGAACGTCGACGCCGTCTCCACCAACGGCGGCACGATCGAGGTGATCCCGGAATGGGGGCCGGACGGCACCGCCGCCGTGCTCTACACCTCGCCGGCCGGATACACCGGTTACGACTTTTTCGACTACACGATGCGGGCGGACTCCGTCTTCGACACGGCGTCGGTCACCGTCCAGATCGAGGGCCTCCTTCCGCCGGAGAATCCCACCGGGACCACGCCGGGCGTGCTCGGCCGGTACTACGCCCTCGACAATCCCAGCGTGCTCCCTGACTTCGCGTCGCTCGAGCCCTTCGGCGAGCAGGTCTGGGAGAACATCAACGCCCCGTCGACCAACGGAGAATTTGCGGACACCGGACTCGCCGACAACGTCGGCGTCCGCTGGACCGGCTGGATCGACGTGCCGGCACCGGGGCTCTGGACCTTCGGAACCGAGAGCGACGACGGAAGTCGTCTGTGGATCGCGAACCAGCCGCTGGTCGACAACGACGGCCTCCACGGCATGCAGGAACGCACCGGCTCGATCGGCCTGCAGGCGGGTCGGCACGAAATCATGGTCGACTTCTTCGAGCGTGGCGGCGGTGCGGGCTGCATCGTCCGGGCCAGCGGCCCGGGCATGCCTTACGACGTGATCCCGTCCTCGATGTGGTCGCATGGGAGCGGAGAGTCCCCTTCCGAAGATCTCAACGGCGACGGACTGGTCAATGGGGCCGACCTCGGTCTCTTGCTGGCCGGCTGGGGAGAACCGGGCCCGACCGATCTCAACGGCGACGGCACCACCAACGGCGCCGATCTGGGACTGATGCTCGCGGCGTGGAGCGAGGGTCCTTGACCCTCCACGCCACCTGACTCCGACGGATCCCCATCGATCCATTTTTTCGAGCTTCATGAGCGACTTCGCCCTTGGCATCAAGGCCCGGGTTCGCTACACTGCTCGGCTCAACTCAGACCGCAAGCACTACTGGGCTGCGGCGACCACTTGTCCGGTCGCTGCCTCCGGAGCCTCCGATGAGGAGCCGGATCCTGGTGGGAGGTAGGAAATCATGGCCAAGAAGGTCACCAAAGTATTCAAGATCATGGCTCCTGGCGGCAAAGCGACGCCGGCGCCACCCATCGGTCCCGCCCTTGGCGCCAACGGCGTCAATCCAGGGCAGTTTGTCACGGCCTTCAATGATCGAACCAAGGATTTGAACGGAAAGATCGTCGGCTGTGTCATCACGGTCTTTGACGATCGATCCTTTGAATTCGAACTCAAGGCCTCGCCGGCCTCGATCCTCATCAAGACCGCACTCAACATCGAGAGCGGCTCGGGTGAGCCCCACATCAAGAAGGTCGGCACGCTCACTCAGGACCAGCTCCGGGCGATTGCCGAAGAGAAGATGCCGGACATGAATTCGGGCAGCATCGAGACCGCGATGAGAGTCATCGCCGGTACCGCTCGTTCCATGGGCGTCGAGGTGGAGAACTGATATGCCGAAGTTCACCAAGAAACAAAAAGCCAATCTCGAACTCGTTCCGGAGCACCCAGTCTCCATGGAAGAGGCCATCAAGGTTCTCAAGAGTTTCCAAGCGATGAAGTTTGATCAATCGATCAATATTGTCGCCAGCCTAGGAATCGACCCGAAGCAGGCCGACCAAGCCCTCCGAGGCTCGATCGCGATGCCCAAGGGGATCGGTCGATCCGCTCGCGTCATCGCGTTCTGCAACAGTGACAAGGCTCCCGATGCCTTGGAAGCCGGCGCCATCGAAGCCGGTGCCGAGGAACTCGTCGCCAAGGTCGCCGGAGGCTGGACCGACTTTGACGTCGCGATCGCAAGCCCGGACGTGATGCGATTCGTCGGAACCCTCGGAAAGGTCTTGGGCCCGAAGGGCCTGATGCCCAGTCCAAAGGCCGGCACCGTCACCCCGGATGTGAAGACCGCCGTCGCGGAGTTCGCGGCGGGCAAGCAGGAATACCGAAATGACGATGGTGGGAACATCCATCTCGTCGTCGGGAAAATGAGTTTCTCCGAGGCGGACATCTTGGAGAACCTCACGTTCTTCATTGAGACCGTCGAGAAGATCAAGCCGGCCGCCGCAAAGGGCCTGTATTTCAAGAAAGTCGTGGTCTCCGGCACCATGACCCCTGGTGTGCAGATCGCCGTCTGACCCTCGCTGGAGCCGAACCATGAGTAAGCCCGTCAAGGAAATGATCATCGACGAATACCGACGCCGTTTCGACGGCGTTGACGGAGGTGTCATCCTTCAAATTCGTGGCATGGATGCGTTAGAGAACAACGAGTTCCGAAACGAACTTCGTAAGAAGTCCATCCATATCACGGTCCTGAAGAACACACTCGCCAAGAAAGCCTTCGCCGGCACTGATCTTGAAGCGCTCTTCCCTGCGTTGAAGGGACCGGCGGCGATCGCCTACGGTGCCGAAAGCCCAGTCGACGTTGCTCGCGAGATTGTCGAATGGGCGAAGAAGGCCAAGGAACTCGAACTCTGCGCGGCGTCGATCGACGGCGTGTACTTCGACGGCGATGCCGGGGTCAAGGCCCTCGCGAAGTTCCCGACTCGCGTCGAGGCACAGTCGACCGTGGTCACCATCCTGCTCACCCCACACCGCAACATCGTGGGCTGCGCCAAGAGCCCCGGTTCAAAGTTGATGAGCGTCGTGAAGTCGCTCGAAGAAAAGCTCGAAAGTGGAGAGACCATCGCCAAAGTCGGATGACCTACGGCGACGATCGAACCATCACCCACTGTTTTTCACCCCCTGTTTTTTGTCCCTTTCCCGCCGCCCTGACTGGCCCTTTTGGGTTAAAGCTCGAATGTTCGAGCCCTCTTGGGGGGCAACACAAGCGGAACGGAGTTTCCAATGACCGAAGAAGCAACTGAAGCAAAGACCTTTGACGCGAAGATCACCAAGATGGGCGACGAGATCGCCGGTCTGACCCTCAAGGAAGCAGTCGACCTCGCCGACTACATGAAGGACACCTACGGCATTGAACCCGCTGCTGGTGGCGCCGTCATGATGGCTGGTGGTGGTGGCGACGACGCGGATGCCGGCGAAGCCGAGCAGACCGAGTTTGACGTGATCCTCGAAGCCGCTGGCGAGAAGAAGATCCAGTGCATCAAGGCGGTCCGCGAAGCGACTGGCCTCGGTCTCAAGGAAGCCAAGGCAATCGTCGACAGCGCTCCCAAGGCGGTCAAGGAGAAGGTTTCTAAGGAAGAAGCCGAAACCCTCAAGACCACCCTCGAAGAAGCTGGCGCGACCGTCGCGATCAAGTGATCGGAGCGGCATTCGCCGCCTCCATCGCAAAGAAACCAATCAACGACCCTGCCTTCAAGGCGGGGTCGTTGTCGTTTCAAGACCGGCGTTCGAGATTCGGCGGCGACGAAGGGAGCTATCCTTTAATGCATGAAAACGAACCACATCGGACGCCCCCGATCGATTTCGATCCTCCTGATGCTCGTCGTCGCGACTTCGACCGCCCAGGCATCCAATTCGGATTCGCGGCTGAATCTCGTTTGGATCTCAGTCGAGGACATGAGTCCTTGGCTCGGCTGCTACGGCGACTCCACGGTGCCAACCCCAAACGTCGATCGGCTCGCCGAAGAGGGAATCCGATACGTCAACGCCTTCGCCACCACCCCGGTCTGTGCGCCCTCCCGTTCGACGCTGATCACCGGCAAGTGGCCCACCGAATTGGGCTCGATGCACATGCGGACCGGGAAGCCGAGTGTCGCCGCGATATCTCGGCATCCCGAGGCCTACGCCAACATCCCGAACTACGAAGCGGTTCCGTCGCCGGAGGTCCGCTGTTTTCCAGAGTTACTTCGAGCTGAAGGCCGCTTCTGTACCAATCGCCGCAAGACCGATTATCAGTTCAAGGCGCCCGAAACGACCTGGGATCACACCGGCGGCAAGGCCCATTGGAGAAAGAGACCTGCCGGCGATCAACCGTTCTTCGCCGTCTTCAATCTGACCGTGACGCATGAGAGCGGGACGTTCGCCAAACGACCCCGACAACCCAGAGCCGTCGACCCCCACTCGGTCACCGTGCCCCCCTACTACCCGGACACCCCGACGGTCCGTGACGACATCGCGCGCACCTACGACAACATCGCCGTGATGGATCAACAAGTCGGGAGGATCCTGAAGGAACTTGCGGATGCGGGCGTCCTTGAAAATACGGTGGTGATGTTCTTCAGCGATCACGGCGTCGGACTCCCCCGAGGAAAGCGCTGCATCTACGACTCCGGCACCCGAATTCCGCTGATCATCCGATGGCCCGCCACGATGAACCGCCGAGGGATCGACGAACGCGTGGTCTCATTCGTCGACTTCGCCCCCACCGCCCTTTCCATCTGTGGCATTCGTCCACCGGCCTGGATGTCCGGCGCCGCCTTCACCGGCGAGTATGCCGAACCAGGAACCGGACTTGCCTTCATCCATGCTGATCGAATGGATGCCGTCCTGGATCGCACGCGGGCCGTCACCGATGGGCGGTACCGCTACGTGCGGAACCTCGTACCCGAGCGGCCGCGGCTCTACAACGTCGCCTACGCCGAAAATGTGCCGATGATGGCCGACATCCATGCCCTCCGAGCCTCCGGCGACGCGACCCCGGACCAGTGGCAGATGGTGGATCAGACCAAACCCAAGGAGGAGTTCTACGACACCGCCGCGGATCCACATGAAGTCCGGAATCTCATCGCCGACCCTTCTCACGAAGCGCGAATCGCCGCCCTCCGCGCGGCGTTGACGGCATGGATGCAGGACACTGGCGATCTCGGACTCCACTCCGAGGGCGACATGGTGCGACGGCACCTCTGGGACGGCGCTCCGCAGAAGCCAGCCACCGCACTGCCCACCCTCGCGATCAAAGTCATCGATGGACGGCGACATATGGTCATCGAGTGCGAGACGGAGGGCGCCTCGATCGGCTGGCGTCTGGAAGGCGAGTCGACGTGGCATCTCGTCGATGGGCCGATCCGGCTGCCGGATGACGCCATGAAGATCGAAGCCCTCGCCCATCGCATCGGGTACCTCCCGCGAACGAACACTCGGTCCGTCACCGCCATCGTTGAATGATTCGACATCGGTCGAACACCCCCCCAAGAAATTCGTGACGACAGCCCCGCTCAGCAGCGCCCGAAGTGGGTTTCTGCGGTCAAATCCCCGTATTGAGGCGGTGCGCCTTCGACGGTGGCAGCGTGGCTTGATCGCGGCGGGGACGGCGCCGCCGTCGCCTCGCTGTTTGCGGCGTGCTGGAAGGACGAGGCGCTGAAGGCTCGTTTGATGTCCGATCCCAATGTGGTCCTCGCCGAGTACGACATGCGGGTTCCTGATGGAATGGACGTGAAGGTGGTGGAGAACGCTGACAACTGCGTGCACATCACGATGCCTGCAGATCCCACCGGCTCGATCGAACTCTCAGATGAAGAGTTGAGTCACGC
>ERZ887942.2502-NODE-2502-length-11364-cov-19.709612_pt1 | contig 11364 bp, 4 predicted proteins | sample MGYA00521099_ERZ887942 | MGnify/ENA primary metagenome ERZ887942 (study PRJEB32303, sample SAMEA104408605) | aquatic metagenome | biome: Brackish water; feature: Pelagic; material: water | place: Baltic Sea | collected 2014-06-07T06:48:00 | depth 16,251 m ... | reverse complement strand
AGTCCAACGGGTTCTATGCCATTTTGCTGGCGTCGATTCATGGATGGAGAATGCCACTGTTCTTTCTGGTCAGCGGATTCTTCACGGCGATGCTGTGGAAGAAACGTGGACTAAGAGCACTGCTGGTCCATCGCTTCAAACGCATTTTTCTGCCGATGGTGCTGGCGATGTTGACGATCATTCCAGTGATGGGGGTGGTTTCAAGCTACGTGCGATCACAACCCGCCTCTGAATCGGCCGAGTTGGTGACGGATAATGCGGACGTTGAGGAGCCCGCCGAACAACGTGGTGCTGTCGATATCGACGTGTCGGCTGCAGTAGTGATGGGCGACCTGGATTCACTCAGTGCTTACTTACAGAACGGAGGCAATGTTGATGCGAAAAATGCGCAAGGGGCGGCTCCGTTGCATGTGGCCTGCCTGTTCGGCCGAGCCGAAGTTGCCGAGATTTTACTGGATGCGGGGGCGAGTCTGGAATTAAAGAATAATGAAGGTGCGACGCCTGAGCAGCTACTCTCCCTGGACTGGGCGACCACTGCGTACATCGCAAAGTTGGTGCAGGTTCCGGTTGATCAAGAGGATCTGTTGGATGGACGAAAGCGGATCGCACAAGCCATCGAAGATCAAACTGGACGATCGGTTTCGATAGCAGTCGCCAGTGATGGACGAGAAGACGTATTGGGTGGGCTCATCGCATTGCTCTTCTATGTTCCCGTCTTTCAACACTTGTGGTTTCTCTGGTTCCTGTGTTGGTTCGTCTGCGGTTTCGTGTTGATTGTGAAGCTGCTTCAGACACTGCGAATTCCGGCCGTTTCAAACAGGTGGCTCACGTCCTGGCTGCGCTACGTCTGGCTGGTCCCGCTTGCTGCCGTGCCTCAGTATTTCATGGCCAGTTCGCAATACGCGTATGGACCAGACACGTCTGTCGGTTTGCTGCCGCTGCCAGCCGTGCTGGCGTACTACGCCATATTTTTCGGTTACGGAGCGATCTACTTCGGCGCGAACGATCAAGCCGTTGCGGTTGGCAAGGGATACTGGTGGAAACTCGCAGCAGCAATCCTCATCCTTTTTCCGTTTGGCCTCTCTCTGCAGGGACCGGAACAGACCAGCGGTCGAATCCTGTTCGCGGTCATGCAAGTCAGCTACACATGGGTGATGTCGTTCGGAATGCTGGGATTATTCAACCGCTTCTTTCGCTCGCCGCGTTTCTGGGTTCGCTATCTGTCCGATTCGTCGTACTGGCTTTATCTGGCCCATATTCCACTCGTCATACTGCTGCAGTTTTTTGTACGCGACTGGTCGTTGCCCTCTATGCTGAAGTTCGGATTCGTTTGTTCGGCCACGACTGGCTTGCTGCTTGTCAGCTATCAGATAGGCGTGAGAAACACATGGCTGGGTGCTCTACTGAATGGAAGACGATATCCAGGACGTGAGGAAAGCAAACCAACGGCGGAGCCGACAAAACAGGTTCCAACGCCCGCAATCCAGGAGTCAACTTAATGAAAACGATACGACATCAAAATTGTCTCGATACAACTTTCCGATTTGACCCTAGCGAAAGTCTTGACGACTTTCGCTACCAGAAACTTATTTCGCGTCCGTTCCTTACGTTGTCCTCGATTGCCGTCGTTGCCGCACTGCTGCTCCTGCCAGCGGGCCAGCCTCCTGCCGGCATTGCGATGGGGCCTGATGTCAAAACGGCCAGTGCAGGCAATCCGGAACCACCAGAATTTCAGGTTGTTGGCCATCCAACGTTTGTCAGCCCACACACCAACCCGATTGCCATCAGTGTTAACCGTGTCTTCGTCGTCAACACACCCGCCGACACGGTTGATGTCATCGACATTGAAACACGGAAGCTGGCGCATCGCATTCCCGTGGGTGTCGATCCGGTCAGCATTGCGGTTCGACCGGACGGCAAGGAAATCTGGGTGTCGAACCATGTTTCAGACTGCGTCAGCGTCATCGACAATGATTTGACCAGTCCAACTTACTTGCACGTCGTCGCCACAGTTCAGGAGTTCGATTCAAAACGTGCGACAACCTTTGATGAGCCAGTTGGAATCGCCTTTGCGAGCAACGACAAGGCGTACGTCGCTCTATCGTCGGAGAACCAAATTGCCGTTGTCGACGTGGCTTCTCGACAGGTCACTAAACGATTGACGATACCAGCTCAGGACCCGCGAGCGATCACGGTGCGCGACGGAAAACTCTTTGTCATTCCGTTTGAGTCCAACAATAAGACGCAGCTTTCCGGTGGCAGAAAGGATGACATCGACGGTGATCTGGTGACGTTCGATGCGTGGGAACATTCCATCATCCACAACAATGTGTTGTCGATCGGACATGTAGTCGACATAGTTAAACATCCCGAAGTGCCGGACCGCGACCTGTTCGTCTTTGACATCGAAACGGATCAGCTTATAGAAACCGTCGATTCGCTGGGGACGTTGCTGTACGGTTTGACCGTCGCGTCGGACGGCACAGTATTCGTCGCCCAGACCGACGCGCGTAACGATGTTAACGGGCGTTCCGGAACAAAGAAGCACGACTTGAGTCAGCTCGAGAACCGAGCATTTCTGAACCGAATCACGCGTGTCGAACTCGGTGGTGAGGGCAAATCGCGACAGCCAGAGTTCATCGATTTGGAACCTCTTCCGCCGATGCATCCAGAGCCGGGACAGGCTCTGGCCACACCATTTGCGATTCAAATCAGTGACGACGATTCAACGCTGGTCGTCTCGGCTGCTGCTTCGGACAAAGTTTTTACTGTTGACGTCAACAGCGGCAAGGTGTTGGGGCGCGTCGATGTGGACGCCGTTCCGCGAGGAATCGCACTTGAGCAAACCGACGGGGGACTTGCTTCGGCATGGGTGCTCAACGCGGTCGCCAACACCGTGAGCCTTGTCGACTTGAAAAATCTTGCGGATCCGCAGGTCATCTCGACCATCACGCTTAGCGATCCAACTCACCCAGCGGTCAAACGAGGGCGAATGGCGTTCGAGACGGCGGCGGCTTCGTCGACCGGAACATTTTCGTGCGCTAGTTGTCATCCCGATGGACATACCGACCAGCTGCTTTGGGTTCTGAAGACGCCCGTCGTCACTGGCGGTGATCAGATCATGCCCCGCAGCACGATGCCGGTCCGCGGACTACGCGACACCGAGCCTTATCACTGGGACGGAATTCCGGGCGATCCCTATGGCGGCAATAATAGCGCTCACATCTACAACAGCGTTGAGCCCAACTCGGTGAAGGGCGATGCCGCCAACAGCGTGCGACATCTGATTGATGGCGGACTCGCTTCGACGATGGCGTTCGCGGACGAGAGTTTCAAAAACGATGAAGACAAAATCGGTCGGCTTTCGGCGGCTCAGCGAGACGATATGGCGACGTTTCTACTGGGTGTTCCCTATCCTCCCGCCCAGCGTCGACCGTACACCAGCGAACTGACTCAGCGAGCTCGCGACGGCTTTCGCCTTTTCCACATTGATGGTGACAACGATCCGTCCAAGCCCAAAGCGAACGTCTGCGGCAATTGTCATCGCATGCCGCATCTGGTCAGCACCAACACGCCAGGCACTGGCATGGATGCGCCGACTTGGCGAGGTGCTTATGATCGCTTTCTGATTCTTCCCCAGGGGCGACTGAACATCCATGAGTTTCCGTTTTATCGCGAAGTTGCCGAGCGTGGGCAGTCGGAAGAAGACATCTGGCGTTTTTCATGGGGAGGCCGCGAACGTTTCAATCCCGTGTGGGACATGGTGCTGGAAATGAGCACGGGATACTCCGGCGCGTTCGCGCGGCAGGTGACGCTGACAAAGGATTCGATTGCCGACGAATCGACACTCGAACTACTGGCTGCTCTCGAACAGGCGTCGCGAGATGGTGCGGTCGTGCTGCAGGGTAATGGAGTTCGCAGTGACGGCGATTCATCCTCCGCAGTCAACTTGCAGTTCGGCGAGGATGGTCGATACCACGAACAATCGAGTGGTTCGTCTTTCACGCGCGATCAGCTCGTTAAAAAAGTTAACGCGGAACAATTGACGATCACACTCACCGCTCGTCACGGAGTACATTGTGACGTTGAACATCCTCAGCCAATCATCTGGACGGTCGGACCGATCGAAAAGCAACGCGGAAAGCAAAAGTTCCCCGTGTTGTATCCCGGTGAATTCGAGATTCTGGTCAGTGGACGTCACGTTGACCCGGGGGCTCGTATCTTCATTGATGGACATCGAGTCGCCGGCGAAGTTACGATTCAAGACAATGAACACGTCGTGATCGACCTCAAGCACCGACCCGAAAACGGTATGCACTTACTGCAACTGCAAAACCCTAGCGGCCAGTTTAGCAACGACTTCATCCTGACCGTTGCTGAGGCAAATCCACAAGAAAAGGATGACGATGACGAAGACGCCAAGCAGTCAAAGCCGAAGACTTTGGCTGACGTGCTGAAGCGGTCCGGCTGGGACCGCCTGATTGGCACGTGGGTCGACGAAGCCTCCCAAGGTGAAGGTCTCAAACTATCGTTCCAGTGGAAAATCAAAGAGCGAGTGATCGAAGCTGAATCCATCGACCCCAGTCGCACATCGGTTTCACTGATCAGCCTCAACGCGGCCAATGGCGACACCTTCCAGGTCGGCGCCGATAGCACTGGCTCGTCTAACCTGGGCACCTGGACATTTAAGAAAGATGACGCAGCCGTCCTTAACCTGGGCTACACCGATGGAGACGGCAATAAGGGCCAGATCACACTTCGCTACCAACTGACCGATGATGATACGCTCGACTTCACGCTTGCGACTGCCCGGCCGATCCAAGTTCGCTTGATCCGGGCGGCTGAGTAGTGGCGTCGAACAACCTACAAAACTGCTGACAAGGAAAACCGCGACGGATGAATTTACTTTGGGGAATTCTTATGACCGCGGCACGCTGAATTTTAAGTGATGAAGACAAACACGAGTTATCAATCTCTGCAGCTCATCTGCGTGTGCATCGCCTTGTTGCCTTTCACAACAACGCTTGCCGGTGAACGCAGACCAAACATCATTGTTCTACTTTCAGACGACCTGGGCTGGAAGGACATCGGGTGCTATGACGGCCCTGTTAAGACGCCAACGCTCGACCAACTGGCAAGCGGTGGGATGCGTTTTACCAACTTTTATTCGGGGGCTGCTGTCTGTTCGCCGTCGCGAGCGGTTCTACTAACCGGGCGAACAAACGTCCGTGCCAGTATCTACAGTTGGATCAACGACGATGACCAACGATCCCATTTGCCAAAGGCGGAAGTGACGATCGCAGAAGTATTGCAGCGAGGTGGCTATGCAACGGCGCATTTCGGAAAATGGCACCTCGGACTTCCGTCGAACAAGTTTCCGGATAAGCCTACGCCCGCTGATCATGGCTTCGATTACTGGTTTGCAACGGGCAATAACGCTCAGCCGTCACATCACAATCCACGGAATTTCATTCGCAACGGAAAACCTGTCGGCATGCTAGAAGGTTATGCGTGCGACCTTGTTGTTGATGAAGCCGTCTCGTGGCTTGAGAATCGGTCAGATGATGATCGGCCTTTCCTCGTCAATATTTGGTTCCATGAACCACACGCACCGCTGGCGGCTCCCGAAGGTTTGGTCCGCCAGTATGGTGAGCAGTCTGACCCAGCGGCGGTCTACTCCGCAACAATCGCGAATACCGATCAAGCGATCAACAGGCTGGTTGAGAAACTCCACGAGATCGACGAGCCAGAAAACACTCTGATTATCTATTCCTCAGACAATGGCAGCTATCGCGCAGATCGAGTCGGCAAACTGCGGGGCACTAAAGGATCGAACTTCGAAGGTGGGATACGAGTTCCAGGTATCTTCTATTGGCCAGGTCATATCTTGGCGGGGATGGTTGAAGATGAGCCGGCCGGACTTGTGGACCTGCTTCCGACGATTTGCGGTATCACCGGAATCGATCCCCCGCCCGTACATCTTGATGGAGCCGACCTTTCGCAACTGCTTGTTCGGGAGTTGATCGGTAACAGTTCGCCGAGACAAACGGAATGGTTCGAACGCACACAGCCGCTCTTTTGGTACCTACCGCTGTCCGGTCCCGCTGTTGCCATCCGCGATGGACGATTCAACATGGTCGCATATCGTGACGGCAGACTTCCGAAGGATTACGAAGCTCTTGTTGAGATCAAGAATCGCATCGAAGCGCTGCTCCGTGAAAAAGGCATCTTCGACGAAGAGACTCGTGGCTCCACCCTTGATAAGCAACTCTTCGAAGGCTTCCGCGATTCAGAAGCCGAGCGACTGCGGGGCCAGTTCATTCGCTTGAATCAGTTTCACGAATCGTGGATTCCTGGCTTGAAGCAAACTCAGTTCACTCGCTTCGAACTTTATGACCTCAGAACAGATCCAGCGCAGAAAACAAACATCGCGATTCGCGAACCATTGATCTATGCGAAGATGAAATCACAGCTACTGAAGATCTCAAAGAGTGCTTCTGATGAGGCGTTTGATTGGTCATCGGACAATCCTGCCCCATCCCGCGAGCCCACAACGCTGGTCCATCGGTTCTCCTCCGACTATCGATCTCCGTTCGATGCCTTTGCCTACATGAATCGGATTCCGATTGAAGTCGAAGCACTCGAAGATCAAGCGGGACTTGCGTCAAGAATCGAAAGTCGACTCGCCAATCAGGAAGGCCGAGTCCAAATCAAACTGCCTCCGACAATGAAGCGGGATGCTTTCGAAGGCTTCAAGCTTGCCGCCGGGATCGGGACAGGTTCGGAAAGCTGCTTTACCTGCCATCAACTTCCTGCTTTAGGGCATGTGCATCGCGACCAACCCGTGCCGACATTGCGAAATCGCACCTACACGCGACAACAGTTGAGCAAATCGTTGGACTCGGAAGCCCACAAAGTGATTTCACTCGATGAACCGACCGCTGATCGGATTTTTGCGTTTTTGCAAACACTCAGCGACGTGCCCGCTGCCAAGTTCCGCCCACTCATCCTAAATGCCACCGTGTTGGACACGACCGGAGATATTAAATGAAGACTTTATTTCGCAATACTAGCACGACGCGCGAGCGAGTGAACAGAATGCGGCTCCGATTCACTAGCTTGCGCTGCGTGCTGGTATGTTTGGTGCTTGGCTTTGCCAGTCAGGCCAGCGCTACTGAGACGAATGCGATCGCTGGCAGAATCGTGGATGAATCCGGCAAGGGAGTTGCTGGCGTGATGGTCTCGGCGATTGATGACGAACACCGCAAGTGGATCTCAGTCTTTACCGGGGATGATGGAACATTCAGCATCAACGGGCTTCGCAGCGTGAATCATCACGTGCGGACACGACTGATGGGAATTGCAGACGAGTGGCGATCCGATGTGGCTCCCGGAACCGAAGACCTTACGATCAAAACCCGTCTGGCCGAAGGTGAAGAACTCGAACTGCAGCGTCCTGCAAGCAGCGCGCTGAGCATGTTGAAATTCGACGACCCGCGCGATCGCATGAACTTCAAGATGATGTGTTCCTACTGTCATCAGATCGGTACCGTCGGATTCCGAACACCCGAGGAGCCCGTCGACTGGGAGACGATGATTCGTCGCATGGATGGGTTTGGTGGTCTTTATCCGCACACGCAGAACACCATCGTTCAGCGTTTGATGGAGACCTACAAAGATGATGCCGTAAAGAAATGGCCTGCGTTTCAACCGCCACCTCCGCCCACCGGAGCTGCAGCAGCTGCAACAATCACCATGTGGGAATTGGATGAACCACTGAAAGGTTCCTTCCACGACTTGGAAATTGGCCCAGACGGCAACATCTACGCGGTTAATATCAGCCAGCATCGCTTGCTCGTACTCGATCCAAGGACCGGAGCGCAGCGAGCACAGCAATACCCACGTGGCACATATGGCCCTCACTCAATCGAAACCGCCAACGATGGCAGCATGTGGACCACCATGTGCGCAACGGGCCAGATGGTGCGCTATGACGTCGAAACACAAGAGTTCGAGACCTACAGCAGTGCGGAGGCTCCCAAACCACGCGGTAGTTATCCCCACACGCTGCGAATCAACCCAGAGGATCCGGAAGGGCTGATCTGGTACACCGACGCAGGCGCCAATTCGTGCTATTCCATCCACCCCGAAACCCACTTCGTGAAGGAATACAAACTGCTCAGTGCAGGACAGGCGATGGGTGCGGGGCGCGGTGAATCGCGAGGCATCACGCCGTACGGAATTGACTATTCGCCCGTTGATGGAACCATTTGGTATTCCAAGCTGAATGGCAACCGCATCGGTCGCATTGATCCGACCGTCCCTGACGGCGACATCAAGGAATGGAACCCGCCCTTCCGAGGCCCTCGTCGTTTGCACATCGCACCCGATGGAATGGTCTGGGCGCCAGGTTTTGGTTCCGGCGTCTTCGCAAAGTTTAATCCCGACACCGAACACTGGACGGTCTACGAGCTGCCCGATGCCGAAAACCAGATTCCGTACGCGCTGAATGTCGACAAAGATGGCATCGTTTGGGTGTGCGGCACCGGTAACGACACCATCAACCGCTTCGATCCAAAGACTGAGACTCTGGTCGAATACCGTCTGCCCACGCGAGTTTCCTACACGCGGGAAATCGAGTTTGATGACGACGGCAATGTTTGGACCAGCACGTCAGGCCCAGCTCGCCACATGGAACGCGGTGTTGGAGCGGTGATCCGTATTTCCCTACCGAAGGTACTGCCAGAAGGCGGAGGCATCAAACTTTCACCAAAACATTACGACGGCAATCATGACATCGGAAATCTCGCCACTGCGGCGAAGACGAACCGCCCCACACAAAGTGACAACACCGCCTTGTTTGCAAAGATCGACCAAGCGGAATTGCCCGCTGCCTATCGAACCATGCCGCATCAAGAATACGTCGACAAACGGATGGCCGAAATGCCACCTCAGAATCGCGGCCTCGTTGGAAAGCTTTGGAACGAATTTCGCCAGGCAAATCCTTCACGCAGCCGCGATGGAAAGATGTTTATACGAATCCTCGAGCACGTGGCCACCAGCGACGTACCCGTGGAACGTCGCTTCGTGGAGAAGTGGCAACATCACTACTTTGGCGACGCGCCGAATAACCTAAGCCAGCGCAACGTTAAACGTGGAAAACTTGTCTTTGAACAAGCGACATGCAGCCGCTGCCATAACATTGGACCCGGCGAAAAGAAGCTTGGCCCGGATCTGACGGATGTCACCAAACGATTCCGCGGGGCAAAGCTGCTGCAACAGGTCGTCAAACCATCGAGTGAGATCCACAAGGACTTTCAAACACAGTTGATTCTGGTCGATGACGGTCGCCTGCTCACTGGTTTGGTAATCGAAGAGACCGCAGATTCCATTCGCTTCATCCCAAATCTACTCAAGCCGGAAAAGACCGAATTGATCGCGAAGTCGGCGATCGAACAACGCCGGGTCTCTGATGTTTCGACCATGCCGGAAGGGCTCTTGGACACGTTTACGGAAGAGGAAATTTACGACTTGCTGGCATACCTCCAAACAAGCGGAGCCAGTCAATGAGCACTAGCACGAAGCGCAAGCGAGTAAGCGAAGCAAATAGTGCGAGGAATCTCCGGACGACTCTAGATTGGAGATTGATCTCACTCGCTGGCGCGTCGTGCTGGTATTTGCTATTCGGTGGGGCACTGGCTCGAGCCGATTGGACGCAGTTTCGCGGCCCGAATGGGGCAGGCGTGGCGTCCGACGCTAATCCGCCGGTACAGTTTGGCCCCGAAAACAACTTACTCTGGCGATTAGAAATAAAGTCGGGGCATAGTTCGCCAATCGTCAGCGGCGATCTGATTTTCCTGACTACCTTTGACCAGAACGAGAAACGGCTCAGCGTCGTCGCGATTGATCGGCATCGAGGGGAGATTCGCTGGGAGAGAGCGGTTGATGCAAAAGAGATCGAACGCGGCCACCCTTCTTTCAATCCTGCGAGCAGTACGCCAGCGACCGACGGCGAACGTGTCGTCGCCTACTTCGGCTCGTATGGTCTTGTCTGTTTTGATTTCGATGGGAACAAGGAGTGGGACTTACCGCTGCCATGCACCAAATCCTACGCCGGAAATGCGATTTCACCCATCATCGCGGATGACAAAGTCATTCTTTACCGAGGAAACTTTGTCGACCATTTCTTGTTGGCTGTTGATAAGCGAACTGGCACGGAACTTTGGAAGACGCTTCAGGCAGAGCCTTTTCATGCGGAACTCGCTTGCACCACGCTTCCGATTGTTCAAGATGACCTGCTAGTTATTCACGGCGCCCGCGCGGTACAAGGTTTCGATATAGAAACGGGCGAGCAGCGGTGGGTAACAAAGTGCGCGACAACTGCAACCAGCACGCCTCTATTTGTGCGTGGACGCGTTATTGTCGCAGCATGGAACAAAATGGGCGAACCTGCATTGCGACCTGAATTCCCCGACTTTCCCAAGCTGGTTGAAGGCCACGATGCCAACTCGGATGGTGTCATTCAGCAATCAGAGTTTCCGAGGCTTTGGATCTTTCATCGGCCAGAAGGAATCGAAGCTCCGGAGAACGGTGCTTCCATTCGCTTTCGAAGTGTCGACCGCAACAACGATGAAGGAATCAGTGCGGACGAATGGAAGCGACAAATGCAAGATATCGAACGGTTCCGAAGCGGTTACAAAAACCACGGTTTGCTTTCGCTACCGGCCGACAGCGACGGTGTGCTGGCGGACGATGAAGTAGTCACCTTGGAAACACAGGGAATACCCGAGGTGCCTTCACCAATCAGTGATGGACGCTACGTCTATCTCGTTAAGAACGGTGGGCAATTGACCTGCATTGATTTGGAATCTGGTGAGCGAGTCTATCGCAAACGCACCGGTGGAAATGGCACACACTACGCTTCACCCATCATCGCGGCAGGGCGGATTTACATTGCTGATGGACGCGGCCGAATCGTCGTCATGACGCTTGGCGAGACAGCCAAGATGATTGCTTCGAACCCAATGAGTGAAGGTGTCTATGCAACTCCTGCGGTATTGGGCGATTGCCTCTACGTGCGAACCCACTCGGCTATTTACGCATTCAAGGAGGATGGCAAGTGAAGCTCGTAGTCACGATTCTGCTTATCTATCTATCGCAGGCTTTTGCTACGGCGGCTGACTGGGACGCGGATTTTACCGTATTCATCGAAGAATCCTGTGTCGCATGCCACGATGCGGATACGGATACGAGTTTGGACTTGACTTCGCTAGGGTTCGACCTTGAGAACGAAGATGTCTTTCGCACGTGGGTGAAGGTGTTCGATCGTGTTGAGCGGCATGAGATGCCTCCTGAATCCGATCC
>ERZ887942.2497-NODE-2497-length-11372-cov-6.547230_pt1 | contig 11372 bp, 9 predicted proteins | sample MGYA00521099_ERZ887942 | MGnify/ENA primary metagenome ERZ887942 (study PRJEB32303, sample SAMEA104408605) | aquatic metagenome | biome: Brackish water; feature: Pelagic; material: water | place: Baltic Sea | collected 2014-06-07T06:48:00 | depth 16,251 m ... | reverse complement strand
GACACAGGCTCGGCAATCGCGATTCTGGATAATGCTGATGAGCTTGGAGCGGTCAATTCAAGAGAGGTCAAGAAGCTGCCCGCGCTTAGGGGCAAGACCGTGGTTAATCTCTTCTATGAAAATTCGACCAGAACCCGAATTAGCTTTGAGATCGCAGCAAAAAGACTCAGCGCTGATGTCATCAACTTTGCCGCAGCTACCAGCTCTGTAAGCAAGGGTGAGAGCCTAAAAGATACGGCCCAGACCCTAGAGGCGTTGGGCGCTGACGCAATTGTGATTCGCCACCCCATGAGTGGTGCTGCCCAAACCCTTGCCACCAAGGGCTGGATCTCGGGTTCAGTCGTGAATGCCGGAGATGGTTCTCATGAGCACCCAACACAAGCTCTCCTGGACGCCCTAACTATTAGACAAATCAAGAAAAGCGGCAACGACCTTGCTGGAATCAAGGTGCTTATCGTTGGTGACATTCAGCATTCCAGGGTGGCCCGCAGTAATGTCCTGCTGCTAAGTCTCCTGGGGGCTGAGGTAACTCTTGCGGGGCCAGAGACGCTTCTACCAAAGACATTTGCGGCTATGGGGTGCAAGATTTCGCACTCCTTTGAAGAAGCCCTAGCTGAGAAACCTGATGTAGTGATGATGCTCAGGGTTCAGCGGGAGAGAATGCAGGGAACCTTTTTCCCATCGGAGCGCGAGTACGCTGCGAAATGGTCACTATCGGGTGAGCGGTTCAAGATGCTCGGCAAGGACACCACCATCCTTCACCCGGGACCGATGAACCGAGGCTTTGAGATCTCCAATGAGGCCGCCGATGACCCGCGCAGCGCCGTGCTAACTCAGGTTAGAAATGGCCTGTCGGTTCGCATGGCCGTCCTATACAAACTCATGGCGGGGGAGGGCTGATGAAGGTATTCAAGGGAGTATTGCTTGCCTCTGGTGAAACTACGGACATAACTGTTGAAGGTTCACAGGTAACCAAGGTCGGAAAGACCAAGGAGAGTGGCCTCGATTGTTCAGGGCTTATGGCCCTACCGGGATTTGTCGATCTTCACACCCATCTAAGGCAGCCAGGCTACGAAGCGAGTGAGACAGTTCTAAGTGGCTCGCGCTCTGGAGCCGCTGGCGGCTACACGGCCCTGTTTGCAATGGCTAACTCGGACCCGGTTGCCGACACTGCATCGGTGGTTGAGCAGGTAATGAAGCTCGGTGAAGAGGCTGGGCTACTGGAAGTTAGGCCAATAGGAGCAGTTACAAAGGGACTTGCTGGCACTGAGCTGAGTGCACTTGGGCTGATGGCCAACTCGAAAGCAAATGTCAAAGTTTTTAGTGATGACGGGCACTGCGTACACGACCCACTGGTTATGCAACGAGCACTTACCTACGTGAAGGGCCTAGGGGCAGTAATCGCTCAGCACGCTCAGGAACCCAGGCTCACCGAGGGCTCTCAGATGAACTCAGGCGAGCTCTCCACCGAGCTTGGCCTGAAGGGCTGGCCCAGTGTTGCAGAGGAGTCCATCATTGCCCGAGACGCCCTGCTTGCAGAGCAGGTTGGAGCAAGGCTCCACATTTGCCACCTCACAACAGCCGGAGCCGTAGATGTTGTGCGCTGGGCCAAGGCCAGGGGGATTCAGATCACAGCGGAGGTTACTCCGCACCACCTAATGCTCACCGAGGACCTGGTTAGAAGCTACGACCCTGTCTACAAAGTGAACCCGCCACTTCGAAGGACCGAGGACACTCTCGCGCTTCGCGAAGGGCTTATCGACGGCACCATCGACATCATCGGAACCGACCACGCTCCACACTCCTCAGAAAAGAAGGATTGCGAGTGGGAACAGGCCGCCTTTGGAATGGTCGGTCTTGAGCACGCGGCCTCGGTGGCACAGGAGGTGCTCATCGAATCCGGAGCCTCTGATTGGAAGCGATTTACCGAGGTAATGTCCTCGAAGCCAGCTGAGATCGGTTCCCTTGAAGGACATGGCACCATAGCTGAGGGACAGCCCGCCAATCTAGTGCTCCTAGATCCAGCTGCAAGCAGGACAGTGACCGCTGTCACACACTCGCTCTCTCACAACAACCCCTTCGTCGGCAGGGAGCTCAAGGGCCGAGTCGTTCACACGGTGTTTAGGGGCAAGTTCAGTGTCAAAGATGGGAAGGTGAAAAATGCTTAGGGAGCTCATCGGAGCAATGCTGATAGCCCTTGTGTTCGCTATCGCCTTCCGAATCTGGCGGTCGGTGGCAAATAGAAGGAGCGTCCAGGAATCCACACTGCCCAGGTTGCTGGAGTCTAAGGGTGGTCTTGAGCTGGGTTCTGCCCTATACGTCTCAACAGTTTTTGCGGCTAGGCCTCTGGATAGGCTATGGGCTTTTGGTCTTGGATCCAGAGGTAAGTCAAAGGTCTTTGCCTCTGAGGATGGAGTCTCGATAGAGCGGGTGGGGGAAAGTAACTTTCTCATACCCACAGCCTCGATAGCAGGTTTCACAAGGGAAACAGCAACCATCGACAAGGGTGTTGAGCAGGATGGTCTAATTGCCATCCACTGGTCCCATGGCAAAGAGCGCCTGGTGACTCATCTGAGAGTAGTCAGCGACCCGGGGGGATTTTTGAGACAACTTGCACACGTGACAGGAGCTGATATTGGATAACGCCTACTTAGTCCTCGAGGACGGTTCCGTCTTCACAGGGGAGTCCTATGGGAAACAGGGGAAGACGTTTGGTGAGCTGGTCTTTGCCACAGGAATGACCGGATACCAGGAAACGCTGACCGACCCTTCCTACGCGGGACAGATCGTTCTCCAGACCGCTCCCCACATCGGCATCGTTGGAACCAATGCGCGCGATGACGAGTCGAGCAGGATTTGGGTAGCGGGATATGTAGTCAAGGAACCCAGCCGCATCGCGAGCAACTTTCGCTCGGAGAAAGACCTAGGGTCTGCACTCATCGAGTCTGAGATAGTAGGCATCTCCGGAGTTGACACTCGTGCCATCACCATAAGAATCAGAGATGCAGGAGCAATGCGGGCTGGCATCTTCTCCGGTTCGGAGGCTACCTCGGAAGAGCAGATGCTCGCGGAAGTACGCTCTCAAAAGCAGATGAAGGGGCAAAATCTCTCTGGCCAGGTGAGCGCCAGTGAGCGATACCTACTTCCAGCTGTTGGACCCAAAAAGGGCAGCGTTGCAATTCTCGACCTGGGTATCAAGCGTTCTACGCTCGAGCACCTAACTGAGCGCGGACTGGACGTCGAGGTCTTCCCCTCAAACGCAACTGCGAATGAGATTCTCGAGAGTAATCCAAGTGCGGTGTTCTTTAGCAATGGACCGGGAGACCCTGAGGCAAGCGCGTCACAGGTAGAGATGCTTAGGGAACTGCTCAAGGCCAAAAAGCCTTTCTTTGGTATTTGCTTTGGAAACCAGCTTCTCGGCCGGGCTCTGGGTTTTGACACCTACAAGCTGACCTTTGGTCACCGCGGTATCAATCAACCGGTTCAAAACAAGTCAACCGGGCAGGTTGAGGTGACCGCGCATAACCATGGATTCGCCGTGAAGCTCGAAGAGGACGAGGCATTATCGCCAGAGGGCTTTGGAAGGGTGCGAGTCTCACACCGCGGGCTGAATGACAACGTAGTGGAAGGCCTCGAGTGCCTAGACATCCCCGCCTTCTCGGTTCAGTACCACCCCGAGGCAGCGGCTGGCCCCCACGATAGCCACTACCTATTTGACAAGTTTCTGAACCTTATCGAGGAGAACTAATGCCCAAGCGTCCTGACATCAACTCGGTTCTGGTTATCGGGTCTGGGCCCATTGTTATTGGCCAGGCCTGCGAGTTTGACTACTCCGGGACCCAGGCCTGCAGGGTGCTGCAGGAAGAGGGCATCAGGGTGATTCTGATCAACTCCAACCCTGCAACAATCATGACTGATCCAGACTTTGCGGATGCCACCTATGTGGAGCCAATTACCCCCGAGGTAATCGAATCGATAATCGAAAAAGAGAAGCCTGACGCAATCCTCCCGACCCTGGGTGGCCAAACAGCTCTTAATGCCGCGATGGCTCTCTTCGAGCGGGGATCGCTCGAGAAGTATGGTGTCGAGCTCATTGGGGCAAATGTCGATGCCATCAGAGCTGGGGAAGACAGGCAGGAGTTCAAGAATCTGGTGTTAGCCGCTGGTGCTGACGTTGCCCGCAGCGCGATAGCGCACAGCATTGAGGATTGCCTTGAGGTTGCGGCAGAGTTTGGTTATCCGCTGGTCGTGAGGCCTAGCTTCACAATGGGAGGCCTTGGCTCAGGCTTCGCCTATGACGAGAAGGACCTCAGGCGCATTGCAGGGGCCGGCATCCAGGCCTCTCCGACATCTGAGGTCTTGCTTGAAGAGTCCATCTTGGGCTGGAAAGAGTATGAGTTGGAGCTCATGCGCGATAAGAACGACAACACCGTTGTTGTCTGCTCTATCGAGAACTTTGATCCGGTTGGTGTTCACACTGGCGACTCCATTACCGTGGCACCAGCGATGACGCTTACCGATCGCGAATATCAAAACCTCAGAGACATTGGCATCCAAATCATTAGGGACGTTGGCGTTGACACTGGAGGCTGCAACATCCAATTTGCTGTAGACCCGGCTGACGGCAGGGTAATAGTCATTGAGATGAACCCCAGGGTTTCTAGGTCCTCGGCCTTAGCATCGAAGGCAACCGGGTTCCCGATAGCCAAAATTGCGGCAAAACTTGCCATCGGCTACACCCTCGATGAAATTCCAAACGACATAACCAAGGTCACTCCTGCCAGCTTTGAGCCAACGCTCGATTACATCGTCGTGAAAGCGCCCAGGTTTGCCTTTGAGAAATTCCCAGCCGCTGACCCAACTCTCACCACAACCATGAAGAGCGTGGGGGAGGCGATGGCAATTGGCCGCACCTTCACACAGGCCTTGCAAAAGGCGCTTAGGTCGCTAGAAAAACGCGGCAGCTCGTTCCACTGGGGAGCCCAAGAACACACCAAGGCGGAGCTCCTTGAGCTAATTGCGACTCCAACGGACAAGCGGGTCGTGCAGGTTCAGCAGGCGCTCAGGCTTGGTGCAACCGCTGAAGAGGTATTTGAACAGACCAAGATTGACCCGTGGTTTATTGACCAAATTGTTCTAATAAATGAGATTGCCGACTGGACTGCCTCGCTTGAGGTGCTCGATGCAGCCTCGCTAAGGAAGGCCAAGAAGCACGGTTTCAGCGACAGCCAGTTGGCACAGCTCAGAGGTGTCAGCGAGGAGGAGATCAGAGCCAAGCGCTATGCAGAGGGCGTTAGGCCGGTATTCAAGACTGTTGACACCTGTGCGGGGGAGTTCCCAGCACTCACGCCCTACCACTACAGCAGCTACGACCAGGTCACCGAGGTTGTTCCATCGGACAGGCAAAAGGTGGTGATTCTTGGCAGTGGTCCAAACCGCATCGGCCAGGGAGTTGAGTTTGATTACTCCTGTGTTCACGCAGCCTTTGCACTTCGTGATGCGGGCATCGAGACAATCATGGTCAATTGCAATCCCGAGACCGTATCTACCGACTACGACACCTCTGACAGGCTCTATTTCGAACCGCTGACCCTAGAGGATGTCCTCGAGGTCATCCATGCCGAGAGCCAGTCGGGGGAGCTGCTGGGAGTTATGGTGCAGCTTGGAGGGCAAACGGCCCTGGGGCTTGCAAACGGTCTTGAGGCTGCTGGTGTTCCAATTCTTGGCACAACACCGGAGTCCATCGACAAGGCTGAGGAGCGCGGAGCCTTCCAGAGAATTCTTGACGACGCCGGTCTTATCTCGCCTGCAAATGGCACCGCCACGAATCTGGCTGAGTCAGTCGAGATCGCAAGACGTATTGGCTACCCGGTGTTGGTGAGGCCGTCGTTTGTTCTTGGCGGTAGGGGGATGGAAATTGTCTATGACGAAAAGAGTCTGGAGGGCTATTTCGACCGCATTGCTGAGCACGCGCTGGTCGATGACACCCACCCGCTTTTGGTAGACCACTTCTTGGACGATGCCATAGAAATCGACATCGACGCTCTCTATGACGGCCAGCGCCTCTATGTCGGTGGCGTCATGGAGCACATCGAAGAGGCGGGTATCCACTCTGGTGACTCGAGCTGCACCCTGCCACCAATAACGCTGAGCGATGCCCAAATTGAGCGGGTTGCAGCGGCAACGGAAGCGATCGCAAAGGGGCTTGGGGTCAAAGGACTTATAAACGTCCAGTTCGCTCTAGCCTCCGATGTGCTCTACGTTCTTGAGGCGAACCCTAGGGCCTCGAGGACCGTACCGTTCGTTTCAAAGGCACTCGGCATAACTTTGGCCAAGGCCGCTTCGCTGGTGATGATTGGCAGAACCATTGATGAACTAATCAAGGAAGGTCATCTACCGGCTGCCGATGGCAAGCACCTTCCAAGTGGAACTCCAGTCTCCGTTAAGGAAGCCGTGCTTCCCTTCAAGCGCTTTGCAACGAAGGACGGGCGATACGTAGATAGCCTGCTAGGCCCTGAAATGCGCTCTACAGGAGAGGTGATGGGTATCGATAAGACATTCCCGGCTGCCTTCGCTAAGAGCCAAGCGGGAGCAGGATCTGCGCTTCCGCTGTCTGGATCGGTCTTTGTTTCAGTGGCAGATAGAGATAAGCCACAAATCATCCTCCCGGTCGCGAGGCTGTCGCAGATGGGATACCGAATCCTGGCCACCGAGGGAACGGCAAGAATGCTCGAGAGGCACGGCATTGCCGCCGAGACCGTTATCAAGCACTCCAAGGCGACCGAGGGGCAACGTTCGATTGTGCAGATGATTACCGACGGTGAAGTAGACGTGGTGGTGAACACGCCATCCGGCGCCTTTGCTCGGGTCGATGGCTACGAGATTAGAGCGGCAACCACAGCAGCCGATAAGCCAATCTTCACTACCGCAGCCCAGCTGAGCGCTGCCATTGGGTCCTTTGAGGTAATCAGGCAGGGCAGGTTCGACGTAACCCCGCTGCAGGAGCACGCCGCAACCAGAAGGGCGCTGCTGAATGCCTAAGTACCTGGAAAAACTCGAGGCAGCACGGACCGAGTATGGTGCGCTCTGCCTTGGCATCGACCCAGCAGAGCAGACACTTGTTGACTGGGGATTGCCTGACTCTCCATATGGACTCAGAGAGTTTGCGTTTGCACTTATAGAGGCAGCCGAGGGACGAGTTGGGATCTTGAAACCTCAGGTGGCATTTTTCGAACGATTCGGGGGAGCAGGCCTTAGTGCTCTCGAAGAGGTGCTTCAGGCAGCCAGAGATGCCGACTTTGTCGTCATAGCCGATGCTAAGCGCGGAGATGTTGGCTCGACCATGCTGGGCTACGCACAGGCTTTTTTTGGAGATGACTCACCGCTGCGCTGTGATGCCCTGACCGTTTCTCCTTATCTTGGACCTACCTCCCTTGCAGAGACTCTTGGCTACGCAGAGGACGTAGGCGCTGGGCTGTTTGTTTTAGCGGCCACCTCAAACCCCGAGGCTAAACAACTTCAGACGGCCAAGATTGGCAAAGCAACAGTTGCCGCCAAGGTTGTCGAGCAGGCTAAGAAGCTTGGTCCCAGCTGCGGAGTGGTGATCGGAGCCACTCAAGACCTTTCGCTGTTCGGTCTGGAGGCAGTTCTGGATTCCGACATTGGGATACCGATACTTGCACCTGGCTTCGGTCATCAAGGGGCCTCGCTGTCGGACGTAGAGAAGATCTTTGGGCAGAGTGCGAAGAGGGTCATCTGCAACGTATCTCGAGCCGCAACTGAAGCAGGCCCTCACGAGATCATTCGCTCAATTGAGCAGCTAAAGTCGCAGTTATGAGCCTGGTTGTTTTGGTTGGTCCTGCAGGGGTGGGCAAGGGGTCGCTCGTGAAGCAGATCCTTGCAAACCACCAAGATTTCATGCTGTCGGTCTCTGCCACCACAAGAGCTCCGAGGCAGGACGAGGTAGATGGTATTCACTATCACTTCGTTAGTCGCGAGAGCTTCGAGGAAATGATCTCTGGAGATCAGCTACTCGAGCATGCCACCGTTCATGGCCAGCACCTCTACGGAACCCCCAGAGCGGAGTTGGAGAGAGCGAGTTCTTTGGGGAAGCACCTGATTCTGGAAATCGACCTGCAGGGCGCGAGGCAGATTCGTGAGCACGAGCCTGAGGCTATTCAAGTTTTTGTGCACCCACCCTCGTGGGAGGAGCTGGAGCGGAGGCTGCGCGATAGGGCGACCGAGACAGAATCAGAAATTCAAACTAGACTTGCTACAGCCCGCTCGGAAATAGCTGCCGCGGGAGAGTTTGAACACCAAGTCACCAACGACAACCTCTCGGAATGTGCAGAGGAAATCGTTAGGACAGTTAGAGGAGACAGATGACGCAGGCCGAAGGCATTATTGCCCCACCAATTGACGAGCTTCTAGAGAAGGTCGGCTCCAACTACGAGCTGGTGATCTTTGCATCCAAGCGAGCACGCCAGATCAACGAGTACTACTCCGCGCTGCACGAGGGATCGCTCTTCAACTACGTAGGTCCACTTGTCGACTCTTCGATTGACGACAAGGCGATTTCAATTGCCCTCCACGAGCTCCACCAGGGCAAGCTAACAAAGAAGACCGACTAGTAGACCAAATTGCGAATTCTGCTTGGCATCACCGGCGGAATAGCTGCCTATAAGGCCGCTGGCCTGCTGCGGGCAATGTCGGAGCTGGGCCACGAGGTTACTGCGCTCCCTACACAGAATGCTCTTCGCTTCATAGGCGAGGCAACCCTAGAAGCCCTCAGCGGCAAAAACATTGACTCCGATCTCTATGGTGATGTCGCAAGTGTTAGGCACGTCCAACTCGGCCAGGAGGCCGATCTAATAGTTATCGCGCCTGCAACTGCAGCGTTCTTGGGGCGCTATGCAGCAGGTATTGCTGATGACCTTCTTCTCAATGCACTCCTGGCATCAACAGCTGAGGTGGTTGTGGTTCCGGCCATGCACACCGAGATGTGGCAAAACCAGGCGACCATTGAAAACGTGGAGACCCTGCGCTCTCGCGGGATAAGGGTTATGGAACCGGCCTCTGGCCGCCTAACAGGCGACGACACAGGCCCTGGCAGGCTCCCTGAGGTCGAAGACATCATTGAGTTTCTCTTTGCATCGAGTCCTTTGACTGGCAAGACAGTGACTGTCACAGCTGGCGGAACCAGAGAGCGCATCGACGATGTCAGGTTTATCGGCAACCGCTCATCGGGAAAGACGGGTATTGCCCTGGCACTGGCGGCAAGGGATCTGGGCGCGAAGGTTCGCTTGATTGCTTGCAATCTCGCACAGACCCCCAAAGGAATGGACGTGACACACGTTGAAAGCGTTGCTGACCTCAGTGCTGCGCTTCAGGAGTCAAGTGACGTGCTCCTAATGGCGGCAGCAGTGAGCGATTTTCAAGTGGCCAACCCTCACAAGGGCAAGCTGTCTAGGTCCACAGTTCCAGAGCTAAAGCTGAGTTCAACCCCAGACCTGCTTGTCGCCTACACAAAGCAGTTTCCCCAAAGCTTCGCAGTGGGGTTTGCCCTCGTTGACCAAGAAGAGGACGTCGTAAAGGCCTCCAGGAGCAAGCTGGAGACCAAGGGAGCCAAGGTAGTGATTGGAAACAGCGTTAGCTCCCTAGAAGGTAGCGACACTGTCGTTCAATATGTAGACGCCGAATCAGAGGTTGAAATTTCCGGCACTAAAGACGAGGTAGCACGAGAGATCATGAGGCGCGTGGCAGCGCAATTGTCCTAGTGACTTACTAGACTTTGCGTCTATGACGCTAAGAACATTTACCTCAGAATCGGTCACAGAAGGCCACCCAGACAAGATCTGCGATCAGATCTCCGACACCATTCTCGACGCAATGTTGGAGCAGGATCCAGACGCTCGAGTTGCGGTCGAAACCCTCGTAACTACCGGACTAGTTCACATTGCCGGCGAAGTTACCACCTCCAGCTACGTAGAGATTCCGCAGCTTGTTAGGCAGAAGATCCTCGACATTGGCTACACCAGCTCAGACATCGGCTTTGACGGCAATTCTTGCGGTGTATCTGTCTCCATTGGTGCTCAGTCACCAGACATCGCAGGCGGTGTCGACGATGCTCTCGAGTCGCGAGCTGGCGAACAGGACGAGATCAGCAAACTAGGAGCCGGCGACCAGGGCATGATGTTCGGCTACGCAACAAACGAGACCGACACATTGATGCCCGCGCCAATTTTGCTCTCTCATCGAATTTCAGAGAATCTAAGTCGAGTTAGACGAGAGCTAGACAATGGCATTCTGCGACCCGATGGCAAGACTCAGGTGTCGATTGACTATGACGGTAACACCCCCGTTGCTATCAACACAGTGGTGCTCTCAACACAGCACCACCCAGACGTCACCCAGGACGATCTGGCCAACCTCGTGTTGGAGAAGGTCATTTCGCCTGTGTTGGCAGAGAGCAAGTTGGATACCTCAAATGTCCGCTACATCATCAACCCTTCCGGTCGTTTCGTAATCGGTGGACCGCAAGGGGACGCCGGACTCACGGGTAGAAAAATCATCGTTGACACCTACGGAGGCATGGCACGCCACGGAGGCGGCGCCTTCAGCGGTAAAGACCCATCCAAGGTGGACCGCTCTGCTGCGTATGCGATGCGTTGGGTGGCAAAGAACGTGGTTGCCGCCGGTCTTGCAGACAAGGTGGAGCTACAGGTTGCCTATGCGATCGGTGTTGCCAAGCCGGTGGCTGTCTTTGTGGAGTGCTTCGGAACCGAAAAGGTAGAGGTAGAGAGCATTCAAAAGGCTGTGATGGAGACATTCGACCTGAGACCAGCTGCAATCATTCGTGACCTCGATCTGAAACGGCCAATTTTCTCTAAGACATCTGCCTACGGTCACTTTGGCCGTGAGCTACCAGAGTTCAGCTGGGAAAAGACAGATCGCGTGGATGCGCTTCGCGAGGCTGCGGGTCGCTAGATGGCTCGCTTCGCGCGGGTAGTTGCTGAATCCAAGCTGCTGCAGCTAGACAGGCAGTTTGATTTTGTAATTCCGAGCGAGTTAGCGGAGTCAATTCAATTTGGTCATCGCGTGAGCTTCTTCATAGGTCGCTCCAAGACAAAGCAAACAGGCTTTGTCGTTGAGCTCCTGGAAGCTTCCGAATATGCAACGTCATCACTGGTTGAGATACTCGGTGATAGACCTGTCTTGACCAAAGAGATCTATGGATTTGCCAGAGATGTGGCAAATAGGCAGTGTGTAGCCCTAGGTGAAATTCTCTCGGCAGCAATTCCGGACCACATGGTTAGGACAGCAATTTCAGAACCAAGCACCGCTTTGCCCTTAGAACTGCCATCAAAACCTGT
>ERZ887942.2494-NODE-2494-length-11380-cov-5.795762_pt1 | contig 11380 bp, 8 predicted proteins | sample MGYA00521099_ERZ887942 | MGnify/ENA primary metagenome ERZ887942 (study PRJEB32303, sample SAMEA104408605) | aquatic metagenome | biome: Brackish water; feature: Pelagic; material: water | place: Baltic Sea | collected 2014-06-07T06:48:00 | depth 16,251 m ... | reverse complement strand
CTCCAAAAAACACCCCGTTTTCAACACTTTCACATGCCGACGGGAATTGCTGCTGAAGCAGCACCAGCCTGAGAGCTACGCCGAGCTGAAGATCAACATCCGCCAAATGGAGAACCGAGTCTTTGATCGCGGTGCAGCGATTCTGGAGCTGGCCTCTGTTTACCAGCGTGCCGGAATCGAAGATGACGATGCCGAAGAATCCAAAGCGGCAGCCGAGGAGTTGTTGAAGCGCGTACAGGACGGTGGCGACGTCGACAAAGATTTGCGAGTCGTCTACTGGAACGACCCCGAGACACTTTCCGAAGTCCTGATCGAGGAGATGGTCCGGGATATGGAACGAGATTCTGGGCAATCACTAAACCCAGACCGGCCGTTTGAACTATGGAAGAAGGCTTGCGAAACGGATGGCGACAACGGCTACAAGAAACAGCGTGCCGAATACAACCAAGTGATTTCACCCTACCGCGGGGAGCTGTTTGGCACAGAGCCGCTCAACGAGGAAATCCAGAAACACATCAAAGGGATTGCGCGAGGAGAACAGCCCGACTTCAATCGTCAACTCGACGGAATCATGCTATTCGACAAGGTCATTCAAATTACGAATCGTTCTTTGTCGAATCGCGAGCCGGTTTATGGCTACAACCCTGAGACCAAGAAGGCAGAGAAGGTCGAAGTCTTCAATGGGGAATTGGGCTATGTAAAACCCCACGGGTATGATGGTGCAAAGTGGAAATGGGGCGAATTCATCCTTCGACATTTTCAGGTTCAGTTCGAGCGCAAAAAGCACTGGGTGGGTTACGGCTCAAAACTCGGGAAAGACAAGGACGACAAGTGGATTCCCGAGGCCAAGGTCGAAAACAATCTTGAACTGGCGTACGCAATCTCCGTCCACAAGTCACAAGGCAGTGAATTCGATCATGTTTACTTCATTGTGCCCAAGCACAAAGACACGCTGCTGTCGCCAGAACTGTTCTACACTGGAATCACACGAGCCAGCAAACATTGCACGCTGCTGATTCAAGAAGACATCGGGCCATTGCTGAATATGCGGCGCCGAGAACGGTCACATCTCGTTTGCATCAACTCATCAATCTTTGAATTCGCACCGATCCCAGATGTGATGCTGAATGTGCAGGCTTGGTACGAAGAAGGCAAGATTCACGAGACGCTTTCAGAGTTCGTCGTGCGGTCTAAGTCCGAGGTGATCATCACGAACATGCTGGCTGAACGTGAAGTCCTGTTTCGCTACGAAGAACCACTCTTTGCCCCGGACGGCACGTTCTATCTTCCTGACTTCACCATCACATGGAACGGCGAGCAGTATTTCTGGGAACACTGGGGCCGACTGGACCAGGACAAGTATCGCAACCACACCGAAACTAAAAAGAAGTGGTACAAGAAACATTTCCCCGGTCGATTGGTCGAGACTTTTGAAGGTACGAACGTGACGCCTCAGGCCAACAAAATCATAGCGGAGCACTTTAGCGCGTAATCATGGTAGCTACACTACACCCAATCAGAGCACTCGAACATGTAATCTCAGAATATCGGGATTATTTGCAGACCGAGGTCCGCGCGAATTGTTCCAGCTTACGGGCAGCGTTTCAGCAGAAAGGCAACGGCATCCGGTCTTGGCGATTGATCTTCGTCGATATCGCGAACGTCCCTGACTCTGATGCCTACGAAGTAATGTCAATCGACGAAAGGAAGTCGCTCGTTCGGTTAGCCGAGTGCTGCCTCGGAATCACGCCGCAGAAACCATTAATGAAGTATGTCCATCACATCCATGTAGATGTGCACCCGAGTCTACAGACCGACATTGATAACAAAGTGCAATCATGAATGGTTCACAACGATATATTGGAGGAAGTATTCCCGAACGATTCGTGGAAGTTGATGCAGCTCGACTCCTGCTGATTCTCCATCATTTTTCTGCCCCATGTGAGGAACAACTCAAACTGGGCAAGTTCTTCCCCGAGCGAGACGTCGAAAGGCATTTCACGCCTGAATACAAGTTACCGAAACTCGACTTTCTCGTCCGTTACCCCGGCTACTTCGCCTATGAGCTCATCGAGCTCCACCGCTTGAACATCGCTTCAGCCAATAATCCTGATGACGTTCAAAGGGAAGTTCACTCCATCTTAAATGACCGGGAACCCGAACTGCGGACTCAACCATTTCGTCGTTTCTGGTACGGAGCACACGAGCGGTTGAATGAAGTAGAAGCATGGTGGCACGCTCGTGGATTGGTTTATGCGAGGATCGAACGCCGAAGCGATGGAAAGCCACAAAAGCACTACTTCCTAACCAACGAAGCCCAGCTGGTTGCAGACAAATTGATTCAGGCCGTAGAACACGCAAAGTGGTACGACAATCGCATTCGTCTAATACAGCAGTTCTATGATGGTTTGTCAGCGAGTGACATTCGCAATCTTCAATACTCTCACCCGACCTACCGCGATGCCCAACTCGCCCGAACCATCCCCGACCTCCCTATTCGCGAAGTGATTGCCCACTATCAGCAGGTCTTCGGGAAACCACTCAAGCTCATAGAGGAGGCCACTGATGTCGTCTGAACCAATTTTGAATCTGGAGACGTTGATTGAGAAAGTGCACTCCGGTTTCGCCAAGAAATTCCAGGAGCAAATCTCACTGCACGACATTCGCAGCACGTTGAGTACAGTTCACCTTGCTGACCCACCTGCTCGGTCGGCAAGCCATTTGTCGATCGTGCGCCTCGAAATTAGCGGATCGAAAACTCTTGCAAATGAAGAACACCCGCTGCCAATCGACTACGCGCAAGACTTTGGCCCTGGTGTCAACGTGCTTCTCATCGAAGACAATGATGTGGGAAAGTCGTCAATTCTGAAGACGATCAAATTCGCGCTGACAGGCGACGATGGTGACTACGATGCAGATGTGAAGACGTGGATTACAAACATCCGTTTGTGGTTCTCACTGAACGATGAACAATTCCTGATTGCAATCACGTGCTCTCCGGAATCAGAAAATGGGTTGGGTGTTCTCTACGAGGGACCAAAGGGCATCGAGCTGGAAGACGACCCAACGAAATCGAAAGTCGTATTTCGAGCACCTGACAGGAACGAACTCCAAGAATCCCTTCGCCGATTCTTCTTCGACAAGATTGGCCTCTCTCGACTTGCATGGGCCGTTCCGGGAGCAAAAGACCAGGACGCGCCTAGTGAGGCGGGTACGACATGGCTTACTTACTTTCAGGCACTTCAAATTCCAGACGGCAGCGACAAGTATTTGCTTTGTGACAAAGAACACTCATTTGGAAACCAAGAAGGATTGATCTTTTCCACGTTTCTTGGTTTGCATTTGGTTGAGCAACTCAACTGGCTCGGCGTCGAAGCGTCAAAGCAGAGCAAACTGGAGAAATCAACTGAGAACGAGCGAAAGACTCTGCAATCACGACTTGCCGACTTGGAAAAACAGGAGACCGACGTAAAGGATCGCCTCGACAAAATGAAGCGTGACCTTGCGGTGCGCCGAAAGGAGTTTGTTGATGAGGGATTTCAGAATCGGATAACGGCCGTCCAAGAGATGATTCGAGACCGACTCACACAAGAGGAAAGCTGTCAACGAGAAATCGCCGATGCTGCTGACTCTCTCTCGTTTCTCCGCTCACGAGAAACGCAGATCAAGGAATTGATCGCGTTGAAGCTGCACTTCACAGGGCTCAATGTCAGCCTGTGCCCTAACTGCGACTCGGAGGTTTCCACTGAGGAACTTGAACGAGAGCAGAACGAGCACCTTTGCCGTTTATGCAACAAGCCTGCCAATGATGCAACACCTGACGAGATTGCCGTTCGTCGGTCCGAAGCAGAGCAGATCACCGAGCAGATTTCACTTGAAGAAGGCAACAGGAAACAGTTGAGACAACAGGCAGAGGCTTTGAGAAATGAGGTCGTACAATTGCGAAAAGATGTTGAAGTCCTCGAAGCATCCGTGAAAGCAAAACTCACCCAGGCGCTACCGACTGAGGAAGAGGACAAACTAAGAGACAAACTGTTGCGTGAAGCAGGACAACTTTCTTCGCAAATCTTGTCGACGACCCATCGCTTGAAGGAATTTCAAGAAGTGGGTGCATTCGATGAATCGAAGAGGCGAATCTTGAAGAAGGCTCGCGACATTCTGCAAACGGAAGCGTCACGCAGAAACAAAGAATTACTCGAAAGCCTAAGTCGCCTCACTCAGGAGGTCGCACAACAGATTGGAGCGGAGAGCATCACTGATGTGACATGTTCAGAACTGGGCACGGTGAAATTGACGAAGCACGGCGAAGTGGTGAGATTCACAGGAATCAAGAATCAGGGTGAACGAATGCGTCTCAAACTTGCCTTTTTCTTGGCGATGATGCGGCTCGGTTGCAAGGTTGGCTATGGACGACACCCAGGCTTTCTGCTTGTAGACCAACCGGGGTCAGCAGAGATGGTGCCAGAGGATTTTCAAGCCTTGGCAACTGTCCTTCATTCACTTGACGAAGCAGACGAAGAGCACATTCAAATACTGTGTTTTACTGCTAGACCGGAGTTTACCGACGCGACACGGCAAGAACGTGTCTACGGCTCACAATCCGGGAAATTTGCGTTCTGAGGACTTTCTCTTGTGATACAACAGTCAACGGTAAATTACTGGAGCGATGCCCGCCAGAAACTTGAAAAGGTAAATGAATGCCCGGAGACCGATGAGTTGATCGACTCCATGGCAACACACGCAATAGAATCTCCAACTGAAGAGGCAACGTCGGCGTTGATAACCGGGCTAGAACTGGCGATCGGTCCGCTGACCCAAAAATCAGTTTCATTGGCTATCGCCCTGTGTGTACCTTCTGGAACTGTCGACGCCATTGATGCAATTGTCGAAGCCTTTCGCAATGCACGCGAGGATCGGTTCTTGGGACCGGCACTGCTCGACGCGCTGTTTTTGTTGGGCTGTCGCGATCCTCTCGCAAGGTCCGAGTTGTCATCGCAGCTGCAACGCATCGATAAACACTCCAATCAGTATCTTGTCGGGAAGGCAGCGATGTTGAGTGGGCGGTTGCTGCAAATTGGATTGTGCCCAGAGCTGCGCGCCACTTTGGTTGACTTTGCAGATTCTCCTCACGTAGAAGCGTCAACTGATGCGAAATTCCACTTGGCATGCGTGGAAACCAATGCGATTGTCTCAGCAGACAATCGTGCTGGAGTCGTTGAAGCATTGAAAAAATCCGCAGTGGCTTTTCAATTGGCTGCTTCTAGGCCAGACGCAGCGGCAATGCAGCAATTGATGCAATTGTTCTTGATGTTTTGCGAAGGCTCCGACGACGAACAGTTGACGAAAGTAGCGTCATCAACGCAAGTTGCATTTTCGCAATGGCCAGGATACGAATCGCCGAACTTGACGTTCTTCCTAGATGGAATCGAACAGTCTATTGATGCGTTGAATGTAGCAAGGGCCGCAGTAAGAGAAGCGGACGGCTGGCTCAACATGCAAACCGGTTTGATCAATCTTTCTCAAGCATTGCAATCTCTTTCCACATGTTGGCTCGGCGAGTCGTTCCTGCTGGTGCAAGAAGACGTCATCGAGATTGAACGCAGGATTGTCCGGCCCAGAGTCGGCAAGGTGTTGCATCGTGCAGTAGGCCGCAAACGCCTCGAAGCGGTACTGCGTGAATGTGAATTGACGAACGGCGATTGCTGTGACGTGCTCCGCAATCTGCTCGACTTGACGGGGCGGTTAGAAACGAATTCTCTGCTGACCTCAAAAAAAACACTTGAACAGCTTCAGCTAGTCGCAGAAGCCACCGGCCGCAATCCAGAGGAGATTATTAGCGAACTGGAGATTGCCTTAGAAACCGGACAAGTCGCCCCACTTGTCGAAGCGATGGTTCCACAGGCGAATTTACTTGCAGTCCATGGAGGTGGTCTTTTCGGGGATGACCCGATGGTTCACCGTACTGCTTGCAGACTTTTGGAAGAACTTCGCGAGCTATTGACTCCCTACAGCATGGATTGCTGGAACCGTCTCAAATCAACCGTTGCATCATTGGTGAGCTTCACGCATTTTGTTCGAGACGAACTGCCACAGTATTGCCTTTGCAAAGAAGACAATGGACTGGGACAAACGGCCTCAGAGAGTGACCTTCAAAAGGATGTCTTTCGTTGGCTGCGGGGACGATTCGGGACGCAGAGCGTGTACGAGACTGGTCCGGTTGCCGGAGGCCGCACAGATTCAGGAATTCATTTTGCCGAGGTGGAATTTCCAATTGAATTGAAACATGAATTCCAGCATGTGAAACGTGAGCACATTCGTGAAAACTATCTACATCAACCGTCCGACTATGCGAGCGCACGTGGTCGCGTGACCTTCCTGATGATTCTTGACCTTCGAGCGTGTAATGCCGCAGCCCACAAAGAAAGGGTGAAGGCCAGCAAGAGCACAAACAAATCGGATTCTGGTCGGTCACTTTATACGCTGAACGACAGCTTTTGGTGTGAAAGCCTTCCGGTAGACCCTGACATTGAGAACGCGGAACGGAGTGTAGTCGTCATTGGACTTGTACCAGGAAATCGGCCAAAACCATCGAGTCAGACAACTTACAGCCAGCGTCCAAAAGCGGCTCGTAAGTCAGAAAAGAAAAAGAAAGACTGATGGCTTCGGCAATTACCAATACAAATCAGGAAGTAGCGAGTCATGAATAGAGGCAATAAAGCGACAAGAACAATAAATCGAGAGGGAGTGTCCTATAGAGCTCGACTGAGCCCGAGTTGCTCCAATTTCTCGCACTCACTTCGATGGTTTACCATTGTATTTTGTCTTTGGTGCAATGTCGTCTCAGCAGAGGACGTCACGTCGGGATTGATTCCGACGATGTCCTACGATCGGCCTGTGCCCATCGAATCTGACGGTGAGGCGATCGATTTGGGGCAGCATGCCGTGACCCGGTGCTATGACTGGGACCAGGACGGTGACCTCGACTTGCTCGTCGGGGGTGGTGATGGTCGGTTGTGGCTGTATCGCAACAGCGGGACCACGCAGAAGGCGATTTTCAAAGCCAAAGAGCCGATCTCGGCCGGCAAGCGGGATCACTGGGGGAATTCCTACACGGGGCTCGTGCTCACCAATCTTGTGGGAAACGTGTTGCCCGACTTGGCTGTTTGTCACTCCGGTAACGAAGTGACGATTCATCAGAATGTCGGCACCGCCAAAAGTCCCAAGTTCGCCGAGGCAGGTGTGAATTTTACAGTCCAGGAGAATTGCCAGGGGCGCTTCGATCTTGCGGACTGGGATGGAGACGGACTCGCCGATCTTGTAACCGGATCGTTTGGTGGAAAGTTGGAGTGGTATCGCAACGAGGGGAAGGCGGACACGCCGACATTTAGCCCAGGCAAACCGTTCTTCGATCTCAGTCTGGCGTACAACTCGCATCCGCGCATTGTGGATTTTAATCAGGATGGCCGGCTGGATTTATTGTTGGGAGTGAACTGGGGCACCGTCTCGCTGTATCTCAACACTGAAATTGCCAAGGAACCATCCTTGGGTGCGAGCCGACTGATGCAATGGTCGGACGGTACGAATCTCAACATTCGGGAATTGAATGGCGACGACACAACACCCGAACTAGCTGACCTCGATGGCGATGGCGTGCTCGATCTGATCAGCGGTGGCAAGAATGGGCGACTGTTCTTCATGCGAGGCATCGGATTTCCATCGCGTGTGGAGTCATTCCAAAATCTATTGGCTCAACACTCAAAGGATTTCGGGACGGTTCTCCGCGACGCCCCAGCGGTCCGTCAGCAAGCCTTCGGAGCGTTGGCTTCGCTGCAAGCGGACTTCGCCGGTGGACTGATACCCCTGGCATCGCGGGAACAACTTTTTAAGCAGCTCGCCCCGTTGGCAAAGCAGTATCCAGATTTGCTCGGACGCTCAAAGTTCGATCTGGAATCCGGTCCCCATTTACCGCTGCTGGCCGGGCAATACTGGGTTGTGCTCTTGGAGTCGCTGTCTGATTCGCCTGCGAATCGCCAACGGGTTGCCGATGCCCTCGATTTTCAAGCGGGATACGAGAGGCTCCTCGTCGATCTCGGTGTTCTGCTCATTGACAATAACACTGCCACTCCCGAGCACCTGGCAGCGATGCACCAGTTGATGATGGCGATGCCACGTGCCGCGTGGGATGTCGAAACGATTACGGTAGCTGGTTGGTTGCGACCGGCAATCAAGACACAGAAAATCCGTTCGCGGTCTGGCATTAACATCTTTGACCTGCCGCTCGGTCGCCCCGAGAACAGCTTTGCGAGCGACGCACCAAGGCCCGGCGTCACCGATGTCTACCTGATCTGTTTAGCGCATGAACTGGCTCACAACATGCTCGACACGGTCGGCAAGAGAACCCGACCGGAATTGTATGAACGGAAGTTTGAGGGACTCGCTCAGGCGGCTGGCCCGCAGGTCGTTTACCGATCACCCAAGTCTCGTGGCATCGACATGGTCGCAACCAAGGCGAACTTCCAAAGAATTGGTGCGTGGGACGGTGATGAAGCGACCTGGCGTGATGCATGGGTCAACTATTTCAAGGACAAGGAAGACTTCGACCGAGCCTACACCCGCGGCAATGTGCAATTCTTCCTGGATGCCCCGCAGGAAGCCTTTGCAACGCTGGCCAACCAATACTTTGCCGACAGCCAGCTCATGCTCGATTTCTGTAAAGTCCGTTGGGATGCGGGACATCGTTCCAACATCAACCAATTCCTACTGATTGCAGACTACCTGAGCGAAGGGACGAACAAAGTCAGCTTTTACGTGATGCGACCGGGGGGCGATTTAACCGTTGCTCCGGTGCAGTTGATTCGTGACGATCAGGGCCGCATCACACAAGTACAGTCGAAGAATTCGATCGCGACGTTCGAGTATCAGGACGGAAGTCTGGTCACCGGATTTCGACTCGAATCCATTCCAAAGTGATACGGCTTTTCAACCCAACCTTTACAGCGATCGAGACGTGATATGACGGGACGCAAACAATGGATCGGCCTGATCATTTTCATCGCCATCTGCCTCGGTGCAGGCGGCCTTGGCGCGATCGCAACGACACCCGAGATCGACGGCTGGTACAAGACGATCGAGAAGCCAACGTGGAATCCGCCGGCCTATGTGTTCGGTCCGGTCTGGACGACGTTGTTTGTCATGATGGCCGTTGCAGGGTGGCGCGTCTGGAAGCCTGCCGGATTCAAGGCGGCCAGGATGCCCCTGACTTTGTTCGCTGTGCAGCTGGTACTGAACGTCGCGTGGTCGTGGGTTTTCTTTCACTTCCACCAACCCGGCTGGGCCTTCGCCGAGATCGTGGTTCTGTGGCTGGCGATCGTTGCCACAACAATTGCGTTCTTCAAGACGTCAAAGACCGCAGGCTGGTTGATGGTGCCATACTTGATGTGGGTGAGCTTTGCGAGTGTGCTCAACTTCGCGATCTGGCGACTGAACTGAAGACAGCTTCCCAGTTTGTCCAAAGCTCCGTTTTAACGCGCCCACAGAAGGCAGCTCGCTGGGGGCATGGATAGTTTCACATTTTGTCTTCTGACGCACGAGTTGAATCTTGCAGGAAATGAAATGGCATACTAAAAACTAGACAGCCAGCAATCACATTGCCCACGGCTCGCGACAATCTGCTGTCGCTTCTTCGCTAACCCGCCCCGATGTAGTGCGGTAACTTTTGCGAATACTCCACGTCGCGACTCAAGAAGATCGCCGACTTTCTGCCAGGGAGTGCCAGAGCCGGGTTGGCTCTGCTCAATTCGCCATAAGTGGCTGCCACATATCAAGTGGCTTACCCCAACCGAGTCCATTCACCAGCTCCGACGTCTGTTTTAACACCGTCGAATGACACCGCCACGCGACCGATTCGTCCGAGGTGTTGTGAGCCAAGTGATTCGGGACGACCACGCCCAAGATGTCCGGTGTGATCGACGCTTTTGACCGGGATGGTCTCAGCTTGGCACCAATTGTTTGACGCCAAGCTCTACAGGAAGACGCCTAGCATCAGTATCGCGAAGGCGACGGCCAGGTCCAAGACCGGGCTGTCACCTCTACTCCAGACCAATTCTTGCAAAACCATATTCAACAGGAAACAGACGATGAAAAGCACAAATGCACGTTCAATCACAACGATCCTTTCCGAACAAGATTTAGCCGAAGCAATGACCCGCCTTCAGGCGTCGCGAGAGGAATGGGAAATGGAACAGGAAAGGAAGCAAATCGAAGCCGGTTTCGATGCGGGCGTGAAATGGGGAGTGAAAAAAGCTCGGTATCCTGAACTGAGAAATCTTCAAGAGCTGCGTGAATCGCTTGAAAACGAAGTGGACGACGGTTTTGACCAATACTTCGACGAATGCGACGACTGTTGCTACCAGGTTTCCGAGCTGGTGGGTTCAGCGATCGTCGAAGGCTATGAGGCCAAAGTCGACCGGAAGGAAGCCTGCGACTTCTGGAAATCAATCGGCAGTGAGGGCAGTCCATCCGGCCCTTGGCTCAAAGGATTCGTCCTTGGAGCAACTGAGTTGCTTGAGACCGTGGAAGACTAACGTCGTGTCTCATCCCGATTCGTTTTCATGATTTGGGAGCCGATCTAGCTACTTTCATAACTGGCTCACCAAGAGGGCGTGCCCACCTATTCATGATCGGCCGATTCAAGATGCATCGGCCGGTCAATAAAGGGGAGCCCATGAACTCCATTCCAAATGCGCTTGGCGTCTACATCCTCGTCTTCTACTTGTCGCATAGGTTCGGCATGTGTCCGCTTTGATGACGCGAGGCACATAATGGTATGATGTCTATTCGATAAAACTCGCGATGTTCCCCACAAAGGAGGCTGATGATTTGCCAATCCATTTGACCACCCTGAATCGACGGCGCTTCCTTCAAGCTGCTGGAGCGAGCATTCTGTTGTATGGGCACAACGCCCCGGCGTCAGAGGCGGGCGATGTTGATGCCGATCTAATTTATCTGCTGAACGATACTCACATTGGTGAAAAACACCCGGAGGATTCAGCGGTCCCCTCTCATCTGCGACAGGTTGTCACGGAACTGGTGAATCGACCGACCAAGCCCGCGTGCGTGCTGATCAATGGTGATCTGGCTCTCAAGGATGGCCAACCGGGTGACTATCGGCATTTCGCAAAACTGATTGCTCCGCTTCAGAAAGCTGGCGTCGATACGCATCTTACGCTCGGCAACCACGATCACCGCGATGTGTTCTATGAGATACTCAAGGAGCAGCGACCGGAGAAGCCACCTGTCGAGTCACGACATATCGCCGTCGTCGAAACGCAGTATGCTAACTTCTTTTTGCTCGACTCGTTGCAAAAGACAATGGTGACCC
>ERZ887942.2492-NODE-2492-length-11383-cov-8.221575_pt1 | contig 11383 bp, 10 predicted proteins | sample MGYA00521099_ERZ887942 | MGnify/ENA primary metagenome ERZ887942 (study PRJEB32303, sample SAMEA104408605) | aquatic metagenome | biome: Brackish water; feature: Pelagic; material: water | place: Baltic Sea | collected 2014-06-07T06:48:00 | depth 16,251 m ... | reverse complement strand
CAAGATCCGCGCCGCCGACTTCAACAACCTGCAAATCCTGCCCCACATCCTCAAAGGAGCCAAGGTGGCCGACATCATGGCCATCCTCGGCTCGATCGATGTGATCATGGGGTCGGTTGATCGCTGATTCGAGCTGCTGGCTTGCCGATGCGACGCCATATTGCCAAGCACTACATCAAACGCTTCCATCTTCCCGAGGATTGCCGGTATGTATGGGGACACAAGAAATCTGGATTATTGGTTCGAAAACGGGCAGGGCAGGCAGGTCATTCTCTGAAATGCCTTGAGGATGGCTTCCTCCGTTCCGTAGGCCTCGGCGGAGATACGGAGCCCTGGAGTGTGTGCGTTGATGACATCGGCATTTACTATGACGCCACGACAACGAGCCGGCTGGAGCTCCTGATTAAGCAGCTGCCAGAGAAAAATGAATCAGCGCGGGCCGAGCGGATAAAACAAACCTGGCTAAACTTGCGATTATCCAAATACAATGGAGCGCGCGATTCAGCCGCCCCGAAAGCACCATTTGTACTGGTCGTCGACCAAACAGCAGGTGATCTGTCTATTGCATATGGATTAGCAAATCGCAAAAGCTTTTATCAAATGCTTGAAGCTGCGTTAGACGATTGGCCGGATCATCAAATCGTAATAAAGATCCATCCTGATGTGGTAGCGGGAAGAAAGCTTGGGCACTTCAGCACGCTTCAACTGGATAATCCGAGAATTCAAGTTTGCAGTGATGGCGGTCATCCCTGTTCACTGCTGGAAGGCTGCACCGCTGTTTATGTGGTCACAAGCCAGCTGGGGTTTGAAGGACTTCTCTGGGGAAAGGACGTCTATGTTTTTGGAATGCCATTTTATGCAGGATGGGGTCTAACGCAGGACCTCCTACCAGCTCCAGCAAGACGCATCAACTCCAGACCGACGCTGGAGAAATTGATCCACGCAGCACTGGTGGCATACCCCCGCTACATCAATCCTGAAACGGGACAACCTTGCGAGGTCGAACAGGTCATGCAGTGGATCTCCTTGCAGCACAGCAGGATGATGCAATTTCCGGACCATATCGAAGCCTTTGGATTCACACCCTGGAAAGCCCGGCAGCTACGAAAATTCATCCCTCGTAATAAGGCACAAACCTTACGCTTTCGTCGCAGGCACAGCCGCCCTTCAGCCAATGTTCAAGCTGCTATTGTCTGGGGGCGCCGTGAAAGCTGCGGCGTGCAAAAATCCTCAATACAAACAATTAGGGTCGAAGATGGCTTCATCAGATCCGTAGGCTTGGGAGCCAATCTGGTAGATCCTCAAAGCTGGATATTCGACAGAAGTGGTATTTACTACGACGCCAGCAGCCAAAGCGACATAGAGACAATGCTGCGAAAAAGCAATCCCAATGCTGAAGAAAGAGCGCGCGCATGCCGCCTCAAGGCAAAATTAATTGAAACCCGGATCACAAAATATAATCTTAGAGGATCACAATGGGCGCCTCCCGAGCCAGCAAAAGACAAAATGCTCCTACTTGTTCTTGGCCAAGTGGAAGAAGATGCTTCAATTCGCTTTGGAATACCTCCCGATTCCAATGTTAAGACCAACAAGCAACTGCTTGAGGCCGCCCGCAGGAAATATCCGAAATCATGGATCATTTACAAACCACACCCAGATATAATTGCTGGCTTGCGCGCAGAAAGCGAAAGACTTAATAGACACTCAAGACTATGGGATCAAGTGGAAGTAGATGCCGATTTCAACACATTGCTGGACCAGGTGGATCGTGTATGTGTTATGACATCTCTGGGAGGATTTGAAGCCCTGCTGCGAGATGTACCCGTCACAACTTGGGGCCTTCCCTTCTATGCAGGCTGGGGGCTCAGCGACGATGAATTAGTTGACCATCCATGGATTGCTAAACGCCGCGGTCGCAAGCTTGATATGGAGATGCTGATCCACGAATGCCTTATTCAATACCCTTCCTATATCAGCAATTTCACCAAACAACTGACACAGCCTGAGTGTATAATTGAAGAAATTGCCAAAGCGACTGCCAGCTCTATACGAATGACCACTGAACAACGCATATTCCGCTGGTGGGGGGCCGCTCGAAGTCGAATTTTTTCGAGCTCACGAGAATAAAGACAATCGACAAAGGTAATTATATATGTGCCTTATTCACTACGTTGTGCCTTCCTGAAAGCCCGATAGGCCAACCACATTATTAAGTATGATACTTATCATAACGTCAACACGCCTTGCGCAGAAACCAGCTGAGGTTATTATTTCAAGTGGAAGGCTGGCTCCTTGCAAGTAGACATGTTAAGCTAAAATCAAAGGAGAGGATGGCTGCCAAGTGGCTGTGACAGTTGAAGTGCGCGGCCCAACACTATTGCTTTTTGGGCCTATTGGCACTTTTTTCTCTCGCCTAGCCAGCCATCTCCAAAACCAAGGAATAGAAACGTATAAGATTGCTTTTCCTCTTCACGAATTTGGTTTTCAACTCAAAAACCGGATTCACTTCCAAGGTAGCTGCAAGGAAGACTTTCGCCCATTTCTTAAAGAACTAATTATCAAAAAAGGCATAAAGCATATTTTTATGTATGGCGACTTTATTATACCTCATAAAATTGCAATAGAAGTTGGCAAAGAGCTGCGCGCGCAGGGCATAGCGGTTGAAACTTGGATTTTTGAGCTTGGCTACTTACGTCCAGAATTCGTAACTTTAGAGCCGAATAGGGTGAATTGCGACTCAAACCTTAATCAGTCAAGAGACTTTTACCAACAACTTCCAACAATTGATCATATCATTGGAGCACTCCGCGAACCTGGCTTGCGCTGGCGCAAGTGCTGGAAAGCCCCGACATTTATTCTCCACTCGCTCACCTCATACCAAATTTGCGAAACCGTTCACAAGCTTCAGCCACAGCCTAAGGATCTTGCCGCACAACTTCTGGGATTTGTCCGTAAATACAAGTATGAACTTACCGAAAAACAAATCAAGCTTAAACTATTTGGAGGGCAATCATTCTTTCTGGTCATTTTACAAGTGTCCAGTGATAGCCAACTATTTCGAGGCTCTCCCTATCAGTCAGTCGAAGCATTTATTGAGCATACCATCAAATCCTTTGCCAATCATGCGCCGAACAATACTCGTCTATTTATCAAACATCATCCAAGAGATCGTGGCTACAACAACTATCAAAAATTAATTAATTCACAGGCTTCCGCCAATGGTGTGATAGATCGCATTTTTTACTTTCACGATTCTCCTTTGGCACCGATATTTCGCCAACGCACGTGCCAAGGTTGCATATTAGTCAACAGCTCTGTTGGATTTCAGGCATTGTTTCATGGGATTCCACTCAAGGTGATGGGTAAAGCGCCATACAACATCGAAGGCTTGGCAGATCAGCAAGACATTAATTTATTTTGGTCCAACCCCCAGCCATCTGATAGAGAATTATTTCGCAAATTTTATAATTATACTGTTCAAACTACCCAAATCAATGGCAATTTTGATGGAAACTTTCCGTTTGCATCCGTTTTTAAACCAGTGGCCAATTTATCCACCCTTTCAGCAGCAGCATCCATCCCAGCAGTTCCCAAAAGAGTTAATGGAGACAAATCGATCATCGCTCTTGTATTTATGCTATGCAAAAGGGTATCTTTACTGATATTAGCCTATGGCTTTTATTTAGCACATTGGCTAGCACGAGCCAGTCAAAACTATAAAACCGCAGCCAGATCTCTTGAACTTGGCGCTGAAATATTCTTAAAAGCTTTTGGTATTCACGTTTTTATGGATCGACGGGACGGCTTAATCAGCAATCGATCTGAAATTCACATTGCTAACCACAACAGCCTATTTGACGTACTATTAGTACAGGGGTACTTTCGAATGCCAGCTGCTACAACAGCGCAGCTTCATATGGGTTGGTTATTGCCAGGCTTTCAGCTTGCCGCACAAAGCTACGGACATATGCTGCTTGACTATCGCTGCAAATTATCCCGGCTAAGAGTACTGTTGCAAAGTAGGCATGTTCTGCAACGTCATCAAAAGCTGTTCATATTTCCAAGCGGTTCCCTGAAGACATCTATCAACTCACGCTTCAGTTCAAGTGTGGCATTTTTGGCCCGTCAAAAGGATGCATTAGTAATGGCATGGACAATTCAATATTTCTGCGATGGCAAAGAGATGGTTGGTCCTAATGAGATCAACCTCGTTAAAATGATAGCTTCTCGCTTAATAGGGCCACCAATTACTGTGATTTGCTCAGAGGGAAGACCATTCGATTCAAGAACATTCTCCACAGATGAAGAAATGACTAAGTGTCTTCGCTCATTCTATCATGAAAAACTACAATCGATCCAAAACTAAAGTCTAGAAGAATTTAGGAATTCATAGTCCTGGATAGGCTCCTAATCGCCTGCGCTGTTGCCCAGCAATCAAGCTTGGCCGACCCGAGAAAAGAAGTTGAATAATATTGTTGTATGTTTTAGCAACCGTGGCGCCTTCGTATTTGACTGAGCATAGGGCTCGATAAGGCCGAAGTACTGGGGGAAGTTTAAAGGCTGGATCAACCATATTTAACTGAATCTGCAGAGGCAGCAACCGATGACCATCCCAATTCAAATTCTGTCTTTCACCATGACAATAATTATATGGAAACCTTGCTGGTGGAAGCTGTATGTTACCCCTGAAAAGACCTGACTCCAGTGCCGCAATGAATAGATCCACCGCCACTGGCTTGAGGCGAAGATGATTGAAGGAAACCAAGCCTAATACTAAATTAATTCCCTTGGCCTCTGGGATTCTGAAGAATCCTCGAATCAACTCCTTAAGCCAGTTGCCGCACTGATATTGTGGTGCCACAAAGGTACGGCCAACCTCGGCGTAAGATTCGTCTTCCTGCAGCAAGCGTTGAGCGAGGCCTGGATAGCAATGCTCGAGATAAGAATGCCTTTCAGTAAGCTGCACTGCTGAGGTTGCAAATAACAAGCGCTGACCACCTATTAGTTGCCTGTTCTGATGATCCCAAAGGAGCATCTGCCAATAGTTGCTGTCTCGTCCATCTAGATCGCTTTGGATACTCGCGTAAGGCGACACAGCGCAAAAAGCCTTGGCTCGCTCCACCCCTAACCAGGGTATAAGGGAGCTGGAGCGCTCTGGTGGAATCAGAAACGTATGGCAGTCATCTCGCTGCTCAATCAAACAATCAGCAAACCGGATTGGGTCAAAATACTGCATAGCTTTTAATGCAGAGCCTGATACTTTAAAATACTCTTGATCTAACAGGCAAAATCGTAGCAGAACACACCATCACTACCTCGTTGCAAGCCATGGGGCTGCTCAGTAGCGGCAGTGAGCCCACCAAGGCGTACTGGCTAAAGGGGGTGCTGGCGCATCTCCAGCATGGGCAGCAAGGATTGATTGAACTCAATCCTCGTAAGAGGCCGCTGCCCAGCGAACTGGAGACACTCGATGCCGTTGTGGTGGTGCGCACGGTGCCCACTCGCTGGCTGCGGGCCCTGCGGCAAATGCGACGAGCAGGAAAGCGCGTGATCTTGCTGCTGGATGATGCCCTGTTGGATCCCGCTGCTCTTACGGAACTGGGCTGGAGCTATCGGTGGCGCCTCTGGTGGACATTGGGTCGTCACCAGCGAGGGCTCTCCAGGTTGGTGAGCGAGCTGTGGGTGAGCACGGGGGCGTTAGCCAAGAGCTGTCGCCTGCATCTGGGGTCACAGACCATAATCATCCGAGTGATGCCACTACGCCCTACCCTGCTTTTGATCCAGCAACCAAGGGTTTACCGGCTGGCCTATCTAGGGACTGCCTCACATCGAACCGAACTGGCCTGGCTCCTACCCCTGCTAGCGAAGCTTCAACAGCAGCGCAGCGACTGCCTGCTGGAGCTGATCCTGGATAGGCGCTGGCGGCACAGGTTCCGCAATCTACCCCGAACCCGCATCTTCTATCCAATGGATTGGGGTACGTACCTCCTGGATACGGGCAACCGCTCTGTTGAGTTGCTGCTTGTGCCCTTGATGGCCGGAGCATTTAACGCCGGGCGAGCCCCGGTGAAATTCTTCGACGCCGCTAGGCTTGGTGCTGTGGGGTTGTACAGCAATCGACCACCCTATAAAAGCTTCATCCGGGATGGTGAGGATGGACTGCTGTTGCCCGATGACCCTCAGGCCTGGATCGCCGCAATCACAGCACTGCTGCAAGACCCCATCAGACATAAAGACCTAGCAAGCAGTTGCAGGGAACGGGCCTTGGATCTCTGCTCTGATCTGTAAACTAGAATATAATATGATGATTCACATCCCAACGGCCAGATTGCCACTGCAACCTAAACGCCTGATTTTACTCCCGTTGCTAGCGCTGGTATTCAGCTTTTCCGGCATAAGCCTGGCGGCCCCGCTGCTGCCGGGATACGCCATCACAACCCCGCGATACCGCTTGGGACCCGGTGACCGTCTTGCTGTGAAATTGTTTCAGGTGCAAGGCTTCGATGGCAGTGTCGCCGTTTTGCCTGATGGGACCGTGAATCTCCCCAGGATCGGATCCCTGTATGTGTGGGGAAAGACGCTGGATCAAGCTCGTGAACTAATTACACGGGCCTACCGCCAGGTGCTGCGCAAACCGGTGGTCTACCTCGATCTAATTTCCACCAGACCCGTGCGGGTGAGTGTGACGGGTGAGGTGCAGCGACCTGGTCTCTACAGCATCGGACTCGGTGGCAGCAACCAGCTGGCTAACACTGACGGTGGCGAAGCCACCACAGTGGTTAGTCAGGGTTGGCCCACCCTTGTGGAAGCAATCCAGAAAGCCGGAGGTCTCACGGCCCGTGGCGACCTGCGTCAAGTCACGTTGATCCGACCCATCCCTGGGACTGGCAATAGCCAAACCTTCACGGTGGATTTCTGGGAATCGCTGCGCAGCGGCGCCCTGATCGCCAATCCACTGATCTACGACGGTGACAGCATTCGCATTCCCGTAGCAGAAAACCAGGCGCAAGATGAACTGCTGCTTGTAGCCAGCTCCAGCTTTGCGCCCAGCTCCATCACCGTACAAGTCGTCGGGGAGGTTGTCCGACCCGGTCCCCAGCAGGTGAGGGCCAACAGCCCCCTGAGCCAGGCTCTGCTTGCAGCTGGGGGAATCAGCCGCCGCGGCAATCGCGAGACCATTGAACTGCTGCGCCTTGAGCCCAATGGCACGGTGTCCCGCCAGGTGCTGCCATTCAAGCCAGCATCCTCTCTAGGAGATACCAGCAATCCTGCTCTCCGCGACGGAGACGTGGTGGTTGTGGATCGCCATGGCTGGGCCAAGACCAACGATGCTCTTAAATCAGCTGTGGAACCCCTCGGCCCGATGCTCAACGCTGCGTCGATTTTCCGGCTGCTGGGTGCCGGATTCTGATCTGATAAGCCTCAATGACATGGATCCGCCGGCGCATTGAGGGATCGTTTCCTATCCCGAGCCTCACGCTGGAAGGCCTTCTAACAACACCACTCGAGCAACTCGGTCTCGAAACAGACCCTGATGGAGACTGGCTCTTCCGCAGCAGGCCCTATCAGCTGCTGGGCTGGACGATCCAGCCCATACTGCACTGTTCGGCGGAGCGCTACGGCCATGGCATGACCCTCCACTGTCATCGGATCAAGATCCGTGGCCTAGGCGAGCTGGCTGGCTGGGTCCATGCTAATGGAGCTGTAACAGTCACCTCTAATCAAGAAGGCCTAGTGGTGCTGCACTGGCTGGAGCTGGGCGTGCAGACCACAGGAGCACTATCACTCATGCCCAGATCGTTGCTGGATCAGATGGTCATGAAGGGGCTGAAACTGTCAAGCCAGCGACTAGGGCGGGCCGTGAAGCGCCAGCTGATTAGAGCTCTTTCGCCAAAATAGACTATAATTGTTTTATTTAAATTGTCTAAACAACCTGAGTACTAACCAAATGCCCCTTAGCGACCATTCCGGGAGAAAAACCCTAGCCAAGCAATGCCGAGCAAGGGCCCTGGAAATCTGCTTGAAGGAGGGGGCTAGAATTAAGCCAACCTGAGTTAAGACCCGGATATCATTTGCATCCCCGATTCTTGCTCCTTTCAGTCCTGGTGGCCCTAGCCATTTCAGTTAAATCTGTCTTCGCGTTCACGACACCTCGATACAAGCATGGCCCAGGCGACCGACAAGCGGTCAAGCTTTTTCAGGTAGAGGGATTAGACAGCAACGCGGCTGTTTTACCCGATGGAACCATAAACCTTCCCCGGATTGGATCACAGCAAGTTTGGGGACTCACACTTGACCAGGCACGGGAGCTGATCACTGGTGCATACATGTAGGTTCTGCACCGCCCAGAGGTGTATCTCAATTTGGTGGCTACAAGACCATTACGAGTTGCTAACAGCAGCCAGCTTGAGCTTTGCACCCACCTCTATTACCGTCCAAGTGGTGGGTGCCGGAGGCATCAGCCATCGAGGCAATCAAAACACAATCGAGCTGCTTCGGCTGGAGCCCAACGGCACGGTGGAGCAGCGTGTGCTTTCCTACAAGCCAGACTCAAACCTTGGGGATACCAGTAATCCACCATTGCGGGATGGGGATGGGGTTGTCGTAGACCCTCACGGCTGGGCCAAAACCAACGACAGGCTAAAAGCGGCAGTGGAGCCGCTCGTACCTTTACTGAACGCCGCGTCGATCTTCAGACTGTTGGGGACGGGCTTTTGAGATATAGATGTGGCTTAACAGCCAGATCAGGTTTACTAGCAAATCCGAGAAATAAAACTGCATTGAGGTAATGAAGCCGACAAGCCCTTAACCAATTTACAGTCGCCTTAGGGGCTACATTCAAGCTTAAAAACCAAATCGAAGTAGGCTTGGGCTTCGCCCCTAATATCACTATCAAGAATTACCAAGGGTTCCACTTAGCAAAGATCACTCTACAACAGTTTTTTAAAATAACGAGAAAAATAAAGCCCTGGTCCATCACAAATCATGCCGTAGCACTAGCCTTAAAACTCTCCCACTCGAGCACGAGGCTGAAATATCTTGTCAAGCCTCCAAAACCTTGGCAATCCTCGTGTCACGGGAGGAAATGGGCGGATTACGCGCCATACCTCGGAAGCAAGATCATGCTCTGAAATATAACGAAATCCATGGTTAATCAAGGCCGATGGCATCAGGGCAGCCTTTTCTAACAGCAAGGCAGCCAAGGCAGCAGAAATAGGACTAGAGTCACTGAATGCTTGATTATCACTGAACCTGAACGTAAGGCCAGTAACTTCACTAAGACGCTCATTCTCAGCTCGCACACGATCATCGATTATGCTAAATTCGGCTTCTGTCAATAAAAACTTTGCATCATCAAAGTCAAGATCATAGACATTAAATTGTGGTCGCCGAGAATTCAGCCCCCCGTTAACTATTAGTGGATAATAGTCATTAAAGCTGGCGAGGAAACGAGCCGTATGGTTACCAATCGAAACATTCTCTCTAGAAACACTGAAAGGCTTGGGATCAAAGCCACATTCCTCCATAAACGTGGAAAATAAACCTCCCGGGGCCAGACATGCTTTTTCATAAGAAAGAAAGCGGAGATCTGGAAATACCCTGGCTAGGCGTGCGCAATTCTCCCAAAGGGAAGGTACCTCCAATCGAAGACCATGCACACCACGGTGAATGCGGTGCTGAAGGGTGGATACAAAGGTGGAGTAAGTTTCACGAACAACCGCTATCACAAGAAGTTCATGTCCACTGAGTGCTTCAGCAAGCTTTTTAAGCGCGGCTTCTGGCAAGGATGATACATCTTCACCACTAAAAATTAGATTGAATTCACCTTTCAATTCTTCCTCTAGTTGTCTAGCAAAACATTGGCGCGCCAGTTCTCCATCGATCCCAGCCGTCAAATTTGGCAGGTAGCCACCAGGATTATCGCAAAAAAGAGTGTACAGAGGGTTGGAATGATTTACAATCCTGTTCCGAACGCCATCGGTAAAGACCGGATACTTCCAGCCTTGATTTTGTAATAGTTTGTTGGACGCAGCAAGCGTTTGCTGAATTGCAGTTGTGCCAGTTTTATGTAATCCAACGTGCAGGATAATACGCTTACGCTTAAAGCCCATGGGGTCATTATTTGAATAATAACATACATTCAGTGGGGGCAAGCTCCATTGCCTGCCAGCTATGCAATTGACGTAGGTAGCCCCTGAAACAGTTCTGGGGGGAATCCAAGGGATACATAACTAAGAAAGGCTTGCGCCTCCCAATGCTGTCTAACGGCATTATACAACATCAAGGATAACACCAAAAACTCTGTGGGAGATTTTTGGTAACTACGTGAAGCTATGGGACAAATCCAATGGCTGAGTCCTCCCTTACGGTATCTATCGCTTACAATTCTCGAACAAAATTCCAGCTTACATGAACAGCACTTTTATACAATGATGGCAGCTACAACACCGCAGCACACTCTAGCTATCCCGATAAATGCTTCTCAGTCGGCAGAAATTGAATAGCAGGAAAGCTCCGGCATCAGCTATAATATTACATTAAGAGTAAAAACGTTGCTGATCTCACCGAAAGGCCCTGCTCAGCGTGTGGACGCCCTAGGCCTGCTAGAGCGAGTCGGCATTAAACACCAGCTCTCCCATTGGCAAAGAAGGGGCAATGCAGCCGCGCTTGTTCTGTCAATTTTTGCGTGGCAGGCTAATCTGCCAAAGAAGTTCTAATATAATATGATAAAAAATCTCAAGACTAATAGTCATTATGGGTAGCAGCAGGCCCGAGAATCGACAAAATCAAGAATTCAACCGTCAATCAAGAAGTCCTTCTTTCAAAACCTTGCAACTTGCCTTCAAGTAATAAACTACTGTTTAAGGCTAAAATCCCCAGCGAGCTTAAACATCACGAAGGAGGAACAGAATGTTAACATTCTCAACACTTCTTCCACTCTTAACGGGTGTATGATAACATCAATACGCAAATATTGCCAATTCATTTAAGACTATACATTTCTCACGGTCTATTTTAATACTGCAGGCTATTCACATGAATATCATATCATACTGGAAACATTGGCTAGGTCTAGGTAAATCCAACATCCTTATTAGCAGCCCGCTACCTATTTTACATATTGTTAGCATCTTTCTTATTAGCTTGAGACTCGAACTCACCCCCGGCCTATTGTCATGAGGCAGTATCCCAATACTTATCCAGCAAGTTGGAAAATTCAGCGGAATGTTGTTGCTGCTCTTATTTATAGAGAGCTTATGACGAGGCTGAGTCAATCTAGCTATGGATTAATTGGCATTTTCATTGAGCCCATTGGCACACTTGTCACTTTTGTTCTAATATTTTCATTGCTACGAGCTGGCCAACAAGGTCCTTTGGATAC